>Ga0209689_1001315_pt1 | contig 18532 bp, 11 predicted proteins | sample GraSoiAngelo_149_FD_187119 | JGI IMG/M metagenome (GOLD analysis project Ga0209689, IMG submission 187119) | Grasslands soil microbial communities from the Angelo Coastal Reserve, California, USA - 14_1009_09_30cm (SPAdes) (version 2) | ecosystem: Environmental > Terrestrial > Soil > Grasslands ... | reverse complement strand
GCTCCCGGAGGAGCTGGCGGAGCTGCGAATACAGGGCCCGGTCCCGGGCGGGCAGGGCGGTGCGGGGGCGCATGGCTCCTCCTGAGGCTCCATCATAGCTCTGAGAGTCTGATATACATAGAAGGTATCAGATTTGTCCAGAAAAAAGAGAGGCCGCGGAACGCGAAATTCCTTGGCCCCCGGCGCCTACGCAAGACGCGTGTCGAGAGGCGGGGTTACACCGGCGTTCTTACCTCAAATGCGGAACCCCTGCCCTGGGGGCGGACGAGAGCAGGACGGCGCGGACACAGACCTCCCACGCCCGCAGCCTGCCCCGCGCGGGCCGCGTCAGGTGAGGATGAACGGGCGCGCCGGGGCGCTCCCATACGGGTAGCGCGCGAGGACCTCCTCGTTCAGCGTGACGCCCAGGCCAGGCCCCGACGGTACCGGCACGACGCCGTGCCGCGGCTGGATCGGCTCGCGGAGCAGCGGCGCCTCGAGCTCGCCGGTCGGGAACTCGAGCCAGAGGCAGCCCGGCGTCGACGCGATCAGGTGCAGCGTGGCCGCGAGCCCGGGCCCGAAGTAGAAGCTGTGCGGGGCGACCGAGAGATTGGCGGCCTGGGCGAGCGTGCAGATCTTCTTGAACTCGAGCAGGCCGCCGACCTTGGTCATGCTCGGCTGCAGGATGTCCACGGCCCGGTGGGCGATGATATCGACGAACCCCTGCGCGAGCCCCTCGTTCTCCCCGGCCGCGATCGGGGTCTCGAGCGCGGCGCTCACCTCGGCGAGCCCCCGGTAGTCCTCGGGAGGCCAGACCGGCTCCTCGAACCACGCCAGCCGGTACGGCTCGAACGCGCGGCCCATCCGGATCGCCTCGCGCGGGCTCCACGGGCAGTTGACGTCGAGCATCAGCTCGACCTGCGGCCCGACCGCCTCCCGCGCCACCCGGACCGACTCGACGTCGAGCTGATGGAGCTTGACGGCGGCGAACCCCGCGTCGACCTGGTGCCGGCAGGCGGCCGCGACGTCGGCGGGCCCCGGGTACCGGAGCAGGCTCGCGTAGGCGCGGATCTCCCGCGTGTAGCGGCCGCCGAGCAGATCGTGGACGGGCAGGCCGCGCGCCTTGCCCGCGAGGTCCCACAGCGCGATCTCGACCCCGCTCAGCGCGTGGATCGCGATGCCGCGCCGGCCGTAGAGCAGCATCGACCGCTCCATCTTCTCGACCAGGCGCTCGATCTCGGTCGGGTTCTCGCCGACGAGGACGGGGGCCAGGCTCTCCTCGACCACGCTCGCGACGGCCAGGGGCGCGCCGTACGCGAAGCACTCGCCGAGGCCGACGACGCCGTCGTCGGTGGTGAGCGTGACGATGATCTGCTTGCGCATGCCGTCGAGCCACGGCGAGTGCGGTCGCATCGGGCGCAGGGGAATCGAGAGCGGGTAGGCTCGCACGGCGGCGATCTTCATCGGCCCGGGGCTCCTTTCGCGGCGGTGTCCGCACTCTAGCCCCCGCCGGACGGCGGGGTCAACCGGGGACCCCCGGGCCCGGCATCCGGGTATACTCGGGGGCGTGCCGGCTCACCCCCGACCCGAGGGATCACCATCAACGAGGTGGCGCATGCGGACTCTCCCCGTCGTCCCGCTGGTCGTCGTCGTCCTCCTCCTGGGCTCCCTCGCCGCGGCGCAGGCGCGCCCGCGCGCCTTCGTGACGAACGAGAAGTCCAACGACGTCACCGTGATCGACGTCCTGACCGCGAAGGTCGTGAAGACGATCCCGGTGGGCCAGCGCCCGCGCGGGATCTCGGCAAGCCCGGACGGCACGCAGGTCTACGTGTCGAACAGCAACTCCAACAGCCTGACCGTCATCGACGCGCGGACGCTCGCGGTGGTGAAGACCGTGCCCGCCGGCGAGGACCCGGAGGGCCTCACGCACAGTCTGGACGGCAAGTTCCTCTACGTGGTGAACGAGAACGAGCTGGCCGCGACCATCATCGAGCTGCCGGCGCTCGCGGTGGTGAAGAAGGTTCAGGTCGGCACGGAGCCCGAGACGGCCGTCCTCTCCCCCGACGGCCGATGGGTCACCGTCTCCAACGAGACGTCGAACGACGTCTACGTGATCGACACCGCCACCAACGCCGTGGTCAAGCGGATCGAGGTGCCCAAGAACCCGCGCGGCATGCGCTTCACCGCCGACGGCACGCGCCTGTTCGTGTGCAGCGAGGCCGCGAACACGCTCTCCGTCATCGACGTCGCCACCTGGACCCTGAGCCGGTCCGTCGAGACCGGGGGACTGCGTCCGGTCGACGCGCGGCTGTCGCTGGACGGCAGGCGGCTCTTCGTGTCCCACGGCGGGTCCGGCGAGGTGCGGGTGTTCAACGCGGACTCGCTCGCGCTCCTCCAGGCGATCCCGGTCGGCCCCCGCGCGTGGTGGACGGCGCTGAGCCCCTCCGGCGAGTACCTCTACGTGACGGTGGGACGCCAGAACGAGGTCGCGGTCATCAACACCCAGTCGGGCTCGGTCGTCGACCGAATCAAGGTCGGCACCCTTCCCTGGGGCATCACGATCGCCGACGTCCCCTGACCGCCGGGCCCGCGGCCCGCGGCGGACCGCGCCCGGCCCGGGGCGCCCTTTGATTCCGCGCCTCCACCTGCTACTATCCCCTCGTTCGACGCCGGACCGCGAGGTGCCGCACTGCGAATCGCCGCCGAAACGCGCCGGACTCTCCTGATCATCGCCCTCGCCGTCGGGGTACTCGCGGTCGGCCTCGCCCCGCTCTGCTTCTTCACCGTTGGCGCCGGCGAGGTTGTCGTCGTCACCCAATTCGGGAACCCGGTGCGGGTGGAGACGACGCCCGGCCTGAAGCTCAAGTACCCGTCGCCGGTCCAGAGCGTGACCAGGCTCGACCGGCGGCTCTTCGTCCTCGTGCCGCCCCCGCGCGAGTTCCTGACCCTCGGCAAGAAGAGTATCGTTGCCTCCGGCTTCATCGTGTGGCGGATCGCGGATCCGCGTCGGTTCATGCAGACCGTGTTCGACCGGAGCGGCGCCGAGTCCCGGCTCGGCGACATCCTGTTCGCGGAGCTCGGCGCGGCGCTCGGCGGCGCGCCGTTCTCCGCCTTCGTCTCGACCGCGCCCGGCGAGTACCGGGCCGAGGAGGTCCTCGCCACCGCCACCCGCCAGTATCGCGCGGTCGCACACCGCGACTACGGCATCGACGTGGTCGACGTCCGCCTGCGCCGGCTCGACTTCCCCGCGCAGAACCGGGAGAGCGTGTTCAACCGGATGAAGTCCGAGCGCGTCCGGATCAGCATGGGGTACCGCTCCGAGGGCGAGGAGGAGGGGCTCAAGATCCGGGCCGCCGCCGAGAAGACGAAGAGCGGGATCCTCGCGGAGGCCTACAAGCTCTCGCAGACGTACCGGGGGGAGGGCGAGGCGCGGGCCGCCCGGATCTACGCCGAGAGCCTCTCCAGCGCGCCCGAGTTCTACCGGTTCGTGCGCTCGATCGAGGCGGTGCGGAAGGCGGTCGACCGGGACACGACGCTCGTGCTGCCCCTGGACTCGGAGCTCTTCCGGCTCCTGCGGGACAGCCATTTCTACTTCCCGGAGCGGTGAGCTCCGCGCCGGAGCGGGAGGAGGTGAGGGGTGAAGTCGGGTCGGCTTGGGAGAGGTGACAAGGATGTCCACTCTGACGGTTTTTGAGGAGCCTCGCATGTTCGACGCACGCACGCTGAAGCTCGCGGCCCTCCTGCTGGCGGCGCCGGCCCTGGCCGTGCTGGCGCTGGCGATCCCGGTCGCGGCGAAGACGATCACGTACCAGCCGCAGACCGTGTACTTCACCTACTGCTACGCCCACCCGCCCGCCGCGCGCATCGCCTCCGGCGACTCGGTGGTCACCAGCACCCGCGACGCGTCCAACGACGCGTTCCTGCCCACCGATACGACGCTCGCCCCCAAGATCGACCTCACCAAGGTGAACCCGCAGACCGGTCCCTTCTTCGTGGAGGGCGCCGAGCCCGGCGACACGCTGAAGGTGCACATCGACCGGATCGGCCTCAACCGTGACTGGGGCTGGGGGGGCGCGATCCCCTACTTCGGCGCCCTCGCGCCCGAGTACAAGACCATGATGCTGACCCCCCCCGTCGACGACCACCTGTTCATCTGGCGCCTGGACAAATCGCGAATGGTCGGCACGCTCAACATGCCCAAGAGCAAGATCGGCAAGGTGGAGATCCCGCTCCGGCCGTTCTTCGGCACCATCGGCACCGCCCCCAAAGGCAAGGAGTGCATCAGCTCGCTGGTGCCGGGTCCGCACGGCGCCAACATGGACTTCAACGAGGTCGTCCAGGGCGTCACGATGTACTTCCCCGTGTTCGAGCGGGGCGCGCTGTTCATGCTGGGTGACGGGCACGCGGCCCAGGGCGACGGCGAGGTGATGGGCGCCGCCGTCGAGACGTCGTTCGACGTCCAGTTCACGGTCGAGGTCGTCAAGGGCAAGACGATCGACTGGCCCCGTCTCGAGAACGACCGCTACATCATGTCGATCGGCAGCACTCGCCCGCTGATGGACGCCCTCCGCCTCGCCTGCGCGAGCCTCGTCAACTGGCTCGTGACCGATTACGGCTACGACAAGATGGAGGCCTACCAGCTCATCGGGCAGCAGGCCGAGATCGAGATCGCGAACGTGGTGGACCCGGAGTACTCGGTCGCCTGCGCCCTCGATAAGAGGTACCTGCCCCGGTAGCGTGACGTGTCCGTGACCACCGTCCCGGGGATCGGCCGCGCGCCGGCCGGTCCCCGGGACCCGCAGCAGGCGGAGACAGCCCGGTGATCGACTTCCTCCTCCAGGTCGGCTGGGAGACCTGGTCCATCTTCAAGGAAGCCTCGCTCTTCCTGCTGTTCGGCTTCGCCGTCGCGGGCGTGCTCGCCGTCGTCGTGCCGTCGCGCGTCTTCATGCGCTTCCTCGGCACCGGCCGGGTCAAGTCCGTGCTCTGGGCTTCGATCATCGGCGTGCCGGTTCCCCTCTGTTCCTGCGGCGTGCTGCCCACCGCGCTCGGGCTCGTGCGGCAGGGCGCGAGCAAGGGCGCCACCGTCGCGTTCCTCATCGCCACGCCCGAGACCGGCGTCGACTCGATCGCGATGAGCTGGGCCCTCATGGATCCCCTCATCACCGCCGTCCGCCCGCTCGTCGCGATCATCACGGCGATCGTGGCGGGGCTCGCGACGAATCTGGGGGCCCCGGCGCGGGAGGGGCCCGAGCCCGAGGCCGCCGAGGCCGGGCTCCCGGAGCCGGCAGAGCCCCAGGGGCACCGGCCCGAGGACGGGCCGGCGCCGCTGCGCGCGTGGCTCGCCCGCGGGCGGCGGGTCGCCACGTACGCCTTCCGCGACCTCTTCGACGAGACCGCGCACTGGCTCGCCCTCGGTGTTGGCCTGTCGGCGCTCGTCGCGGTCCTGCTCCCGTCGGCCGTCATCGAGCGCTACCTCGGCGGCGGGCTCGGCACGATGCTCCTGATGTTCCTGCTCGGCATCCCGATCTACACGTGCGCGTCGGCGTCGACGCCGGTCGCGGCGGCGCTCGTGCTGAAGGGCCTGAGCCCGGGGGCCGCGCTCGTGTTCCTCCTCTCGGGCCCCGCCACCAACCTGGGCGCGCTCGTCGTGCTCCTGAAGTTCCTGGGCCGCCGGGTGATGCTGATCTACCTGACGACCGTCGCGATCCTGAGCCTCGGCGCCGGGTACGCCCTCGACTGGATCTACCGGAGCCGGCAGCTGAACGCCACCGCGAGCTTCGGGCGGGCCGCCCAGTACATTCCCGACTGGGTCAACGTCGCCGCGGCGCTCGTCATGATCGGCCTCCTGCTCGTGAGCCTCTGGCGGACCCCCGTGCCCGCGGAGTGGATCCGGCTGCGGGACTGGGCGGCGGTCCTGACGGGCGTGGGGGTGACGGCCAAGCGCCTCCGGGTCGCCGCCGCCGTCGCGCTGGGCGCCCTCTACCTCGGGGGCGGCTTCTACACGGTGGGGGTGGGCGAGGTCGGGCTCCAGGCGCGCTTCGGCCGCATCGTCGACTCGGCCGTCTCGCCCGGCCTGCACTATCGGCTTCCGTGGCCGATCGACGGCCACCGGATCGTCGAGAGCGCCCGGGTCCGGCGGATCGAGGTGGGGTTCCGGACGGCGCGGCCGGCCGCGGTCGAGAGCCCGCTCGTGATGCCCGCCGGCGGCCACCCCGGCTTCTGGTACCGACGGGAGAAGGTCCCCGAGGAGTCGTTCCTCCTCACCGGCGACGAGAACATCATCGACATCGCGTTCACGGTGCAGTACGCGGTGCGAGACCCCGTGGTCTTCGCCTATCAGGTCGCGGAGCCCGAGGAGCTCGTGCGGAGCGTGGCGATCTCGGTGCTGCGCTCGATCGTCGCGACCACGACCGTCGACGCCATCTACACGTCGGCGCGGGACGAGGTCGAGCGCCGCGCGATCGCCGGCGTCCAAGCGCTCCTCGACGCCTACGGGGCCGGCGTCCAGCTGGTGTCGGTGAACCTCCTGAGCGTGCACGCCCCCGAGGAGGTGCACGCGGCGTTCCGCGACGTGGCGAGCGCCCACGAGGATAAGCTCCTCATCATCAACCGCGCGACGACGTTCGCCGAGGAGGGCGTGAACCTCGCCCAGGGTGACGCCGCCGCGATGGTCGAGTCGGCCCGGGCCTTCAAGGCCCAGCGGATCATGGAGGCCGAGGGAGACGCGCTCGCCTTCGCCCTCCGCGAGAAGGCCTACCGCCGCGCGCCGGAGCTCACCCGCTTCCGACTGTACGTGGAGGCGCTGGAGGAGATCATGCCGGGCACCCAGAAGATCCTGCGGCCCGGGCGGGCCGACGTGAAGGACTTCGACCTCTGGCTGCTCCAGCCGCTCGGCCGGCGGAACCCGTGAGGGCCCTCGTCCGGACCGGCCTGGTCGTGGGCGCCCTCCTGCTGGGCCTCGCCCTCCTGTCCTGCTTCGTCGTCGTCGACGTGACCGAGTACGGGGTGTTTCTGCGCTTCGGCCGGGTGGCGGGCGTCGCCCGGGCGCCGGGCCTCTACCTCAAGCGCCCGTACCCCTTCGAGCGGGTGCTCCGCCTCGACAAGCGGCTCTTGACCTTCAAGCCCGCCACCGCCGAGTTCCTGAGCGAGGACAAGAAGAACCTGGTGCTCCACACCCTGGTGACGTGGCGGATCGCGGACCCCGTGCGGTTCCTGGCGACGGTCGGGACGCGACCGGTCGCCCAGGAGCGGTTGGGCGACGTCGTGCTGACGACGGTCGGCGCCGTCGTCGGCGGCGCCCCGTCGTCCGCCCTGATCTCGCTCGACGGCCACGAGTCCGAGTTCGAGCGGGTCATGCGGCGGATCGTCGGCCAGGCGCAGGCCGAGGCGCTCACAGCGTACGGCATCGACCTCGTGGACGTGCGGCTCCGCCAGCTGAGCCTCCCCGAGCAAAACCGTGCCAACGTCTTCGCCCGGATGCAGGCGGAGCGGGGCCGGATCGCGATGAAGTACCGCTCCGAAGGGGAGCGCGAGTTCAAGAAGGTCGTCGCCGAGGCCGACCGCGAGAAGGTACAGGTCACGGCGGAGGCCTACCGCGAAGCCGAACGCACCAAGGCCGAGGGGGACGCCGAGGCTGCGCGTATCTACGCCGAGGCCTTCGGCCGGAATCCGCAGCTCTACAAGTTCCGGCGCACCCTCCAGGTCTACGAGAAGATCCTCGACGCCAATACCACCCTCTTCCTGCCGGCAGACGCGGACATTCTCCAGCTCCTCGGCGCCGAGCGGAAGCCGGCGGCGAGGTAGCCGATGGACCCCGAGCGAGACCGGCCGACGACCGAGGGGGGCGGGTGGGTCTCCCGCGCCCGGCCCCGGCCCCTCCCGACCCTCCGCCCGGCGCAGTGGCTCGGCGGCATCCTGGTGGTCGCCCTCGCGGCGTGGGTCCTGTCCGGCGTCTTCACGGTGGCGGCGGACGAGCAGGCGGTGGTGCGGCGGTTCGGCCGCGTCACCGGGCGGCTCGGGCCCGGCATCCACTACCGGCTGCCCTGGCCCGTCGACCGCGTCGACGTCGTCAAGACGACCACCGTCATGAAGACGGGCGTGGGCTTCGACCTCCCCCGGGGGGAGGCGCCGATCGCGACGGGCATGGAGATCCTGACCGGCGACACGAACATCATCGCCGTCGCGATCGTGCTCCAGTACGTGATCCGCAACCCGGCCGCCTTTCTCTTCCAGATCGAGGACCCGCCGACGCTGATCGGCAGCCTGGCCGAGTCCGTGCTGACCGAGACCGTCCTCGGCATGCCGGTCGACGAGGTCCTCACGACGGGTCGGCTCGAGATCCAGGAGCGCGTCAAGACCGGCACCCAGGCGCTCCTCGACCGCTACGAGAGCGGCATCCAGCTCACGTCGGCCAACATCATGGCGATCACGCTCGACAGCTCGGTCGCGCAGGCCTTCCAGGACGTCGCCAACGCCAGCGCGGACCGCGAGAAGAAGATCAACGACGGCCGGAGCTACGCCAACGATCTGCTCCCCAGGGCGCGCGGCGAGGCGCGGTCGATGGTGCTGGCCGCCCAGAGCTATACGCAGCAGCGGGTGGCCGAGGCGCAGGGCAACACGACGCGCTTCCTCGAGCTGCTCGCCGAGTACCAGAAGGCGCCCGGCGTGACCCGGAGCCGACTCTACCTGGAGGCGATGGAGAAGGTGCTCCCGAAGGTCAGGAAGTACGTGATCGACTCCGAGCGTGGCACGAACCCCGTCCAGCTCCACCTCTCGCCGCCGACCCCGCCGCAGCCCTGACGACCGCTGCTGACGCTGGCTCGACCGACGACGGTCGCCCGGCGCACGGCCCTTCTGCCGTCGCGAGCCCTCGGCCGAGCGTCGACGGTCGCGCCGACCGTCTCTAGACGGGTCCGCCCATCAGGGCGATCGCCGCCCGCGCTCTCTCCAGCCAGAACGGCATCTCCATGCTCCGGAACATCGTCGTCGCAACCGTCAGGTGCTCCTGAGCCTTTCGTTGGTTCGTCAGCTGCCCATAGAGCTTGGCGAGGCCGACGTGGCAGTGGGCGGCGAGCGGGCGCATGCCGAGTTCGGTAGCCACGAGGGCTGCCTGTTGGTACTGACCCTCGGCTCGCGCGGCATCAGGGGGGTCGCGACGAGAGGCGACTTCTCCCAGGACCCAGTGGTTCCAGCCCCGCCAGCCGCGCTCGGCGTGCTGGTCCGCGAACTCGAGGCCCGTGCGCGCGCTCGCCTCGGCGCGATCAAGATCGCCAGCCTCCAGGTACACCCTCGCGAGGGTCATGTGCATATAGGCTCGGTTCACGAAGGCCCCCGTCTTCTCCTGGGCCGCGATCGCCTCCTGCGCGAGCGGGATCGCCTCGACGGTCTGGCCGAGGAGTGCGGAGGCGTAGCCGAGCGGGCTCAACCCGAGCATGAGCCAGCCGGCAAAGTTCTTCTCCCGACAGGTCTTCGTCGCCGGCCCGAGGACGGCGACGGCATCGGCCGGCCGCCCCTGATGCAGGAGGACGTAGCCGTGGCAGATCGCAAGCGCCGTCCGGCTATACAAATGATCGGCGGCCACCGCGACGCGCTCCCCCTGGCGAAGGAGCTCACGGGCTCCACCGAAATCTCCGAGCTCGGCAAGACACCATGAGGCGACGGCACACACTCCGCTGTACGGGAGCCCCGACAGGCCGAACCGCTCGGCCTCCCCCGGGCCTTCGAGTAAGCCGATCACGTCACGTGCGTGCTCCACGCCCTCCCGGTACCGCCCGAGCCCCTCGCAGGCCCAGCACATGTAGAACTTGCCCGTCACGCGAAGGCCGAGGTCGTTCCGGGCCTCGGCCATCTCGAGGCAGCGCTGCCCGTACTCCAGCGCGCGCTGATGCTCCCCCTTGGCCCAGTGGTACTGCACCAGAAAGGAGTAGATCGTGTCCAGGCTGCCGGTTTCCCCCAGGCGAGCGGCGAGCCCTTCCGCCTCCTTGAAACGCTGGAAGAGCGGTTCGAGACGGCCCGCCCGCCAGAGCGGCGCCCGCATGCGGAGGCGGAGGTCGATGCCGGTTCGCGTCCGCTCGGGACTGTCGGGTAGCCGTGCGAGCGCGTCGAGGGCCAGTTCGTAGAGCTCCACGGCCCTGGCGTCGATAAACAGCCCCGCGGCTCGCCCGGCGGCCTCCCGGGCGTACTGGACCACCTTCTCCCAGACCTCGCCGCGGGTGAAGTGAAAGACCAGTTCCTCCGTCCGCTCCTCCAGACGACCGGGGTACGCTTCTTCGACGGCCGCTCCAATACGGGCGTGCAGTCGGCGCCGCTCCGCCTGGAGGAGGGAGCCGTAGGCCACGTCCTGGGTGAGGGCGTGGCGAAACAGATACTCGCGTTCGCGGCCCTCGACGTTCTCGTAGATCATCTCGATGCGCGTGAGTTCGGCCAGGCTCCGCTCCAGCTGGTCCTGGACGTCGCTGACTCGCTGAAGCAGCTCGAGCGCGAACTGCCGGCCGATCACGGAGGCCGTCTGAACCGTCCGCTTCTGTGCCTCTCCAAGTCGGTCGATGCGGGCCGCGAGAACGTCCTGCACAGTGTCGGGCACGGTAATCGTCGCAGCCGACGCCGCCGCGATGAGCCGGCCGTCTTCGAGCCGGACGGCGCCCTGCTCGACGAGCGTCCGCCCGATCTCTTCAATGAAAAATGGATTCCCCTCGGCCTTGCGCGCAATCAGCCTGGCGAGATCGGGCGGGAGATCTTCAGCGCCCAGCGTTGCGCGGACGATGCGGACCGCGTCCTCCTGCGCGACCGGCTGAAGGGGAAGCCGCCAAAAGTACGTTCGGTCGCCGAAGGGCGGCTGGTACACGGGGCGGTGGGTGAGCAGGAGCAGCACCGCCATACCCGGCAGGCTCTCGATGAGCCTCTTCAGGAAGTCCTCGGAGGCGACCTCGATCCAGTGGAGGTCCTCGAAGAGGACGACGAGCGGCCGCCGGCGGCTGCGCGCGGCCGCGAGCCGCAGGACGGCGTCCACGATCTTGCCGCGTCGTTGCATCGGATCCAGTGTCGCCACTCCCGCGTCCCCGGGGTCGACCGACAGGAGATAGCGCAGATAGGGCGCGAGCGCCGCGGCATCGTCACCGACCACTTCAAGTCCCGCGTCTATCTTTCCCGCGATGCCGGATTCAGGATCCCGGTCCTCGATCCCAAAGATTCGCTTCAGGACTTCGATGACCGGGAGGAAGGGGCTGGACTGCCCGAACGACACGCACTCGCCCTGCAACCATGTCACGCCATCGCCGAGGCGCTGGCGGAACTCGTACACGAGCCGGGACTTGCCAATCCCGGCGTCGCCGACCACGAAGACCACCTGGCCGCGGCCGGTGCAGGCCGCCGTGAAGGCCTGGGTCAGCACGGCGAGGGCCTCGTCGCGACCGACCAGTGGCGACAGGCCCTGCGACGCGCGGGCCGCCAGACGGCTGACGTGCGACTTCGGCTGCCGGATGGCGTAGGCGGCCACTGGCTGCGCCCGGTTCTTGACCGTGAACGTACCGAGGGGGTCGAGCTCGAAGTAGGGGGCGATGAGACGTTCAGTGGCACTGGCGACCACGATCTGACCGGGTTCGGCGAGCTGCTGCATGCGCGCGGCGGTGTTCGTGGTATCCCCCACGGCCGTGTAGTCCATGCGGAGGTTGTCACCGACGGCCCCCACGACGACCAGGCCGGTATTGAGCCCCATCCGCATGCGGAAATCGACGCCCCGGGCTTGCTGGAGCTCGGCTCGATAGCCCGTCAGGGCATGCTGCATGTCGAGCGCCGCGTGGGCCGCGCGCTGGGCATGATCTTCATGCGCGATCGGCGCACCAAACAGCGCCATAAGGCCATCGCCGAGAAACTGGTTCACCGTACCCTCATACCGATGGACCCCGGTGAGCATGAGCTCGAAGGCGCGGTTGATGAGCGCGTGCACCTCCTCAGGGTCGAGACGCTCGGACAGCGAGGTAAAGCCAGACACATCTGCGAACAGGACCGTCACCTGCTTTCGCTCGCCTTCGAGCGCGCTCTTGGAGATCAGAATCTTCTCGGCGAGGTGTCTGGGGGTGTAGGACTCGGGAGACGCGAAGCGGGCTTGCGCGCCTCGGCCGGCGGCGACCTGGTGGGCGCACTCCGGACAGAACTTCGCGGTCGGCGAGAGCTCCGCGCCACAGTGTGCGCAGGTGCGGGCCAGTGGAGCCGCGCATTCCTCGCAGAACTTAGCCTGTGGACGGTTCTCCGTCTGACACCGAGGACAGTGCATGCCGCGGGTCCTCCCCGGGAGCCGGAGCAGGGAACGGTCAGGTCGATGCCGAGACCTTACTTTGTGCCAGGCGAGGGGGTCAAGCAGGGCTGGGGGGCTCAGGCTCCCGGCGTGTTGGACATGGCCTCCCCCCGAACTCGTCAGGCACCGTCGGCAAGTGGGACCACCGCGTGTGGCCCCTGGAAAAAGAGCGGGCGGAGGGGCCGCGGCCCCTCCGCCCGCTCGACTCCTGCTCCGCGACGGCCGCCGCCGCGGGCGATCCGGCTACGCGGTCTTCCGCACCCAGCCGTAGTAGGCGTTGCTCCGACCCCGGCCCTCGGCGAGGTGGTCCGCCTTGAGCCTGGCGAGCCGGTCCTTGTAGTCGGGCGGCACCGCCGTGAGCTTGGCGTTGAGGTCCAGGTTGTAGAGCGCGGCCGAGTTGAAGCCGAAGATCATCCGCTTGGTCGTACCGTTCGCGGGCCCGAGCGGGGCGAAGCCCCACTTCTTCTGCATGTCCTCGGGGATCTCGAGCCGCCGGAGCGCCTCGATCTGCCACTGCGGTGAGCCGTACCAGACGGAGTCCGACCCCCACACGACGTGATCGGTGCCGAGGCCCTTGACGAGCGTCGCGACCAGCCCGGCGGCCAGCCGCGGATAGGTGATGACGGTCGAGGCGAAGCTCGTCCCGATCTCGCCATAGACGTTGGTCACGCCATACTTGGCCCGCGTCTCCGCCACCTCGGTCACCCACGGGATCTGGCCCGTCCGCTCGAACGCCTCGGCGGTCGCCTTGACGTCAAAGAACGGTCGCAGCGCAGAGTGGTAGATGATGAAGTTGAGGTCGGGCCAGTCCTTGGCCGCCTTGCCGAGGTCGTCGACGGCCGCATAGCGCCAGTTCGCGAAGGAGGTCTGGTAGTCGGAGGGCATCAGGCCCTTGTGGATGCAGATATTGCGGATTCCGTACTTCCGCGCCTTCTCGTAGGCGGGATACGCGAGCTTCTCGTCGTCGAGCATCCACGGGTACTTGGAGCCGCCCGCGAGCGGGTCGCCGACCGTGTACCCCTTCCAGCTGTCGATCTTGAGGTGCTGCGCGGCGCGGTCCATGTCGTCGAGGTAGCCCGGGTAGCCCGGCCAGAAGAGTCCGTGGCCGATCATGCGGCGTGAGCCCGCGAGCTTGTTCAGCATGTCGCGGCTCATGATGATCTGGTCGTTCGACAGCGCCATGTTCTCTTTGGTGTCCGTCGTGAAGCCGCTGAGGAGCGCGATCTTGGTGTCGCTGTCGAGGAAGATGTCCCGGACGTACTTGTCGAACTTGTAGGCTTCCAGGTCCGACGGCTCGGACGCGAGGGCCGGATTCCAGGCCTTCCCCTCGGGGTTCTTGCCCGACGCGTACTCGCGCAGGAACAGGATGCCCTTCCACGAGAACGTGTCGTGGACGTGATGGGTCTGGTCGTCGAAGATGAACTCGGAGGACAGCATCGCCGCGCGCTCGGCCGCCGCCGCTGGATCCCGCGCCTCCGCCGCGTCGACGTGGAAGATGTTGCCGAACACCTGGTTCATCGCGACGAAGGCGGTCGCCATGCCCATGCTCGTCTGCAGGAACTGGCGCCGGCTCTGCCCGAGCGTTCGGGCGAGCAACTCGGAGCTCGCCTTGATCCGGTCCTCGACCTCGCGCTGCTCACGCGTTTGCGGAGCCGGCATATACTCGCCGTTCGACACCATCCTGGTGGGGACCGGCGAGCGGAAGGCAAGATCCTCCGCGTGATCGACCTGCTTCATGTCCTTCGGGCTGAACCACGACGACATACGGGGTCTCCTTTCTTGGCACTTCGAGACGCAACGCTCCGCCGCGGGCGACCGGCCGACCCAGTCCCCCACACTCTAGTATCGTGAGACTAGGCGCCTCCCGGCAGCTGTCAAGGGGAAAAGATTCACAAAGTTGGGCCGCCCCGCCGCCCGAGTGGCGCGGCGCGTTACCCTGCCTCCGCGCGCCCGATACTGCGGTCTCGAGCACGGGCGCGGAGCGGCGCCCGCCCTGGAGCGGACGAGGGTCGTGGGTCGAGACGCGCCGCGAACCGCGACAGGATGCTCCGCTTCAGGCTCGCTTGGGCGCCCGGCGCGCCGGAAGGGCCGACGCGGCTGAGTCGGGCAGACTCCCGCTCCGGCCGACGGCGGGCCTTCGGTCGGGACGGGCGGCGGTCATGAGCGGACGCCGGCCCGCGGGTCAGGAGTAGCTGTCGAGCTCGACCAGCGCCGCCTCTGCCGCCTGCGCGATCGCGTCGGCGGCGATCCCCATCTTTCGGTAGAGGTCGAGTCGGCTCCCGCTCTCCCCGAACGTGTCGACGCCGAGCGGGATAGCCCGCCCGCCGAGCGCGCTCCCGATGAAGGCAAGCGCATGGGAGTGGGCGTCCGCCACGGTGACGACGGGCGCCCGCCGCTCGGCCGGCTCGAGCAGGCGTTCGAGCGCGGAGTCGCCGGGGGAGCCGCCCGTCCGGGTCGCGCCGCGCGCGGCGGCCAGCGACCGGTAGAGCCGCCCCGGGGCGGTGACGGCGAAGACGTTGGCCAGGACACCGCGAGCGCGGAGGGCCTCGCTCGCCGCCACGGCCTCGGGCACGATCGCCCCCGCCGCGAACACGTTGACGACGTTCTCTTCCGGCTGGTACTCCGGCTCGCGGCGACGGTCCACGATCCGGTAGCCGCCGCCGAGGACCGCCTCCCGGAGCCCCGGCCGCCCGTCCGGGAACAGGCCCTGGTCGATCGGGACCGTGGAGAGCCGCAGGTAGACGCCGAGCCCGGGCCCGCCCGCCCGGAGCGCCCGGAGCGCGTCGAGCAGGATCCACTCGACCTCCTTGGCGAAGGTCGGCTCGAAGTAGTCGAGGCCGGGCGTCTCGATGCCGATCGACGCGGTGATCGACGACTGGTGGGCGCCCCCCTCGGAAGCGAGGCTCACCCCCGACGGCGTCGCGACCAGAACGAAACGGGCACCCGAGTAGACCGCGTAGATGACGGCGTCGAGACCGCGGCAGACGAACGGGTCGTAGAGCGTCCCGAGCGGCAGGAGCCGCTGCCCCTCCTGATCGCCGGCCAGGCCGAGCGCGGCGAGCAGGAGGAACAGGTTGTTCTCCGAGATCCCGAGCTCGAGGTGCTGGCCGCGGGGCGACTCCCGCCACTGGATCGGGCGGGCGATCTTGGCGGCGGCGAAGTAGTCGATCATCGCCTGGTGCGAATAGACGCCGCGGCGGTTGATCCAGCCGCCGAGGTGCGTCGACGTGGCGACGTCGGGCGACGCCGTCACCAGGAAGTCGGCGATCGGGTGCCGGCTGAGCGTCGAGAGCACGCGCGAGAAGGCCTCCTGGGTGGCGAGTCGGCCCGCGTACGTCTCGGAGAGGGCGGCCGGCGGCTCGGGGATCTCCCGCGCCGGGGCTGGGGGCGACGGCGCCGCGTCCCGGTGCAGGAGCCGCCACTCCGGCGAGCCCGGCGCGAAGCCCGCGAACTCGTCCCCGGCGGGGACGCCCGCGGCCGCCCGGAGCACGTCGATCTGCGCGGGCGTGAGCAGCATCGAATGGTTCAAGGGGTCACCCTCGAACGGCAGGCCCCAGCCCTTGATCGTGTACGCGACGACCACGACCGGACTGTCCGGGTGGGCCGCGGCCTCGGCGAAGGCCTCGAGCAGCGCGGTCAGGTCGTGGCCGCCCAGGTTCGCGAGGAGCTCGCGCACCTCCCCATCGCCGAAGGCGCCGAGCATCGCCTCGAGGAGGCTGTCCGTCCGGCCGTCCGGCAGCGTCACGAGCTGCTTCCGGATCTCGGCGCCGGACAGGCGGAGGAGGGCCTGGTACTCGGCGTTCGGCATGTCGTCGATCCGGCGCCGCAGGCGCTCGCCGTGGGGGCGGGCGAACGCCTCCTTCAGGCGGCTTCCGTACTTGAGGTTGATGACGTGCCAGCCGTTCGCCCCGAACATCTCGCGGATCCGCTGCGCCTTGCCGTCCGGCACCACGCGATCGAGGCTCTGGCGGTTGAGGTCGACGATCCACATCACGTTGCCGAGCCGGCGCACGTACTCCTCGGTGACGGCTTCCCAGACGTTGCCCTCGTCGAGCTCAGCGTCGCCCACGAGGGCGATGTAGCGCGCGTCCGCGGGCGCGGCGAAATGGTCCGTGAGGTACTGACGCACGAGCCCGCCGAAGGTCGCCGCGACCGCGCCGAGCCCGACCGAGCCCGTCGAGTAGTCGACGCCGTCGATGTCCTTCGTGCGACTCGGGTAGGCCTGGAGCCCGCCGAACGCCCGAAAGCGTCGGAGGGCCTCCTCGGGGAGCCGCCCGCGCAGGTACTGGAGGGCGTGGAAGACGGGGGAGGCGTGCGGCTTGACGGCGATCCGGTCGGCCGGGCGGAGAAACATCCCGTAGAGCGCGGTCATGATGCTCACGACCGAGGCCGAGCTCGCCTGGTGGCCGCCCACCTTCAGCCCGTCGACGTTCGGCCGGACGTGGTTCGCGTAGTGGACCATGTAGGTCGCGAGCCAGAGCACGCGCTGCTGGATCCGCTCGAGGACGCGGAGGTCGTCGCTGGTCCAGTAGATGTCGGCCATGGGCCCATGAGTATAGCCGAACGCCGGTTAGACGCCACCGGCCCGCTGCGCTAAGATGGGCGGGCCCGATGGCGCTCACGATCCTCGCCGACGATCTGACCGGCGCCTGCGACACGGGGGCGTTCTTCGCGCGCCCGGCGCCCGTGCCGGTGACGGTGTTCCCCCAGCGCCCGGCCCGGGCCGACGTGACCGTCGTCGACACGGAGAGCCGCCCCCTCGCGGCCGCCCAGGCGCGCGAACGCGTCCGCGCCGCCGCGGGCCGCGCGCCCCGCCCCGACCTCTGGCTCAAGAAGGTCGACTCGACGCTCCGCGGCGCCGTCGCCGCCGAGATCGACGCGCTGATCGTCGAGGCGCGCGCCGCGGGCGCCCTCCTCTGCCCCGCCTTCCCGGCCCAGCACCGAACCGTCGTGGATGGCGTCCTCCGTATCGCCGGCACGCCCGTCGCCGAGACGGCGTTCGCGCGCGACCCGGACTTCGCGCTCGGCGGCTCGAACGTCATCGACGCGCTCCGCGCGGGGAGCCCTCGGCCCGTGGTGGGATGCCCGCTCGGTGCGCTTCGGAGCGGCCGGCTCAGCGCTCCCGAGGGCGCGATCGTCGTATGCGACGCCGAGAGCGACGCCGACCTGGAGCTGATCGTAACCGCCGGCCTCGAATCCCGGCCCCGGCCGGTGCTCGCCGGCTCCGCCGGGCTCGCGGCCGCCCTCGCACGGCGGCTCGGGCTCGCGGGCGAGCCGCCGACGATCCCGTCCGGGCTCCGTTGGCTCATCGTGGCCGGCAGCCTCCACCCGGCCACCGCGGCCCAGCTCGCCGCGGCGCGCGGCCACGGAGCGCGGATCCTGGCCCCGCCCGCCTCGATCGCGGCCGACCGTCAGGCGGTCGCGGCCGAGCTCGCCCGGCAGGCGCGAAAGCTGATCGACGCCGAGGGGGTCGATCTCGTGGCCGTGACGGGCGGCGACACCGCGGTCGCGCTCTACCGGGAGTTCGACGCCGAGCGCATCGAGCTCCTCGGCGCGCCCCTCCCCGGGCTCGCCCTCGGCCGGCTCCGCCGCGCCGACGGCCGCGAGCTCAGGCTCCTGACGAAGGCCGGCGGCTTCGGCGCGCCGGACCTCTTCGCGCGGCTCATGGCATGACGGCGCCGGTTCTCGGCATCACGATGGGCGACCCGGCGGGGGTCGGCCCCGAGATCATCGGCCGCGCGCTGGCCCTGCCCCAGGTCGAGCAGGCGAGCCGCCCGGTGGTCATCGGCGACGCGGGGACGATGCGGGAGGCCCTGGCACTGATCCGATCGCCTCTCGCCCTGCGCGCGGTCGGAGCCGTCGCGGACTGCCGCTGGCGGCCGGGCGAGCTGCAGTGCCTCGACCTCGGCAACGTCGACCTGGCCACGCTGCCCAAGGCCCGGGTGAGCGCGGCCGCCGGGCGCGCCGCCTACGAGTACGTCGCCGCCGCCGTGCGGCTCGCGCTCGCCCGGGAGATCGACGCGATCGTCACCGCCCCCATCAACAAGGAGGCGCTGGCCGCCGCGGGCGTGCCGCACTCGGGCCACACCGAGATCCTGGCCAAGCTCTCCGGCACCCGGGACTTCGCCATGCTGCTGATGGGCAAGGAGCTGCGCGTCATCCACGTCACCACGCACGTGGCGCTCCGGCGCGTGCCCGACCTGGTCACGCGCGAGCGCGTGCTCCGGGTGATCCGCCTGGCCCAGCAGACGATGACGCGCC
>Ga0209689_1001310_pt1 | contig 18547 bp, 20 predicted proteins | sample GraSoiAngelo_149_FD_187119 | JGI IMG/M metagenome (GOLD analysis project Ga0209689, IMG submission 187119) | Grasslands soil microbial communities from the Angelo Coastal Reserve, California, USA - 14_1009_09_30cm (SPAdes) (version 2) | ecosystem: Environmental > Terrestrial > Soil > Grasslands ... | reverse complement strand
GCTGTCCGGCGTCGTCGGGGCCGTCCTCGGTCCGTTGATTTACTTCTACGGCCTCGAGCGGACGACGGCTTCGAACTCCGTCCTCCTCTCGAACAGCGAGTCCTTGTTCACGATGCTCTTCGCGTACGCGTTTCTCCGGGAACGAGCGACCCGGCGTGAGTACCTCGCACTCGGCGGCATCGCGGTCGGGGCGTTTCTCGTGACGACCCAGCTTCGGTTTGGTGACGTGCGCTTCTTGGAGTTTCTGGTCGGGAACATCATGCTGGTCGCGGCGGCGGCGTGCTGGGGCAGCAGCAATACAATGAGCACGGTCCTCCTCCGCCGGATCCCGATTGTGTCCCTCCTGGAGATTCAGCTCGTGATCGGCGCCGCGGTGTTCGGCGGGATTGTTGCCGTCACGGCGACTCCGCTCGCGGTCCCGCTGAGCATCCTCCCGGTCCTGATCCTCCTCTCCCTCAGTGCGGTCGGTGTCTTCTCCGTCCTCTTCTTTTACGCGTTCCGAACGATCGGTGCGATGCGTACGGGCGCCGTCCTGCCGTCCTCGGCGTTGTGGGGAATCCTCCTCGCCCTGTACGTGTTCCCGACGGAAACGCTCAGCCCGGTTCAGATCCTCGGAGGCGTACTCATGGTCGGCTCCCTGATCGCGTTCTACGTGCTCCGGGGGCCCGGTGAAGCGAGCGCGGGCGGCGAAACCTTGAAACCCGCCGCGTCAGATGGTCCGGATTCGCCGTGACACCGACGACTCCGGACGATACGCCGTTCGCACGCCTCGCCGAGCTGACCCAACAACTCGAGGCCACGACGAAGCGCCTCGAGAAGCGCGCCTTACTGGCCACGTTCCTTCGTTCCCTCCGGAGAGACGAAGTCGCGCCCGCGGTGCACCTGGTCATCGGCCGGATCTTCGCCGAATCGGATGCACGCGCGCTGAACGTCGGGTGGGCGACGCTCAAGAAAGCGCTCGACGGGACGAAGCAAGTCACGTTGGTCCCGCGATCGCTCACGATCCTCGACGTCTCGAGGGCCTTCGCGCAGATCGCAGAAGCCCACGGCGCGGATTCGACGAGGGCCCGACGGCGGCTGCTCGAATCGCTCCTGGGCCGCGCCTCGCAAGAGGAACGGGACGTCCTCCTGAAGAACGTCTTCGGCGAGATGCGGATCGGTGTGAACGAAGGCGTGATGCTCGAAGGGATCGCCACCGCCGCGGGTGTCGACCCGGATGCCGTCCGGACGGCCCACATGTTCCTCGGGGACCTCGGGTTGGTCGCGGAGATTGCCTTGTTCGAGGGCGCGGACGCGCTTCGGTCCCGGGGCCTGCGTCTTCTCGCTCCGATGAAGCCGATGCTCGCGGAAATGGCCGAAGACCTCGACGAGGTCCTGGCGGAACACGGTGGCGAGACCGCGATCGAATACAAGCTCGACGGCGCACGAATTCAGATCCACCGGAAGGGCGAGGCGGTCCGCGTCTTCAGTCGGCGGCTCAGCGACGTCACCTCGAGCCTTCCGGAGATCGTCGCGGTCGCCCGGTCGCTGCCCGCCTCGGAGTTCCTCGTGGAGGGGGAAGTCGTCGCGACAGACCACGAGGGGAAACCGCTCCCGTTCCAAGACCTGATGCGCCGATTCCGCCGCGTGCACGGCATCGAGGCGTCGAGAGAGGAGATCCCGCTGAAGTTGTACCTATTCGACCTGCTCTACGTGGACGGACGCTCGCTGATTGATACGCCGTACCGTTTGCGATGGGAAGCCCTTGAGCGCCTCGTTCCGCCGGAACTCCTGACCGCACGACGGGTTGTCCAACGGAAGGAGGACATCGAGTCGTTCCTCCAGGGAGCCCTCGCCGCGGGCCACGAAGGCCTGATGGCGAAGCAGCTCGACTCCACGTATTCCGTCGGGAAGCGCGGGAAGAAGTGGTTCAAGATCAAGCCCGCGGACCACTTGGACCTCGCGATTGTCGCGGCGGAGTGGGGGAGCGGCCGTCGGGAGGGATGGCTGTCCAACTACTGGCTCGCGGTGCGGGACGAGAAGACGGGCGAATTCCAGATGATCGGCAAGACGTTCAAGGGGCTGACCGACGCGGAGTTCGAGACGATGACGGAGCGGATGCGGAGGCTTGCGACGTCCGAGGAGCGGTGGGGTTTCCGTGTGCGACCCGAGGTCGTCGTCGAGGTGGCGCACAATGAGATTCAACGGAGCCCCCACTACCCGAGCGGGTTCGCGCTCCGCTTCGCCCGGATCGTTCGGGTTCGGGACGACAAAGGACCCGAGGACGTCGACTCCTACGCGCGACTCAAGCAGCTCTACGCGAAGCAGTTCGAACGGAAAGGCCGCGGACCCGACGAGATCTGATCGTCCGGAGTACTTTCGCTGCCCTCCCCCGGAAAAGGCCATTGGATTCGGCGGTATACCTCTACTTAGAGGTATGAAATGGAGATCGGTTGTGGAGCCCGGGTCCGAGATTTCGATGGTCGTCGGTACTGGTATTTCTGGCACTACGAGCGAGCGAACGGTCGCTCGTTGAGGAAGGAGGACTACATCGGCCGCATCGATTCCCACCAGGCCAGGGAGGAGCTTCTGCGAAAGATGGCCGCGTACCACCAGCACGCAGAGCGGGACCTCGCAAAGCGGAGGGCCCAAATCGAGCGGCGAATCGGTCTGGCCCTGCGTACCTCTACTTAGAGGTATGTCGTCATTCCACGTCTCGAGCCGCAATGGCCTCCCGCGTGCGGGCCCCTTGGCCCAAGACGGTCAGATAGATCCCTCCGAGGGCGAGGGCTCCGCCGATTCCGACGGCGGTCCCGGGCATTTGGCCCAGGAGGGCCCATGCGAGCACGCTCGATCCGATCGGCTCACCGACGAGGCTCAGGCTCACCACGGGTGCGGTGACCCATCGTAGGCTCCAGTTGTACAGCGTGTGCCCGCCGATCTGCGGGATCACGGCCATGGCGAGGAACAAGGCGAATTCCGTCCGCCAATCCCCCACCGGGAGGAGGCTCTCCCGAAGGCCGAGGGTGTAGAGGAACAGGACCCCCGTCGCGGACACGTACACGACGAACGCGTAGGCGAGGAGGGGGACGCGCTGCCGCAGTCGGCGTCCGGCGAGGAAGTAGAATCCCGCCGCGATGCCGCCGGTGAAGGCGAGGAGGTCGCCGATTCCACTCCCGCTTCTCGCGGTCGAGTCCGCGACCGCGATCACGACGACGCCGCTGAATCCGAGGGCGATCCCGAGGGCCATCCACGCGTTGAGCCGCTCCTTCAGGACGTAGTGGGACAGCACGCCCACGAGGAGCGGATGGGAGGTCACCAAGATCACGGAGCTCGCGACGCTCACGCTGACCCCTTCGATCTTGAGCGAGCCGATCCAGAGCGTGAAGTGGGTCGCGAGGATCGCGCCGACGCCGATCATGACGAGCGCGTCCTTCCGCAGGATCCCCCGCAACGGGCGGCGGCGATCGAGGAAGGCGAACGGGGCGAGAATCAGGGACGCCAGCGCGAGCCGGTACAGGGCGATCGTGATGAACGGCGACGTGCTCCAGGAAATGAAAATCGCGGAGAAGGAGACGCTGACCACCGCGAGGGCGATCGCCGCGTAGGGGCCGCCTCGCATGGCGGCCGGAGGGGTTCGGGCCCTATCTAACGCCTGCGGCCCGCAAAGGTCTATGGACCGTCCGCGCATTCGGCGCGAACGGGGTCACGATGCGCGCGGACGACGTCAAGCGGATTGCGGTGATCGGCGCCGGGACGATGGGGGCGGGGATCGCCCAAGCGTGCGCCGCGGCCGGTTTTCAGGTCACGATGCGGGACATCGAGCAGCGCTTCGTCGACGGCGGCTTCCGCCGAATCAAGGAGCCGCTGCAGAAGCGCGTCGAGAAAGGCAAGATGGCCCAGGCCGAGGTCGACGGGATCCTGTCCAAGATCCGCGGGGTCGTCCCGTTGAAGGAGGCGGTCATCGGGGCGCAGGTCGTCATCGAAGCGGTCTTCGAAAAGATGGACGTCAAGAGGGAGCTGTACGCGGAGCTCGAGAAGCTGTGCCCGCCCGACGTCGTGTTCGCCTCGAACACGTCGTCCCTGAGCATCACGGAAATGGCGAACGCGACAAAGCGTCCGGACCGCGTCGTCGGCATGCATTTCTTCAACCCGGCGCCGGTCATGAAGCTCGTCGAGGTGATCCGCGGCTCGGAGACGTCGGACGACACGATGCGGCTGGTCAAGGACCTCTGTACGAAGCTCGGCAAAGAGGCCGTCGAGGTGAGGGAGTCCCCGGGGTTCGTCGTGAACCGCCTCCTCGTGCCGATGATGAACGAGGCGTTCAACCTCCTCCAAGAAGGCGTCGCGACCCCGGAGGACATCGACAAGGCGATGAAGCTCGGGACGAACATGCCGATGGGGCCCTTCGAACTCGCGGACTACACGGGGCTCGACATCGGCCTCGACGTGATGGAGGTCCTCCACCGCGAGACGGGCGATCCGAAGTTCCGGCCCTCGCCGTTGCTGCGGAAGTACGTGCGCGCCGGTCGCCTCGGGCGGAAGACGGGCCGCGGCGTGTACGAATACCCTCGGGCGTGATGCGATCCTACGGGCCCATCGGCGGTTCCTGCGGCGGCATCGTCGGAGGCATCACCACGGGCGGCTTGCGCCGTCGGACCGCGAAGAACCCGATGATGGCCACCACGATGACCACGAGCAGGATGAGCCAAATCCAGATCGGCAACCCGAGCACGATTGAGGTGAAGAAGTTGCCACCTGCGTAGTTGTACGACGTTAGGTTGTAGTTCCCCTGGTTCCCCCCGCTGCTGTTGTATTCGCCGATCTTTGCCCAGTTGCCGACTTGGGCCGACCAGTAGTTGACGGCATACGCTCCGCCCGTGGCGTTGGCTTCCTTCAAGGGGGTGGTGCTGAACGTCCCAGCCGGGACCGTGACCGAGGTGTCTGCGAGCACCTCGAAGTTCGTGGATAGCGCCTGGTACGAGTACGCCTTCGTGCCGTTCGGATAGTCCGTCTCAAGCGTGACGACGGTCGATGACGGACCCCACTTGTGGCCCGTCACGAGCGGCCATTCGATCGTCTGCGGCGGATTGCCGCTAATCGTGAGCGTGAAGATTCCCGAGAGGTTGACGGTCGCCTGGATTTTCACGAGGACCAACGTGTCGACGCTGAACCAGACGTCGGCGGAGTACGTGACAGAGATACTTCCCGACGTGGTCGTCAGTTTCGTCGCGGTCCGGTAGCACGAGTAGCTCGTCCCGTTCACCAGAGTGGATTCCGTGCCGGTCACGCTAATCGAGAGCGTGCTCGTTCCGGAGGTGCCGGAACCGGTCACGTACGTCCACGAGTCGCCGGAGGCCCACGTCGGCCGGTCCATGTTCGCCCGCGCCGGCGTGGCGAGGGCCAGCAAGCCGGCCACGAAGAGCAGTCCGATTGCGCCCGCCAAGACCCGATGTCGTGTCTGCAGGCATCCCACCTTTGGCCCCCGAGTGCGGGCCGGGTGTATGAGCTTACCGGTGTCCTCCGGAGAACGTTCATCCCAATGTCGCGCATTCGTGCGCTGAGGGATCTTTCCTATGCCGGGTTTCGTGAAGATGGAGATGGACGACCGCCTCGCGATCGTCACGATCAACCGACCCGATGCGTTGAACGCGCTCAATGCCGCCGTCCTGCGTGAGCTGTCGATGGCGATCGAGCACCTCTCGATGGCCCAGGATGTCGGGGCGATCATCCTCACGGGGGCGGGCGACCGGGCGTTCGCCGCGGGCGCGGATATCAAGGAGATGGCGAACCTGACGGGCCTCGAGATGCAGCGCTTTTCGGAAATGGGCCGGCGGCTCGGCGACACGATGGCGGCATGCAACAAGCCGATCATCGCGGCGATCAACGGCTTCGCGCTCGGCGGCGGCTGCGAGCTCGCCCTCGCATGCGACATCCGGATCGCCTCGGACCGCGCGGAGCTCGGCCAGCCGGAAGTGAACATCGGCATCATCCCCGGCTTCGGCGGGAGCCAACGCCTCCCGCGGCTCGTCGGGCCGGGTTGGGCGGCGGAGATGATCTACACCGGCGACCGGATCTCGGCCGCCACCGCGGAGCGGATCGGGCTCGTGAACCGGGTCGTGTCCCCGGACCGCCTCCTCGCGGAGGCGAAAGCCTTGGCCCACAAGATCCTGGAGAAGAGCCCGGCCGCGATTGCGCTCGCGAAGGCGTGCCTCCGTGCCGCATGGGACATGCCCTTGTCCGCCGGCCTCGACTTCGAGACCGCGGCGTTCGGGGTCGTCGGGTCGACGCACGACAAGGCGGAAGGGATGCGCGCCTTCATCGAGAAACGAAAGCCCGCGTGGACGGGCGCGTGATCAGTAGGACTCGAACTCCTCTTGGAGGTCGATCACGACCTGCTCGAGGACTTCCTCGAAGGAGGAGCTGCGGTACTCCCGCATCCCGCCGAGTTCGCTCTGGATCCGGGCGATGAAGTTGTTTGAGCTCTTCAGGAACTCGACGTTCACGAGGGATTCTTCCATCCGTATCCGCTCCTGGGGGCCGGTGCGGCGCGGGAACCCAATCGGGCGTATCCGAGGTCCCTATTTAATAGTTGCCCGCAGATTCGCCGGATGCGCGCAGTCCTCGTCTGCGGCCCGTGAAAATCGCGCGCGGTCGCACCTCCGCTGAGAAGCTTTATTTAGCACACGCCCCTTGAAGCGCTCCCTCGGACCGCATGAGCGGAGTGAATCGTTGGGAAATATCCGGCCGACGTATATCAAGCGAGTCGCGATCGAGCTGGCGAAGCTCTATCCGAACGAGTTCACGGCCGACTTCGACCACAACAAGGCGAAGGTGTCCGAACTGACGGACATCCGGAGCGTCCTGATGCGCAATCGGATCGCGGGGTACGTCACCCGGTACCGTCTCCGGTTGGCCCTGTAGGCCGCCACCCTCCACCCTCCACCCTCCGCCCTCCGCTCCGTCCGCGGTCGGATCCCCCATGTCGTACGCCGTTGAGACTCGCGACCTCACCCGGGTATTCTCCGGGAAGAAGAAGCGCTGGTGGCGTCGCAAACCGACGCCGGACGAGGAGGAATCGCTCGGGCCCGTGACGGCGCTCGATGGCGTGTCCCTCCAGATCCGCGAGGGGGAGCTGTTCGGGCTCCTGGGCCCCAACGGCGCCGGCAAGACGACGCTCATCAAGATCCTCGCGACGCTCCTCCTTCCCACGTCCGGACAAGCGCTCGTCGCGGGCCATGATGTGACGAAGGACCCGTTCCCGATCCGTCAGCGGATCAACATGGTGTCCGGCGGCGAGACCTCCGGATACGGCCTTCTGACCGCCCGCGAGAACATCTGGATGTTCTCTCAATTCTACGGCGTCCCGAGCAAGGTCTCGAAGGCGCGGATCGACGAACTCATGCACATCTTTGGCCTGTGGGACAAGCGGGACGCGAAGGTCCGCATGCTCTCGACGGGACAGCGGCAGAAGATGAACATGATCCGCGGATTCGTCACGGGCCCGGACATCCTCTTCCTGGACGAGCCCACGCTCGGCCTCGACGTAAACGCGGCGCGCGTGATCCGGGAGTATGTCATGAACTGGGTCCGCGGCCAGGCGGGCAAGACGGTCCTCTTGACGTCGCACTACATGGCCGAAGCGGACCAGATGTGTGACCGGATCGCGATCATCGACAAGGGGCGAATCCTCGCATGTGACACGCCCGCGAATCTGAAACGGATGATCCGCACGGAGACGACGTTCCAGCTGGAGGTCGACACGATCCGGGACACGACCTCGTTCATGAGCCTGCAGGGCGTCAAGAACTTCTCCCACAAAGATGACATCTCGAAGAACCGTTCCCACCTCACGTTCATCCTCGAGGACGAGGGACCCGTGGCGGAGATCCTGAGCTCGATCACCTCGCAGGGAGCGAAGGTCCATTCGCTGCAAAAGTCCGAGCCCACGCTGGAGGACGTCTTCATCAGCATGGTCGGGAGGGGCTTGGATTGAGCGTGGCGACGGAGCGACGCACGGACCTTCGATATCGCGTCGGACTCAACCTACGGGCGGTCGTCGGCCGCTCCTACCCGCGTATCGTCGGCGCGAACCGCGAGCCCTCGTGGATTTTCTTCGAGGCGTTCCTTCCCCTCCTCGGAATCGCGGCGTATGTGTTCATCTACCAATTCTTTGGACTCCAGGCGACGGCCGCGATCCTCGGGAATCCTCCAATGTGCGGAGACCATGTTTGCGCGAGTGTGGCCGAGCAGAATCAATACCTCGCAGCGGTGAACGCCAACACGAACGCACTGATTGCGTCCGTCGTCCTCGGCGGGACGATGGTCGCCTTCTGGCTGAACGTGCTGTGGTCGATGGCGAGCCAGCTGTACTGGGAGAAAGAGATCGGGAACCTGCAGCTCTACATGATGGCGCCGATGAACCGCATGGCGCTCCTCGGGGGCATGGCCGTCGGCGGGATGGTCATGACCTCGATGCGGGCCGTGTCGACCCTCGTTGCGGGCATCTTCGTCTTCGGGGTCGTCTTCCAAGTCGCGAGTCCGCTCCTGCTGCTCGCCGTTTTCTTTGCCACGTTAATCGCCCTGTACGGTCTCGGGATGATGTTCGCCTCGCTGTACCTCCTCTGGGGACGGGAGGCGTGGAACCTATCCGCCCTGATGGAGGAGCCGATCTTCTTCTCGAGCGGTTTCTACTTCCCGCTTGGCGGTCTCTTCCGGATCCCCGGCTGGGGACCGGCCGTCGCGATTGCGGGATCGTTCATCCCCGCGTCAATCGGGCTCGATGCGCTGCGACAGCTTACCCTGGGTTCGACCGCCTTCGGAGGCTCGCTCTGGATTTTTAGCGTCACGACGGAACTCGAGATTCTCGTCGGCATGGCCGTGTTGTTCTTGATCCTCGCAAGGTACTGCCTCGCATACCTAGAGACGCTCGCGAAGCGAGAGGGGAAGCTGACCTCACGGCATCAATGAGCACGTACTGGCGGACCTTCAAGACGGCAGCCTGGCTCGGCTGGGAGATGGACTCGAACTGGACGGAGCCGTGGCTGTTCGTCCTCTACTCCGTCATCAAGCCCGTGGCCGGCGCCTTCATCCTCGTCCTCATGTACATCGTGTTCGTCGCGATCGGCCGGCCGCAGGGCGACCCCGATGCATTCTCCTACATGTACGTGGGGAACTCGTTCTTCATCTTCGTCGCGTCCGTGCTCTTCGGGACGTTCCAGGTGATTCAGTCGGATCGGGAATGGTACCAAACGATCCGGTATGTGTACATCTCGCCAATCTCGTACTACGTGTACATCTTGGGACGGGCGGCATCCAAGATTGCGGTCTCGGTGTTCGCCGTCGCGATCACCTTGGTGTTCGGCGTCATGTTCCTCGGCGTCCGATTGCACTTGGCCTTCGCGGATGTTCCGTTGTTCGTCGTCAGCACGATCCTCGGCTTGTCGGTGCTCCTGGCGATCGGGATCTGCCTTGGCGGGATCTCATTCTTGACGGCGAAACACACCCATGGTCTCGCGGAAGGCATCCCGGGGCTGTTCTACGTCTTCTGTGGGGTCTTGTTCCCCCTCTCCGTCCTCCCGGATTGGGGCCAAGCAGTTGGCCGCGCGATTCCCCTGACGTACTGGTTCGACATCACCCGGCGCCTCCTCACGGAGGGTTCGACGGTCAACACGACTCTCGGAGGGTACGACCCGCTGACCATTCTACTGTTTCTCGTTGTGTCGTCGGTCGGCTTCTTCGGCCTCAGCGTCCTCATTTACAAGGTCGGGGAGTATTTTGCCCGGAAGGCCGGCAAGATCGACATGACGACGTCGTACTAGGCCCGCGAGGCGCGACGGGTCACCTGCTCTCGGCGATACGGATACCGTTGGATGGCGCCGCACGCCGTGCACGTGACGATGATCCGGCCCGGTCCGATGCGGATGCGCGCGCTCACGGAGGGAAGGAGGAACGCGAGGCACTTCTTGCAAAAGGACCGCTTGAACGGCGCCGGCACGCGGACGTTGTAGCGCATCCCGATCCGCCGGGCCAACTCGACGTACCGCTTCGCCCGTCCCGGATGCCTCCCCAGCGACTCCGTCTCGGCGAGGCGGAACAAGGTCGTCATCCGTTCTACAGCGATCCGTCGCTCCATGCCGCGGTGCCGGTGTCGCGCCATCGGACCGCACACTCGTTCCAGCCCATAAAATCCTCTGGCGACGAACCTTTAACTACGCGCCGCCGCTTACGCGCCGGGGTCCCGTGCGCGACCGCGTCCGTCGCATCTACCGGAACGTGAGCGACGGCCTCGACCTAATCGTCTTCCTGAACTCGACCGAGCCGCACATCGACCGATCGTTCTTCTACGCGACGGGCTTGACGGATGGCCTCTTCGAAGGATGCGGCGCCTGGCTCACCCCGGACGGCGGCTGCGAGATTACGACGTCCGCGCTCGAGGAAGAGGCGGCCAAGAAGAGTGCCCTCCCGCTCCACGTGTTCCGGTCACGGGACGATTCGACGAAACTCATGAAGGCAGCCCTGCGCGGCCACAAACGGATTGGGATCAACGCCTCCGAGCTCACCTACGCGGCGTTCGAGCGGCTGCGGAAGCTCGCCTCGAAGTCGGCCCGGTTCATCGACATCTCGGAGGCGGTCGTCACGACGCGTCTCGTGAAGGACGCGGCGGAGATCGAGCGGATCCAACGCGCGTGCGACATCGCATCGCGGTCCTTCGAGGAGGTCCTGCCTTTTATTCCGTCCGGGGTGACGGAAGCGGAGGTCGCCTCGGAGCTCGTCTACCGGATGCAGAAGAACGGGGCCACCGGGCCCTCGTTCCACACGATTGTCGGCTCCGGTCCGAACGGGGCGGAGCCGCACTACACCGCCGGATCGAGGAAGATTGAGCCGGGCGACATGATCGTCATCGACTTTGGCGCGGCGTACCACATGTATTGCTCCGACATCACCCGGACGGTCGTCGTGGGGAAGGCGTCGGAGGAGCAGCGCCGGATGCACGAGACGGTCGCCCGCGCGCAAGCCGCCGCGTTCGCGAAGATGAAACCCGGATCGACCGCGAAGTCCGTCGACGCCGCCGCGAGGTCCCTCATCGACCGTTCGAAATACAAGGGCCGATTCATTCACGGTCTCGGCCATTCGATCGGCCTCGCGGTCCATGACGGCGGCGCGCTGAACTCCACGAGCGACCTCGTCCTGCGGCCGAACATGGTCTTCACCGATGAACCCGGGGTGTACGTCCCGGGATTCGGCGGGGTTCGCATCGAGGATGACGTCCTCATCACGAAGGGCGAACCTCGCTTCATGAGCACCGCTCCGCGGGACTTGCGCGAGCTCTGAACCCTCAAGGACTCGGGGGTTCCTGCAGCTCGCGGGCCAAGATGCTCATCCGCATCACATTGACGAACCGGCCATCCTTGTAAACATCCTCGCGATGAAGACCTTCCCGCTGGAAGCCGAGCCGTTCGTAGGTGTGGATCGCACGGACGTTGTACTCGAGGACGTCCAAGGAGACTTTGTTCAGCCCGAGGACGTCGAAGGCGTATCGGAGGGCGACGCGCATCGCCTCCGTTCCGTATCCTTTCGACCAGAGCGTCGGTTCGCCGATCACGATTCCGACGTCGGCCTTGCGGTGGACCCGATCGATCTTGTGCAGGCCGAGGTTCCCGATATGGTTCCCCTCGACCTCGATCGCAAAGATCTGCTCGTCGGTCCGGCGCTCGTAGTCCCGGAACCACCGCTCCTCCTCGGCCATTGTGACGGGAGCAGTCCGTCCAAGGAAGTGAATGACCTCCGCGTCGGAAAACCACTTCACGCAGCGCCTCAGGTCGGTTGACGCAAGGGGCCGGAGGAGCACACGCGGACCTCGCAGCACCCGCCGGGACTCCAGCACGGGCTCCGCACACGGGCGGGTGCTAAAGAGCTTTCCGCATCACGCACTCGATAGCACGAGCGTCGTCGTCGCGACGCCGCCATCGTCATCGCGGACCGTCAACGTGACGAGGAACGGTCCTGCCGGGTCGTACGCGTGGACGATGCTGACATCCTTGACGAACGGCGCGGACCCCCCTTGGCTCTGCCACGGATCCGGGGACACACGGTTGTTGAAGAACATCTGCGTCACGCTCGTGCCGTCACCAAAGTCCCAGGTTGCGGTCAGATCGTCGCTGCCGGGATCTCGAAGGCTGGCACGGAACGTGACGCCCGCGTGCAAGAAGAACGCCGCGAGGTCCGCCTCGGTCCACGTCCAGGTGGACCCGTGTCGCACGTTGAAGTTGTGGTGAATCCGGACCTCGTGGCCGTCGGGGAAGACGACGATAATCCAAGCGGGGTTGTCTCCCCCCGGCCCACCGTTCACAGGGTCATTGTCCGGCGTGTACGCGAGCGTCACGGTCACATGATCATGAAGCGAGAACGTGACGAGGCCCGTCGTCGCCGCCTGCGAGGCCGGGCTCCCCGGCCTCCGGATCAGATTCAGGGACGCGAGGACGCCGGCGTCGGATGCAAGGGTGAACGTGAGATCGTGCCATTTCTCGCCCGCCATCTCGATCCGGAACGAGGCTTCGGCGACCGCATCGAGCTGCCGAGCTTCGGGCGGGCTGTTTGCGATCGAGACGGCGGCCCGCGCCGTTGCGACATGCGTGCCGTCGGATACCTCGACGACCGCGGCGCCGGAGAAGTCGTCGGTGTACCGGGCTGCCACGGTCGGCGTCGGCGACCACGTCGTGTCAAACTCCCCATCGCCCGTGAAGTCCCATCGGAAGGAGAGCGAATCGCCATCGGGATCGCTCGAGCGGGTGGCATTGAGGAGGATCGTGTCGCCTTCGTGTCCGGTGTACGGCCCGCCCGCGTCCGGCACGGGCACGCCGACCGCCACGACGTCGACGAGGGGCGCCGCGGAGGTCGCGTCCGGCACCCCGTTCGCGTCCATGTCGGACCGGGCCCGCGAGAGTTCCATGCGTCCGGCGCCGAGCGCGGGCGAGACGAGGGTGTACGATCGGATGACGGGCTCATAAGCGGACGGATATCGCGGGTCATCCGAGCCACTTGCGAGCGCGGCCGGGAGATCGACGAACCACCGCAGCGTGTGCGATCCGTCCGGATGGGCCACGATCCCATCCGGCGCAACGGAATAGCTCCCCTCCTCCACACTCCATCCCGCAGGCACGTCGTCCTCCAGTACGCCGTGGGTCACGTTGACGTCGGCGGTGATCGTGTCGTCGAAGGTGTACACGGCGATGTTCGTCGCGTCGATCGTCACATGGATTCGTGCGCCGGCCTTCCCATCGATCTGGGTCCAGAGCGGTTCCTTCCCGACCACGACCGTCGCATTCGCGTGGAGGTAGGCCCAGAAGTCGCTCTGGGTGTTCGAATCGGGTCCGTCGTAGTGCGCGTTCGCCAAGATCGGCCGCGCGGCGAACGGAAGCGTTTCGCCTCCGATTCGGTATCGGATGTCGGCTTGGGTGAACTGGAATTCCTCGGAGCACCACCAGGAGGGTTTCGGCAGGAAGCCTTGCAAGACCTCTTCTCCGTACGAATACAGAAGGGAGCCACCCGCCGGGATCGTCTGGACCGCCAGGACCCCGTCTTGCGTCGTTCGCATGGGATTCGGACGAGGCGACGCGAGCGGGTGCGGGCTCATGAGGACCGCCGGCTCGGTCACTTCGACGGGAACCGTTGCGGCGTTCTCCACCCGGATTCCGACCGGCGACGTCACCGTGTGGCCGTCCCGATCGTACGTCTCGTTCACGACCGTGGCGGTCACGAGCCCGCGACCCGCGGCCTCCCAGAAGGTCATCGTCCCGGAATCCCCGCGTGGCACGGGCGGCCCGATGTGCACGGAGCTCACGGCCGTGACGGCTGCGACGAGGACGATGAACACTGTTAGCTTAAACGAAAAGGCTCTCATCCCGTCCCGTTCCGCGGCCGAATCAAAGATATGAAAACCGGTTTCCTTAAGGGTGCCGACATAATTCTCACATGTTCCGCCGGGTGATTTTCAACTCTGATACGATCGGTCCATCCCATCGAAAGGCCCGGTTCGACAACGCCTTGAAGGGACGGAGGCTTCCCTCGCGCGTGATCGTCTACGACCCGCGGTTCCTCGACCATGTGGCTTCGCCTCTTCACGTGGAGCGGCCGGAACGCCTCGGGTCGGTCGTCGCCCGCCTCCAGCGGGAGGGTCTGTTCACGGAGGTCACGAAGGCGGCTCCCGCGAGCCTCGCGGACTTGGAACGAGTCCACCGGACGCCCTACCTGGACCTCTTCCGAAACCTCGGGGAGGGGCTCCTGGACCCAGAGACCGCGGTGCATCCATCGACGTTCGAAATCGCCTCGCTCGCGGCGGGCGCGGTCCTTCACGCGACGCGGGTTGCCGTCCGGGACGGTCGGCCGACGATTGCGCTCGTCCGGCCGCCGGGCCACCACGCGGGTCCGGACTACGGCGGGGGCTTTTGCTACCTGAACAACGTCGCCATCGCCGCCGCGGCGCAAGTCGCCGAGGGCCAGCGGGTCGCCATCGTGGACTACGACGCGCACCACGGCAACGGCACGCGGGACATCTTCGCGGATAGCGCAGACGCGCTCTATCTCTCGACGCACGAGTACGGGATCTATCCGGGGACGGGCCCCGCGGAGGACGTCGGCGAGGGGGAGGGCCGCGGGTTCACGGTGAACATCCCGTTCCCGGCCGGCTGCGGCGACGCGTCGTACTCGGCCGCATACGAGACGGTCGTCGAGCCGATCCTCCAGCAGTTCCACCCCGATGTCCTCCTCGTGAGCCTCGGGATCGACGCCCACTACCGGGACCCGATCACGTCACTCGTGCTCTCGTCGCCCGGATACGTGGACCTGCTCGGCCGAACCGCGGCTCTCGCCGTCCGGATCTGCGGGAATCGGTTCGTGGTGGCCTTGGAGGGCGGTTACCACCTCGAGGCGCTCAGCGAAGTCCTCGCGGGTGTCGTTGGGCAGATGCAAGGTCGGTCCATCGGGTACACCTTGACGGATGTCCTCGATAGCGACGTCCACGGCCGCGGCGCCATCGACGCGACGACGCGGGCTCAGCAGGCGTTCTGGAACCTACGCTGAGTGGTGCCGCTTCCGCTCCGTGACCTTGCGCTCCTTCTCTTTGACGATGCGCTTGTACAACGTCTCCAACAGGCCGGTCAGCGCGACGTGGAGATCCCAGTCGAAGTGGTGGGCGTAGTAGATGCGGTGGGCGGTTGTGAAGCGCGCGCGCAAGGAGTACTTCCAGCGGTCTCCCTCCGGCTTGTACTTCTGGAGGTGGATCGCGAGAGTCCTCGGCTCCACGAGGGGCGCAATCCGCCGCATCTCCTTCTGGACGATATCGTAGATTTCGTCGTACGTATCCTTCGGGTCGTCTTCGAGTCCGCCGATTTCGACGAACAGCTGCTGCCGCTCCCGGAGTCCGGCGAGGAACTGCATGAGGTCTTGGCTCGTGATGATTCCGACGGGTTCGTCGCGCTCCGCCACGATGATCGAGGAGATGTGATTCTTCGCCATCAGTTCCGCCGCACGCTGGACGTCCGCGTCGGGGCCGACGGTGTAGGGCGGGTAACGCATGACGCCTTTCACCTCGAGGCCGACCTTCGCCTCGCGGCCGGCGCGCTCGCCGTAATGCTCGCGGACTTTCGGCCGCGCGAACAGTTCGACGACATCTTTCAGCCCGACCACGCCTTTTAGATGGCGATTCTTGTCCACGACCGGCACGGAGCGTTCGCCGAGAGATCGCATGATCTGCACGGCATGCTCGACCGTGTCGTCCTCCGCGACGCATTGGGGATTCGGCGTCATGAATTCCCGCACCGAGAGGCCCTCGACCGCCCGCGTATCGACGAGGGCCCGAACGATGTCGCTGCGGGACACGATGCCGATGAGCGACTTCCCCTTCACCACAGGGACCGCCCGGAATCCGGCGGAGATCATCTTCTCGGCGGCCTCGGGAAGGGCCGTATCCGGGTTGATTTCCGGCGCGATCTCGAGCACGGTCGAGACCTTCGTGGTCGGCGGCAGGTTCCGTCGGCGCATCAGCTCCCGCATCGTGACGACGCCGGCGAGTTTCTTCCGTTCCAGGACGGGCAATTCGTGGACGTCGTTCGATTTCATCTTGCCGAGGACGTCGCCAAGCGTGTCGTCCGGGGTCGCGGTGACAAGGTCCGTGGACATGTAAGCGGAGACCGGCAGGTCCTGGACCCTGTTCCGCTTCATGGAGAACCCGCTTGGGGAGGAAGCGATAGCGGGCGTGCGTATAATAAAGTTCTTTCCGGGCTCATCGATTTCGCGTCGAGATGAGGGTCCGCGCGGTCGTCGTCTTCCGGGGGCGCGTCCAAGGCGTCTACTTCCGGGCCAACTGTGCGGACAAAGCGGACGAACTGGGGCTTGACGGATACGTCCGGAATATGCACGACGGCAGTGTCGAGGCGGTGTTCGAGGGAGAAAAGTCGCTCATCGAAACATGCATCGATTGGAACCGGAAGTCGCAACCGTATGCGCGCGTCGAGGCGGTCGAGGTCAATTGGTCGGAACCGCGGGGCGACGTTCGCGGATTCCAAGTTCACCGCTAATCGGCCTCGAATGGCTACCGCAACTCAATCCGGTACGTCGTCTGCGGCAGGTCATGGTGGATCGTCCACACGGCAGCATCGGTTAGGAGGCCCTTGTCGATCCACGCCCGGGTCTTCTTCGGGACGGTCGCCGGCCCCAACACCGCGCCCGGTCGCCTCGGATCGTCGATGTAATCGGTCTCTAAGAGGAAACGGGGCTGGCCCTTGAGCGCCTCGACGACGAGGTCTTCTTTCGCGAGAATCGAAGGAACGAGCCCGTGCGTATCCTCCGTCCGAGTCAGCGGCGTCGAATGATGTTTGACGACTCGCTTCGGATCGAGCCGCGCATTCGCCGCAATTCGGGCAAGTCCCGCAAACGTCTCGCGTGTGGGGTCTTCGGTGTGCAGGACGACGGCGCAATCGAGCTCTTTCGCACGGGCCATGGCGTATCCGAGGAGTTCGTTGCACGCCGTCACGATCTCGGCGTCGACGGGAAAGTGAGGCCGTCCGATCTCACCGAAGGCAACCGCCCTCTCCCCCGCGATGTGGGCGGCAGCGAGATCGATCCCTTTCCGGATCGCGTCCACTGCGGCAGCCGATCCGATGGTCTCGCGGAGGTTGAGGAGGTCTACGGGGTACGGGCCAAGGGCTACGAACACCTGCACGCCGGTCGCGGCGCGGACCGCCTCGGCCATTCGGATCGTCTTCTCATAGGCAGGTCCATAGTCCTCGCCGCGGTGAATCGGGATGTCGTCATAGGGAGCGTGCGTCAGGAGGAACGCAGTCCCACCTGCTTTCTCGAACGCCTTCGCGGCGAGCACGCCCTGAAACTCCGGTCGGAGGTGGATGTGGTTGTCAAAGATTGGGAACCGCGCGGCCACTTACCGTCTCCCCGAAACCGAATCCTAGGGGTCGGATAAGGCCTTCGCGCCCCCACGCGCGTCGCGGCTTAGGCTGACGAAGACTCTTCCGCACGCGCGCGGAGAGCTCGGTTCATCTCCTCGAATCCTCGCCGCGTGTCTCGGTCGAGGCTTCGACGGAGGAGCGGGACAAGCAGCCCGTGAAACTCTTCTCGCTGCACGAACCGGACCCGATCGTTGCCCGTGGGCGTGATTTCAAAGATGTGTTCGCCATCGAAGAGTCCCGGGATGCCCAGATGCCCAAGCCATCGAAGTTCGCGGTTGGGCTCGACCCTTTTCAGAGTCGGTCGGAACGTCATCCCTTTCGTCCCGGATGCCCGGAGCAGGACCTCGAGGCGGGAGCCGGCTCGCAACTCGCCTCGGATCCGTGGGATGAACGGATTCCATTCCGGGAACGCCGCGAAATCCGTGAGATGTTGCCACACACGCTCGGCCGGCGCGTTGATGTCGATCTCCGTCCGAAGCTCCTTCATGGAATCCTCGGACGGCGGTGGTCCGCCTACCGCAGCAGGCCGGCGGCCTTCAGTTCCTGCGTGATTTTCTCGACGGCCTGCTCGACGTCCTGCGGTTTGCGGGCGCCGGTGCACACGAGCTTGCCGCTGCCAAACAGGAGGACAACGACCTTCGGTTCGTCGATCCGATACACGAGGCCCGGGAACTGCTCCGGCTCGTACTCGACTTTCTCCAGTCCCAGGGAGATCGCGATCGCGTTCAGGTTGATCTCCGTGCCGAGGTCCGACGAAGCGACGATGTTCTGGACCTCGATCTCGGGGTTCTTCTTGATGGGGATCCCGGCGGCCTCGATTTGCTTCGCGACCATGTCAATCGCGGTCTTGACGTGCTCGAGGCTCTTCGCCCCCGTGCAGACGACTTTCCCGCTTCGGAAGAGGAGGGTCGCGGTCTTCGGCTCCTTCAGGCGGTAGATGAGCCCCGGGAACTGCTCCGGCTCGTACTCCGCGCCGCCGAGGGCAAGCGCGATCGCCTGGAGGTCCAGCTGCTCCCCCAAGGACGTCGAGGCGACCACGTTCTCGATTTTGATTTTGGCCAAAGGCACACCTCCGATCCTCAGCGGGCCGGAGGGCTCCGCAGAGG
>Ga0209689_1001309_pt1 | contig 18547 bp, 22 predicted proteins | sample GraSoiAngelo_149_FD_187119 | JGI IMG/M metagenome (GOLD analysis project Ga0209689, IMG submission 187119) | Grasslands soil microbial communities from the Angelo Coastal Reserve, California, USA - 14_1009_09_30cm (SPAdes) (version 2) | ecosystem: Environmental > Terrestrial > Soil > Grasslands ... | reverse complement strand
GAACTGGAACGCCGTGGAGTAGATGAGCTGCACGATCGTGATCGTCGCGTTATTCGGCCCGCCGCCGTTCGTCATGATGTACACGCGCTCGAATAGCTGGAACGCGAGGATCGTGTAGATCACGACCAGGTAAAGCGTTGTCGGCCGCAAAAGCGGCACCGTGATGTGGCGCCACTTCGAAAACCAGCTCGCGCCGTCGAGGTCCGCAGCCTCGTAGAGTTCGCGTGGGAGCGACCCCATCGCCGCGGAGTAGAGGACCACGCCGCCGCCCGGGATCGTCAACACGGCGCTCAGGATCACCGCGATGAGCGCCTGATCCGAGCTTCCGATCCACAGGTAGGGGCCAAGCCCGACCGTGCCCAGCGCCGTGTTCGCGAGGCCGTACGGATTGGCGTTGAAGATCCAGCGCCACACCATCGCCACGAGGATCGCCGAGTTCACGAGGGGCAAATAGAAAAGCGCGCGGTAGAAGACGTGTGCCCTCGGGCCGAGCGGTTGGATGAGGCTAGCGACGACGAGGGCGAGCGTGATCTGCGCCGCGACGACGACCGTCGCGTACAGGATCGTGTTTCCGACCGCCTGTATGAAGACGGGATCGGCCGCGAGGGTCTCGAAGTTCGCGAGCCCGATGAACTCGCCGCCGGTCACCCGCGCGTTCTGTAGCGACAGCACCAGCCCCTGGACCACCGGCAGCAGCGTGAACACGACGAACAGCGAGAACGTCGGGAGCACGAAGATGTACGACCAGCCATAACGTCGCAGCACCGCGGCGAAACTGCGTCGCCGCCGCGATGCAGCGGTCGCGCTCATGTTTATTTGTTGGCTTCGTCCAGCAGCTTCTGCGCCTGCGGCGCCACCTCGTCGAGTGCCTGCTTCGGCGTCTTCTTGCCCTCGAGCGCGGCGTCACGCGCCGGCCGCAGGTACTTCTGGTCGATCTCCGACCACGTGCTCACGTTGGGCAGCACGTAGGTAAAGGCGCCCATCGTGGCGACCTTCGCCTTCGCCGGGTGATAGTCGCCGTAGATGCCTGCCGCGGACTTTCGGCCCGCAGGGGCGAGCCAGTACTCGACAGGCGGCGTCTGCTTTTTGAGGTCCGGTCCGATGTCCGGCCCGGTGAGGTACTTGGCAAACGCATGGGCAGCGGCCTTCTTGTCCGCGTCCGACTGCTCGCGCACGGCGATGAAGCCGACGCCGCCCCACGCGGTCTGGTCGCCCTTCGCCTTTGGGAAGTTGGCGATGTCCCAGTTCGTTCCGAACTTCCACTTCGCATCGGCGTTGAGCACGTTGATCATTGCGCTCGGTCGCTGGAGGATCGCCACCTCACCGGCGATGAAGCGCGCCTGCGAGTCGTTGGGGTTCAGCGTCAAGAAGTCGGGCGGCATGACTTTCTGCTGTGCGAGCGCGACCCACTTCTCGAGACCGCTCACCGCGTCTGCGCTGTTGAACGTCCAGGTCTTGATGGAACTGTCGTACGGCCGGCCGCCGTCGATGAGCATGAAGGCGAACTCGTCGTTCGCATGCGCGAAGCCGTAGATCTGCTTGCCGTCGGCGCGCTTGAAGGTCAGCTTCTTCGCCGCGGCGAGGAACTCGTCATATGTCCAGTTTCCATTCGCCGGGGGCGTGACGCCGGCCTCCTTGAAGAGGTCGAGGTTGATGTACTCGAACCACGGCACGATCCACAGTGGATACGCCACCACCGTGCCCTTGTATGTCGTGGCCTTGAGGGCGCTCGGGTTGAAGTCGTTGCGCTCGGCGTCGGTGAGCGTCGGCTGGGACAGCTGACCGGCCGCGGCGTACTTCAGCACGTCGCCACCGGTGGTGTGGAACACGTCGGGACCGGCGTGCTGCTGCAGGATCGCGATGTCGAACTTCTGGTCCGTTTCGGCGCCGAACGGACCGCCCTGGATCGCGATGGTCACATTTGCGGCACGGTCCTTATATGCCTTCACGGCCGCATCGGACGTGATCGTTTCGGCGGACTGGGTGCCGGCGGCGTAGTTGCGGCGCCACCACTCGATGCTGACGGGCTTCGGCGCCGGGCTGACGCCAGCAGAACTCGGGCTCGGGCTTGGCGTCGCGGTGGGTCCGCATGCCACGACCACGCCAACTGCGGCCAACGCTTCCAGGAAACGCCGGCGATTCATCACTCCGCCACCGGTCATCTGAAGACCTCCCCCGCTTGGATCAGCCGCTGACTATAGAAGGGTCTATTTCGTCCAGTCGGCGACGTTGTACATCTCCGAGTCCCAGGGCGACGGGTCCGCACCTTTGAGCGACTTCGCGACCGCGCTCGTCACGGCGGCTCGCTGGACAAGCGGGATCACGGCCACGTCTTGGATCAGGACATCGTTGGCCTGTCGCGCGATGTCCGCGCGCTTGGCGGGATCGCTCTCGCTGAACAGGCGCACGACGAGCGCGTCGAAGTCCTTATTCGAGTAGCGCGCGCGGTTTCCGAGGAGCCAGCTATTGGCCCTGGCGGCCATCTGTCCGCTCGTCCAGCCAGAGGTGAGGTACGCCGTCGGGTCGGGGTCGCCGCCATCGGCGTACGTCTGCACGTCCGCCCAGAAGCGATCGGCACCACCGGGCGACGTATTCGAAAAGAAGGTGGTGAACGGCTCGGAGCGAAGGTCGACCTGAAAACCGATGCTCTCCCAGTCCTTCTTCAGCAACGCTTGTGTGAGCTCCCGGCGTGCGTTGACGTTCGTTTGGAAGAGCACCTTCAGCTTCACCGTGCCTTTCGCACGGATCCCATCGGCGCCTTTGGTCCACCCGGCCCGATCGAGCTCAGCATTCGCGGCATCCACATCGAACTTGCAGGCATCGAATCCTTTGGTGTTCGGCGAGCTGATCGCGTCCGGCGCGGCGAGCACGTTGCACGTCGCCTTCCCGAACAGCCCGTCTCCGTAGATCTTCTGCGCGATCGCGTCGCGGTTCGTCGCCATCGCCAGCGCGCGGCGGACGGACTTGTCCGCCAGGAACGGGTGCTTCGTGTCGGGCTCGGCGCGTTTGTCGCCGAGCGACGCGTCGGGGTTGGAGAAATTGAGATCGAGGCGCTCGACGCTCGAACCGAAGACCGTCAGGAGAGCGCCGGTCTGCGAGTTCTGCGCAAGGGTGCGAAGTGTGGTCGGCTCGACCTGAAGGTTCCAGGCGTAGTCGATGTCCCCGGTCTGGAAGACCGCGCGCGCGGCGGCCTCGGGGTCGGTGCCGCCTTTGAAAGTCACCGATTTGAAGAACGGCTTGTTCGCATCGCGGAAGCTGTCGTTGAGGTCGAAGGTGGCGACGTCGCTGATCTTGAAGTCGCGGACCTTGTAGGGACCGGTGCCGATGGGCTTGAGGTCCGCGGCGCAGCCTGCCACGTTGGCGCCGAGACAGCTCTTGTACTGATCTCTCTGGAGGATGGCGCCCTGCACCCCGACGCCCCACTGGAAGACGTTCGGATGGGGCGACCGGTACGTGACGACGACGGTGTTCGCGTCACGGGCCACGACGCTCTGAACTCCGTCGCAGCGATCGAATGTCGTCGCGGCCGTCGCCGGGTCGCATTGGTATTGGTAGGTGAAGGCGACGTCGTCGGCCGAGAACGGCGTGCCGTCCGACCACTTCACGCCCTGGCGGAGCTTCCAGGTCACGCTTGTGAAGTCCTTCGCGATACCGCTATTCGCCACGGTCGGGATCTCGGCGGCGAGGCCGTTGGCGATCGGCTGACCGTCCTTTCCGAGCGAGGCCAGCGGTTCGAGCACCAGTCGGGCGGCGTCGCTGTCCTTGGGACCGGTGGCCTGATGCGTATTGAGTGTTCTCGGCGGCTGCCAGTACAGGATCTTGAGATCGCCGCCGGCGCCGCGCTGCGACACGAGCGCGCCCGATGACGGGCTCGGCGTGCCGCTGCGGGTGGCGTCCGTTGGCTGCGGCACGCACGCGGCAAGGGCGAGGACGGAAGCAGCCGTGAGCGCCGGCACGCGGATGGGCATCAGAGCTCGCCGATTGCCAGAAGCAGTCCGTTCTTCTTGATCGCCGGGCTCGTGACGATGAAGAGGACAACTCCGCCCACGGGAGCGGTCACGGCCGCGAGCGGTTCACCGACGAGATCGGTCATGTCGCCGAGGAGGTCACGCGGCTTCACGAGCTGGGCGACGCGGACGTGGCTGTGGAAGATCCCTTCGACCGGCGAGCGCAGCCACTCAAAGCTTTTCACGACCGTCGGCGGCTCGACGCGTTCGGGGCGGCCGCTGAGCAATCCGATCGTGCGAAGGACGTTCGTGACGCCGGTGACGTGCCGCGCGACGTCTTCCTCGATGAGGAGCCCGCGTCCGCCGGACTCGGCGATCATCGACGCGACGCCGTTCAGCGCCGCCACGGCGAACAGTGAACCGGGCCGCTCGCTCGTGGGCATGCCCTTCACGGCCCAGCGGGCGCCGTACGCGTCGGCCATCCCGCGGATGCGCTCGTCCAGCGCGGGCGTCCCCGTTTCGCGGTAGATGACGAATGGCTCCAGGTCCTCGATCAGATCGCCGGCGTGGAGATCGATCGAGTAATCGCACTTCGTGATGATCTCGGCAAGGAGGTGGTGCGCGAATCGCTCGCCCCATGTTCCGTCCGGTTTTCCCGGGAAGAGCCGGTTGAGATTGTCCCCGTCCTCGGGATTCACGTAGATGCTGCGTTCGTAGAACCCCGGTCGATTGAGGAGCGGAAGGATGAGGATGGTGCCTCGGACCGCGTCAGGCGAGATCGTTCGTCCGAGGCGGATGGCCGCCTCGATCCCGGTGTACTCGGCCGCATGGATCCCGGCGGTGATGAGCACGATCGGCCCGGCCTGGAGGCCCGCGATCGCGATGTAGGGCCACTCGTACTTCGCGAGCCCCTCGTCGCCCGAAAACGTAAAGGTCCCTGTCGCACGCTCGCCTGCGCCTGGGATCGCGATCGGCCCGATCTTCACCCGCCCTCCATCAAATTACGTAGTCCGTTCCTCATCCAGTTGGGGGATTGTGACGATTCGCTTGTTCCAGGACTCTTGTCGCGAGGCAGGATGTGATGATCCCTCACGGGACAGCACACGACAGGGCGACCGCTATCGCCGGGCTCGCCGTTGCTCTGGTGGTCCTAGTCTCCTGCGGCGCGGCGGCCCCCGCTGGACCCACCGCGGAACCTCTGGACGGAACGTACACGGCGAGCGGCGGCGGCGGCGCGCTTCCCGCCGTTCAGGCGCTCACCGCCCGATTCCACGAGCTTCATCCGGAAACCACCTGGATCGTGTCCGAAAGTGGTTCGAACTCGGCTATTAAGCTCGTGCTCTCCAAGACCATCGATGTCGGCTTCGTGAGCCGCGCCCTGACCGACCTGGAAAAGCAGACCGTGACGGGCATCCCGATCGGTTTCAGCGGGACGGCCGTAGTGGTCAACGCGGCCAATCCGTTGTCGAACCTCAGCAAGGAGGACCTTCGCCGGATCTACACCGGCGAGGTCACCAGCTGGGTGGACCTCGGTGGCAGCGAGCTGATGATCCGGCCATACATCCGCGAGCCGAACGCCGCGACTCGCCAGACCTTCGAGGCCTTTGTCTTCGGAGGAGCGACCGCCACCTACGGCAGGAATGTGATCCAGCAGACCGAGGTCGAGGCGATGCTGGCTGCTGTGAACTCGTTCCCCGGCTCGATCGGGATTGCCAGCACCGGTTCTCGAACCGCAAGTGACAAGCGCGTCAAGATGATCAGCATCGACGGCGTCGTGCCGACCCAGGAGACCATCGCGAGCAACGAATACAAGATCGTTCGCCCGCTCGCAGTCATCTACTCGAATACCGCCGAGATCAAGCCCGCCGTCCGCGCATTCTTCGATTTCGTAAAGAGCGCGGAGGGTCAGCGGATCGCCGCCGCGGCGTACTAGGAAACCGACCGGCGGTAGCGTTCCATATCCACCGCCTCGCCGCTCACTCGCGACTGCTCGGCGGCGAAGGCCATGAGGTGGCTCATCACGGACTCGCGGGCCGAGGTCAGCACGCCCGCGCGATCGCCTCGCAACGCGCCGACGAACGCGCGCGTCAGCCCTTCGTCCCCACCACCGTGGCCACCGACGCCCCGAGGCTTCGAGATGTGCTCGGATGTGCCGCTGCGGTGGTCGTGGATCTCGAACTCGCCGCGACTCTCGTTGGCGAGGAGCGTCGCGCGGGTGCCGTCGATGCGTACGGTGCGGCCTTCGACGTGCGATGACCCCTGCATCGTCAGGCTCACGGAGAGCCCGCCGGCGAAACGCATGAGCACAACCTGATGGTCAACGACATCGTTGTCGCAGCGGTAGACGCACCGACCGTAGGGGCCCGTCTCAAGCCCTCTCATCACGCCCTCGGGCGTGCGGTCCACGGTGACCGCGGCGACCGCGAAGCTGTTCGCGTTCTCTCGGAGGCGGTCGAGGTACACGCGCGGCGCGAAGTACGGGCAGTCGTCGGCGATCGGACAGCCATCCGTGCAGCGGTCAGGTATCTCCGCGCCTACCGCCTGCCGTGTGAAATGCGTGAGGGAGCCGGATGAGGAGAGGCGCTCGCACCGGCCGAAGATCCACACGAGCAGATCCAGATCGTGGCAGCACTTGGTGAGGATGATCGGGCCGCCTCGCTGGCTGTTGCCCCAGTTTCCCCGAACGTAGCTGTGCGCGAAATGCCAGTAGACGAGGTTCTCCCGCCAGTCGACCGACACGATCGCCCCGAGACGGCCCGACACGATGATGTCGCGGAGTGCGACGAAGAATGGCGCATAGCGCAGCACGTGCGCGATCTGGAGGAGGCGCCCTGCTGACTCGGCCGCGCTCGCGATCTCGAGGCACTCGCGCGGTGTAATCGCGATCGGCTTCTCGAGGAGCATGTCGTACCCGGCCGCGAGCAGCCCGAGCGTGCTCGCGCGGTGCGTGCGCTCGAGCGTCGCGTTGACAAGGCCCGCCGCGAGCGGCGGGCGACTGGCGATCTCTTCCCACGACCGGAACTGGCGCTCGGCGGGGATCCGGTGTGCGTTCGCGAACCGCGCGCGGCGCGCATCGTCTGGCTCGACGACGGCGACGAACTTGGCCTCGTTCGGGTTTCGCTCGGCGAAAGCGCCGTAGGCGAGATACCCGCGGTTTCCGGCGCCGACCATGACCAGCTCGACGGGCCGCATCGCCCGAAGGCTAGCGGGTGCGGGTTATTCGACCTTTGCGATGGTCTGGCCGTCCTCCGAGAGCGTGAACACGTACCAGACGTCCTTCTGGCCGTGGCGCATGACAAACACGAACTGGCTGGTGCCGACGGATCCGAGGTAGCGAATGCTCGTGCAATCCAGACCGTTGTCGTGCAGACGCTGGAACTGCGCGTCGATGTCCGCCTGCGTCACCGCGAGGGCCGGATCCGTCCGTTCCACGACGTACGCGGAATCGCCCGCGCACAAAGCGCCGGCGTACTGCGTGACCCAACCGGGGGCAGCGCTCCCGCGGCCGTGGCGCAGATCGGCGACCTCGCCGCGCATGAGGGCCACCTCGTCCTTCGAGGTAAAGAAGTTTCCCATCGAGTCCTTGAGCGGACCGGGTCCGCTCGCACCCGTCAGCAACACCAGCCCAAAGACGGCGGTAATGAGAAGCTTCATGGTCCTTCCCCGTACCTGGGCACGCCGTGTGCCAGGGCGTCCACGTAGCATCCGGACATCGCAACAGAGCTACGCCTCGACGACCTTGTCGCCAATCGGACGATGTCGCCGGACATCGCCCAAACGCTGCGCGAAGTTGGGCGCGGTAAACGTTCGTTGATCGTCGTCGCGGTGCCACGTCTTGCCGGGAAGAGCACCGTCTTGCGCGCCATCCTCGCGGAGCGTCCCGCGTCGACCCCGGTCCTGACGCTCGCCGAAGATGGTGACGTCGTCGATCACCTCATCCAGCGGAGCGCAGGTGGGTACCTCGTGATTCCCGAGATAACCCAGAGCGCCGCGATGCCCGGCTACGTGTGGGGCGCCGATGTTCGCCGGATCTTTCAGCTGGCAAGAGAGAACGTCTCGCTCGCGGCGACCCTGCATGCCGACGGGCCGGACGACGCATTCGCGCAGATCTGCGAAGGCTGCGGGGTGCCCGACGGTGACGCCTCGAAGATCGCCTTCGCCGTCTCGCTCCGATCGATCGGCCGCTGGGAGGAGCCGACGCGACGCGTGGTCGCATCCGTCCACGAGATCAGTGGTGTCGAGCGCGGCCGGCCGAAAGCGCGACTGCTCTATCGGTGGGACGAGGGGCGCGACGCGTTCGTCAAGGGAACACGTGACGCTGGGAGCGGACGAGCCGGGCGGGCGTGAGGCCCGTCAGGCGGCGGCACTCACGGGACATGTGCGCCTGGTCGGCGTAGCCGGCGGCGGCCGCAAGAGCGGCGAGGCCTACCTCCGGCGACCGACGCGCCAAACCCAGAAGCCTCTGAAGCCGGAGGACGCGCACGAGGTGTTTCGGGCCGTACCCGACCTCGTTCACACAGCGCCGGAAGAGCTGACGCTCGGAGAGGCCGACCTCCCGCGCGATGGCGCTCACGCTCCAGCGATGTCCCGCGAGCTCCACCACTCGCGGGATGAGACGGTCGGGTCCCGCGCCGGCGCGGCCGCGCTCGATCAACACGGCGGAAAATTCGGACATCACACGGTCGCCACCGGCTGAGGCCAGTCGCATCGCCGCCAGATCGGCTGCCGTGCCCCAAAGATCCTCCAGCGGAACCGTCCGATCCGCGAGCGCGTCCGCCGTCTCGCCGAGCATGGCGCGGGTCGACCCCGGCGTCAGCCGAACTCCGACAGACGTACCCGGGCGAGCCTCGGGCATCGCTTCGGACCGTGTCCGCGGGCCGAACACGACCAGCTCGGAACCGTCCCACACGATGTCGATCGAGCCATCCGGGTGGACCCCATCCGCGTGCGATCCAACGGTGACCGTTTCTTGCCACGTCGCCGCGACCCATGTCGCGAGCTCCCGCGATGCCATTGTGGCTTCGTACATCGCTCGACTCTAGGCCGGGCAGCGACGCGTCCGATTCGTACAAGTCGACGGCGGAGACGTGCGGCTACGCTCGAACGCTCTGATCGACCTTTCGCCGCTCCGCCAGTCACGCTCGTTCCGGCTGCTGTGGACTGGCCAGCTCGTGTCGCTCACCGGTACGCAGCTGCGACTCGTCGCCATCCCCTACCAGGTCTATCTGATCACGGGCTCGTCCCTGGACGTCGGACTCATCGGTCTCTTCCAGGCGATACCGCTCATTTCGCTCGCGCTCTTCGGCGGAGTGATCGCCGATCGCGTCGACCGCCGGCGCTTGCTCATCGTCACTCAGATCGGCCTCGCGACGTGCTCGGCCGGGCTCGCGATCGGGACGCAGCTCGGGTTCGCGAACGTGGCCTACCTCTACGCGTTCACGGCCCTCGGCGCGGCGTTCTCGGCGCTCGACGGTCCGGCCCGCGGCGCCCTGACTCCGAGCCTCGTGCAGCGGGAACAGCTGCCCGCGGCGATGGCGCTCAACCAGGTGCTCTTCCAGACCGCCTCAATCGCGGGGCCGGCGATGGCCGGCGTCGTCATCCTCACCTTCGGCGTGGCCGGCGCGTACTGGATCGACGTCGCGTCGTTCCTCGTCGCACTCGTGGCCGTGACGCAGCTGGTTGCGCCGCCACGCGAAGTGCGCGTCCACCCGCCAGTCGGTCGGGCGCTCGTCGAGGGGCTCGCGCACTTCCGGGCGAGCCGGATCCTCTTCGGCACGATGCTGCTCGACTTCCTCGCGACGTTTTTCGGTTCGCCGCGCGCGCTTTTCCCGTTCTACGCCGATCGAGTCTTCGCGGTCGGTCCCGAGGGCCTTGGACTGCTCTTCGCCGCGCCCGGGATCGGCTCGCTCATCGCAGCGCTCACGTCGGGATGGACGAAGCGGATCCAGCGCCAGGGAGTCGCGGTGCTCCTCGCGGTCGCAGCGTGGGGTCTCGCGATCGCGGCGTTCGGCCTGATGAACGATGGCCTCTTCATTCCCGCCCTCGTCTTCGTCGCGGTCGCACAAGGCGCCGACACGATCAGCGCGATCTTCCGCAGCACCATCCTGCTGACCGTCGTTCCCGATCACCTGCGCGGGCGGCTCGTCGCGATCAGCTCCATGTTCTTTCTGGGCGGCCCGTACCTCGGTCAGGTCGAATCGGGGGTCGTCGCGGACGTCATATCGCCGATGTTCTCGGTCGTGTCCGGCGGTGTCGCGACCTTACTCAGCGTCGTCGGGATCGCGCTCTGGGCGCCGGAGGTTCTCTCTTACGGAACTCCGGCGCCCGAACGTAGCGTTGAGAGGGGGCCTAGCCGCGGCGCATGAGCGCGCGAAGGTTCGTCAGCGCCAGGAAACCGAACGCCGCCGCTGCCGCGATGCCGACCATCAGGACGGCGCTGCCCGTCGTGAGCCAGTCGCCCGAGCGGTCTGACCCAACGAGCTTCGCCGTGACGCCGGCGGTCGCGATCGCCGTGGAGTAGTACGCGAGTGCGAGGCCCATGATCGCGAAGCCAATGAACGCCAGAGCTTTCGGCCATGTGGGGTTCTTCATGGCGATGCATTCAATTTGGGCCGCACGTTTCGGTCAATGTCGCCGTGGTACCAGAGTTATCTCGCAACGAAATCGATCCTTCGCCGTTGTGCTTTAGGCGGCCTGACCGCGGGCGGAGTAGGCTGCTTTTCTCCATGAAGACGCAAGCCTCCTCGGCGACGCTGCGCGATCGCGTCAGCGACGACATGCCGCGGATCCGTGCCGAGCTCGAGACGCTGGTGCGCATTCCGTCGATCAGCCACCCGGGTCACGACCCGTCACAGCTGGGCCGTTCGGCCCAAGCGACCGCGAAGATCCTTCGCGATGCCGGGTGCGAAACGAAGATCGTCGAGATCGAAGGCGTTCCCGCGGTCATCGGTCACGTCGCGGCTCCGGCCGGCGCACCCACCGTCCTCCTCTACGCGCACCACGACGTCCAGCCGACCGGCGGTCGAGATCTCTGGCACTCGGATCCGTTCGACCCGATCGAGAAGAACGGGCGGCTCTACGGCCGCGGGACGTCGGACGACAAGTGCGGCGTGGTCATGCACGCGGGTGCACTTCGGGCGCACGACTCGCAGCCTCCCGTCGGCGTAACGGTGTTCGTGGAGGGCGAAGAGGAATGGGGCTCACCGAATCTCGGAAAGTTCCTGAATGAGTACGGCAGCGAGCTTCGCGCCGACGCGGTCATTCTCGCGGACTCGGGGAACTGGCGCACCGGCCAGCCGGGCCTCACGATCTCTCTCCGCGGCATCGTCGCCTGCGATATCGAAGTGCGGACCCTCGATCACGCGGTGCATTCCGGCGAATTCGGCGGGCCCGTCCCCGACGCCCTCACCGTGCTTGCGAAGACACTCGCCACACTCCACGACGAGCGCGGTAACGTCGCCGTCGCGGGGATCGCGCGCGGAAAGGCGGATCCACTGGACCTCGAGGAGGCCGAGCTTCGGAAGCAGGTCGGTCTCCGGCCCGGCACGAAGCTCATCGGCGAGGGCGGCATCACCGACCGTATGTGGATGAAGCCATCGATCTCGATTCTCGGGATCGACGCGCCGAGGCTCACCGAATCGACGAACCAGCTCGTGCCGTCGGCGAAAGCCCGCGTCTCTATGCGTATCCCGCCGGGTCAGGACGCGGACGCCGCTCTCAAGGCGCTCGCCGAGCATCTCCGGACTCATGTGCCATGGGGCGCGGAGGTGTCGATCACGCCGCGCGGCTCCGGGAAGCCGTACAAGCTCGAAGGACAGGGCGCGGCGTACGACGCGATGCGCCGTGCGATGAAGGAAGCATTCGATCGCGACCCGGTTTTCATGGGGGCCGGCGGGACGATCCCCTTCGTCGCCGACTTCGCCAAGGCCTTCCCGAAGGCGACGCTGCTCCTCACGGGCGCGGGCGACCCCTTCTCCAACGCGCACTCCGAGGACGAGAGCGTCGATCTCAAAGATCTCGAGCGCTCGACACTCGCGGAGGCTCTCTTCTTCGAATACCTCGCCTCCAGATAAGCCCCGCGCGGCACGCGGCGTGCGGCATCGGCGGCTATGAAGGATCGCCAGAACACCGACGACATCGCCGATTCCGAGATCGAACTCGAGCCTTTCGATAAACCGGTCGAGACCGACCCCACCGAAGCGGTCGAGGAGGCGGAGCCGTATTTCCCGCCGACCGATCCCGTCCTCCGCACGGATCACTCGGGCGAGACACGGATCGCGAGCGGTTTCGGGTCAGGCGAAACGCCCGCGCAGGAGCCACAGGCAACCATTGCCGATGCCCCACCCGACGAAGCGCTCGAGGACCTCGTCCACCGCGCGCTGCGCCTCGACGCGAGCACTGCGCAGCTGCATCTCAAGGTGGGCGTGCTTCAGGGAGTGGTGCGCCTGCGGGGACCGGTCGAAGACGAAGCCGATGCCGAGAACGCGCTAGCGGTCGCGGGCGACGTCCCTGGCGTTGTCGAGGTCATCGACGAGCTGACTCGCCCCGAGTAGACGGATGACCGCCGCGCCTGTCGAGCACGCGGCCATCAACGTGACCGCCGCGAGCGCGCTCTCGCCGCCACGGAGAGCAGCGAGCGCGAAGCTGCAGCCCAGCGCGAAAAGCGCGGACGCGAGGAGGGACCGCATCTAGCCCCTCGTCCGAAGCACGGTGATGCACGTGTTGTTGAAGGCACTGAGCGCAACTTCGAACGTCTTGGGGTCCCCCGTCTTCAGCGTCTTCAGGGCCTCGTACTTCGCGAGGCAGTCCTTCACTTTCGGGTCGGATGTGTCGAGCTTTGGCGCGGTGGTCGGCTTTGGTGTCGCCGTCGGTTTCGCCGTCGCGGTCTTCGCTGGCGGGACGAGGAGCGACCGGTACTTGGTGACAAAGGCGTCGGTCGAAAGCCCGCTCGCGGCGATCGCGCGATCGCACGCCTCCTTTGTGTTCGTCGCGCCACGCCTGTAGCGAGCGACGCACTCGCTCAGCAGCGCCTCGAACGAGACGGTCGTCGGCACCGTGGTGGCCGAGGTTCGCGTGGTGTACGTGGGTGCCGGCTTCTCGGTCTTCGGCGCCGGCGGCACCAGGAGCGAGCGGTACCTGGCGGCGAAGGCGTCCGTGGTGAGGCCGCTTGCGGCGATCGCCTTGTCGCATGCTTCCTTGGTGTTCGTCGCGCCCCGCTTGTAGCGCGCGACGCATTCACTCAGCAGCGCCTCGAAGGAAAGCGTCGTCGTCGCGATCTCGTGCGCTGGCGGGTTCGGCACGCGATGCTCCAACCTCGCGACGGCAGTGCCCGCACCGTACGCGCTCGCGATGATCCCAAGCGCGAGCACCGGCTTACCGAGCGCCGCGACACCGAACATGTGCAAGAACATTCGCTCGCCCCTTTCATCGACCCCATCGGGATCGCCTTGATCGGGGAACGCAGCGGCGACAGGCTCAGTACATCCCTCTGCGGTCATCCCCCGCCCGGCGGCACGGGCGAGGGGCAGTGCCGGGGGTCTCCTGAGCGAGCGGCCCCTAACGGGCGGTCCAGAGCGATCGCCCCGGGGCCGAGCGAGGGAGACCCCGGCGCAGCCCCTCGATGCAGACCGCGATCCCACCGGGGCCGAGCGAAGAAGACCCCGGCGCTGCCGGTCGGTGCAGACCGCGAAGAAGACCCCGGCGCTGCTCCGACGAACTAGCGGAGCGTGATGATGCCTAGCGCGACCTCGGTGCCGGCCACGGTGACCGTGACCTTGCCATGGAGGGTCCCGCCTCGCGCGGCGTCGTAGGTCCGGAAGTAGAACGTGATCGATTGACCCTTCTTCGCGGTGAACTGGAGGTCGACCCGGCCCTTGATCGAGCCCGCGACGCAGATCCCGTCGAGGGACGTCGAAACGCACGCGCCATCGACCCCCGTACCGTCCGCGTAGAGGACGTACCCATACGCGTGGACGCTCATCGGCGTGGGCGGCGGAGTGAGCGACGGTTTCGTCGTCGTCGTTGTCGGCTTCGGCGTTGGCGTGCGAACGATCGTCGGCCGCGGCGTCGCGGGCGTCGGAGAATCCGTCGGCGATGCGCTCGTCTCAGGTGTCGGGCTCGGCGATGGCAATGTGATCACGGTGCTCGCCGAAGGCTCGGGCGACTGCTCGGGCCCGGGCGAGATCTGATTGAGCAGCCGCAGCGCCTCGCTCTGCGCACTCCGCGCGCGCGATGCAGCGAGGACGTTGCCCGTCGCCTCGAACCGCGCCGCTTCCTCGAGGCGCTCGGCGTAGAGCTGGCTCAGGTATTCGACCGGATCGGATTGGAACGAGACGAGCGCATCCTCGACCGCGACGCGCGCGTCGTAGAGAGCGCTGTCGGCGGTGGCTCGCATCGTCGAGAACGCGACGACGACGACCAGCGCGGCGACCGCGAGCGCGCGAGCAAATCCGCGAATGGCAAAGCGGGAAGGCCGGCGCGAAGCGGCACGCTCCGTCCATGCGAGCTGCAGCCGCTTCCGAATCTCCTCCGCTGCGACGTCATCCATCCGCGCACGTTTGAGGCCGCCGAGCGCGCGGGCGAGGGAGTCCTGCATCATTCCGCCGCGTCCGCGCCCGAAAAGCGCTCGAACAATGAGAGCTCGCCCATCCTGTCGAGCTCCTTGCGAAGACGATCGACGGCGCGGTGCTGCAGCGTGCGCACCGCACCTTCGCTCCGACCAGTCATGCGTCCCACATCTGCGGCACCGTACCCCTCGACAAAACGCAGGAGCAGGACCTCGCGATAGTCGGGCTTCAGCTTTGACATGGCATTGAAGAGGACGTCTCGTTCGATGGAGCGCGCGGCCTCGGCCTCGACGTTCTGGCCGGACTCGGGGTGGTTCACGAGCTCGTCGATCGACATGTCCGGCCTCGTGCGGCGGCTCTTGTCGATCGCGGCATTGCGCGCGATCCGGAAGAGGAACGCGACGAACGGCAGTCCGCGGTCCTCGTATCGGTCGAGCGCTTCCATCGCGCGGATGAACACGTCAGCTACCAGGTCCTCCGCCTCGTGTTTCGCCCCCGTCCTCGACAAGCAGTACCGAAAGACCGGATCGCGATAGCGCTCGTAAAGCTGGCCGAACGCTGAGGCGTCCCCGGTCTGGGCGGCTTTGACGAGCGCGGCGTCGATACCGCGCTGTTCTGTTCCTCTTGCCGTCTCACCGGTGACGCCGGCGTCCTGGACGATTTACGGGCTCCGGGGCATCTGGTCTTCCAACGACGCTAGGTAGCTTTCGATACACCCCCGTATGGGGGCGGTCTCAGCGGTTTTTCACGGCGATTTCTCATGAGCGCGGGCTACGAGTGGCGCAAAATCCGACACGTGACCACCGAGTGGGCGATCCTCATCTGGCTCGCGATCGGAGCGGGGATCGCCGGAGGGGTCTTCCTCGTCGCGCGGTCCGCGGTGCAGATCGGAAGCGTCGCGTATCGCGTCATGGAGAAAGAGCTCTCGCGTGAAGCCGCGACCCGTCAGACCGCGTTGCTCTCGCTCGCGATCATCGCGGCCCTCGCCGTTACGGCGGTGATCGCGGGGTACGCGATCTTCGCGGTCTTCGGTCAACTCCTCGAAAGCGGCGGAGCCATCAACACGCTCAACAACGGCTCCTGACAAGCGAAGAGCGCCGGACTCAGCCGGCGCTCTTGCATGTTCCACGTGCGATTCAGTTGTCGCGCGAATTAAGCTGGGGGCTTCCTGACGTCGCCACCCTTGTCGGGTATGTCGGTGGGCCCTTCGATGTTCGGGTTATCGACTGGGGCTCCGCCCTTCTTGCCGACGTCGTCCGGTCCGTACTCACCCGGACGCTTCGGCAGATCCTTCTCTTGCATTAGTACTTCTTCTCGGTCCCCGGCTGCGATGGCTTCTCGCTGCCGACATCGCCACTGCCGCCCTTTTTGCCGACGTCGCCCTGGCCACCCTGCTTGCCGGACTCGTCCGGCCACTGCTTCTGCGGGCCACCCGTGTCGCCTTGACCCGGCTGGTCCTTCTTCTCCTGCATCTTCACATGGCCTCCGCACAGATGTCGCCTCGAAAAGGCGCACCGGACGATCGAGCATTCGCCATGCCGTTGGCTCTCGTGAAACGCTCACTTGCGGCGCGACCCGACATCTGTAACGAACTTGAGCAGCGTCTGAAGATCAACCGAGTCGCGACGCGAGCGAGCGCACTCGTTTCTCGATGCCGTCGCGGACCTTACGGAATGCGGCGAGACGCTGGTCGTCGTCACCGCCGGCGAGCGCGGGATCCGGGAACGACCACCGCAGCTTCAAACCGGAACGCGGCGGGATCGGGCAGTTGGCGTCACACACCGTGACGACGACGTCCCAGCCCTCGCCGACTTCGTCGACCGATTTGCTGCGCTGATCGGAGATGTCGATGCCGACTTCCCGCATCGCGCGCACAGCGAGAGGGTGGATCGTCGTGGCTTTCGTGCCGGCGCTCTCCACGGCAAAGCGATCGCCGGCGTACGTCCGGAGGAAGGCTTCGGCCATCTGGGAGCGCGCGGCGTTGTGAGAGCAGAGGAAGAGGACGCGCTTCACGCCCTCAAGCATGGCGGCGGCGCCGAGCTCGCGCTCAGCGCCGCCACCAGAGTCACCGTGTATGCGATCAGACGATGGACAGGATGTCTAGGAAGGACCGCGTGTTCGTGGGTGTGCCCCTGAAGATCTGCGGACCGGCGTAGAAGATCAGAACGAGGACGATGAGGATGAGCAGGATGATCCCGATGATCATTCCGGCGCCAAATCCACCATCGTTCGACACGACCGGCCCACTCGGGGGGTTCACGTTGACCTGGCCCATTTAGAACCTCCTCGTGCTAAGTCGCTCGTATCTCTCGCAAGCAGCGTGCCGCCAGGCCTCGCTCGTTCGTATGCTCGCCCGCTATGCGGCTCGGCCCGCTCCGTCATCCGTGGTTCGCCGCCTTCTCCGGCTCCGTCGGCCTCGGCGGGATCGGCGATGAGGTCGCGCGTCTCGCATTACCCCTCCTCATCCTCGACCTGACCCACTCGATCGCCGCGGCGGCGACGCTGCGCCTCGTTCAAGCGCTTCCCTATGTCTTCTTCGGCGGCATCCTCGGCGTTCTGATCGATCGCGCGGACAAACGAAAGCTCCTGATCGGCTGCGACGCGCTGAGCGTCGCGCTGACGCTCACGATCCCCGTGTCGGTCGCGGCCGGCGTGTTCTCGCTCAACCTCCTGTACGTGATCGGATTCCTTCTCGGCACCGTCGAGGTCGCCTGGGGCGTGACCACGGACTTCAGCGTCATCCCCGCCCTTGTCGAGCCGGGCGAGCTCACGAGCGCGAACGCCGCCTACTTCGGCATCGACCGTTTCGCGCGCATCCTCGGGCCGACGATCGGAGGCCTTGCGATCGCCGCGTTCGGCACGGCCAACGCGATGTACATCGCATCACTGGCGTTCGTTCCCACGCTCTTCGTGTTCTTCCTGATGCCGCCGATCTACGACCTCCACCGTCCGACGGCGCGGATCACCCCGCGGGTGATCGCGTCGGAGATGGCCGACGGCTTCCGGTTCGTGTTCGAGAACCGGATCCTGCGATGGCTGCTCGTGCTGATGTTCATCGCGAACCTCGGTCAGCAGGGCATCCAGACCCTCCTCCTCTACGTCCTCCGCGAAGAGAACGGCCTCGACGAGGTCAGCATCGGGCTGGCCCTCTCGCTCGCCGGCGCCGTCACCGTGCTCGCAAGCGTCATCGCACCTCGGCTGGCGCGGGGACGGCCGCTCGGACACACGCTGCTCGGCTCCGCCGCAGCGGCCGGCGTGATCGTTTCGCTCATGGCGCTCGCGCGCGACTGGCGCCTCATCGTCGCGGGCTTCGCGGCGCGTGAGACCGCCTGGATGGGATTCATCATCTACGCCTTCGTGCCGAGGCAGCGTGAGGTGCCGGCCCATATTCGCGGACGCGCCAACGGCGCGTTCCGAACGCTCGTGCTCGTCTCGAACAGCTTCTCCGCGCCATTCCTCTCGTTCGTCGTCGCGATCGCGAGCTCGTCGACGGCGTTCGCGGTCGCCGGCATCTCCGCGCTCGTGGCTGTCGCGGTCACGTACTTCACCCCGCTCCGTGAGTACAACCTGAACGAGCCAGGCAGCAGCGAAAACACGCTCGCAGAGCCCGCCGCCGCCGAATGAGGTCGTACATCTGCACGACCTGCGCGGTGCAGCAGGCGCCGAGCGAGGCGCCGCCGAAGCATTGTCCCATCTGCGAGGACGAGCGGCAGTACGTGCGACAGGGCGGCCAAGCCTGGACCACGATCGAAGAGCTTCGCCTGATGGAGCACCGGATCGAGCTGCGCGAGCTCGAGCCGGGCCTCGTCGGCGTGGGCGTGACGCCCTCGCTCGGCATCGGCCAGCGTGCCCTGCTCGTGCGGACGGCGAACGGCAACGTCCTCTGGGACTGCGTCGGCTACATCGATGACGAGGCCATCGCCGCGATCCGCGCGCAAGGCGGAATCAGCGGCATCGCGTTCTCGCATCCGCATTTCTACGGCGCCATGGTCGAGTGGAGCCACGCGTTCGGTGGAGCGCCGATCTACGTCCCGG
>Ga0209689_1001308_pt1 | contig 18559 bp, 22 predicted proteins | sample GraSoiAngelo_149_FD_187119 | JGI IMG/M metagenome (GOLD analysis project Ga0209689, IMG submission 187119) | Grasslands soil microbial communities from the Angelo Coastal Reserve, California, USA - 14_1009_09_30cm (SPAdes) (version 2) | ecosystem: Environmental > Terrestrial > Soil > Grasslands ... | reverse complement strand
GACGCGAATACAATCGGCAGAACCTGCGCCGCATCTTCGATTTTGCGACGTTGCTGTTGCGAATGTCCAGTCGTCCCAATGACGAGCGGTTTATGATCGTGTAACGCAGCGCGGCAGATTTCGTCGATGGCATCGGCGTGGCTGAAATCGATAGCCACGTCGCAATTCTTGATGACTGGCTGAATCGCATCGCCAAGATCGCATTGCGCGACGATCTCGATTTCCCCGTCGGTCCTCGCGAGATCGAGAACCGTTTTTCCCATGCGTCCGGCCGCGCCGATGAGCAACACGCGCGTAGACGGCTTCATTTGTTTTGCTCGAATTCCTGGAGCGTTTTGCGTAAGTGCGCCTGGTTTGCTGCGGTCATTTCGCACAATGGCAGACGAACTTCGCCCAACATCGCGCCGCGCCAGCCGAGGGCCGTCTTCACCGGAACAGGGTTTGGCTCGATGAATAAATCTTTAAACAATGGCAACAATTTCCGGTGCAGTGTTGCTGCCGATTTGAAATCGCCTGATTCGCAGGCGCGCACGAGCGCACAGACTTCTGCCGGAAACAAATTCGAAGCCACGCTCACAACGCCCGCTGCGCCAACGGACATAAACGGCAACGTAAGGGAGTCATCGCCACTCAAAATCGTAAACGCTTCGGGCAAACGGCGGCGCAGATCGCTGACACGCTCCACGCTTCCGCTCGCCTCTTTGATCGATACAATGTTGCGGCACTCTTTTGCCAAACGCACCACAGTTTCGGGATTAATATCTACACTGCAGCGTCCAGGAATGTTGTAGAGGATGATGGGCAGCGATGTGGCGTCCGCGATTGTTTTGAAATGGCGAAAGAGTCCCTCCTGACTTGGTTTATTGTAGTACGGTGCCACGAGCAGCGCGCCGCCGATGCCGAGTTTCTCGGCCATTTTGGTATCCGCCACCGCGTGTTCAGTGGCGTTTGAACCTGTTCCCGCAATAACGAGACAGCGTTTATTCGCGGTTGCGACCGTAAGTCGGATCACTTGCTGGCGTTCGTCGTGTGAAAGCGTCGGCGATTCACCGGTGGTTCCGATCGCGACGATTCCGGTGATTCCTGCCGCGATTTGCGTTTCGATAAGCGTTTGGAAAGCAGAAGCGTCAATCCCGCCATTGCGAAACGGAGTAACCACCGCCGTGAACGTGCCGCGAAACATCTGGAAAAGTTAAAACGTTACAAGGTTACAAAGTTACAAAGTCAGCGCTCCGCCGCGTCTAAATCAAATCTCAATCGACCCTTCAAAAACGAATTCAGCGGGACCGGTGAGCGTGACGTTGCGAAAAGCGGTATCGCTCTTTTCAAATCCGACACGAAGTTCGTCTCCGCCACGCGCAATTACTGTAATCGGTGAAGCGGCGTTTTCGGTAGCCGCAAAGATGAGCGCGCTTGCCACTATCCCGGTACCGCATGCAAGCGTTTCGGCCTCAACACCGCGTTCGTAGGTGCGGACGGCAATTTGCTTCGGCCCACGTTTCTCGAGGAAGTTTACATTTGTTCCCTTCGGCGAAAACATTTTGTGATGGCGGATGGCTGAACCCGCTCCCTGCACATCGACATCGTCGAGCTGCAAAACCGGAATGACGACGTGCGGCACGCCGCTATTGATGAAGTGTACGGTTTTGTTCTCATCCATAACGCGAAGCGTCGTTTTGAGCCGCAAGTCGGTCGGCTCAGTCATCTGTAGCGTAACAAGATCACCCGCCAGCTTCGCCGAAATCACGCCTGCCGGCGTTTCAAACGAAATTTTTTCCTTCCTGCCGGCAACTTTGTTTGCAAAACGGGCAAAGCAGCGGGCGCCATTGCCGCACATTTCAGCTTCTCCTCCATCTGCATTGAAGTAGCGCATGCGAAAGTCGGCATGGTTCGAAGCCTTTTCGAGTAATAGAATTCCGTCCGCGCCGATGCCGCGATGACGATCACAAAGGCGCGCAATCTGAGGGCGATCCAAATGGACGTGCCCTGTCCTGTTATCGATCAGGATGAAATCGTTTCCTGCGCCGTTCATTTTGGTGAAGTGTAGCACGGTCAAAATTGTAGCGGCGGCCGTGATCGTTGTCATGTCGAGTGTCACATCAGGGCGTTGCCAGATGATGTTTCGGTGTTTAGTTATCCGCCGTGAAAAAATCGGGCCTTGGGGTTGTGATGACGATCCTTGGTCTCACACTGCAGATCTCTTTGGCTGGAGACTACAACGACTTGATTCTCGAGCAGGTCAAACAGATGCCGCAAGGTGGCCGTTATTCTGTTTCGCATTTCGCAAAGATCCGGCTGCAATCGTCGGCGCATTTTGAGTCCGGCAAATTTTTCATTGTGCCCTCGGGGCCAAGCTTCTGCTCGGGCGCAACGTATCTGGTGTTCATCAGAACAATCGAGGCTTTGCGCGCGCGAGGCGAGCTTGGCCTCGACTATTCCACCCTCGAAAGGCTGATCATCCGGGACCAACGCGATGGCGAAGGAGTTTGGGGCCGCTGGAATGCAAATGGGCCCGGCACAGCCCGTCTGTTTCACGAGCTGCAGCTGGGACAAAACTTCGACAACTTCGATCGAGCCAAGCCGGGCGATTTCATGAAAATCTTCTGGTCACGGCAGGTGGGTAGGAACGAACACGGACACTCTACAATTTTTCTCGGAATGGAAAATCGGGCGGACGGCCAGTACGTCCGTTATTGGTCAAGCAATATTCCGTCCGGATACGGTGAGAAAGCTGTCCCGCGAGCTAAGATTGCCTACGCAATATTTTCGCGTCTTCAAACACCTGCGAACCTGGCTCGAATCAACAGCGCGCCTTACGTCGATACTTATCTAGCGTCTCTACTTCGGACTCGTTCGAGCATTTCAGAAGCCGGCACAAAGTGCGGGCTGTAACCGGGCGCGCTCTCTTCCAGCTCACTCCAAGAGCGTTTCGCATGATGCAAAACGCTGCCCGCAAGATGCGCGGCGCTCCCGGTGTCGCAGCCAAATCGGGCTTGCTTTTATAAACCTTGCGCAGCTAAAACGAAACCATGCTTATCGAAACCTTAAAACGTCATTGGTGGGTTCCGGTGCTAAGAGGAATTCTCGCAATTCTGTTCGGAATAATCGCGTTTGCCTATCCTGGCTTAACTGCCGCCACGTTGGTGATATTTTTCGGGGCCTGGGTACTGGTGGACGGTGTGTTTCGCATAATCGCTGCCATTGGGCATCGTGCTTCCGACCCAGAATGGGGATTCCATCTTATCATCGGAATTCTCGGAATCATCGTCGGCCTGCTCGCGTTTCACGCACCCGGGGTAACCGCGCTGGCGCTCGTCATTTATATCGCAGTCTGGGTGCTCATGATCGGCGCCACCGAGATCGCGTTTGCAATCAAAGTGCGCCGGGAAGTTAAAGGCGAATGGTTGCTTATCCTTCTGGGCCTATTATCCATCGCTTTCGCCGTTCTGCTCTTGTGGAATCCGCTCCTGGGCGCAGCCACGTTGATCTGGCTGATAGCATGGTACGCGATTGTGTTCGGAATCCTGGGGATCATTCTTGGGTTCCGCTTGCGCAGTTTACCGACAATCCCTGTGCGCTAGTCGGCGCAACTAATTCCATTCTAGTTTCGTTTTATTCGTCCGCTTTGCTTGCTGAGCGAGCAAATTCGTTCGTTTACAATCACGGTTTTGTATGGCGACGGACCAAGAGTTAAGGCTCGCATGCTGTCGACTCGACCGCCCAATATTTAATTAACCGCGGACGTTCGGGGCGGCAATATCTGCCGTCCAAGGGGCGGCTGCGCGAAGTAAGATGGATTTCGCCTCCAAGGGGCGGAGCTTCGGGAAGACGGAGAGCAACCGGGCGAGCAAACCACTAAATACCGGCGCCGCAAAGCTACTTCCAGTCATTTGCTTAATCGCACCCCGATTCCACGGGACTTCTATATCGACGCCGCGTGCCGCAAACTCGACAAGATTTCCCGGTTTGTAATAAAACCGATGGTAGTCAGCCACTCGGGCCATGTTGACGGTGATGACGCTGGGAAAGTAGCCGGGCCACTCTGGCTTGGAGAAGTCGTCATTGTTGCAGGCCGAGACGATGTGGACGCCGTGCAGATAAGCTTCATCAACCCACTCTTTGTATTGGAATATGTGCTGCGGCAGACCACAACCGAAACTGCAATTAAGAACTGCGTAACCGCGGTCAAACGCCTGCCGTACCCCCTCACGAATGATCGCCGTGCGGGAATCGAGGTGCTCACCCAAGACGCGTACGCTTCCGATTTCAGCCTCAGGGGCGATCGATCTGATGATGCTGGCGACAGCGGTGCCGTGGCCGAAAAGGTCGGTACCATCGCCCGGCCGTGCCTCAACGTGCAGCCCCGCATCAACAACGTGAATATCGTCCCGAAGCTTTAAGCCGGATAAGCGAGGGTGGCTGATTTCGATTCCCGAATCAATGACGGCCACGCGTACGCCTCGCCCGGTTCCCTCGTGCAATGCTCGAAGAGCCCGATCCAGCTGAATTACGCCACTACCGTCATCGTCCATCACCTGTCAGACCCAACCAAGTGCCTGTTTGAACAGACGAAAATCGATTAGCTGACTTATCACCCCAATCCCTTTTCTAAAACTGTCCAGATCAGATCGCTCAAAGCCCAGCGGCTCATTGCCCACGAGAACGGGGCGACCGTCCTCGGATGTAATGCTAGTCAACTGCACGCACGAAACAACACCGTGTAAGTGTTCGAGAATGTAAAATGGCACAACCATCATAGCGTAGGTGGTTTTGTGGGTGATCCGGTCGAGATTCGGACTATGTTCGGCATTTTTGAAGACTTGGTTCTCCACGACTGGCTGCTCGGTTGCTGCAACCATGCTCACAATCCCGCGAGTCAGTGGTTGCTTGAACCCAACAATCGTTTCGGCATCCGGCCCGCTATTGTACGCAACGATCAAGTGAGTCTTCGGATTATCTAGCAGCCAAATGCTACCCTCATCTGCTCCAACATGCTGAAACATGTCCTGAAGTATCTGCGATACGTGGGCCCCAGAAATGCTAAGAAAATTGGCTGGCGTAATGGCCCGCGAGAGCTCGGCTAAATAATCCTGGAGCAGCGGACGGCGCCTGGCGAGTTCAGGGTGCGGAAGAAAATTTGCTCTAACTGGCTGCATTATCGTCGAGCAGCTGACCTCGTGAGTTCTTCCACAATTCGTTCATTAAGAAACCCGCGAAGAAAGCCGCTCGAAATCATACGGAATTTTTCATGCCTGTATAGTCACCGGCGTACCGACAGTAGCCGTTTGGAAAAGGAGCTTCGCAACTTGCTCCGGCAGCCGGACGCAGCCGTGTGACGCTGGGTATCCCGGGAGCTGACCAACGTGCAAGCCAAACGACATCCCGCTCAACCGAAGGAAATACTTCATCGGGCAATGGTAGATGGTCGATACGTGATTCTTATCCTTCTCGCTAACAGTGTAACTGCCGGTGGGCGTTGCCCTCCCGTGGCGGCCAGAAGAAATCGGTGAGTCAATAGCCACATCGTTGTCGACCATCAGATAGACGCGTTGTTTGGAGATGCTGACTACGACACTGATATTTTGTGAAGTTGCTCTGTTAAGCACGTCCTCATTAATTTTGGCTGATTCTTGCTGTGCTGTCTGAACTTTTCGTTGTTTTGCAGCACTCAAATTCTGCAAAGTTGATTCCCGCTGTTTTGCGGCGCTCTGTTCTTGAGCGGGCCCGACGCTTTCAGTGCCAGCGCGCGCAACTGTCGCTGCAAAAGGCGCCGAACTGATGCCAAATAACACAATCGCGGCGGCCAACTCGCGCATGCCTCGCCCGGAAACTTCATCCTCGGCGGCAATGCCGATGATCCTGCAGGTTTGGAGCCGCTCATCGTCGATGCCGTACCGACCAAGCCCCGTCGTAGGACGGAGCCAAAAGCCAATGAGCGCGCCAGAAATCTCGTCGGCATTCTGCGACCAGCGAAAGATGGGAATTATAGTGCTATCTTCCTGAGCAGCGAACGGCTCCGATACCTCAAACCGCCGCAAACGCGTTATCTCCTCGGCCAGAGCGTCGGCGATAGCGCCAGCTGAAGTAGGAAGATTGCCATGTAATTTTTGGCACAATTCTCGATCAATTCCATCGCTGTTCCACCAAACGAATTCAGATGATTCATCGATGCAAACCGTGCCTCCGTCGTCTGCTTGAGGACGCAAAAGCACCGATTCGAGTGTGACCTCCGACTCTCCCGTAAAAATTTCGAATTTCGAGGCGTCAGATTTCGCAAACCGGCACGCGAGCAAGGGTTTTGTCACCAGCTGATCAACACAGCCGAACAGATCCGGGGCGCGGCCGACCGGAACCTTCAGCGGCATGTCATCCTCACCTGGGAGCACATCTGCGGGGAGTAAGAACCGCAGTGTTTCTACGCCAAGACCCAATTTCATTGCGATTGCCTATGCGATCGCCGGTCGCATGGGCCTGTGGCAGGCAAAACACACATAAAACGTGGCCGCTCGCGTTTCCTCAGTGTGATTAATTGCCCCGCACCAAGGACACTCGAACATGACTGAGTTCTCGGACGAGCGTCCGCGAACTTCCGGCTTAGCCGCAAGCGGCGCGCGTGTTCCTTTAATCGCGCCGGTCAGGTCCACGTCCCCCTCAGCCTTCTGGCCAGTAATTACTTCCACTGATCTTTTTTTCGTACTCATATTCGCTATCCGTTGAATCCCACTTCCTCCGCATCAACAGCCGTGGCCAACTTCATGTCATGTCAATGACCAGGCCCAGTAAACAACAAGCTGGGCGGCGCCGATTTTACGGCGCCGCCTGCCTGCTGCAGCTGAGCATTAGAAGTAATAATTGCCACCGCAGTTCCCGCATGTGTACCATTGATAGGCTCTCGTTTCTTCGACGATATAACGAAGAAACCCACAATGTGGGCAAACGACGTACCGCCCTCGCCGATAGCGGCCTTCGACTTCGCTTTCCTTCGGTGGCCCACCGGCGTCTTTTCCTCCCTCGCCCTCTTTTTTTCCTTTTTCTGCGACGATCGCTTCGATCGTTTTTGTTTCTGCCATATGCTGTCCTTTCTCTTTTTTGCTCTTTGTTGCTTGCCCGGCTAATGCACCGGGCAAAATCGATTAATTGTTCATAATTGCCTTCGTTTTATCAGAGATACGATTTTAGTGCCCGTACTTGCAATCTTTCTTTGATCAGACCCGTGCAATGTAGGTTGCAATTTCTTTGGTCTTCGGGCCCATTGCGGCCACATAAAGTTGATAAAGCAAACCATCGCGGGAGAGCAGTTCTTTCGCAGTCCCCTGCTCGACAACCCTGCCTTCATCGAGAACGACGAAGTAATCGCAAAACTGGAGCAGCCAGTTAACGTCATGGTCGACGACCATGACGGTCTTGCCGCGTGTGCCTTCACGGAGCATTTTGCGAATCTCGAATTTTTCCTCGTTATCCATGCCGACGGTTGGTTCGTCCAGAAACAGCAAAGCAGGGTCCCGCAGCAAACAGCGCGTAAGCGCCAATAGTTTGCGCTCACCGCCAGATAGCGTTTTACCGGCGGCCAAATTCGCGTCTAAAATTGAGCCCGTCTCCGACGGTGGAAGCTTTTGGCTGAGAATTCTCCAAACTCCCGTGCGTTCGCAGATGGCCTGAAGTTCCTCGTCGGTCGCATCCGGCTTTGCCATCCGCAGATTTTCTCGCACGGTGTCAAAAAAGAATGCCGGAAATTGCGACATCATTGCAATGCGCCGCCTTAGCGTATCGGGGGTGTAATCAGTTGTGGGCCGTCCGCCGACCATGATTTGGCCTCGCTGGGGATCATAAAATCGGAGCGCCAACTTGAAAAAGGTCGTCTTGCCCTGTCCCATCTTCGCTACGAAGCCAGTCGTTTTTTCTGGCGGGACAGTGAAAGAGAGCTGATCAAAAATCTGCGAGGAGCCTGGCTCATAGGAGAAGACAACATTTCGCGCCTCGATCGTGGGCGCTGCCACTTGCGTTTCCATTGTGCCGGGCTGCTCTTCCGTTTTGCTGCGGGATTCCAGAATGTTGATTACCCGCTCGATGTTTGGCCAGGAGCTTGAAGCCATTACGAGATAGCCAGAGAGCGCCTGAATGGGCGACATCAACATCGGTGCGAGCAGAAGGACTGCTACCACGTCGCCTGGGCGCGCGTTCCCGCCCGGCTTAAGGACGAGCCACACTGCGAATCCTAACAATGCAATCTCGATCAACAGCGTAGGCAATCGATTCAGCAGGTTAACAGTCTCAATCGTGATTGTTTGTCGCAAACGCGCCTTGAGGGACTGGTCCAAACTCACATTATGCTTCTCGCTAAAAATGCGTTCTGCTTCCATTGCCTGGATTTCTTCTGGGGACTGCGTGGCGCCTGTGACAAGGCTCGACAAGGACAGCATGTAGGTCTGTACAGCCTTTGACGCGGTGCGAATACTGTCGCCGATCTTGCTGATGAGATAAGGCGAGAACAGCGCCAAACCCACGATCATCGGCGGGATTGCCCACGAGGGAAGCTCGACCCCGAAGATAGCGAGAGGTTCTTTGTGCAGTTGGACAAAATTGTAACTCACCAGGCACGTCGTTCCGGCGAGGACAACAAATTGCAGTATTGGATCGACAATAATCTGCCGAAGAGTCATCTCCGTCTCGATTGTCATTTGGTTGATAATTGCGTTTAGTTGGCCGGGATCGTAGTCGTGAAAAAACTCGGGCGATTGTCTGAGAACGCGATCGAACAGATTCGTGCGCAAGCGGTTCGAGAGTAGTGCGTCCATTTTCGTCGTCACCCATCTCAAGGGAATGGAAAAGCCAACACCGCAAATCGCGAGGAAAACCCAGCCAAGATAAGTCCCGACGAGGCGATCAGAGCTGCTAGTACTAACTTGGTTGGTGAGGTAGCCGAAAAGTTGGATTATACCGCGATCAATTGCTTCGTGGGTCAAAGAGAGGATCGCATATAACAATACCAAGCCGCGGCAGACACCGATAAGCTTCCAGCCGAAACTCAAAAGGGTTTTCCATTTTAGAGAAGAGATAGGTTCGACAGGTTGTCGATACATCTTGGCCGCAGGTGATCCGCTGGGGACCGGGCCGCCTGGGAACTGAGAAAGCGTGGGCCGCGAAGCGATCTTTGTCGCAGCCGGAGACGGCAGATGCCGACTGTTCATATTTTATTGTGGCAGAGCGCTGTGCCCGTTTTCCCTTCAGCACCAGAGGCGGCGATGTTGGGTTTTTGCCATTGGCAAATCAAGACTTAATTTTATTCAGTCGCCGCGCGTCATTTTCCACTGCAATAAACGCCACGTTGTCGAGACACGACAGTTTGCCTCATCGTACCGCGCCAGTAGAATCGGCCGTGGTTACTCAGCCGAATTCAGCTCTGAGCGCCTCAGCTCACGTGAATCAGGTGCTCGAGTTGCTGCGCAAACTGATGGAGTACCGCAGCTCGGACGTACGCCTTCGATTAGAAAAAGTCGGGCAGGCCGCCTCCATGTTGCACATGGATGTTCTGCTTCTCATCTATCACTTCGCCAGGTTCAGCCCGGGAAATGTCTTGGAGATTGGTCCTTATGTCGGAGGATCGACGATTGCCGCAGCGTATGGCGCGCGCGAATCCAGTGTGCCGAAAAAAATTGTTAGTATCGAGGCGGGAGGAAAATTGAAACATTTCCGTCTCTCAAGCAGCCACATCATCAAAGATTTGAAGAAGAACCTCGCTCGTTTTGGAGTTGCGGAAGATGTTACGCTGATCAATGGGCGCTCCTTCGACGAAGCAACCATACCAGAAGTTCGTCAGGCCATGGATGGTGGCGAAGTAGGGCTCTTTATTTTGATGCGGACAACAATGTGCGACGCGACCTGGATTGCTACGGCGATTTACTCGCCGACCGTTGCTGGGTCATAATAGATGATTACCTCGGCCCGGCGAAAGCAGCACCGATTCGGGCACAGGTCGATGCACTGGTATCGGAGGGTCGACTTCTCCCATTTGGGTATTACGGATGGGGTACTTGGGTCGGCCAGTGGCAGCGCGCATAGTTTTGCCGCAGAGCGCTCCATCGAAAAGAATCCGATGATGGCATCCACTATTGTCGCCCAGCCGAAAGTAATTTGTGCTGTTGTGGATGAAATCCGTTGACAACGAGGCGCTTCACTCGCAGGATCAACACTCGTTTTTACCATGCTTGCCCCGCAACTTGTCCCGTCCGCCCTTACAAACAGCGTGCCGGTCATTCTTCAATTCCCGATCCCGCACACGCGGGACTCGGTCCGATCCTTGCGCCATATGACGACACAACTTCTTAACGAAGCAGCCCAGGTGATCCCCAATCAGCAACTTCTGATTAATGTTGTTTCCAAACGTGTCCGTCAGCTTGGATTGGGACATCGACCGTTGGTAGAGACGACACCCCGGATGTCATTGACGGACATTGCGCTGAAAGAAATCATCGCTGGCAAGCTGGACTACGAGGCGTTAGAGGGTTCGGACGGCGCTTAGTCGCTGACACAGGCTCAGCGCGTCCGCTCGTTTGTCGCGAGCTCGGCGTACGCAAAATGGCGAGCGAATCGATCACCAATCGCAAAGTGCTCCGTGACTATCGCATTCTCGAGCGGTACGAAGCGGGCATCGAATTGAAAGGTAGCGAAGTCAAATCGATTCGCGCGGGCAAGGCAAACATCAGTGATGCGTTCGCGCGGATCGAAAATGGCGAAGCTTTTCTTTACAACGCCGATATCCAGCCATACGAACGTGCCAGCCACGAAATTCCGGCGGCGAAGCGCGTCCGCAAGTTGTTATTGCATCGTCAGGAGATCGATAAGCTCTACGGCGAAACGCAGGTGAAAGGCCGCGCGCTCGTCGTTCTCAAGCTCTACTGGAAAAATGGAAAGCTAAAGGCTGAGCTCGGCGTGGGGCAGGGGAAGGTCGCGCATGATAAACGGGCCGACTTGAAGAAACGCGCAGTGGATCGCGAGACGGCGCGCGAAGTCGCGCGGTTCAACCGCAGACACGCTTGAGCGTCTCGTTATTCACGGCCGTTTGCTGCGAAGGTTTCGTATCTCATTGTAAACCGTTGAAATGAATCTTCGCGTTCTGTTAGCCACAGGCGCCATTCTGCTAGCCGTCTGGTTAATCGTTCGTTTCATCCGCACCGTAAGTTATCCACTACGCGAAAAAGTCGTCCTCATCACCGGCGGATCGCGCGGACTGGGACTGGTGCTTGCGCGACACATTTGCGCGCGAGGTGGGAATGTTGCCCTCATTGCACGCGATGCTGAGGAACTGGCGCGTGCAAAGACCGACCTCGCTATGCGGCCCAACACAGTAATGACAATTCAATGCGATTTGCTCGATAGCGAACAAATTCAGGCGGCTGTTCGCCGAGTGATCGATCGGTTCGGCAAAATCGATATCTTGATCAACAATGCCGGCATCATCGAAGTCGGTCCACTAGAGCATTTGATGCGCGAGGATTTCGAGCGCGCCATACGGCTGCATTTTTGGGCGCCTTTCGAATTAATCTCGCAAATCGTCCCCGAGATGCGCATCTGGGGCGGAGGCCGCATCGTCAATATTTCTTCCATTGGTGGCAAAGTTGCCGTGCCGCACATGGCGTCCTACAGCGCAAGTAAATTTGCGTTGACCGGTTTTTCCGATGCGATTCGCGCCGAACTGGCGCGTGACAACATCCATGTTACAACGGTCGCGCCAGGACTAATGCGTACCGGTTCTCATGTGAATGCGAAATTCAAAGGCAGGCATGATGACGAGTTTGCCTGGTTCGCTGCTTCCGCAGGTGCGCCGCTCATTTCGATGAACGCCGATCGCGCCGCGAGGAAAATTCTCGCTGCCTGCCGTCGCGGGCAACCATCGCTTACGCTCACCTTTGCTGCGCGCAAGATTGTTTTGGGCAATGCTCTTTTTCCAAATCTGACCGGCTACCTGATGAAATTTGTAAATCGGCTTCTTCCCGGAACTGGGGGTGAGCAAGGCAATGAATCGCGCGCCGGGTCGGAGGTCCCTCGGCGAACACCGGGATGGATGACAAAGCTTGCCGATCGTGCGACTCAGAAGAACAACGAAGAAAGAAGCCACGCGCCATAACGGCAGCCGCCCCCTCGGGCTCAATTGGACGTTGGACGTTCGATGCCTGCCACGCCGTAGCATTGCGAAGGCGGGTTGAGCGTTGGACTGACCGATATGGCCAACCGTCTCTTCGTTGCGATCGATTTGCCGGACGCAACCCGCCGGTTGCTTGCGGATCTTGACCCGCACATCCGCGGCGTGCGCTGGACTGATCCGCCTCAGATGCACCTGACACTCGCGTTCTTCGATGATGTGCCGCAGGACGTTGATCTCGCGCTGCGTGAAAGACTTAGCGCGATCGAGTTCGGCGCGTTCTTTCTGCCCGTTACTGGTGTCGGGACGTTTTCTGCAAAAGGTGCTCCGAAAATTATCTGGATCGGTGTCGGCAAAGCGCACCCGCATTTGTTTCAAATCCACAAACGCGTGCAGGAAGCCGCGCTCGCCGCGGGGATCGAGCCGGAGTTGCGCCCGTGGCATCCGCACATCACGATCGCCCGCTGCCGCAATGTCGCACCACAATCGCTGCGAAACTTTTTAAGACTCAATGCGGAGTTCGATGCTGGAATGATTCGCGTCGAGGCTTTCCATCTTTACTCGAGCAAACTGACTGCCGCGGGGCCAATTCACACGCGCGAACTGACGGTCAACTGTCGCAAATAGGATTCGCTGTAGCCGCTTCGCTGCCCTGCGGCGCCGTAGCGCCACACTAATTCGTTTACCACTAAGCCTCGCGCGTCTCACAGAGACGCGGCTCCCCGGGTTCACAACCCTTTGCTCGAGAGCGGCGCAGCGATGTGCTCAAGCGAGCATCGCTCGGCTGGAATGCCAATCCATGCTTCAATCGCCGCCCCGAAAATCATTAATGCCGCCGCCACCAAATATCCGATGAACAACGCGGTAATCGATCCGATGCCGATAATCCATCCGAACAACAGCGGTGCGCCGACCCCGCCAATCAGCGTTCCAATTGCATAGAAAATTGCGATAGCTAGCGCGCGAATTTCCAGCGGAAAAATTTCGCTCACCGTCAGGTACGCTGAGCTGGCCGCGGCTGACGCGATGAAAAAAATTATCGTCCACGCAAGAGTCTGTGTTTGTGCGGTGAGCACGCCAGCGCGAAAAAGCCATCCGGTGAGCGCGAGCAAAATTCCTGCGAGGCCATACGTAGCGGTAATCATTTGTTTGCGCCCGATTGTGTCGAACAGATGTCCTAGCAGAAGCGGCCCGAGCACATTGCCGAGCGCAAACGGCAGAAGATAAGCGCCGACCTTCTGCTCCGGCACCCCGTAGAATCGCATTAGCACGAGTGCATAAGTGAAAAAGATCGCATTATAGAAAAAGGCCTGCGTGGACATCAGTACAAGACCGAGAAATGAACGGCGACGATATTCGTGCACAATCGCGTCCCACATTTCCCGCCAGGGCGTATGCCTGCGCGTGAGAATTGTAATTGGAGTGTTGGACTGGAGGAGCGGTGATGCCCCTAACTTTCGCTCGACTTCGGCAACGATTTGTTCTGCTTCGGAATTTCGACCGTGAATCATCAACCAGCGCGGGCTTTCGGGAATCCAGCGACGAAAGAAGATCACAATGAGCCCCAGGGTTGCGCCGATTCCAAACGCAAATCGCCAGCCTAACCACACGGGCACATGCCGAGGGTCAAGCAATACGAGCGTTGCTGCGGCGCCCACGGCGGCGCCAATCCAGTATGAACCGTTAATGATTAAATCGACTCGGCCCCGCACGCGCGCCGGGATCAGTTCGTCAATCGCGGAATTGATCGCCGCGTATTCGCCACCAATGCCAGCGCCTGTAAGGGCGCGAAAGACTGCGTAGCTCTCGAAGTTCCACGAAAAAGCAGACAGCGCAGTTCCGATGAGATAAACCGCAACGGTGATGAAGAACAATTTTTTGCGTCCGAATCGATCTGTCCCGTAACCGAAAAGCAGCGCGCCGAGCACCGCGCCTGTGAGGTAGCAGGTCGCACTAGCGCCGACCTGCGTATCAGTCAATCCAAGCGTCTCCTGTCGCGTTAGAATTCCGCCCAACGCTCCAGCCAAGGTAACTTCCAAACCATCGAGAATCCAGGTCGCGCCGAGGGAAACCACAATTAGCCAGTGCCACGAACTCCACGGCAGTCGATCCAGTCGTGCCGGCACATAGGATTCAATTTTTTTGCCATTTGCCATCGTGGCAGTCTACTGATCGCCTGTCTACAGCATGCCGTCGACCATAACCGCCAGTTACCCTCATGAGATGCGTCGCTCATGATCAGAAGCCCCAACTTGCGGCAGTGCGGCCTGCGCGATGAAATGCAGGGAGCGTCCTACGAGCCAATCTACGGGACGCGGATACAGGTCGAGCTTTGATTTCCAAGTTCGTAATCTGAGACCGAGAGCCTCAAAGGTATTTAGCCATTCTTGTTTCGGCCAATAGTTATATGGCAGTGCCACGTTATACCGGCGGTTTCCGATTCGATCCATAAACCGCAGGGTCGGTCCGGCTGCAAAGCCATTGAGAGTATGATCCTTAATCACGATCGTTTTGCGCGCCACTCTCGCCGCCTCGCGTAGCAACAAGACCGGGTCGTCCATGTGATGCAGAACATCGACAAACACGAGTGTATCGAAACTCCGGTCAGGAAAAGGAATAGTCGTCCCGTCAAATTTCACAACCGGGATATGCGTGTGGTCGCGCACCAACACATCGATGCCTGTAATGACCACGTTCGGCTTATCCTTTTGCATGAGCGCGGCTAGTAGCCCGTCGCCGCAGCCGACATCCAGGACCTGGCCATTAGCTGGCAGCAACGCGGAGAGCTCGCGCGCCAGCACTCTCACCCTGCGATTGTGGACATAGCTTCCATGAATCTTTTCAAGCAGATTCATTTCCGCTTCATTCCCAGAATGCTCATGAAAAAGCTGAAGAGCACAGTCTGAAAGCCGAGTGCTGTTAGCGTCGCACCTGGAATGACTACTCGCATGACCTCGCTGTAGTCTAGCCGGCCCCAGCCCGTTCTTCGCCAAATCAGCACAGCCATCAATAGCAGAATAAAACCGGCGACTAGCGCGACAGTGCCACCGGCCAGTCCTGTTTCAAGGGTAATGTGCCGGAACGCACGTTCAAGTCGCGGATCGGGAGGCAGCAAACCTTCCGTGATCGCGAACAACTTCGTTAGTATCGCGAACAGCACGGCCTGGAATCCACACAACAATGCAAGACTCGCAAAGAGCAAGGTATGCGCGTCGAATATCACGCCATTAAATGTTAGCCGCGAGAATACGACCGCGTAGCCGGCTCCGCCAAGTAAGATCAATAGCAGACCTGGCATGAGAAAAAGCCAGCGCGGACTGCAAATCAGGAAGAACCGCAACGTTCGCCAACCGTCGCGAAACGTTTTGAGATGCGGCGCTCGAGTCTTCCGGCCGTCAGGATGAAGCGTGATGGGAACTTCGGCAATCCTTTCCTTGTTAAGGCTCGCCTTGATGATCATCTCAGTGGCAAACTCCATTCCAGTGCAACGTTGATCGAGCCGTTGGAAGAGGCCCTTCGTGAAGCCACGCATACCGCAATAGATGTCGTGCACGGGCGCGCAAAACCACTTGCGCGCCAGGAACGAAAACATCGGATTACCCAGCCAGCGATGAGAAAGTGGCATAGCACGCCGGCGGACCGTGCCCCCGCCCGATGGTAGTCGGCATCCTTGCACGAGCTCATAGCCTTCGCGCAGCTTGATGAGGAAAGGCATAAGCTGGCTGAAATCGTAACTGTCGTCGGCATCGCCCATGATCACATACTTACCGCGAGCTGCACCGATACCACCCATAAGCGCGTTTCCGTAGCCTGGCGGGGTGACCGGCACTACACGCCCGCCGCAATAACGGGCAATCTCCTGCGAGCCATCCGTGCTACCGTTATCTGCAATGATGACTTCGCCGATGATGCCCTGCTTGTGAAGGAAGCCTTGCGCCTTGTTGATACAGCTTGCCAAAGTCTCAGCCTCGTTCAGGCAGGGCATCACAATAGAGAGTTCCACTGGACGCTCGGAAGGAACGGCAAGCGCAATATCGGACCGCGTTTCAGCCGGGGCGGTAATCATATTGCTCCGGGATACATCGCCGTTCCAAGGCACTTTGCAACCGATCCGTCCGAGACAGGAGGGGAACGTGCGTGAAACCAACGGCCAGAGCGACCGGAAGATGACGATGAAGTTGACACCCGTACCCAAGCGCGTAAAAAAGCAGGGCGTTGTCTTCGAGATTGAACAATGTTTCTTCGGACATTTAAAGCAGCTCAGCTTCGACACGACCATCGAGCATAAATTTGAACCTCGTGACGACATCCGGACGCCCAAGCGAGCTTTCAGTGCGCCGCTTAGCGGGCTGGCTGGCATTCGCCGCCTTATGTGTCTTTGTTTTTCTGGCTGCCTACCGAATTGAACTTCCAGGACTCTATTACGACGAACTGGCTTTTGTAAATGCAGCCCTGGGCGCTCCCGATAACACCTTTATTTATATGCGGCTGGGACGGCTGCCATTTCTCGTCTTCCCTTATATGGGAGCTTTAAAGGCATGGGGCTACTATCCGATTTTCCACCATTTCGGCGTATCGGCTTTGACTATTCGCTTGCCGGCCATTCTGCTCGCGGCAGTGACACTGCTCATTTTGTATCAGCTCATGCGAGCGAAGCTTGGGGCTGTCTGGGCGACCATCGCCCTATGGATATTGGCGGTGGATCCGGCTAATGTTTTTCCAAGTCGCCTGGATTGGGGGCCGACAGTCTTGACGCACCTCTTCCAAGCAACCATTCTTGCTCTCTGGTTTAATTATCGCGACGAGCCGAAACTGTGGAAGCCAGCGCTCATTTTCGTTTGCTTCGGCCTCGGTTTTTTCGACAGGTTCAATTTTGTTTGGCTGGCATCAGCTTTCGTTATCGGAATTTCTTTGTGCTACCCGGACAGCCTGAAGAGGCTGTGGATTTCATGTCCGAAATTCGTTCGCTGGACAGCGATCATTCTTCTTTTGATCGCGTTGGGGGTCACGCTGTACTTAATTTTGCCGCTTCTTCTGTATTTCCACCACGCAACCGGGGCTCCTACGGCGTCGCTCAAAGTAAAGTGGTATGGGGTCCTAGGCACGTTATCAGGTCACGAAGTAGCTGGGTTTATCTTTGGAGACGCTAGGACGATAATTTCCTGGGTTCCCTTTTGGTTGATTGTTGTCGCTGGATTTTTGGCATTGGCCACCTCGTTTCTGCCAATGCCAAACACCGAAGCGCGCGAGGATCGAAAAAACGGTCTCTTCTGCTTCCTTGTTGGTTCTCTGATTTTCTTGCAGATCGTAATTACGCCTCAGGCGGACGGTGCGCAGCATTACCTAATGGTTTTTCCCTTGCCTTTCCTGGCGTTTGCCTTTCTTGGGAAATCGGTCTACACGCAACTCGCTGCGAAAAATCTCTGCCACATTGGTGGTCTCCTTTTTGGTTCCGCGGCAGCTTGTCTTTTTGTTATGAACGTCCATAACAGCGCCGAATATCTTTCCCATTTCCGAACCAACCCGCACTATAACCCACGATGGTCTCCGGAAATCTATTCTCTCTCTCGTTACATCAACGAGCATGGCTTCGAGGCGAGAAGCATAATCTGCGTGGACTGGGGTCTGCACACCCAACTCCACGCACTAGCGCCAAAAAAGCTCCGCCGGAGGCTGCACGATCAATGGCCGATATTCAAAGAGCTTGGAGAGAAGAATCAGAAGGAGCAGACTGCTACGCTAGATTACTTTTTCCTACAGGGTAAAACCTTTGTTCTTACATTTGCCGCTTCGAAAGAAACTTTCCCTGAGACTCGACGGAATTTCCTTGCCTCGATGATGGCTCACCCGGAGCTGAAATCTCAATTGGTAAAGGAATTTTGGTTTGCAGGAGAAAAGATTTACGACCTGTACGAGGTTGTTCGCCCTCCGCATTCTGTGTTACAGGCCAATTAGTGCGCAGCGAACGACGATTTTCCGCAGGTTCGCGCTGCTTCTTCGGCCGGACGTTTGGCCGGGACCACTTTTCGAGGATGTGCCCCCCCGTCACGGCAACCAGTTTACACAAATGCCTTTGCGTCAGGCGCATGCGAAGAGAAGGAAATCCTGCAAAAACTATCCGAATACACTTGACTGTCGGTCATCTGTTGGTTATTTTAACGATCCCGCCGGAAGCGGGACTCTACTAATTTGGAGTGCGTTCTACGTACAACTGGGACTGCAAATTGGTGCTCAATTTTGTCCCGACGTGTTCATCGGGGCTGTCTCCGCAGACGCTATGGCGGAGCAGACCCGAGTTCAAGTCGGACGCAAGATTGAGTTTTTTTGTGGTCTGAAATGTACGTGAACGGCTGGTTCTTTGACATCTACATACAGGGTAGTAAGAAAATACAACTTTAAGAGCTGAGTCTGAAATCAAGT
>Ga0209689_1001305_pt1 | contig 18566 bp, 17 predicted proteins | sample GraSoiAngelo_149_FD_187119 | JGI IMG/M metagenome (GOLD analysis project Ga0209689, IMG submission 187119) | Grasslands soil microbial communities from the Angelo Coastal Reserve, California, USA - 14_1009_09_30cm (SPAdes) (version 2) | ecosystem: Environmental > Terrestrial > Soil > Grasslands ... | reverse complement strand
CACGAACATCCAGGTGTAGCGAATGAGTATTTTCACTATCGTCTTCGCCTTCCTGGCCTTCGCCGGCATCATCATCGCGATGCAGGCCGTGACGGCCAAGCCCCGCCAGGACCTGATCGCGGAACGGCTGGCACAGTATCGCGACCACAACCTGACGCTCGACGAAATCGAGCTCTCGCTGCCCTTCAGCGAGCGCTTCATCAAGCCGGTGTTGGAGCGGCTGGGCAGCTTGCTCACCGCCCGCATGGCGAAGAACCGCCAGGTCGTCGTCCAGAACAAGATCAACCTCGCGGGCCGCCCCTATGGGTTGACCGTCAACGGCTTCGAGGTCGTCAAGGTCATCGCCGGCATCGTGATCGCGCTGGTTGCCCTGGGGCTCGTCGGCGTGATGGGCGTCACGAGCCTTCCGCTCAAGGGCGCTGCGCTCGGCCTCGGCTTCGTGCTCGGCCGTTTCCTTCCCGACGTCTTTCTGAACAACAAGATCAAGGGCCGCCAGAAAGAATTGCGCCTGGCGCTACCCAACGCACTCGACCTGCTGACCATCTCGGTCGAGGCCGGCCTTGGCTTCGATGCCGCCATCGGCCGCCTCACGGAAAAGTTCAAGAACGCGCTCTCCGATGAGTTCGCGCAGGTGCTCAACGAGATCCGGCTCGGCCGGCCACGTCTGGAGGCGCTCGATGACATGGGCCGCCGCTCCGGCGTCGAGGAGCTGCACACCTTCATCCAGGCGCTGATCCAGTCGGAACAGCTCGGTGTCGGTATCGCCAAAGTGCTCCGCATCCAGTCGGAAGAGATGCGGCGCCGCCGCCGTCAGCGGGCGGAAGAGCAGGCCGCGCAGGCCCCGCTGAAGATGCTCTTCCCCATGATCGGCTGCATCTTCCCGACGCTATTCATCGTGCTGATGGGGCCGGCAGTAATCATTATCATTCACACTTTTCAACACAAGTAGCGCAGTTACACAGTGACTAAAACGGGCGGGGTGCGGCTCGCAGCATCTCATCGCGCACTCGGTCGAAATTCCAATGACCTCGTTTGCGCGGTACAAGACGCTGCTCGCCGCCCGCCCGGTAGCGCGCGAAAGCGCGGCGGCCCGAGGGCCGCTAAGCGCGGCTCGGCTTGCAGCCTCGCTCTTCCGCTGATAAAATCAGGACAGATACAGGATTAGAGTTTTGCGACTGACTAAACAGGACGGGACGATCGTCGCCGAGCCGCTCGAGGTGGCGAGCAATTTCATCACCTCGGGGCTGGGATTGATGGGGCGGGCGCGGCTGCCGGAGAACGGTGGCCTGCTGATCGACGGCTGCAATGGCATCCACATGATGTTCATGCGCTTCCCCATCGATGCCGTCTTCGTCGACAAGAAGGGTGTCGTGGTGAAGACCTACGAGCGGCTGCTGCCCTGGATCGGGATGGTCCCCTTCGTCTGGCGCGCCGACAAGGTCGCCGAGCTTCCGGCCGGGACCATCCGCCGCCACGTCATCAAGCCGGGCGACCAGCTTCTCGTCGCCTGAGGTGCGCCTGCTCGACCTGCTTTTTCCACCGCGCTGCGGCGGCTGTGGCGACTACGGCGCAGCCTGGTGTCTTGCCTGCGCTGGGACGCTGCAAACCCCCTCGGCGAGCACCCTGGCCGGCATCCCGCTGGTGGCGGCCGGCCGGTTCGTTGGGCCGCTGCAAGAGGCGATCCATAGGTACAAGTACCGACCGCGGCCCCAGCTGGCGTCGGTCCTCGCGCCACCCCTGGGTCGCGCCATCTTGACCGCCGGACTGTCGCTCTCGGCGCTGACCTTCGTGCCCTTGCATCCGCGCCGGCAGCACGAGCGCGGCTTCAACCAGGCGGAGCGGCTGGCGGCCGAGCTCTCGAGCGCGCTGGGCATCCCGCTGCGGCGCGGACTGACGCGCGTCCGTGCCACGCCGGCCCAGGTAGGGCTGAGCCAGGCCGAACGGCGGGCCAACCTGGCCGGAGCCTTCCGGTGGACCGCTAGCGTGCCGCCTGGGGACCGCCTGGGGCTGGTGGACGACGTCTGCACCACGGGCGCCACCCTTGCGGCCGCTGCCGTGGCGGTGGCCGAAGCGGGCGGCTCAATCGGGGCCTTCCTCGTCCTGGCGGTCGCGCAAACTTTACCGGCGGTGGCCGTTACATAGCCCGAGACAGCCTGCCTGTCTTCGGATTTCCTGTTTGGGGGATTGTGACTTAGATGGTCAACGCGTCCGAGGTTTCGCAGGACGAGCTCGCTCGCTATTACGAGGCGTTGGGACCCATCCGGGACCTGGTGCTCGACGACAGCTTGACCGAAGTCATGGTCAACGGCCATGAAAACGTCTACGTCGAGCGCAACGGGAAGATCCTCCTGACCGACCGCAAGTTCGACGACGAGAACCATCTGTTGCGCGTGATCGACTTCATCGTCTCGGCGGTCGGACGCCGCATCGACTTCCGCACGCCGATGGTCGACGCCCGCTTGCTCGACGGCTCGCGCGTCAACGCCGTCATCTCGCCGATCGCGCTCGACGGGCCGATGCTCACCATCCGAAAGTTCTCCCGCGATCCCTTCCAGGCGGAGGACCTCGTCGGCTTCGGCACCATCACCAACGAGGCGGTCGGCTTCCTCAAGGCCTGCGTCATGGCGCGTGCCAACCTCCTGATCTCGGGTGGGACCGGCACCGGCAAGACGACGCTCCTCAACGTATGTTCCTCGTTCATCCCGCCCGACGAGCGCATCGTCACCATCGAAGACGCCGCCGAGCTGCAGCTCCACCAGGAGCACGTCTGCCGCATGGAGTCACGCCCGCCCGATCTCAACGGCGAGAACAAGGTCGGCATCCGCGAGCTCGTCATCAACGCGCTTCGCATGCGCCCCGACCGCATCGTGGTCGGTGAGTGCCGTGCCGGCGAGGCGCTCGACATGCTGCAGGCGATGAACACCGGTCACGACGGCTCGCTGACCACGCTCCACGCTAACACCACTCGCGACGCCCTTTCCCGCCTGGAGACAATGGTGCTGATGGCCGGCATCGACCTGCCAATGAGGGCCATCCGTCAGCAGACCGCTTCCGCGATCGACCTGGTCGTGCAGCTTTCGCGCATGCGCGACGGCCAGCGCAAGGTGACCAGCATCACGGAGATCACGGGCATGGAAGGTGACACCATCACGATGCAGGAAATCTTCCTCTACGAGTCGCACGGCGCCGACAAGAACGGCGTCATGACCGGCGTCTTCCGGCCAACCGGGATTCGTCCCCACATCATGGACAAGCTGTTTGCCGCCGGCGTACCGATCCCGGCGGAGCTGTCGCGCGTCTTCCCCGATCGCCGCGCCAACGAGCGTCCAGCCAAGTAACGCGGTTCGGGTCGCTCGCGCGGAGGCGCAGCTCACCTGGTGGTCTCGGTATACTCAATCAATCTCGAGATCTCGCAGGAGGCCGACATGGAGATCTTGATCCAGGCCAAGAAGTCCGCGGCCGATCCCCAGATGAAGACCTACGCACAGGCCAAGCTCGAGAAGCTGGCCCGGCATTTCGACCACATCTTGCAGGCGCGCATGGAGCTCGGCACGGAGAAGAACAAGAGCCTGGAGACGATGAAGGTCGCCGAGCTCACGGTGCATGTCACCGGACGCACCGGCAACATCCTCAAGGCCGTCCAGTCGGCGGAGCACATGAACGAGGCCGTCGATCTCGTGGTCGACAAGATGGACCGGCAGATCCGCCAGCACAAGGAGAAGCTCAAGGACCATCGCCGTTCCAAGCCCGTCGCGGCCATTGGCCAGCCCTCATCCGAGGCCGGGCCCAGCGCCGTCCGGTCGAATGGGGTGGCCCGGATCAAGCGCTTCAAGATGCGCCCGATGACCGAGGATCAGGCACGGGAGGAGATGGACGAGCTGGGTCACGCCTTCTTCCTCTTCCTCAACGAGGACAGCCAGGAGCTCAACCTCCTCTACCGGCGCCACGACGGGTCCCTTGGCCTGCTGGAAGCGGACCTGTCCTAGCGGGAGCTGCCGTTTGGTCCGCCCGAGGGCGGGTATCCTTACTAACTGCAGTCCAGCGGGTAATCCATGAGCGTCCTTACTAAAGTCTTAGGCGATCCCAACGCCCGCGAGGTCAAGCGACACCTCGAGCGGGTTGCCGACATCAACGAGCTCGAGCCGCTGCTCGAGAAGCTCAGCAATGAGGAGCTGCTGGCGAAGACCGCCGAGTTCCGCGAGCGGCTGGCGAACGGTGAAACCCTCGAGGAGGTTCACGTCGAGGCCTTTGCCGTCGTCCGGGAAGCGGCTCGCCGGACCATTGGGTTGCGGCACTTCGACGTCCAGCATGTCGGCGGCATCGTGCTGCACGAGGGCAAGATCGCCGAGATGAAGACCGGCGAAGGCAAGACCCTGGTGGCGGTGCTGCCGCTCTATCTCAATGCGCTGGAAGGCAAGGGCGCGCATCTGATTACGGTGAACGACTACCTGGCGCGGCGCGACGCCGGATGGAACGCGCCCATCTACCACGCGCTGGGGATGAGCGTGGCGGTGATCGGCCACGAGATGTCGCTGCTCTACGACCCCGAGTTCCTCGACGAAACGCACCCCGACCCGCGGTTGCAGCACCTGCGGCCCATCACTCGCGCGCAGGCCTACCAGGCCGACATCACGTATGGGACCAACAGCGAGTTTGGCTTCGACTTCCTGCGCGACAACATGGCCGTCGACCTCACTCAGTGCGTGCAGCGCGGCCTGAACTTCGCCATCGTCGACGAGGTCGACAGCATTCTCATCGACGAAGCGCGCACCCCGCTGATCATTTCCGGCCAGGGCCAGGAGTCGACGGAGAAGTACTACCAGTATGCGCGCCTCATCCCCCGGCTCCTGGCGGACGATTACACGGTCGATGAAAAGACGAAGTCTGCGGCCCTGACCGAGGAGGGGATCGCAAAGATCGAGCGCTGGACCGGCATCAAGAACGTCTACGAGCTCGAGCACGTCGACGAGGCGCATCAGATCAACCAGGCGCTCAAGGCCTACACGCTCTTCCACCGCGACCGCGACTACCTTGTCAAGGACGGCGAGGTCGTCATCGTCGACGAGTTCACCGGCCGGCAGCAGCCGGGTCGCCGCTGGTCGGACGGCCTGCACCAGGCAATCGAGGCGAAAGAGGGTGTCAAGGTCCAGCAGGAAACTCAGACACTGGCCACGATCACCTATCAGAACTACTTCCGGCTCTACAAGAAGCTGGCCGGGATGACGGGCACGGCGGTCACCGAGGCCGAGGAGTTCGACAAGATCTACAAGCTGCAGGTGGTCGTCATCCCCACCCACAAGCCGATGATCCGGGACGATCACCCCGACCTCATCTACAAGACGGAGGACGCGAAGTTCAAGGCGGTCGCCGATGAAATCCAGGACGTCGCCAGCAAGGGACGTCCGGTCCTGGTCGGCACCGTGTCGGTCGAGAAGTCCGAGCGCCTCGCCCGGCTGCTGGAAAAGCGCGGGGTCAGGCACGAGGTCCTCAACGCCAAGCAGCACGAGCGCGAGGCGCTGATCGTCGCCAATGCCGGACAGCCCGGCGCGGTGACGATCGCGACCAACATGGCCGGTCGTGGCACCGACATCGTGCTCGGCCCTGGCGTCGCGGAGGGCGGCGGGCTCCACATCGTCGGCACCGAGCGGCACGAGAGCCGCCGCATCGACAACCAGCTCCGCGGCCGCGCCGGCCGCCAGGGTGATCCTGGATCGTCGCGCTTCTTCCTCGCGCTGGACGACGACCTGATGCGGATCTTCGGCGGCGAACGCATCAAGGGCATGATGAACATGCTGCGGGTCGCCGACGACGAACCGATCGAATCACGGCTGGTCTCGCGCCAGATCGAAGGCGCCCAGACCAAGGTCGAGGGACACAACTTCGACGCCCGCCGTTACCTGGTCGAGTACGACGACGTCATGAACAAGCAACGCGAGATCATCTATGGCGAGCGTCGCAAAGTCCTCGAGGGCGCCGATCTGCGGGAACAGGTCCAGGGATGGATCCGTAAGGCGGTCGAAGACGCCGTCAACGAACACTGCGAATCGCGTCACCCCGGCAACTGGGACCTCGAGGGCCTGGTCGGGCAGCTCGGTGCCGTCTTTCCCCTGCCGCCCTTCAGCGAACTTGCCCTGGACGAGTTCGGCGAGACCAAGGAAGCCGCGGTCGAACGCTTGATGGAGTACGCCGACGCCGCCTACAAGGCGAAAGAAGCCGAAATGACCGAGCCGATGATGCGCAAGATCGAGCAGTTCGTCGTGCTCAAGACCATCGACTCGAAGTGGATCAGCTACCTCACCGAGATGGAGCATTTCAAGGAGGGCATCGGGCTGCGCGCCTTCGGTCAGAAGGATCCGCTGGTCGAGTACAAGAACGAGGCCTTCCAGGCGTTCCAGGAACTGCTCAACGGCATCCAGTTCGATATCGCGTCCACCGTCTTTCGGGTCCAGCTGGTCAAGGATCCGCCCACGCCGACGCCTCCGGCCGCCCTGGCGACCGCGCGAGGCCGTCAGGCCGGGGCCGCGACCGCCACCGCCACCGCGGCGAGCCCCAACGGTGGCGAAGGGAACGCGGCGCCGGTCGGAGCCGGCAAGCTGGGACGCAACGACCCCTGCTGGTGCGGGAGCGGCAAGAAGTACAAGAAGTGCCACGGACGGTAGCCCGCCACGGTTAGATCCGCTCGCTTGGGGTAGGATTTCGGGCGATGGCTAAGAAGAAAACGACCAAGGCGCCGAAGGCGCCAAAGGCTGCGCCCGCAGCGGCTGAGCCCACCCGCTTACCGTTCCGCCGGCCGCAGAGCCTCAACTTCGCCGGCGTGGGGCGCAACGACATCTGCCCCTGCGGCAGCGGTAAGCGCTTCAAGAACTGCCACGGGAACTAACCATGGACGAGATCATCAAATCCGCGAACGACCTGCTGGAGAAGATTCTCCAACTCCAGGAGCATCTTTGACGTTGCCGACAAGGACGCGCGTCTCGAGGCGCTTCAGAAGGAGCTAAGCGACCCCGACCTCTGGCAGGATCCGCCGCGCGCGCAGCGGCTCGCCCAGGAAGCCAAGGGCATTCGCGATGAGGTTTCGGTCTGGCACAAGCTGGAGGCCCGGGCCCGCGACGTGATCGGCCTCGCCGAGATGGCGATCGCCGAAGGCGACGGACACATCGAAGGCACCCTGCGCGAGGACCTCGAGAGCCTCGAGAAAGACGTCAGCCGGCAGGAGGTCGACCTCCTCTTCGCCAACCGCTATGCCGAGCACCCAGCCCTGGTCAGCATCCATGCCGGCGCCGGCGGGACGGACTCACAGGACTGGACCGACATGCTGCTGCGGATGTACCTGCGCTGGGCGGAACGACGAAAGATGCACGCCGAGATCCTGGACGAGGCACCGGGCGAGGAAGCGGGTTACAAGAGCGTGACCGTTCGGATCACGGGCAAGCGCGCCTTTGGCTGGTTGCGGGCGGAGCGCGGCGTGCACCGGCTGGTTCGCCTCTCGCCGTTTGACCAGGCGCACCGCCGGCACACGTCCTTTGCCCTGGTTGAAGTGATCCCCGAGATCGAGGACGACACCGACATCGAGATCCGCCCTGATGACCTCAAGGTCGACGTCTACCGCTCCAGCGGGGCCGGGGGGCAGCACGTCAACAAGACCTCGTCGGCGGTGCGTATGACGCACCTGCCGACCGGGATCATCGTCACCTGTCAGAACGAGCGGTCACAGATGAAGAACCGCGACATGGCGCTCAAGGTGCTGCGCTCGCGGCTGGTGGCGCTACGCGAGCAGCAGCGATCGGAGCAGCGGCAGGAGCTGAAGGGCGAGCATCAGTCCAACGAGTGGGGCAGCCAGATCCGTAGCTACGTGCTGCATCCGTACACGCTGGTCAAGGACCACCGCACCGGTTATGAGACCGGCAACGTCCAGGCCGTCCTGGACGGCGACCTCGACAACTTCATGGATGCGTTCCTTCGGCTGGAGGCCGGCCAGGACCGCGCCGCCTGAATAGCGACACTCGGCAGTCAGGTCAGTACCTGGTGGCAGGAGCTGCGCTAGGCGAGGAGGAGTTGGCGCGGCATGGTCACGTCGTTGCTGCGGTCCGGCGCCTGCTCGAGGTACGGGCGCCTCGCATGGTCGAGCCAGCTGAGACGTTCGTCACCGGGGAAGGCTCTGCGGTCTGCATCCTGGTGATTCCTCATCACTGGCTTGGAGGCCTCTCGCTCGTCGTCTGGTCAGACCCACGGGAAATCGTTGTGTTGTGGGCGGCCGTCACCAACCTCGATGATCACGACGCCATTGATACTGGTGAGGTCGTCGCCCGCTGGCCCGCCGGCGATGGAGACTCGCTCGAGCAGCTGGTTACGGCCATTGGAGAGGAACTGGGCCGCCGCATCGAGTGGAGATGCACCTTTCGCGGCGATGAGGGGAGCCCTCAGAGGGCCAGCGCCGCCCTACGTATCGAGGGGAAGAGTGTTGGATTGGATGTCCTGAAGAGGTTCCATCTTTGGGGCGGTGCGAAACGGGACGTGATCGAACAGACGTCATTTGATGCCGAGGAGCCTCCTCGATGTCGGTTGCCGGTATCGCTCGCCAGGCTCCTGGCCAAGGCGTAGTTCCAAATCAGGCGGCGATCGCCTGCGCCGGGAACGCTGCCTCCACACGCCGCTCCTTGCGGAGCGCGACGACGATGCTGGCAAACACGATCACGGTTCCGATGAAGTAGGCCTCGCCGAACAGCCGGGTGATGCCTTGCGGGACCAGGTCCAGTCCGCCGTTCCAGCGGGGGAGAGGGTAGAGGATGAGCAGGTAGTGGATGGCGGGCGCCGCCGAGAAGCAGATCCAGGCCACCATCAGCGCGCGGATTTGCCCCCGCGACATCCGGCCGCGCAGCGCCTGGCGGACGAGGAGTGCGATCGGCAGGATGAGGATCACGAGCGGAAAGCTCCAGGTCACGCTGCTGATCAACGGCAGGGCCGTCACGGCGAGAGCGAACTCGAGCCCCGATCGCGACGCACGCGAGGTCATCCGCCACACGATGGCGAGCAAGACGAGGACCGACGGCCAGTCGATCAGGCGGCCGCACCAACCGGCGCTGCCTCCGGCGTTCGCGGTGTTGGGATCGCAGATGCGGGCGGCGACGCCTGCCAACGACTGGTTCTCGCGATAGCCGGTGCCGGCCGCGAGGTGCGGCAGCATCTCGCGGAAGTAATAGATGTTGTGGTCCACGCTCGTGACGGCGAGGCCGAGGCCTATTCCGATGAGTCCGGTTGCGGTCGCCGCGGCGAGGAGTTTCCAATGACGCCGCCAGGCGAGGTAGGGGAGGAGGGCCGCGGGGAAGAGCTTGAAGACCGCCGCCGCCCCGACGAGCACACCGCTGGCAACGTCGCGGCGCCGGTACCAGCACGCCCAGGCCGCAGCGAGCAAAAGCAGGAGGAGCGAGTTCATCGTGCCGGCAAGGACGGTGTTGGCGAGCGGGAAGAAGGTCGTGAGCACCGCGACCAGGGCGAGCAGCTCGGCACGGCTCGGCCGTCCAATCACCCTGTAGATGATCACCAGGCTGGCAAGGACCGCAGCCTGGATGAGGAACAGCCAGATCCGCACGGCGAGGTCGTTCGCGATCCAGGTCAGGGGAATCAGGGTCACGGCAAATGCCGGCGGATAGAGGTAGCCGCTACTCAACGACCAATCCCACGGCACGTGGTTGCGGACGAAGCCGGCATAAGGATCGCCCCCGCTGATGATCTGCTGGGCGGCGAACAGGTAATCCTGGAAGTCATCGGCGCGCGGTGCCTGTGGGCCCAGCAGGGGCAGCAGGAAGCGCCAGGCGTAGAAGGCGAGCAAGATGCCGATCACGGCGCTCAGAGCAACCTGGCGCGGGTGGGGCCATCCCAGCAATCGACGCACGCGCGTATAACCCGCGGACACGGTCCGGTCACGCCTCCCGTTACACGGCCGTCACAAAATCCTGCAGAACCGGTCGCACCGTCCCCACTGCCACTCGCTTGTGGTTGCGCAGCGTCGGCCGGGCAAAACCGCTGAGCGCCTCACGCTCGCCCTGGTCGAGCCAGCCGAGTTGCTCGAGCGCCGCCATCACCGCGACCGCGGTCCACGTCCCATCACCGCTGTCGAGCTTCACCGCGAGAGCGCGTCCCGAGCGCCGGTCTCCGGTGCAATGTGCGCCGGCCGCGCCCCCCTTGGCGAGCAACCGTCCAGTCGTGACCTCCATGAGCCTGGTATCGAAGCGATCGGTGCCGCCGATGAGGTACGGCTGCTGGGTCATCGCGGCGACAACCGTTCTCGGCGTCTCATCCGTGGACGTGATAAGGGCGGCGAAGCTTCGCGCCATGTCGGCGAGCGGCACGGCGGCGTTTGGCGCGCTGCAACCGTCGATGCCGTAGTGGATCTCCGCTGGCGGGCAGCCGGTGGACGCCTCGATCACACTGCGGATGCGCTGCTGGACGGGGTGGGCGGACTCAAGGTACGAATCGAGGGGCGTGTCGAGCGCGCGCGCGGCAGCCAGCATGCCCGCGTGCTTGCCGGAACAGTTGTTGAAGACCGCCAGCGGCTCGTTCATCTGGTGCCGCGCCACCGTCGCCGCCGGCTCGTAGTAGGGCCAGTGCGCGCCGCATTGCAGGTCCGACTCCGTGATCCCGGCGCGACGTAGGAGGTCGCGCACGATCTCGACGTGGCGGGGCTCGCCGTTGTGCGAGGCCGCCATGATGGCAATGTGCTCGGCGCCCAGTTCATAGCGTGCGGCGATCCCTGCACTCAAGCTACCGATCGCCTGGAAGGGCTTGGCGCAGGATCGGAAGTACGTCACGTGCCTCGGGTCGCCGAGGCTCGCCCGCACTTGGCCGTCGGCATCGACGACGGCAACGTGGCCGAGGTGGATGGCCTCCTCGACCCCGCCACGTTCGACGCGGACGAGGGGGGCGGCCGGCGTGGGCATTCGGCTGAGTATAAAGAGGGCAGTTCAATTCGCTTTGGACGCTGAGTGAAGAGATGCAGCAATGCGCGACGAGATGCCCTATACTGCGCGAGTCATTCGGCCCGACAGGGCCCCTGCGTTCCGTGACCCCGGCATTCGGAATGGATTTGTTCACGTGCCAGCAACAATCACGACCCAGCCGACACGGACGGCGTTGCTGCCAGCGAAGGCACGCGTGGCCGCGGTAGTCCCGGCTGTCCCGCAGATCAGCCTGCAGGGCGTGCAGAAGACCTATCCCAACGGCACCGTCGCACTGCGCGACGTCACGCTCGAAATCCCCAAGCAGGACTTCGTCTTTCTTGTCGGTCCCAGCGGCGCCGGCAAATCGACGCTGGTGCGCCTTTTGATCCGCGAGGAGAAAGCAACCGCCGGCAGCATCCACATCGAAGGACAGGACCTGAGCCGGCTCAAGCGGCGCCACCTGCCCTACCTGCGCCGGAAGATCGGCATGGTCTTCCAGGATTTCAAGCTGCTGCCCAACCTGACCGTGTTTCAGAACGTAGCCTTCGCGCTGCGCGTCACCGAGGGCGCGCTGCGCCATCTCAAGCCGAAGGTCGAGGAAGTGCTCAGCATCGTGGGTCTGGAAGGCAAAGAAAGCAAATACCCCGACCAGCTTTCGGGCGGCGAGCAGCAGCGGGTGGCGATCGCCCGCGCCCTGGTCCACGACCCACGGATTTTTCTCGCGGATGAGCCCACGGGAAACCTCGACCCGGCGACCTCGTGGGAGATTATTCAGCTGCTGCTGCAGATCAACGCGCGCGGCACCACGGTGTTGATGGCGACCCACAACCGGGAGATCGTCGACGTCATGCGACGCCGGGTGGTGGCGATCGAAGGCGGTCAGATCGTCAGAGACGAGGATGCAGGAGGGTACCATGCACCGGCTCTGGAATCGCATTGATTTTGCCTTCAGCAGCGCGTGGCAGAACTTCTGGCGGAATGCCGCCGTCAGCATCGCCAGTGTGCTCATCGTCTGGGTGGTCTTGCTCGCCCTCGGCAGTCTGCTGCTCGTCCTGCACTCGCTCGACCAGATCGTGGCGTTGGAGAAAACCAAAGCGAGCGCCATCTCCGTCTACCTGGCCGATACCACCCCGCTCAGCAGTGCCATGGATTTCAAGCTGCACCTGGAGAGCGATCCGCGGGTGAGCAGCGTGACCTACGTGTCGAAGGACGAGGCAATGGCAAGATTTCGCCAGCTGCCGGCGTTGGACCCAAGCGTGATCGACACCCTGGGTACCAACCCTTTGCCGGCAAGTCTCGACGTGACGGTCAAGGATATTCGCGACCTCGGGGCGATCGACCAGGAAGTGCGGACCTCGCCCCTGGTCGATAAGTCGCCGGCCACGAATTACGAGCCCAACGTCATCGACAAGATCATCCTGCTCGCGCGGGTGGCGGGCATTGCCGGCCTGGTCCTCATCATCGGGTTGACGGGGCTATCGGTGTTCATCATCATGCTCACGATCCGAACCGCCATCTATCTCCGCCGTAAGGAGATCGAGGTGATGAAGTTGGTGGGCGCCACCGACTGGTTCGTGCGCTGGCCTTTCATCGTCGAGGGCCTGATCGTCGGAGTTGTCGGTGCGGTGGTGGCGGTGCTCATCGTTGGCTTCGGCTACCGGCCGGCAGTGATCAACCTGCAAAGCGTGCTGATCTTCGTGCCGCTGGCCTTCGACCCCTCCTACCTACGGGTGGTGCTGGCGGCGATGCTCGGCTTCGGCCTCTTACTGGGAAGCGTCGGGAGCTATCTGGGCGTAAGGCGGTTCCTCAAGCAGTGAGGCCGGCCCGCCGCCACGCGGCACTCGCCGTCGCGGTGCTGACCGTGATCCTTCTGAGCACGGTCTCGGACACGATCTACGACAAGCAGCAACAGCTGCAAGGCCTCAACGGGCAGATCGTCGCCACCCGGACACAGATCCGTCAGCTGCTCGACCAGGAGCGCGCCCTGCAGGCGCAGATCGCCGCCATGGACGCGCAGCTGGCGGCGGTTCAGGCCCAGATCGACCAGGAGACGGCGAAGCTCGTCCTCCTCGGGCAGCAGGTCGACCAGGCTAAGGAGGACCTGGCGATCAAGCAGGCGGAGCTCGCGAAACACATCGCGGATTTCGGCCACCGCATGCGCATCATGTACAAGAGCGGCCAGGTCAGTGGCCTCGAGCTGGTCTTCTCCGCGGCAAACTTTACCGACCTGATGAACCGCGTCTTCTTCTTCAACGACATCGTTCGCGAAGATCGTCGCCAGCTCGCCGAGCTGCAGAAGGAACGGGCCGCGATCGAGGCGATGAAGGCCGACCTCGAAGCCAAGCAGGCCGAACAGAAACAGGTCGTCAAGCAGATCTCGGATCAGAAGGCGCAGCTGCAGGTGGTGCGGGACCAGCGTTCCGCGCGCGTGCAACAGATCGCCGCGATCGAAGCGCAGTTCCAGCGTCAGCTCGCCGAGATGCAGGCGCAGCGAGCGGCGCTGCAGGCGCAGATTGCCAGCTTGATTCGAGAAAGCTTCCGCGCGCGCTCGTCCGGCAAATGGAAGTGGCCGCTCGATGGCGTCATCACCCAGGGATTCGGGTGCACGACCTATCCTTTCGAGCCCTACGATCCGACCTGCCCCAGCAAGCACTTCCATAGCGGCCTCGACATCGCCACCGACTACGGCACCGCGGTGCACGCCTCCGACGGCGGAATCGTGCACAACTTCACGATGGGCTGCACCTGGGGAGGTGGGCTCTGTGGCTACGGGCGCTACGTGGTCATCGTCCACGCCGGAGGCTTCACCTCGCTCTATGGGCACCTCTCCGGCTGGGCCGTCGGGGACGGCGTTCAGGTCGATAAGGACACCATCATCGGTTACGAGGGCAGCACCGGGAACTCTACGGGACCGCACCTCCACTTCGAGATCGACCTGGCCGGGATGCCCGTCGACCCGCTCGCCTACCTTCCGGCGTGATCGAATCCTCCGGTGAAACCCCGCACCCGAGCCCTCCGCCACAACGGCGGAGCGAATCAATAGGCGGTCGGAACGATAATCGACTGATGTCCCGAACCAAGAACATCGCGATCCTGCTGGTGGTGGCGATTGGCGCGTTCTACGGCGGCAGCCTCGCCGAGTTTCAGTTTGGTGCCTTCGCGCCCGATTGGACGAAGTCGCTGCTCCTCTATACCCCGCCGAAATCGAATGTCGACTACCGCACGCTCGACGACGTGTTCACGACCATCCAGCAGCACTATGTCAAGCCCGATGCCAGCGGCGTCAAGCTGACCGAGGGTGCCGCAGCCGGCATGGTCAACGCGCTCGGTGACCAGTTCTCCCGCTACCTGACGCCCGACGAGTATCGTGCCAACCAGAGCTTCCTCAGCGGCCAGTTCGCCGGGATCGGCGCCTCCGTCCAGCAGAAAACGGACCAGATCGTCCTCGTCAGCATCATGCCGGGAACACCGGCGGAGAAAGCCGGGCTGAAGGCGGGCGACGTCGTCAACGCAGTCGACGGACAGAGCACCAAGGGCTGGACCGCCGACGATGCCGTGAATCACATTCGTGGCAAGGCGGGAACCACGGTCAAGCTCCAGGTGAGCCGGAACGGCCAGACGCTGAGCTTCGACATCACCCGCGAGAACATCAACGTGCCAAGCGTCGCCACCCATGTCTTCGACAACCGCGTCCTCTACGTGCGAATCTTCGAGTTCGGCGGCCGGACCGCGACCGAGTTCGACCAGGCGCTCCGGGACAACCTCAAGGGATCGGTCAACATGATCGTGCTCGATCTGCGGGATAACCCTGGCGGATACGTGGATGCCGCCAACGACGTCATCAGTGAGTTCGTCAGCGAGGGGACCAGCACCATCCTCGTGTCGCGCGGCGGCAAGGAGGAGCCGAAGAAGGTCACCGGCACCGGTCGCGCCTTCAGCAACCGCCTGGTCGTGCTCCTCAACGAGAACTCGGCGAGCGCCTCAGAGATCACCGCCGGCGCGATCAAAGACCATGGCCGGGCGCAGCTCGTGGGCGTCAAGTCCTTCGGCAAGGGTTCGGTGCAGGAGGATTTCCCCCTTCGCGACGGTGACCTCCACTTGACGATCGCCATCTGGCTGACACCCAATCACAAGTCGATCGACAAGACCGGCATCACGCCCGACAAGACCGTCACCCTGGCCAACGCGCAGGACGAATATGCGGTTGACCGGACCCCAAACGACTTCTCGAAGGACACGCAACTTACCGCGGCATTAGCGCTGCTCGAGGGTTAGGTGGGCGGCCGGGTGTCGCCTACAATCGTTTTGTATGCCGGATGAGGCGTTCGACGTAGCCGTCATCGGCGGCGGCTCCGCCGGATATGTCGGCGCAATCCGCGGAGCCCAATTGGGGCTCAAGGTCGCAGTCATCGAGAAGGAGAAGGTGGGCGGCACCTGCCTGCACCGCGGCTGTATCCCGACCAAGTCATTCCTCCACTCATCGGAGCTGGCGCACCAGATTCACACTGCCGGTGCGCTCGGCCTGAAAACGGACGGGCTCCAGATCGACTGGCCGGCCGTGCTCAAACGCAAGGAAGCGGTCGTCAACCAGCTCTGGCGCGGTGTCGAGTTCCTGTTGAAGAAGAACAAGGTCACCGTCTTCAAGGGCGAGGGCATGATCGAGTCGGAGCACAAGGTCGTCGTCAAGGGCAGCGGTGAGGCGATCAACGCGCGCAACCTGGTCGTCGCGACCGGCTCGCGACCCAAGTCGTTGGCCGGCCTCACGATGGATGGTGACCGGGTCATCAACAGCGATCACGCCGTCAACCTCGAACAGATGCCCAAGTCGATCGTCATCGTCGGCGCGGGCGCGGTCGGGACCGAGTTCGCCTGTGTCTACAACGGCTACGGAGCCGACGTGACGCTGGTCGAGTTCTTGCCGACGCTGCTGCCGCTGGAGGACGCCGAAGTGGGCCAGCAGCTGGCGAAGGTCCTCGGCAAACGCGGCATCAAGGTGCTGACCGGCGCCCAGGTCCAGCCGGACACTCTCAAGCGAGTCAACGGCAAGATGACGGTCGCCGTCAAGAGCGGGGACCAGACACAGACGATCGAGGGCGAACGCATGCTGGTCGCGGTCGGCCGGGAGGGGATCACCGACGGTTTCGGGCTGGAGAAGCTCGACATCCAGCTGGAGAAGGGCTACATCAAGACCGACGAGCACTACCGCACCGGTCATCCCAACGTCTATGCCGCGGGCGACGTGATCGGCAACTTCCTGCTGGCGCACGTCGCCTATTACGAGGGCGAGCACATCATGGAACACATCGCCGGCAAGAACCCCAAGGCCCTCGATTACAACCGGGTGCCGCGTGCGACCTATAGCTACCCGCAGGTGGCGAGCCTGGGTTTGTCGGAGAAGCAGGCGCGCGACCAGGGCCTCAAGGTCAAAGTCGGGAAATTCCCGCTGGCAGGGAACGCGAAGTCGGTCATCCTCGGGGAGACGGAGGGCTTCGTCAAGATCATCAGCGATGAGGAGTCCGGCGACCTGCTGGGGGTGTTCATCCTCGGACCCAACGCCACCGAGCTGATCGCAGAGACCGCGCTGGCCAAGCTGCTCGAATCGACGCCCTGGGAGATCGGCGCGAGCATCGCGCCCCACCCGACCGTCTCCGAATCCGTTAAGGAGGCCGCGCTGGCCGTCGACGGCGTCGCGATCCACATCTAAAGGATGGCCCTGAAGACCACGGAGGTCGAGGCGAAAGGCGGCCGCAGCCGGCACCGCTCGCTGGGATTGAGCGACGAGCAGGCGCTCCGGATTTACGAGGTCATGCGCCTGGCACGTGCCGTCGACGAGCGGATGTGGTTGATCAACCGCCAGGGACGCGCCCCCTTCGTCATCTCGTGCCAGGGCCAGGAAGGCGCTCAGGTCGGCATCGCCGCCGCCCTCCGTCCGGGCTCCGACTGGGTCGCGCCCTACTACCGCGATGCCGGCGTCATCCTCTGGTTCGGAATGACGGCGCGGGACCAGATGCTGTCCTTCTTTGCGCGGCGCGAGGATCCCAACAGCGGCGGCCGGCAGATGCCCGGCCACTTCGGCAGCCGGCGGCTGCACATCGTGACAGGTGGCAGCCCGGTCGCCACGCAACTGCTGCACGCGGCGGGGGTCGCGCTGGCGTCCAAGCAACGGAAGGAGGATGCGGTCACGGCCGCCTTCTTCGGCGAGGGTGCGGCCAGCCAGGGCGACACCCACGAGGCGATGAACTTTGCCGGCATCCACAAGCTGGCGGTGGTCTTCGTCTGCGAAAACAACGGCTACGCCATCTCGGTGCCGCAGTCGCACCAGATGGCCATCCAGAACGTCGCCGATCGCGCCGCGGGCTATGGCTTCCCCGGCGTAGTCGTCGACGGCAACGACGTCCTCGCCTGCTACGAGGTGGCGCGACAGGCCGTCGAGCGCGCCCGCCGGGGTGAGGGGCCGACCCTGATCGAGGCGAAGACCTACCGCTTTACCGCGCACTCCAGCGACGACGACGACAAGCGATACCGGCAGGCGGAAGAGGTGGCGATCTGGCGGCAGAAAGATCCCATCCAGCGCTACGCCACCTACCTGCGCGAGGCCGGGATTCTGCAGGACCGCGTTGAGGAAGAAATCACCGAACGGGTCACGCAGCAGGTCGACGACGCCACCGACTACGCGGAGCAGGCGCCCGATCCGACGCCCGATGACCTGACGACCTTCGTCTTCAAGCAGGAGCTGAAGCCCTGATGGCGGTCAAGACCGTGATCGAGGCGATCCGCGACGGCATGGACGAGGAGATGGCGCGCGATGAGACCGTCTTTCTGATCGGAGAAGACGTCGGCAATCGCGGCGGCGTCTTTCTAGCCAGTGACGGCCTCTACAAGAAATACGGCGAGCTTCGGGTGATCGACTCGCCGCTCGCCGAGTCCTGCATCGTCGGCGTCGCCATCGGCGCGGCGGTCAACGGCATGCGGCCCATCGCCGAGATCCAGTTCGCAGACTTCATCGCGCCCGCGATGAACCAGATCATCGAAGAGGCGGCGCGCTTCTCCTATCGAACCGCGGGCGATTTCAACCTGCCGATGGTGATCCGCGCGCCCTGGGGCGGCGGCGTCCACGGCGCGCTCTACCACTCGCAGAGTATCGAGGCGATGTTCGCCCACGTCCCCGGCCTCAAGGTGGTCGCTCCCGGAACGCCGGCCGACGCCAAGGGTCTGCTCAAGGCGGCGATCCGGGACCCCGATCCCGTGCTCTACCTCGAACACAAGCGAACCTACCGCCTGGTCAAGGGCGAGGTGCCCGATGGCGACGGCGTGGTCCCGATCGGCAAGGCCGACGTCAAGCGCGAGGGGAAGGACCTGAGCCTGATTGCCTACGGGCTGATGCTCACCTACTGCCTGGAGGTGGCCGAGAAGCTGGCCGGGGACGGCATCTCGGCGGAGGTGCTCGATCTGCGCACCATCAGGCCGATCGATCGGCCGGCGATCGTGGCCACGGCGCGGAAGACCGGCAAGGTCCTCGTCGTGCACGAGGACACTCCGTTCGCCGGCGTGGCCGCCGAGGTGATGGCGATCATCATGGAGGACGCCTTCGATGCACTCGATGCGCCGGTGATGCGCGTCACCGGCCCG
>Ga0209689_1001299_pt1 | contig 18615 bp, 18 predicted proteins | sample GraSoiAngelo_149_FD_187119 | JGI IMG/M metagenome (GOLD analysis project Ga0209689, IMG submission 187119) | Grasslands soil microbial communities from the Angelo Coastal Reserve, California, USA - 14_1009_09_30cm (SPAdes) (version 2) | ecosystem: Environmental > Terrestrial > Soil > Grasslands ... | reverse complement strand
CGGTGCGGGGCACTCCGTCGTCCACCCTCACGGCGCAGTGGGCCCTCGAGAACTACGATTACGCCCGCGCGCGGAGCCTGCTCCGGATCCTCCCCGAGCCCAATCGCGACGGCCCGTACATCCTGGCCGCCTTGAAGCCGGTGGGGGGCGCGGGGGCGGCGGGGCCGTATCTCTTTCAGAATCTCTCGAGCGTGCCTCCGCACCTCGCCGCCTCGTGGGTAAAAGAATTTCTCAATCAGGCCGCGCAGGAGCGCTTCTGGGAGGAGAAGACGGCGGTGCAGCTGGCGCAGCGGATGCGCGCCACTGTCGGGATCATGGGCAGCGGGCTGCCCGAGGTCAAGAAGGCGCTCGACGGCTGGATCACCTGGGTCCGCTGAGCCCGCCGCGACGCGGCCAGGCTACGGGGTCTTCAGGCTCTCCATGAACTCCTTGAAGCTCGGCTCCGCGCGGAGGAGCTCGGGCCCGCCTCAGGCGGTGCCGGCGGCGAGGGGGCGGCGGAGGACGAGGGTGAGCGGCAGGGTGAGGAAGACCATGGAACCGACGAGGCCGAGGGCCAGCGGCACACCTCCCCAGTCGCTCACGAGCCCGTAAGCGAAGGGCGCCAGCGCGGAGGCGCCCACGCCCAGGGTGTAGAAGATGCCGTAGCTCCGGGCCCGCCGGTCGCTCGTCACGAGGTCGGCCACGGTGCCGTACAGCACCGACGAGGTGCCGTTCAGCGCCACTCCGAGCGGGGGCAGCAGGATGAGCGATGCGCCGAGGGGCAGGGTGAGCAGGAGCAGGATGGTCGCGCCCGTGGCCACCTCCGTGATGATGACGGTGCGGATCACGCCCAGCCGCTCGGCGAGCGCGCCGCAGGCGAACTTGCCCACCGCGCCCCCCGCGAACACGAGCATGAGGGCGAGCCCGACCGCCTGCACCGTCGAGCCCTTGGCGATCAGGAGGAAGGGGAGGAAGGTCAGGAAGCCGCTCCGGGTCGAGTTGTCGATGATCTGGATGGCGGAGAGGGCCTGAAAGCCGCGCACGTCCCGGATGCCCCAGTCCGATCCCGCGCGCAGCGCCTCCTCGCTGGCGACGGGCGCCCATCCCGCGCCCAGACGGAAGAGGAGCGCCAGGATGACGGCGGCGGCCAGGAGCCCGACGGCGGCGTACGCTTCCACGGCACCCCGCCAGCCAATCCACGGCACGGCCACGGCGACCGAAGCGGGGACCACGACCTTGCCGAGATCGCCGGAGAAGTTGTAGGTGCCGAGGGCGATGCGCCGGCGTCCCGACTCGTAGGCCTCGGAGACCAGCGAGGAGGAGAGCGGGTGCTGCACACTCGAGCCCATGCCTCCCGCGATCAGGCAGCAGAGAAGCGCGACGAAGCTTCCCGTGAAGCCCGCCGCCACGAAGCCCAGCGCCGTCACCGCCGTGCCCACGGCGAGCAGTCGCGCCTCGCCCCAGCGCTCCGCGAGGAGGCCCGCGGGGATCTGGAAGACGGCCATGCCCCCGCTGTAGAGCGTGCGGAGGAGCCCGACCTGCGCGAAGTTGAGGCCGAGCTCGCGCGCCCACACGGGGAGGAGGACGTAGAGGATGTCGGAGAAGCCGTCGTGGATGAAGTGAATGCCGCAGGCGGTGCCGAGGACGGCGCGGGCGCGGCTCATGCGCCGAGTATTTCACAGGCGGGCCGGCGGAGGCAATCCGAGCGGGCGGCCCCTCAGCGCGCGCGCCGGGTGAGCATGGCGAAGATCATGGCGTGGGTCACGAAGAGGGCAGGCACGGCGAAGGTTGGAACGTAGTACGCGGCACCCAGTAGCACATTGTTCCGTAGCCCTTGATAGAAGGCGTTGATGAGATCGAGCGTGCCCACCACATTGAAGAGCCACACGAGGGCGATGGCGGAAGACCATTCCATGCGCAGGGCCGCGATGGCGAGGAGCGCGAGGAGCGCCGCGAGAAGATCGCCGTAGGCGGCGGGCACCGCGAAGGCCGCCGGCAAGGCGGGCCCCACCACGGTCGGGACCAAGAACACCATGCCGAGATGGCGGAAGGCGTGCAGGAGCAGGAGCGGGATGAGGGCGACCCGAAGGGGCAGCGCCGAAAGCTGCGGCGCCACGTAGAAGCGTGCGATGAGGATATAGCCGGCGAAGCTCATCAAGACCTGAAGCCCGAAGATGGCCCGGATGCTCATGCTCACCGTCCTTCGGCTTGCTCGCCCCGCAGGGTCATGCAGGTGCTGGAGGCGCGAGCGACCAGCCGGTCCTTGTCGTCGTGAACGTCGCACTCGACGAGCCCCACCGTGTGGCCGCCCTTCACGACGCGTCCCGTGGCCACCAGACGCCCCGTCCACACGGGCTTGAGAAAATTGATCTTGAGCTCGAGGGTGGTGAAGGTCTCGCCCTCGTCGAGAGAGGACGCGTAGGCCATGCCCATGGCGGCGTCGGCCAGATCGCAGAGGACTCCGCCGTGGAGGGTGCCCATGGGATTGGCGTGCTGCGGCCCCGCCTCCATCTCCATCACGGCGTGGCCGGGCTCGATCGACCTGATGGTGAAGCCGATGAGGGTGGCGATGGGCGGGGGCGGCAGCTCTCCCTTCTGGACCATCCTGATGAGATCGAGCATCCGCGGGGGCATGGGGGACAGGTGATCCTCCTAGCGCCAGGCCCCGAGCTTGATGGCGGCGGCGAGCGTTGCTCCGAAGACGACGAGGGCGAGGGCCATGGCGGCGAAGATTCCGGGCAGGCCCCAGCCGAGCCAGTAGCCCGCCAGCCATCCGCCCGCCGCGGCCACGCCCAGGCGAAGAAAACCCGCCGTGAGGGGCCAGGCGAGACGGCCCGCGCCCTGCGAGGCGAAGTAGAGAGCGAGCCCGAGCCCGAAGAAGCCGTAGGTCGGGCCCACGATCAGGAGATACGTCGCCCCCACCGCCTGCACGTCGGAGTCCCCCGTGAAGAGCCCGAGCCAGACGTGGGGCACGACCGCCGCGAGGAGGCCGATGGACGCCGTGAGGGCCGCGGCGAGTCCTGCGCCCGTCCAGGCGATGCGCTCCGCGCGCGCGTGCTGCCCTGCGCCCACGTTGGTGCCGACCATGGCCACCAGCGCCGAGCCCATTCCGAACACCAGCGGGATCTGGAGGTACTCGAGTCTCGCGCCCATGCCATAGCCCGCGAGAGCAGCGGTGCCGAAGGGGCCGACGAGCCCCGTCATCAGCACCACGGTCAGGTTGGTGAGGATGGTGTTCAGCGAGCCGGGCGCGCCCACGCGCAGGATCTCCCAGAAGAGCTCGCGGCGAAGACGCAAGCCCCGGAGGGACAGTCGCACCGGGCTCCGGGACGAGCAGAGATAGATGGCGAGCACGAGGGTGGCTGCGCCGAACGCGGTCACGTTCGCCGTCGCCGTGCCGGCCACGCCCAGCCGCGGGAAGGGCCCCCAGCCCAGCACGAGGGCGGGAGCCAGCACGAGGTAGATGACGGCGGAGCCGGCGGTGACCGCCGCGGGAAGGGCCATGGTTCCGGTGCCGCGGACGATGCTCGACAGCGTATTGAGGAGCCAGTAGACGACGGCTCCGCCGAAGACCACGTGCGAGTACGTCACGGCCGCCTCGAGCGCCTCCGAGGTTCCGCCCATGGCGCGATAGACGGCGGGTCCGCCCAGCAGGAGGCCCGCTGTGAACACGGCGGACATGACGAGGGCGATCAGAACGGCGTGAGCGGCGAGGGCCTGGGCCTCGGCCCGGCGTCCCGCGCCGAAGGCCCGCGCCACCGCGGAGGACACGCCGCCTCCCATGCCGCCGGCCGACATGGTCTGCATGAGCATGACGAGCGGATAGACGAGGGAGACTCCGGCGAGGGCGGCCGACCCGAGCCATCCGACGAAGACCGCGTCCAGCGTGCTCAGAACGGCCTGGAGCACCATCACGAGGACGTTGGGCGCGGCCAGACGGAGCAGGGTGGGGGCGACGGGCGCCTCGAGCAGCTGCCGGGTGCGGGCCGATATTGGAGGTGAGGCAGGGGGTGAGGCGGGGGCGGCTGCGACCGTAGAGCTCATGACTTGCAAAATAATAGTGACTTGCTTTTTTGTCAAGTCCCCGCCTAGAATGCGGGCATGCCCAAGGTCTACGGCCAGCGCTGCCCCGTCGCCAAGACGCTGGAGGTCGTGGGCGACCGCTGGACGCTCCTCGTGGTCCGAGACCTCCTCGGTCGCACGCGTCGCTTCCAGGATCTCCAGGCTTCCCTCCCCGGCATCGCGCCCAATATCCTGTCTGACCGGCTCAAGCTCATGGAGGAGCACGCCCTGGTGACGCGCCGCTTCTACTCAGACCATCCCCCGCGAGCGGAGTACGAGCTCACGGACAAGGGCAAGGAGCTGGGGGTGGTGGTGGGCGCGCTGGCCGCGTGGGGCGCCCGCCACGTCTACAAGCGGGCGCGGCTCGTCCACGCCGACTCCGGGCGCGAGGTGCGGCTGGGCTACTTCCGCGCCGACACGGGCGAGCGGGTGCCCGGGAGCAGCATCCGGCTCAGCCGAGGCTCATCAGGAACTCGACGACGGCGAGGTTGAAGGCCTCGGGCTGATCCCGGTTGGCGAAGTGGCTGGCCGGCGCGAGGAGGGCGAACTTGGCCTGAGGAATCCGTTTCTGTATCTCCCGCATGGGCCCGAGGGAAAGATCCTGGTCCCCGCAGACGAGGAGCGTGGGCACCTCGATCTCCCGCAGCCGATCGGTGATGTAGTCCATCTGAAGCAGCGCCCGGAGCGCGTTGGCATAGCCAATGGGCGTGAGCATCCGGTAGTACTCGAAGATCTCCTTCCGGGCCGACGGATCGAGCTTCAGCCGTCCGGCCACGTTGGGATTGGACGCAATGGCGAACTCGGCCATGGCGTCCATGCCCCCCTTGAGAGTGACCTCGATGCTCTTGGCGCGCATCACGATGTTCTCCACCCCCAGGGGCAGCCCTGAGGCCGAAGACGACGAGACCACCACGAGCGCGCGGACGCGATCGGGATAGGCCAGGGTGAAGCGCGTCGCGATACCCCCGCCGAGGCTCAAGCCGCCGACGATGGCCCGCTCGAGCTGGAGGTGATCCATGAGATCGTGGAGATCCTGGACCCAGTGACCGAAGGTCACCTGGCGGGGATCCTCGGGGCTGTCCGATCGCGCGTGGCCGCGCGGCTCCCAGAGGATCAGCCGGTGCCCCGCCGAGAGAGCCCTGATGTTCGGCTCCCACATCCCCGCGTTGCCGCCAATGCCATAGGCGAGAAGAACCGCGTCGCCGCGGCCGTGCTCCTCGAAGTAGACGCGGACACCGTCGCGGGTGGTCGAGTGGGGCATGGCCGTCCTCCGCCTCGGAGTGTGGTAAAAGAGGGCTCTATGGAACGGTCCTTCGCGGAGGAAGTCAAGCAGCTCGGCTTCGGACAGGGACAGGTGCTCCGCGGCGAGGGTATCCTCGCCATCACGAAGGCGCTCCTGCAGTCGGGCGTCTCCTATGTCGGCGGCTATCCCGGCGCCCCCGTCTCCCACCTCCTCGACGTCATGGCCGACGCCAACGAGCCGCTCCTCAAACCGATGGGCGTCTACCTGGACGCCTCCGCGAGCGAGGCGGCCGCCGCGGCCCTCTTGGGCGCATCCATTAACTACCCCATGCGGGGGGCCGTCACCTGGAAGTCCATCGTCGGCACCAACGTCGCCGCCGATGCCCTCTCGAACCTGTCCTCCGCCGGGGTGATCGGCGGGGCCCTCATCGTGGTGGGCGAGGACTACGGGGCGGGCGCCTCCGTGATCCAGGAGCGCACCCACGCCTTCGCCCTCAAGTCCTCCCTCTGTCTCTTCGATCCTCGCCCGAGCCTCCAGAACTTCGCGCGCGTCGTGGAGGAAGGGTTCGGCCTCTCCGAGGCCTCGAACCTGCCCGCCGTCATCAGCCTGAGGATCCGGGCCGCGCACATGCGCGGGGCGCTCGTCTGCAAGGACAACGTGCGGCCCGCCATCAGCATGCGCGATCGGCTGACGCGCCATTCCTTCGACTACGCCCGCATCTCCCATCCGCCCTCCACGTACGTGCAGGAGGCCCAGAAGTTCGAGACGCGCCTCCCCGCCGCCCGTCGATACATCGCGGCGCACGCGCTCAACGAGGTCATACCCGGCGAGGACAAGGAGCTGGGCATCATCCTCCAGGGCGGGCTCACGCCGACGGTGCTCCGGGGCCTCGAGCTCCTGGGCCAGGCCGACGTCTTCGGCGGCTCGCGCGTGCCCCTCCTCGTCCTCAACGTCATCCACCCCCTGGTGCCGGAGCAGCTCCTCGACTTCCTCGAGGGCAAGCGGCGCGTGCTCGTTCTCGAGGAGGGCATGCCGAACTTCATCGAGCAGGAGCTCAAGGCCCTCGCCTATGACCGCTCGCTCTCCGTGCGCATCGAGGGCAAGGACACGGTGGCGGCCCAGGGCGAGTTCGTGCCCGAGCTGGTGCTGGCGGCGCTGGCGCGATTCCTGGGCGGAGACGCCGAGCGCCGTCGCGCCGCGCTCTCCGGCCACGCGGGGCAGGGGCGGGCGCGCCTCCAGGGCCCGCTGCCCAAGCGGCCGCCCGCCTTCTGCATGGGCTGCCCCGAGCGGCCCGTCTTCAGCGCGCTCAAGATCGCCCAGCGCGAGCTCGGCGAGACGCACGTGGCGGCCGATATCGGCTGCCACGCCTTCGCGACGCTGCCGCCCTTCAACCAGGGCAATACCATCCTCGGCTACGGCCTCGGCCTGGCGTCGGCCAGCGCGGTGGCGCCGAATTTCGACAGGCGCGTGATCTCCATCCTGGGCGACGGCGGCTTCTGGCACTCGGGGCTCACCACCGGCGTGGCCAATGCCGTCTTCAACAAGCAGGACTCCGTGCTCGTCATCCTGGAGAACTTCTACACCTCCGCCACCGGTCAGCAGCACAATCCCTCGACGGGCAAGAACCCGCAGGGCGAGCGGGTGCGGATGTCCATCGCCGAGACCATCCGCAGCCTCGGCGTCCCGTGGATGCGCGTCGTCAATCCCTACCGGGTGGGCGAGACGCTCAAGACGGTGAAGGAAGCCATGACGACTGCGGCGGGCGGGCTCAAGGTGATCATCGCGCGTGCCGAGTGCCAGCTCGAGCGCCAGCGCCGGGTCAAGCCGCAGATCTCGGCCCGGCTCAAGGCGGGCGGGCGGGTGGTGACGCCGCGCTTCGGCGTCGACCCGGACGTGTGCACGGGCGACAAGTCCTGCATGCGCTTCAACGGCTGCCCCTCGCTCACCCTCAAGGACAATCCCGATCCCCTGCGCGAGGATCCGGTCGCGCACGTGGACCAGACCTGCGTCGGCTGCGGGCTCTGCGGCGAGGTCGCGCACGCCGCGGTCCTCTGCCCGTCCTTCTTCGAGACGCGCGTGGTCCACAATCCCGACCGGTGGGAGCGCGCGCTCGACGCCGCGCGGCGCTGGGTGATCGGGCGCCTCCAGGCCGCGTGATGCCCGCGCCCCGCCCCATCTCCATTCTGATCGCGGCGCTCGGGGGCCAGGGCGGGGGCGTTCTCACCGAGTGGATCGCGGGCGCCGCCGCTCATGCGGGGCTGCCGGCTCAGGCCACGTCCATTCCGGGTGTCGCCCAGCGCACGGGCGCCACCACCTACTATCTCGAGGTGTATCCCGAGCCCATTCCCGCCGGCGGTCCCGAGCCCGTCTTCTCGCTGTATCCGACGCCCGGAGATGTCGACGTGGTCATGGCCTCCGAGCTCCTCGAGGCCGGACGCACCCTCGAGACCGATTACGTCTCGCCCGAGCGCACGACCATGATCGCGAGCACCCACCGCCTCTTTGCCATCGGGGAGAAGAGCGCGCTCGGCGACGGGATCTTCCCGCGCGAGCGCGTGGAGGAGGCCTTGGGGGCGCTCTCGAAGCGCCTGATCGCCTTCGACGGCCTGGCGGCCGCGCGGGCCGTGGGCAGCGAGGTCAACGCCGTGATGCTGGGAGCACTTTGCGCCACGGAGATCCTGCCCCTCGAAGCGTCGGCCTTCGAGGCCGCCATTCGCGAGGGTGGAGTCGCCGTCGAGCGGAACCTCGCGGGCTTCAAGGCGGGCATGGAGATCGTGGCCTCGGGCGGCGAGGCGACGGCGGCGCCCGCGCCCGCCCGATCGTGGGAGCAGATCAAGGCGGAGCGCGCGCATGCCCTCGGACTGCGCATGGGCGATTTTCTCGCGCTCGTCCGGCAAGCGGAGGAGGAGTTTCCGGCGTCCCTCCACCGGACGCTCGGCGAAGCCCTGGCCCGCCTGATCGACTATCAGGACGCGCGCTATGCGCGAGGCTACCTCGCGCGCGTCCGCGCGGTGCTCGCCGCGGATCCCGATCTGCGGATGACGGAGATCTTCGCCCGCCGGCTCGCCGTCTGGATGACATACGAGGATGCCATCCGCGTGGCCGACCTCAAGACCCGCCGGGGCCGCTTCGAGCGCATCCGACGGGATCACGGCGCCACGAACGGTCAGGTCGTGCACGTGACCGACTATCTCAAGCCCGATCTGGACGAGATCTACGGCATCCTGCCCGCGGTTGTGGCCGCTCCCATCGCTCGTCTCTGCGAGCGCTGGTGGCCCGAGCGTCGCCCGAGCCTGGGCCAGCACGTCAAGACCACCGCGGTGAGCGGATTCCTCCGCGTCTGGCTCCTCGGCCGGCTGCGGGTGATGCGGCCGTGGTCATTGCGCGCTCAGCGAGAGTTCGCGCTGATCGATCGATGGCAGCAGGGGGTCCTCGACTCCGCGGCGCTGGATCTCGAGCTCGCCCGCGAGGTCGCCGACATCGCCACGGTGGTCCGTGGCTACGGGGATGTGCGCCGCCGGCTCGCGCGCGCCTTCGAGCGCTTTCTCGACGAGATCCTGGCTCCCTCCGTGGCGCGCGGTCGCGAGACCGGCCAGGGATACGAGCGGGCCCGGCGCATCGTCAGGGAGACGAAGCGGCAGCTCCTCGCGGACGAGAAAGGCCTCGAGCAGGCCCTGCAGGAGGCGCGCGCATGAGCGAGAACGTCACGCTCGATCTGAAAGGCGCCGTGGCCACGGTAACGCTCAGCCGGCCGGAGCGCCGGAACTCGCTGAGCGACGCCATGCTCACGGACCTGTCGCGGGCCTTCACGGAGCTCCGAGACGACGACACGACGCGCGTGGTGATCGTCACCGGCGCTCCGCCCGTCTTCTCGGCCGGCGCCGATGCCCCCCACGCGCGGGCCAAGACGGACGAGGAGCGCCGGCGCCTCTTCACGGAGAAGAAGTCTCAGTTCCGGCGGCTCTTCGAGCGGGCCCAGACCGCCCTCGAGAACCTCGAGCAGGCGACCATCTGCATGGTCAATGGCCATGCGGTCGGGGGAGGCTGGGGATTGACCCTCGCCTGCGATTTCCGCTTCGCGGCCGCCGAGGCCCAGTTCTGGATCCCGGAGGTGGACCTGGGCGTGCCGCTCGGCATCGCCTCGACCACGCGCTTCATTCGCTTCGTGGGGCCGGCGCGCGCCAAGGAGATCATCATGGGCTGCCATCGCTACTCGGCGGCGGAAGCCCAGGCGCTCGGGCTCGTCACGCGAGTGGTGCCGGGCGCCGAGCTCGCCTCGGCCGTGCATGACTACACGGCGCACCTGCTCAAGAAGCCATTCCGCCCCCTCGCGGAGGTCAAGGCCCGCATCAACGCCATATCCGCGAACGGCATCCCCGTCATCAACGCCATGACCGAGGGCTTTCTCGACCGCGGCTAGATCTACCCAGGCGCGCGTCGCGTTCCTGCGTCGCGATGGGGCTCAGGATCGGCTGCCCCGAGCGCCTCCAGGGTAGAGCTGGTGGTAGATGTTCTGCCCGCGCGTTTCGCGCAGCAGGAGGCTGAGCGCCGCCGCGATCAGCACGCAGAGCGCGCAGGCCAGGAAAGCCACGCGGTAGGCCTCGAGCGGGTAGACGCGCGCGCCCTCGAGCAGGGCGCCGGTCCATCGGGAATCGAGGATGGCGCCCACCGGGCCTTGGGTCACCGCCGCGCCCACGAAGCCGCCCATGTTGGCCACGGCCACCGCGGTGCCCGCCAGGTGCGGCGGATTGACCTCTCGGCCGATGGGCCAGGTCAGCACGAAGCCGCCGCTGGCGAGGCCCATGGCGAAGAAAAGAACGGCCAGACCCCAGAGGGGCAGCGCGCCGAGCGTGAGCACGAGAACCGCCCAGGCGAGAAAGAGACAGCACGCGAGCACGGTGTAGGGCAGCTTGCGGAGCTGGAAGACGCGATCCGAGAGGTAGCCCGTGAGGGGCGCGGAGAGAAGGAGCGCGAGGGTGACGGGGGAAGCGTAGGCGGCCGCGCGCGTGTTGCTGAGGGCGTAGACGTCGCGGAGAAAGGGCACGCCCCAGAGCATGAGATTGCCCATGGCCGAGTACAGGAAGAAGAACGCGAGGAAGGGCGGCCAGGTGTGTCGGTTCCCCAGCACCTCGAGCATGCCCCGCACGACCTCGGCAAGCCCCGGCACGGGCGCGCTCTCCTCGACGTGCCCGCGCGGATGATCGCGCACGAAGACAAAGCAGAGGAGCGCGCCCAGCAGGGGGATGGCGCCGATGGTGACGAAGGCGCCGCGCCAGCCTGCTGCCGCCACCAGGGCGGCGAGGGGCGCCGTTCCGAGGAGGGCGCCCAGCATGCCCATGGTGGCGCTGATGGCCGACATCGTCCCGAAGTGAGAGGGCGGGAACCAGCTCGCCGCGATCTTGAGGCAGCCGATAAACGTGACGGTGGCGCCGAGACCGACCAGGAAGCGTCCGCCGAAGAGCACGCTCGGAGTTGCCGCGAGCCCCATGGCGAGCGAGCCCAGCCCCATGACGGCCGCGCCCGCCGACACGACGCGCCGGACTCCCAGGCCATCGATGAGGAGACCGGCCGGGATCATGAAGCCGGCGTAGGCGTAGAAGTACATGGCGGAGAGCAGCCCGACGATGGTGCCGCTGGCCTCGAAGGCCTGCATGATCTCCTTGGCCACCACGCCGGGCGCCACCCGATGAACGAAGGCGAAGACGAAGATGAAGGCGGGAATGCCCCACATGATCCAGCGGAGGCGGGCGATCATCGTCCCCAGGATAGCAGGGGCCGTTGACGGGTGGGAGGCGACGGGCTACCGTGAGAGCCCGACGTCCCGTCAAGAGAGGAGAGTGTGCCTTGGCCAAGATTCCCAAATCTCTGCACGAGCACATCAACACCGCGTTTCCGGCCCACGTGTGCCTGGTGGGCACCGTGCTTCCGAGCGGATTTGCCCAGGTGAGCCCGCGCGGCAGCACGATGGTCTTCGACGACGAGCACATCGCGCTCTGGGAGCGGGGCAAGGGCTCGACCAACGAGAACCTCCGCGATGGGACGAAGGTGACCGTGTTCTTCAGGAAGTCCGCGCTTCGGGAATCCGGACTCCTGCCCAAGGGCGGCATTGCCCGCTTCTACGGCACTGCCGCGATTCACCGTTCGGGACCGGCATACGAAGGTGTCTGGCAGCGCCTGGTGCAGCCGGAGAAGGACCGGGATCCGGAGAAGAAGGGCTACGCCGTGCTCATCATGGTGGAGCGCGCCGAGGATCTCGACGGAAAGGCGCTGGATCTCGCGTGAAGGCGGGGGCGGTCCGATGAAGGTCTATGCATTCGACCTCATGCCCTGGCCGTACCTCGACGAGCCCTCGTACTATCCGGACGCCAACGCCCTCTTCGATCCGGTCCGCGGCCGGGAGATCTACGCTCAGCACCTCGACCAGATGGTCCTGTACGAGGAGTACGGGTTCGACGCGATCTGCATCAACGAGCATCACGCCAAGCCCTACGGGCTCATGCCGTCGCCGAACATCATCGCGGCCGCGCTGACCCAGCGCACGCGGCGGATCAAGATCGGGATCCTGGGCAACCTGCCCGCGCTCCACGGCCACCCCGTGCGGCTCGCCGAGGAGGTCGCGATGCTCGACGTGATGTCGGGTGGCCGGATCATCTCGGGCTTCGTCCGCGGGGTGCCGCAGGAATACCTGGCCCTCGGTGTGCCGCTTCCCGAGGCGCGGGAGCGCCTGCAGGAAGCTTGGGACCTCGTCGTCAAGGCGTGGACGATGCGCGAGCCGTTCGCCTGGCACGGAAAGTACTGGAGCTACGATCGGGTCTCGATCTGGCCGCGACCGCTCCAGCAGCCGCACCCGCCCATCATCCTTCCCGCCGACAGCGACGAAGGGCTCGAGCTGGCGGCGCGCCGTCGGGTGCCCACGGGCGCGGCCTACCGGTCCAACGCGCGCACGCGCTCGATCTTCGACCGCTATCGGGCGTTCGCCGCGCAGCACGGATGGACGCCCGGCCCCGAGCACTGTCACGTGCTGCGCCACGTCTATGTGGCCGAGACGAACGCGCGCGCCCGCGAGGAGGCCGAGCCGCATCTGGACTACTTCTGGCAGAAACTCCTCAGCTACCACCGCGGGTCGATGAAGCTCCTCGGCCAGACGCCGCCGCCGCGCCCGGCGGCGGTGCGGAGCGCGGAGGAGCTCCCGCTCTACGAGCTCGACTTCGACCTGACCCAGAAGGAGGGGATGACCCTCGTGGGCGACCCCGACTACGTCGCCCGCGAGATCCGAGCCGAGATGCGAGAGCTGGGCGCGGGCGTGCTCATGGCCCTGTTCCAGTTCGGCAGCCTGCCCCACGCCCTCGCGGTGAAGAACATCGAGCTGTTCGCCCGGACGGTGCTCCCGGAGCTCCAGCGCGACTGACGCCGGCCCGGCCCGAGCCGCACACGAGGAGGCGTCATAAACGTGGTGTCGGTGGCCGCACACAAGGGCGAGTTCTTCCGCGTCCTGCAGGAGACGGATCGCAGCCAGACCGCCGTCATGACGATCGCTCCCGGGGCCGACGCGGGCCCCGAAGAGGAGCACGACGGCGACCAGATCGTGTACGTGCTCGAGGGCGAGGCGCTCGTGCAGATCGGTGACCGACGGTGCCCAGCGGGGGCGGGAGCGCTCGTCCTGATTCCCGCCCGCACCCGCCATCACGTGCAGAACACGGGTGGGCAGCCGCTCTTCTTCCTCACCGTGTACGCGACCCCCGCGTACTGAGGAGCGCCTGCGCCGCCTACTCAGCCACCGCGCGCACGAAGCGCTCGACTTCCGTCTCGTCGTTGTAGCAAGGGATGCTAGCGCGTCCAGAAACCCTCGGGGTCGCAGGCACGCACGATGCCGAGCTCGGCGCGTGTAGGCGTGGGCGTCTCGTGGCAGTCCGCGGCCACGCGGAGATCCCAGCCCGTGGCGGCCCTGACGCTCGTCACCGTCTGGCCCGGATGCCAGGACATGAGAACCATCTCGCGCGTCGTCTCGTCGAAGCCGTAAACGCCCAGCGTGGTGATGACGGCCACCGGCCCGCCGCCGCGCAGCCCCACGCGCTCGCGCCACCCCGCGCCGTCCCCGAAGCCCGGCGAGGTGATGAAGTCCACCCGCTCGCGGAATCGGTGCTTCTCCTGCGGCATGATGACGACGAAGCGCCTGGCGAGGCACGCGATGTCCGCGGCGCCCCCGCTCCCGGGCAGGCGAAGCGTCGGCTTGCGCCAGTCGCCGATGTAGCTGGTGTTGAGGTTGCCGTGCCTGTCGATCTCTGCGCCGCCGATGAATCCCAGATCCACCAGCCCTTGCTGGAGCAGAGCCATGATCTCCAGGGTGCCCGTGGACCACAGAGCGCCGAGAATATTGGGCGTGTCGCTCATGGTCATGAGCGTCGCCGGCGCCGGCTCGTCCCGGACGATGCCGTTCTCGAAGAGCCCGACGGCGGCCGGGGCATGGGTGCGCTTGGCGAAGGCAAAGGCCAGGAGGGGCAGGCGCATGCCCACGAAGGCGAGGTCGCCGTCGCGGATCTGCCGGCCCGCCGCGATGACCATCAGCTCCCGATCCGTGTATTCCGCCATGCGGGACGATCTAGTGAAGCACGAAGGGCTTGGCCCCCGCGGCCGTGTAAGGATGCTTCCGGATCGCCTCCTCGTTGATCTCGATGCCGAGCCCGGGCCCCGACGGCACCTCGACGAAACCGTCACGCGCCGTGATGGGATTCGCGAGGAAGGAGGTCTCGTGCTCGCCCGTGGGGAACTCGACGGGAACGGGCCCGCCCCAGGTGGCCGCCATGTGAAGCGTCGCGGCCAGCCCCGGTCCGAAATAGAAGGAATGGGGCGCGATGGGCAGATTGGCCGCCTGGGCGAGCGCCGCGATCTTTCTGAACTCCGTGATGCCGCCCACCTTGGTGATGCTGGGCTGCAGGATGTCGCCGGCCCGCCGCTCCACGATCTCGCGAAAGCCGTACAGCGTGGATTCGTTCTCGCCGAGGGCGATGCGCGTGTCGGTGGCGCCGACCACTTGCGCCAGCCCCGCGTAGTCCTCGGGCGGCCACACGGGCTCCTCGAACCAGAAGAGCCGGTAGGGCTCGAAGGCGCGGGCCATGGCGATGGCCTCGCCCGGGGTCCACGGGCAGTTCACGTCCAGCATCAGCTCGACGGTGGGGCCCACGGCCTCGCGCGCGGCTTTCACCGAGGCGACGTCCGTCTGATGGAGCTTGAGCATCCCGAAGCCCTGGGACACGAAGTGCCGGCACGCCGCGGCCACGTCCGCGGGTGAGGCGTAGCGCATGAGGCTCGCGTAGACGGGCAGCCTGGGCCGGGTGGCGCCCCCGAGAAGCTCGTACACGGGCGCGCCGCGGGCCTTGCCGAGCAGATCCCAGAGCGCGAGGTCCACGCCGCTGATGGCGAACATGGCGAGCCCGCGCCGGCCGTAGATCATGGTCCCGCGCTGCATCAGGTCCATGAGGTACTCGATCCGCGACGGATCCTGACCGATGATCAAAGGCGCCAGGCCCTCCTCGATGACGTTGCAGACGGCCAGCGGCGCCCCATAGGCAAAGGCCTCGCCTATGCCCGTCAGCCCCGCGTCCGTCTTCACGCGCACCACGATCTGCTTGCGCGTGCTCCCGGTCCAGGATGAGGGCGGGTCCAGCGGCTTCATGGGAATGGCGAGGCAGACGGCGTCGACGGCGGTGATCTTCATGCGCCTTCACGCTCCATGGCTTCACACTCCATGGCTTCACACTCCATAGACTTCACACTCCATAGTCGAGAGGTTCAGAGAGACGCGGGGCCTTGACGCGCACGGCATCGAGCGCGTCCGTGCCCAGCCTCGAGAGAAAGCCCCTCCAGTCGGCGACGCCGTGGACCCAGCGATCCAGCCAGGCCTGCATCCCTTCCACCGTGCGCGAATCCTCGTGATAGCGCCGGTAGAAATCGTGTCCGCGTCCGTAGCAGCCCTGGACGGGCGAGGGGTAGGCCCCGAAGGGCTCGTGGACGACGGCGGCGACCTTGAGGGTGGGGGCGAGAACCAACCCAGGGTCGGACAGGATGCGCTCGCGGGGCCAGATCTCCTCCGCGACGATGATGAGGCGCCTGGCCGCGAGGGCGGCCGGCCTGGTGATGCCGAGCGTGCCCCAGCAATGCGCGTGGCCCTCCGCATCGGCGCGCTGGACGTGGAGGATGGCGACGTCGGGTGTGAGGGCAGGGACGAGGACCACGGGACCGCCCGAGAAAGGATCTCGAGCCTGCTTGAAGGACGGGTTCGATTCGACGAGTCCCGTCCCCAGGAGCGAGTAGGTGGGGACATAGGGCGCCCCCATGGCCCCGGCCTGCAGCGCCGCCGCCATGCTCAGGTTCGAGTGATCCTCGACCTCGATGCGATGGGGAACGCCATGCTCCACGGCGCGGCGGTAGTTGTAGCCGAGCCCGGCCGAGACGTTGCCCACCCAGGCGGCCTGGATGCGGGCGACGCAGCCGGCGCCGACGAGCTGGTCGAAGAGGATGTCCGAGATGGGGCCGACGAGGGTGAGGCCGCGCCGTCGCTGGCGAATGAGCTCGTGACCGGCGGCGAAGGGGATGAGAGCCTCGAGGGCCGTGCCCATGCAGACCGAGGCGCCGTCCGGCACGAAGCGGGCCACCGCCTCCTTCATCGGAACCAGCTTGTTCTCGGGCACCCGGCCATATTAGCCCGGACCCGTGTCCGCAACGGAGTAGAACCGATTGACCGTGTAAAACTGAGAGAAGTGTAAGAACTTCTCGCTCCGGCGCGGATTATCTGCGCAGGGGAATTGACCCATCTCTCCAGATCGGACGGCACGGATCTCGCAGCGTCCCGCAGGTATGCGAACCGGCCGGGAGAGCGAACAACATGCAAGAGTCGGCGCTCTGGCATGGTGGCTGCCTCCCCGCGAGACCGATGGACAGTGACTTTGAAAATCGCCGACGTGTTCAGGAGATGCTCATGGCCACACTGACCGCCCATCCCAGGAAAGCCTCACCACTGAGGAGCCGATCACCGGGGACCTTGCAGGGCGGCGCGATCATTGGCTCCCTTCACATCGACCGAGACGGAGATCTGGTCGCTGGTCTGCGGGGGCGGGATGGCGAGGCCGCCGAGATCCTGGTCGCACGGTATGGCGACCGCCTGTATAGGCTGGCGATCCGGATCACGGGCAGCGAGCCGGACGCCGAGGAAGTCGTCCAGGATGCGCTCTGGACGGCCACCCGCAAGATCGACACGTTCAGGGGCGATTCGTCCCTGGGCACATGGCTACACCGGATCGCGGTGAATGCCGCAATCCAGAAACGACGGACGCGGCGCAGCCGGCGGACCGAGGTGTCGAGGGACGAGACGTTCCCGCCGCTCAGCGGACAAGGACAGCAGGGCGAGCCGGCTTCCGACCGCTCAACGAAGATGGAGGATCCCGCGCTTCAGATGGAGCTGCGTAGCATGTTGACGTCCGCCATCGGCGATCTGAGGGAGGGGCACTGCATCTCTTTTCTCCTCCACGATCTGGAAGGTCTCTCGAATCATGAGATCTCCGCGCTGTTGCGCGTCAAGGTGGGCACGGTCAAGTCACGCGTTCACCGCGCGCGCTCGTTCCTGCGCGGCCGTTTGGCCGGGTACACGTCGGGGGAACTCGGCGCCGGCCCAGACGACTCCGCGAGCCCATCTTGAGGGCGCCGGCTCGGAGGGAACGAGGCAAAGTGAGCGGAGCGGCACGCACCTCGAGCGCGGAGCGTCGCGATCCCGGCGAGCTGCTGCGCCACGGTCTCGATCCGCGCCAGTGCGCGACATAAGCCATGCGATACCGACGCTTGAGCTATCGCTACACTATGGTGGTGCCCTCGGGCCAGAGGTGGCCGTTCCAGGACACGTGGGAGAGCGACCGCCTTCGCTTTTTCGTGCCGGCCCGGTGGCGACCCGACGCGGACCTGTACGAGACGGCCGGGACGATCGAGATCGTCGTGGATCTCGCCGGGGCCACGGAGGACGACTTCGAGGTGCAGCTCTTCGAGGACGTGCTGGTGGTCCAAGGACATCGACAACTTCCCTCGGGCCCTGAAGGCGCCGCGTACCATACGGCGGCCATTCGCCAGGGCCCATTCCAGGTGGAGCTGCCCCTGCCCGCGCGCGTGGACCCGGAGCGCGTCGAGGCGCGCTACGATCGCGGCCTCCTCCTCGTCACCCTTCACAAGCGCCCGCGAGCCGGCTGATGGCAGACAATCCAGAGACCGGCCTCGGCGGCTTCAGCATCCCGGACACGCTCCCGATTCTCCCGCTCCGAGAGGCGATCCTCCTGCCATTCACGGCGACCCCGCTCGTGGTGGGACAGCCGCGCTCCGTGAAGCTCGTGGATGACGTCATGCGCGGCAACCGGCTCTTGACGCTGGTCGCGCAGCGCGATCCCAAGGTGGAGTCGGCCACGCCCGAGATCCTCCACCGCGTGGGCACGGTGGGCGTCATCCATCAACTCGCGCGGGCGGCCGACGGAACCATTCGCATGATGGTCCAGGGGCTGGAACGCGTCCGGATCAAGGACTGGACCCAGACGGAGCCCTATCTGGTCGCGCGGATCGAGCAGGCTCCCGACGAGGTGCTCGAGGGGACGGAAGTGGAGGCGCTGCGCCAGGCCGTGGTGGACGTCTTCTCCCGCCTCGTCGCGGTGTCGACGGACTTACCGGATGAGCTGCCCATGGCGGCGCGGAATCTACCGGATCCGCGTCACGTAGTCTATTTCATCGCCTCGGTGGCGCCGCTCGAAACCTCCATGCGGCAGGAGGTCCTCGAGACCGATCCGGTCACGGCCAAGCTCCGCCGGCTCCTCGAGCTGCTCCAGCGCGAGCTCGCGGTGCGCGAGCTGGGCCGGAAGATCACCACGGAGACCGAGGAGCGGCTCTCCAAGAAGCAGAAGGACTTCTATCTGCGGGAGCAGCTCCGGTCGATTCAGCGCGAGCTCGGGGACGAGGAGGAGGGCAGCGGCGAGGTCGCCGAGCTTCGCCGTCAGATCGAGGAGGCCCACCTGCCCGAGGAAGCGCGGCGGGAGGCGGAGCGCGAGCTCTCCCGTCTGGTCGGTATCTCGCCCGCGTCGCCAGAGCACGGCATGACCCACACGTATCTCGAATGGCTGGCCAGCCTGCCGTGGAGCAAGCTGGACGGGGGCACCATCGACATTCACCGCGCCCGTCAGGTGCTGGACGAGGACCACTTCGACCTGGAGAAGATCAAGGACCGGATCCTCGAGTACCTCGCCGTCAAGAAGCTCCGGCAGGAGCGCGAGAGCCAGGCGGGCCAGCCCGGCTCGGGGGAAGCCCCG
>Ga0209689_1001298_pt1 | contig 18620 bp, 13 predicted proteins | sample GraSoiAngelo_149_FD_187119 | JGI IMG/M metagenome (GOLD analysis project Ga0209689, IMG submission 187119) | Grasslands soil microbial communities from the Angelo Coastal Reserve, California, USA - 14_1009_09_30cm (SPAdes) (version 2) | ecosystem: Environmental > Terrestrial > Soil > Grasslands ... | reverse complement strand
GGCCGGCGGCGGCTACAGCCAGGTGGTCCCGATGGAGCGACTGAACCTCCACCTGACCGGTGACATGCACGCCATCACGGCTGCGCACAACCTGCTCGCGGCCATGATCGACAACCACATCTATCACCATGAGGCGCTGGTCGACCGCGATAGCGTGACGTGGCGGCGCGTGATCGACGTCAGCGACCGCGTGCTCCGCAACATCATCGTCGGCCTGGGTGCGCACGAAGACGGCGTCATCCGGCAGACGGGGTTTGACATCACGGCCGCGTCCGAGGTCATGACCGTCCTGGCGCTGACCACGTCGCTGCAGGACATGCGCAAGCGGCTCGGACGGATCGTGATCGGCAACACGACCGACGGCAAGCCGATCACCGCCGAGGAGCTGCACGCGGCGGGAGCGATGACCGTCGTCCTCCGAGACGCGATCAAACCAAATCTGCTCCAGACGCTCGAGAACACACCGGTCCTCGTCCACGCCGGGCCGTTCGGCAACATCGCGACGGGCAACTCGTCGGTGATCGCGGACTTGATGGGCATCCACTGCGGTGATTTCCTGGTCACCGAGGCCGGGTTCGCGGCCGACATGGGCGCCGAACGCTTCTTCAACATCAAGTGTCGCGCGTCGGGCCTGTCGCCGGACGCCGCGGTCATCGTCGCCACCGTCCGCGCCTTGAAGGTTCATTCGGGCCGCTTCAAAGTCGTGGCGGGCAAGCCGCTTCCGCCCGAGATGCTGACGGAGAGCCCGGACGATGTTTGGGCCGGCGCACCGAACCTGCGCAAGCAGGTCGAGAACATCAAGCTGCACGGCGTCACGCCGGTGATCGCAATCAACGCCTTCCCCGGCGACCACGACTCGGAGCATGCGGCGGTGCGCGCGATCGCAGACGAGCTCGGCGTCCGCTCCGCGGTGTGTCATAACTTCAGCGAAGGGGGCAAGGGCGCGGTCGAGCTGGCGGAGGCGGTGGTCGAGGCGGCGAACGAGCCGAGCTCGTTCCACTTCCTCTATCCGGACGACATGAGCCTGCGCGACAAGATCGAGACGATCGCGACGAAGGTGTACGGCGCGGGCAGCATCGAGTACCAGAAGGACGCAGCCGCGCAGCTCGACTCGTATGAGCGCAATGGGTTCGGCCGGCTCGGCGTCTGCGTGGCCAAAACGCACCTGTCGATCTCGTCCGACCCGGCGCTCAAGGGAGCGCCGACCGGCTGGCAGATGCGCGTGCGGGAGGTGCGGGCCTCGGTCGGGGCTGGCTTCATCTACCCGATCTGCGGGGAGATGCGGACGATGCCAGGCCTGCCGTCGCACCCCAACGCGGCCAGGATCGACATCGACGAGAAGGGCGACATAGTCGGCCTGAGCTGAATAGTTCCAGCCTCGGCTGGGTACCAATGTTGTGATGAAGACGCAGTCCATCGCCGCCAAAACCGGGGTGGGCGCCGTCGAGCTCGGCGTCACCGACGGCGACCGCGCGCTTCGGTTCTATCGGGACTATGTCGGGCTCACACCGCTTGCCTCGATGGGGTCGGAGATCCGGCTCGGGGCTGCGGGCCGCGAGCTCGTGGTCCTGCATCCCGACGCGGAGCGGCCGGTTGTCCCCCGAAGGTCTGGGCTTTACCACCTCGCCATCGTCGTGCCAGACCGGCGGGAGCTGGCCCGCGTGATCGCACGCCTGGCGCGCCTGCAATGGGACCAGTACCCCACCGACCACGTCATGACCAAGGCGAACTACCTGTGGGACCCAGATGGCAACGGGATCGAGATCTATACCGAGTCGCCCGAGGACGGGACTATGGCCTTCGCGAATGGCACTTTCGTCGCATACGACAAGGACGGGCGGCCGCGATCCGGCCGCGACCCGATCGACCTCGAGGAGCTGTTCAGCCACCTGGGTTCGGATGACCACCTAGACCAAGCGATGCCCGCCGGCACCAAGATGGGGCACATCCACCTCCACGTGTCCGACGTCGACGACGCCCTGCGCTTCTACCACGACCTGGTTGGCTTCGACGTCATGGGCCACGTGCCAGGCGTCGGCTTCGTGTCGGCCGGCGGATATCACCATCACGTAGGCCTCAACACCTGGGCCGGCCAAGGTGCGCCGCCCGCGCCGGCAGGTTCGGCCGGGCTGCGCCGCTACACGATCGAGCTTCCGGCCAAAGGTGACCTGCACGATGTCGTCGGCCGACTGGAGCATGGTGGCGTTCAGGTCGTCGAAGAGGCTGGCGGACTGGCCGCCATCGATCCGTCAGCCAACCGCGTCCTGTTCCGCGTCGCCTGAGACTTGTCATAGGCTGGAGCTATGACGTCGCGCCGTTGGGACACCGATGAGCGCGGTCACGGAATTGCTGATGCGCGGGGCAGCCTTTCGTCGATCAAGGAGCTGGCCGAGCTGGCCGAATCCCGGGACTGGGTCGCAGAGGATCCCGAGGCGCATCTCCTGCCTGGCCTCCGGGAACGGATCGACATGTCGGGCCTGAGCATTGCTTCGGTCGAAGTTGAGCCGGGCGGTTCGCTCCACTTGCGCCTTACCTCGGCGACCAAGCAGTCGCGGCGGGAGATCCGTCAATCGGTCTGGTCGATCCTCGGTGGGGCTGCCGAGCTCACAACCCTGGTTCGCGAGACGCAGCACGGAGACTCGGTGAGCTTCGACGTGGTCACCGGCATACCGCCGGGCGGTCGTTTCGCGACCCACGGGCACACCCTGAGGATCGAGGTTGAGCAGCCCGCCTGACCGCTAGGTAGCCAGCGCTCGCCGGCGCTCGACGGCCTCCGCCAGCAGCGTTGCCAGGTCGAAGACCTGAAGCTTCGCGCCTGTCTCGCGTACCCCGTCGTCGAGCATGACCGTGCAGAACGGGCATGCCACCGCGAGTGTCTCCGCTCCGGTCGCGACCGCCTCTCGCACTCGCTCCTGGTTGATCGGCCGTCCGCGTTTTTCCTCCATCCACATGCGCGCGCCGCCCGCGCCGCAGCAGAAGGTCCGCTCGCGGTTGCGCGGCATCTCGACGGCCTGGCCGACCGCTGACACCAGCTCACGCGGCGCCTCGCGGACGTCGTTGTGCCGCGCCAGGTAGCACGAGTCGTGGTATGTGATCGTTCGTTCGCTCGGCATCGGCGCGAGCTTGCCTTCGTTGACCAGGTCGGCCAGGAACTGTGTGTGATGGACGACCTCGTACGTGCCACCGAAGTCCGCGTATTCGTTGCCGATCGTGTTGAAGCAATGCGGGCACGTCGTGACGATCTTCTGCACGCCCGATTGGTTCAATGTCGCGACGTTTTCCCCGGCCAGCCTCTGAAACGTGTACTCGTCGCCCATTCGTCGGGCGGGGTCTCCGGTGCACGCCTCACGGGGTCCGAGGACCGCGAAGTCGACACCGGCCATCTGCATCAACTTCGCGGTCGAGACGGCGGCCTTGCGCGCGCGCTCGTCGAAGGCGGGCGCGCAGCCGACCCAGAAGAGGACCTCTGGCGGCCGCTCGCCGGGCTGCAGGACTCGAACACCGAGTCCCTCCGCCCACTGCATGCGATCTGCCTGCGGCTTGCCCCAGGGATTGGAGGTGCGGTCGACGTCGCGAAGCATCGTCCCGGCCTCGTCGGGGAACCGCGATTCGACCATCACCAGGTTGCGACGCAGGTCGATCACGTGGTCGATGTGCTCGATGCCCACCGGGCACTCTTGCACGCACGCGCCGCACGTCACGCAGTCCCACACGACGTCGTCGATCACGGCATTGGGGACGATCGGCGCCTCCGACTGGCTCAAAAGATGGTCGCGCAAGTTCATGATCAGCAGCTTCGGCGAGAGCGGTTTGCCCGTGCTGTAGGCGGGGCAGACGTCCTGACAGCGTCCGCACTCCGTGCAAGACATGGTGTCGAGCATCTGCTTCCACGTCATGTCGCCTGCGCGCGCCGACCCGAACCGGACCTCGGTCTCGGGCTTCTCGAAATCGATGGGCTCGATGCGGCCGCGCGAGCGTGTTCTTCCGAAATAGACGTTGAAGGCCGCGACCAGGATGTGCAGGTGCTTCGAGTAGGGCAGATAGACGAGGAAGGAAAGGATGATCAGGACATGGGCCCAGACTGCGCCCCGCTCGATGTAAAGCAACCCCGGCTTTGGCAGCAAGGTCGCGATCGCCGCGGAAATCGGCGCCCAGCGGGCGGGGTAGCCGTCGAGACCTATCGCGATCAGCGAAGCGTGCCAGATGAAGAGTGTCACCGCGATGCCCGCGATGAGAAGGAGGATCAGATCGGCTTCGCGCAGATGGCTCCCCTTGAAGCGGGCAGGGCGCAGAACCTTGCGAATGACGAACGCGGCGATGACGCCAACCAAAACGAGCAGCGCGAAGACATCGACAAGCAGCGCAAACCAGCCCTGCGCTTCGAGCCACGGCACCGGAGACCAGGGGCCGTCGTAGATGCCCCACATCGCGAAAAAGATGGTGGGAAAAAGAACGATGAATCCCCAGAAGATCAATGCGTGTATCAGGCCGGGGCCCAACCGTTGGAGGAGCTTGCTCTGGCCGGCCACGACCGTGGCCTCCGCGCGTATGCGCGCAGGCACGTTGTCGAAGCGAGCGACCGGCTTGCCGCTGCGAATCAGCCGGTACAGGAATGCCGCCCGGCGTGTGAACAACGTGAACGCGATCAGCAACGCGCAAGCCAGGAGGACGGCGTATGCGCCTATGTGCATCAGCGTCGCTTGCGAATCTCGGCGGTGATCGCGGGCACGATCTCCTTGAGGTCGCCTGTCACGGTGTAGTCGGCGTTGAGCATCAACGGCGCCTGCGGGTCGGAGTTGATCGCCACGATCCGCTTGGCGCCCTTGAGGCCGGCCATGTGCTGCGTCGCGCCGGAGATGCCGCACGCGATGTAGACCTCGGGCGCGACCTTGGTCCCCGTCTGGCCGACCTGGTCCGTGTGCGGACGCCAGCCGGCGCTCGTCACCGCGCGCGAGCAGCCGACGGCCGCGCCGAGCAGGCTCGCCAGCTCCTCGATGATCGCGAAGCCTTCTTTTGAACCGACGCCGCGGCCACCGCTGACGATCACCTTCGCGGTCGTTAGCGATATACCGCCGTTCGACGGCGCAACATGGTCGGAAACCCGGACCACGAGCTCGCTTTCCGCCGAGGGCTTCAGGTCGAGCTCGGCCGGTGCAGGTCCTGTGTCGGCCGGAACGGTGTGCGGCGCGACCGTGATCAGCGGGCGCGGACTGTGCAGGCGTGCTTCCTCGAGCAGGCTGCCGCCCCACCTCAGGCGCGTCACCTCGACCGGTTGGCCCGGCGTCACCGCGATGCAGTTCGTCGCAAGGGGCAGTCCCGCGTGCGCGGCCAGGCGGGCCATCACCTCGTTGCCGCGATCGGTACCCGCCGCGAACACAGCCGACACGTTGAGTTGGTCGGCCGCCAGCGCCAACGTGGCGGCGACCGCATCAGGTGCGAAAGGCTGGATCGCATCCATCCGCACGGAGCGTGGGTCTCCAAACTTGCGCGCCAGCGTGAGCGCCTGCCGCGAGGGATCTCCCGGTTCCATCAGGACGAGGACGTTCACAACACACCCGCCTTCCGGAGAACGTCGACCACCGCCGGTGCCGCCGTGGCGCCGTTGCCGAGCGACTCGGCGCGGCGGCCCTGGCCGGCTGGGACCGCCAGGCGCACCAGCTCAAGGCGCGGCGCCGGGCGCGTCGGAGTGGCGACGGCAACCGGTTTGGAGCGGGCGCGCATCTTGCCTGGCACCGAGGGGTAGCGTGGGAGATTGAGCCCTTCCTTCACCGTGAGCACCGCCGGGAGCGGCACGACGTACACGTCTCGCCCGCCCTCGACCTCCTGCTCGCAGCGCAGAGACGAGCCCTCGAGAGTGACCTTCTTCAAACCAGTGACGCACGGGCGCCCGAGCGAGTAGGCGACGCGGATCCCGACCTGGAAACCACCCGAGTCCGCGGACTCATTGCCGAAGAAGACGATGTCGAAAGGACCGTTGGCCGCCTCATCCGCAGTGATCGCTTCTAGCAGCGCTGACGCCGTCGCCTCAGCGTCCCATTCCTGGCCGTCGGTCTGGAGGTGAATCGCGCGGTCGACGCCCAGCGCCATCGCGTCCCGGAGCTGCTCCACGGCCTCAGGCGGGCCCAGCGTCAGGACGACCGAATCGCCCTTGTTCGCCTCGATCAGCCGCGCAGCCTCCTCGACGCCGCATTCCTCGTGGGGACTCATCGTGAAACCGAGGTGCTGCGTGTTGATCGCTCGTGCGTCGTCAGTGAGGAGAATGCGCCCGCCGGTGATCGGCACACGCTTGATGCAAACAGCGATCCGCATCTACGACCTGATGCGGGTGTTCTCGGGATCGAACAGCGGCGCGGCTCCGGCCACGTCGACCGTGACCGGGTACCGCTCGCCCATGTACTCGACGAGCAGCCGGTTGCCCACGACGGCGTGCTCCGGCGTGAGGTAGGCCATCAGGATGTGCTTGCCCACCGACGGCCCCGCGCCGGCGCTGGTCACGTACGAGCCTCGACCAAGGCGGTCGACGATCCGCTTTCCGTCTCGGGTCAGGATTGGTTCGCGGCCGAGCATGTAGCGCTTCTCGCCGCTGTTCGAGCGGTGGTCGTCGACCGTGAGCGTGCACAGGATCGCCGCCGGCTCCTCCTCGCGGTGACGCATATGCGCGGCCTTACCGATGAAGTCCTCCGCCTTGACGCGGGGGGCGGCCATCCCGGCCTCGATCACGTTGTACTCGGTCTCCAGCTCGTTGCCGTGCGCGCGGTAACACTTTTCCAGCCTGCCGGTCGTCCCGTATACCCCGATCCCGCAGGCCGCGAGGCCGTGCGGCCGCCCCGCCTCCCACAGCGTGTCCCACAGCTTCAAGCCCTGCTCGATCGGGACGTAAAGCTCCCAGCCGAGGTCGCCGACGTAGGAGATGCGAGAGGCCAGCACGCGTAGGGTGCCGACCTCGATCGTCCGGCAGCTGCCGAACTTGAAGCCCTCGTTGGAGACGTCGTCCGACGTAGTGTCGGCGAGGATGTCGCGTGCGCGCGGGCCCCACAAGCCGATCGTGGTCATCGACGAGGTCATGTCCGCGAGCTCTGCCTCAGACACCATCTGGTCGCGGAACCATTTCTTGTCCGCCATGCCCGCCGCGCCACCGGTGACCACCCGGAAGTGCTCGTCGCCCAACCGCATGATCGTGAGGTCCGACTTGAAGCCGCCGTTGGGGCTGAGCACCGGCGTGTAGACCACGCGTCCGACCGGGACATCCATCTGGCGCAGCGCCGCGCACTGCACCGACGCCAGCGCTCCCGGCCCCACGATGTCGAAGACCGTGAAGGCCGACAGGTCGAACAGGCCCGCGCGCTCGCGCATCGCGAGGTGCTCGGCGTTGATCAGCGGCGACCACCAGCGCGACTCCCACTCGGACGTGCGGGGCGTGATGCGGTCGCCGAACTCTTCGAGCAGCGGCGCGTTCGACTCGTACCACTGCGGGCGCTCCCAGCCGGCCGCCTCGAAGAACACGGCGCCCAGCTCGCGCTCCCGCGCGTGGAACGGCGCGAGCCGGATGTTGCGGTTCGAGGCCCACTGCTCGCTCGGGTGGACGATGCCGTATGTCTTGTTGAAACCTTCGGCTGCCCTCACGCGCACGTGCGCGCGCGTCTTCTGATGTTCGTGGAAACGCGCGATATCGGAGGAGTGGAGGTCGATCTCCGACTCCCCATGCACCATCCATTCGGCGAGAGCCTTGCCGGTACCGGGTCCTTCCTTCACCCACACGGCGGCGGCGGACCACAGCCCCTTCACGTCCGGCGACTCGCCGAGTACCGGCATTCCGTCAGGCGTCAGCGACAGGATGCCGTTGATGGCGTACTTCACGCCCACCGACTCGTCGCCCACGATCTCAGGCATGAGCTCGAGCGCGTGCTGCATCTGCTCTTCGAAGTCGGCCTGGGTGAAGGGGAACTCCGTCGGCGAAAGCGCGGCCTGCTCCACCGGCGGCAGGTCCTCCGGATCGTAAAGGATGGGACGGTGGGCGTAGGAGCCGATCTCCAGGTCGCCACCCGCCTGACGCTCGTACATGTTGGTGTCCATGTCGCGGACGATCGGATGCTCGATGTCAGACTTTGCACCGCGAAATCGCGGCACGGGGCCGATGTCGATCATCTGGTGCACCGCGGGCGTGAGTGGGATACGCGCTCCGGCCATGCGCGCAACGCGTGGGCTCCACACGCCGCAAGTGATGACGACCGTCTCGGCTTCGATATCGCCGTCGGTCGTCCGCACTCGACGCACCCGTCCATGCTCGACGTCGATTCCGGTGACCTCAGTCTTAGGCGCCACGTGCAGCGCGCCCGCGGCCTGGCCGTCCTCGCGCATCAGCGTTCCCGCTCGCAGAGAGTCGACCACGCCCACGCCCGCGGTGCTGAAACCGCCCAGGACCATGGACTCGTCGATGTATGGCACGAGCTCTTTGACCTGCGTTGGATTGAGCAGCGAGACCCCCTCGATGCCCCATGAACCAGCGGAAGCCATGCGCCGGGTGAGCTCCTGCATCCGCTCCTTGGTGCGTGCGACCTCGATGCCCCCGGACTGGATGAACACGCCCAGCTCTTTGTACTGGCGCACGCTGTCCATGGTCAGCGCGGTCATCTCCTTGGAGTGGTCGACCAAGTAGATGAAGTTCGAGGCGTGGCCGGTCGAACCGCCGGGATTCGGCAGCGGTCCCTTGTCGAGCAGGACGACGTCGCGCCATCCCAGGCGCGTCAGGTGATAGGCGACGCTGTTGCCGACGATGCCGCAGCCGATGACCACGCACCGCGCGTGCGCCGGCAGGCTCACCAGCTCACTCCGGTTGATACGGCGACCGGACTTCTTCGGGCAGCTCGTACCAGCGCATGCGGTCGCCCACCTGCGCGCGCATTCGCCACTTCAGCGGCTTCGGAGTCGCCTCGACCACGGCCCACAGCTCGTCCAGTCGGGAGTTCACCAGCTCCCTGTCGACGTCGAGCTCGTCGACGGTGTGACGCAGCTTGCCGATGTTGATCTGCAGCGTTCGGTACATCCCCCAGTCTTCGGCAGCAAGCTTCGAGATATATGCCGGGTCGATCGCCTCATCGTCCTGGCTCTGGATCGGGTGGTCGAGCAGAAGGGCGGTCAGGTCGACCATGTCCTTGCGGTTGACCTCGTAGATCTGAAGCTTGCTCAGGAGAAGGTCGGACGGGCTCGCGCATGGCCCCTCATGGCCGAGCCGGCTACGGAGGTCGATCACGTGCGACATCCGGATCACGTCGATGAAGACGTCGACCTGCTTGCCGTTGCTCCCGTCGAAAAAGTACAGGCGGCGATCGCCCTGCATGAGGTTGAAGCGGTCGTTCGCCTCGTAGCCGAGCGATGGAAAAAATGCAAGCGCCCGCTTGCGGTCCTTCGTCGAGATCACGTAGTCGAGGTCGCCGTACTTCCTCCTGAGCGGCGCGTGGTGCGCGCTGGGCGAGTGCAGGTGGATGCCGGCCCCACCGAGCAGCTTGACCCCGAGCTTCTGTGCCTTGGCGGCTTGCGCCACGCGCTCGGCCTCAGCGATCGTGTCTGCCAGTGGTTTTTCTGGCAGTGGTCCGTTGGATGTCACTCGGGCGAGATCTCGATCACGATCGTCTTTAGGTCCGTCATCTGCTCGAGGGCGAAACGTCCGCCCACCCGCCCGATCCCACTCTTCTTGCCGGCCCGGCCGCCGAAGGGTAGGTGCGCCTCCCAGTAGTTCGTCGACTCGTTGATGTTCACCCAGCCGGTCTCGAGCTGGTCAGCAAATCGAAGGGCGCGCGACAGGTCCTTTGTGTACACCGCGCCGAGCAGTCCGTACGGGGAGTCGTTCGCCAGCTCGAGCGCATGCTTCTCGTCGCGGAACTTGATGATGGGAGCGATCGGGCCGAACGTCTCCTCGCGGCTCACCCGCATCGTCGGCTCCACCCCGTCGAGGATCGTCGCGTGGTAGTAGAGACGCGTCGGGAAGCCTTTCGCGCGTTCGCCGCCGAGCACGAGCTTGGCACCGTGCTTCAGCGCGTCGGCGATGTGCTGGTCCATCTTGGTCGCCACGCCTTCGTTGTTCAGCGGTCCGAGCGTCGTGTCGTCCGCGAAGGGATCGCCCAGGCGGAGCGCACGCGCCGCATCGGCCAGGCGCGCCACGAATTCGTCGCGCACCGGCTCTTCGACGAGGATGCGCTCACCCGCGGTGCAGCTCTGGCCGGCGCACAGGTAACAGCCGACGATGGCCCCCTCGACAGCTTTGCCGATATCGGCGTCCGCGAACACGACCTGCGGACCGTTGCCGCCAAGCTCGAGCATCACGTGCTTGCCCGCCGCGCGCTTGGCGACCGAGGCGCCGGTCTCGGTCGACCCGACGAAACCCACCCCGTCGACCAGCGGATGCCCCGCGACCTCATCGCCGACCTCGGCCCCCGGTCCCGTCACCAGGTTGAGCGCACCGGCCGGAAAGTCCGCCTCGGCCATGCACTCCATCAGCGCGACCGAGATCACGCTCGTCGATGAGGCGGGCGTCCAGACGACGCAGTTGCCGGCGGCGAGCGCAGGGGCGATCAGCTCGGCGGCCATCGTCAGCGGCCAGTTCCAGGGCGTGATGATCCCGTACACGCCGCGCGGGTAGTGCCGCGCCAGCACCAGCTTGGTCGGGCTCGCCGACGGAAGGACGCGGCCCTCCAGGCGCTTGAGGTCCTCGGCCGCGATGCGGAAGTACTCGACGGCTTCGGCCACCTCGCCCATCGCCTCGGCCTTGAGCGGTTTGCCCTGGTCGAGCGTGAGCAGCCGCGCCAGCTCATCGCTGCGCTTTTCGATCGCCTCGGCGATCCGATGCAGCCGCTTCGAGCGCTCAAATCCTTTGAGCCCGGCCATCGACGCCCGCGCCCGGTGCGCGGCCTCCACGGCACGCTGCGCGTCCGCGCGGGTGCCCTTTGGGACCTGGGCGATGATCTCGCCGGTGGCCGGGCTGTCAGCCTCGAAGAGCTCGCCACTCTCGGACTCGACCCACTTACCGTCGACAAACATCTTCTTCACGGACTTGGCTACGTCGATGGTCATTTACCTGGCTCCGTTTTTGTTTCCAAGGTCGAAGGCCTGCTTGTAGATGCGCCGATATGCCGCCGCGTCCACGTCCCGTGGGTTGCCGATCGTCTGGGGATCGGCGAAGGCCTTGTCGGCCAGCATCGGGATCTCGTCTTCCCCGAAGCCAAGCTCCTGCATGCTCGGGATGTCGACGTCGCGAGTCAGCTCGTGGACGTACTCGACTGCCATCTCCGCGGCGCGCCAGGTTGACACGCCGCGCACGTCGAGCCCGAATGCGGCCGCCATGCGCGCGAAGCGCTCGGGCTCGCCCGAGTGGTTGTACTCCATGACGGGCCCGAGCAGCCGCGCCGTCAGCGCGCCATGGGGAGCGTCATGGACGCCTCCCGCGGTCTGGCTCATGGCGTGCGCGGCCCCGGCCGAATCGGTGCCGTACGCGAGTCCCGCCAGCATCGCCGCCGCGCTCATGTGGTAGCGCGCTTCCAGGTTGTTGGCTTGCGAGAACGCGACGCGTAGATACTTGGCGACGTACTCCATCGCGAGCAGCGCCACCGCGTCGGTGAACGGCTGGTGGTAGGACATCGTGAAGCACTCGACCGCGTGGGCCAGGGCATCCATGCCGGTGCCCGCGGTGACGGACGGCGGCAGCTTGACGGTCAGCTCGGGGTCGATGACCGCCACCCAGGACGCGATGTGCGGCGTGCCCCCGACGTTGAACTTGATCTTCCGTTTGGGGTCGGTGATCACCGCCCACAGGGTGACCTCGCTGCCGGTGCCGGCGGTGGTGGGCACCGCGATCATGGGCGGGATCCGCGACTCGATTGGGCTGTGGCCCCACTCGTACTCGACGATGCTGCCCTTGTGCGCGGCGACCACCCCGATGCCCTTGGCGGTGTCGATCGAGCTCCCCCCGCCGATGGCGACGAGGCCGTCGCAGCCCTGCGATCGGTACTCTGCAGCGCCCTCGTCGACGAGCGAGACGCCCGGGTTGGCGCGGACCTTGTCGAACACCACCGGCTCGACGTCGGAGCGACGAAGCGATTCGAGCGCGACCTCGAGCAGCCCCGCGGCCTTGACGCCCGCGTCGGTGACGAGCAGGGGACGCCGCATGCCGAGCCGGCTCGCCTCGCTGCCGAGCTCCTGGATGGCGCCCAGTCGCTGCACGAGGCGGGTTGGACTCTGGTAGGTGCGGAGCGTGTATTCCAGCATGGGGTTAGTAAAAGAGGCCGCCGGGGATCAACCCGGCGGCCGTGACAATCCTATTCAACCGGAATCTCGTGGTGGATGCGGCGAAGGTCGATTCCCTGCCGGTTCCGGACGACTCGCGCCACGACGTAGATGACGATCGCCGCCACGTAGGTGGCGAGGAAGTAGTAGACGGAGTTCAGGGTCGCCTGGAACGACGTCCCGTAGAGGTTGCTGCTGTTGAAAGACCACTCATAGAGCATGAACAGCAGGAACAGCGCCGTGATGACCGAGACCACGGTGATCGTCGGCACGCCGGCGACCTTGTAACGCGAAATGGGTGAAGCGTCGTATAGGTCCTTCCGCCGCCAGGGCAGGATGATCGCCGCGACCACGGTCGCCAGGAAGGTCAAGGCGAGAACCGCAGTGGCGTCCAGGAAGACGCTTTGGAACTTGGGGATGTAGGAGTAGATCGCGCTAATCACCACCGACGGCACGATCATCAAAACAAGGGAGCCGTACGGCACGCGCCTCTTCGCCGAGATGTTGGCCGCCCACGCAGGGAGAACGCGGTCAAAGGCGGCGGCAAAGATCACGCGTGTCGACGAGAGGAAGAGTGTGCCGGCCCAGCCGAAGAACCAGAGTCCCATGACGATGATGAGCAGGGCCTGGAAGAGGTGGTTGTTCACCAACCAGCCCGCGAACATCACCGGGTAAGGCCAGGTCGTGACCGGCGTCGCGTCGCCGCCATAGAGCGCGTAGTTGTAGTAAGCGGCGTTGGCGGAGTTGTAGAACTGCCAGCCCATCGTCTTCACGATGAGGATCATCACCAGGGCCACCATGCCGATCGTCACCCACAGGCCCCAGAACATGCTCCAGAAAGGCTTGCGGATGTCCTTGGCCCCGCGGACTTCGCCGTAGAGCGTGGCGCCCCAGTTGGGCCAGAGCAGGTAGAACGCAAGGAACGGCATCAACAGGAAGATCGGCCCAAGACTGAAGGCGCCGAAGTCGTGCTGCGTGTAACCCGCTTTGGTTCCGAGGTCGATCGTTGATTGGTAGGCATTTCCACTGGCGCCGAACAGCGAAGCCGCCTCGCGATTGAAGGCGTTCTGGAAGTCGCTCTGGCTGGCGAACAGCAAAAGACCGCACACGACCACCAGTCCGACGAGCCCGATCCAGAAGCAGATCTTCTGGATCCGTGCGTAGGTCTCCATACCTAGCGTGACCACGACGCTGACGAACGCGAGCACGATCAAGCAGCTGACGAAGAGCCCGGTTTGGCTCGTGAAGAAGCTGGCGACGCCCGACCATTGGAGCGTGTAAGCGAGGGGAAGGAAGAACTGGACGTTCAGGATGTTGGCGTAGATCGGCGCCCACAGGAACAGGGTGAACCACCACCCGGTGATGGACAGGACGAACCCGAGGCCGCCACCCAGCACACGGCTCTGCCATGCGTAGTCACCGCCTGTTCGAGGCATGACACTCACCAACATCGCGTAGGTGATGACCAGGAATGTCGTCAGGACCCCAAAGATGACGATGGCGGCAAGCAGCTGCCCGTCGGGTACCCAGTAGACGTAAGACATGCCGTACAGGCCGAGCGTGATCAGGTTGATCGACCAGAACGAATAGATGAACGCGTCGAACGTCGACCAGGCCTTGACCAGCCCGGTCGCGTTGCGTAGGAACAGCGCGGGTCTCGTCCCAGGTGCCGTCCCCATCGTGGTGTCCGCCATGTTTGCTTCCTCCTTAACTCTTCATCCGTTGACCAGCTGGTAGCTCTTGATTCCTTTCTTGGGGTCGAGCTGGATGATCGCCCCCATGAGCATCCCTTCCTCGTACGCGCTGCCTGGGTTGATGGACAGCGTCTTGCCGATCTTGATCGCGCCCTTGCTCTCGTGGATGTGGCCGTGCAGCGACAGCAGCGGCTGATGCCGTTCGATCGCCGCCCGCACCGCGGTCGAGCCCACCGGGCGCAGCGCGCGGCCGCCATGCAGGAGCTTGAGGTCCGCGTCGATAGCGGGCGCTTCGTCGAGGCCCGACTTGTACGGCGGGCAGTGCAGGTTGAAGATGGCGCGCGAGGGATCGGCGACTTTCGAGGCCATGCTCTCGATGCGCTCACCGAGTTTCTCCTCGGACTCCTCGCGGTGCGTGTTCCACGGGGTCGGGTTGGACCAACCGGTGGAGATCATCGAGAAGCCGTCGACGTCGACGACCCGACCTTCGCCGAGCTCGACGAGCTCAGCCCGCCTGATCACCTCGTCGACCTCCATCTCATCGTCATTGCCAGGAGACACGAAGCAGCGAATGCCGGAGCCACGCAGCTTCTCGGCCGCCATGCCCATCCAGCGCTCGACCCCTTCCAGCATCACTTCCTGAAAACACGCGGCGCGTTTGCCCGCGTCGCCGTCGAGCTCGTGCAGGCGATCGACGCTCATGCGCAGCGGGTAATAGCCCTTGCGCCGGATGTTGGCCTCGACCTCGCCGACCTGTTCGGCGGCGACGGTCTGATGCTCGCCGCCGAGGGTGACGCTGAAATGGCCGTTCTCCGAGACGATCGGCACAATCGCTTTGCCGGTCATGTCTCCGCCGCAGATGAGCACGTCAGCGTCGTAGAAGCGGGCCGCGTTGAGGAACTTCTTCCAGCAGACCTCGGAACCGTGCAGGTCGGTCGCGAAAAATACTTTTGGCATCTTCCTCCTATCGCTCGACCAATACTTTTCGGATCTCGCGCTCGAATCCTGTGACGTGCCGGCGCATGACGTCGTCGGCGCGGGCCCCGTCGCCGGCGAGGATGGCCCGCAGCAGCTCGACGTGCTCGTCCACCGCCTGGAGCAGCCCCACCTCGCGGTCCAGCACGAGGTACCACAGGCGGAGGCTGAGGTTGAAGTAGCGCTCTAGCGTTGCCTCGAGGAAGGGGTTGTGGGTGCTGCGGTAGACCAGCCGGTGGATCTGCTGGTCGAGGTGCATGAGGTTGCGCTGGTCGGTGGCATGGCCGGGCCGGAGCAGCTCGAGCAGCCCCTCGATCGCCTCCCGGTCGGCGGTCGTCAGCTTCTCCGCCGCCAGGCGCGCGGCGTGCGCCTCGAGCACGACCCGGACCTCTGTGATGCGCGCCAGGTCGGTGATGTTGACGTCGGTGACAAACGTGCCGCGATGGGGGATGGAGCGGACCAGGTTCTCCCGAGCCAGTCGCTGCAGGGCTTCGCGGATCGGCGTTCGCCCGATCCCGAGCTCTTCCCGCAGTCGCGCCTCGTTGACCACCGATCCCGGCGCCATCTCCAGGCGCACGATCCGTTCGAGGATGCGCTGGTACGCCTCCTCGCTCTGAGATCGCGTAGCGACGGCTTCAGCGACCGCCATCATTCCCCTCTCGCTCCCCAAAGCGATATGCGACCGATATACCGGCGCGGAACGTAGCACCGTCCCGGTGCCGCGTCAATCGGAGGTTTTGGTCGCCGCCTCCATCCAGTCGTGGAGCCGGTCGGAGCGCAGCACGTCGAGCGCCCGCTCCCACCTTCCCGTGTAGTAGCCGCGGAAGTCGTAGTCGACCCTCGAGATCTTCGCCTGGATGGCGCCCCACAGCGTCCAGCCGACGTCCGACATGAGCGCGAACAGGTTCATCCGAGCGAGCTGGCGCGGGTCGACCTTGCCGAAATAGGACTCACACAAAGCCGCGCGAAGATCCTGGTCGAAGTCCGCCTCCTGCGCGGTGTTGCCCAGGTCGAAGCACGGGTCGTTGTTGCCGCTCAGCTCGTAGTCGACGATGCGCAGGGCGACCCCGTCGTCGATGAAGTTCTCGCACAGGAGGTCGTTGTGGCAGGGCGCCAGGTGCAGCGCCCCGACGCTGACCGACCGCTCGATCAGGTCGACGGTCGGCAGCCAGTCGCGATAGTCGCCCGGGATCGTCGCGCCGTGCTGGTCGACGATGCCGAGATAGGTCTCGATCAGCCGGAACATGTTGAAATCGCGAAGGAATCGGGGTGCGTTGTGCAGCCGGTGAAACGAATGCGCCATGCGGGCGACCATCTGCCTGGTCTGAAGCGTCTTAGCCGACATCGTCGGGCCGGGGACGAACTCCAGCACCATCACCTCCAGCTCCGGCACGTGCTCCAGCACGCGCGGGCCGATCCCAGTTGAGGCGGCGGCTTTGGTGTTGTGGACCTCATTCTCGCGGTCGATCGAAAGGAGCTCGGTCGATTGCCCTGGCAGCCGCATCACGTAGCGCTTGTCGCCGGATTCGACCAGGTAGTTCTCGTTTGTGAGACCTCCGGAGAGGGGCGAGATCGTGACCGGCCGCCCCTTCCACAGGGAGACGCGAGCCGCCGCCGCCTCAGCTCGCGCGCTGCTTGAGCTCATGTTTGGCAAGGACCGCGTCCTGCGTCACGACCGCGGGCACCATCTGACCGAAAACCTCCACGTCCACCTGTGCGCCGGGCTTCAGCTCGACGGGCAGGTACGAGTAGGCGAGGTTCTTGCGCACGGTGAAGCCGTACGCGCAGCTGCGCAGCCGGCCCACCACCCGCCCATCGCCGTGCACCGCCTCCCCGCCATAGATCGGGACGTACTCTTCGGCACCGACCGCAAGCGTGCGCAATCGGCGCGAGACCTCGCGCCGAATGGATGGCCACTTGTCGCGATGCACACAGAAGCCAAGCCCAGCTTCGAACGGGGTGTCCAGCGGCCCCATGTCGGTCCCGTAGTAGCGATAGCCCTTCTCCATGCGGAGGGAGTCGAGGACGCGATAGCCGCCAGGCGTGATGCCGAATTCGCGTCCGGCATCCAGCAACCGATCCCACACCTGTCCGGCCCGAGCAGGATCGACGTAGAGCTCCCAGCCAAGCGCGCCCACGTAGGTGACGCGCTGTGCAAGAAGGTTCGTGTTGGCGATGCGAAGGGGTTGGGCGGTCATGAAGGGAAAAGCGCTGTCCGAAACGTCTCCGACGGTGACTCGCTGCATCACATCTCGTGCATCGGGCCCCCACAGTCCGATGACCGAGAGCTCGTCCGATGTCTCGCGAATCCCGACTTGAGGGGACTCACCGCTCGCCTGAAGTCGCAGCCATCCCAGGTCGCTGTTCACGAAGCCCGCGCCCGTGACGAGCTGGAATCGATCCTGGGACAGACGCGTGATGGTCACGTCCGCGACGATTCCCCCATTTTTCTCGAGCAGCTGCGTGTATACGACGCTTCCTACGGGTCGATCGATGAGGTTGCCCGCAACCCGCTCCAGATGCGGCAGCGCATCTGGCCCAGTGAGCTCGATCTTTCCAAACGAGCTCATGTCGATGATGCCGACTCGCTCGCGAAAGGCGCGGTGCTCTTCGGCGAGCCGGTCGAAGTAGGGCGGGCGCGTGAATCCGAAGCCCCGCTGGTCGGCGCCGGCCCGACGCCACGGCTTCCCCGGCTGGAAGTAGTCGGGCCGTTCCCATCCGTGCTTGACCCCGAACACGGCGCCGAGGTCCTGCATCCGCGTGTGCAGCGCACTCGTCCGCTTCGGGCGTCCCCACTCGTCGGAGTCGAGGGGATATCGAAGGTAGTAGTAGTACTTGTAGGCCTCGCGCGCGAGCTCGGCCGCGTAACGGAAGTCGCGATGTACCGGTCCGAACCGCCAAGGCCGGTAGGGATAGAGGTCGAGATCGGTCTCGCCGCTTGTGATGAGCTCGGCGAGGCACCGTCCGATACCGCCCGCGCCGCCGAAACCGTTGAGCGAGAGGCCGGCGGCCATGTACAGGCCGGTCACTCCAGGCACCGGCCCGACCAACGGGTTGGAGTCCGGTGTCATGGCGTCCGGATGGCAGACCAGTTTCACGATCCCCGCCTCGTGCAGGAATGGAAAACGGCGCGCCGCGCCCGTGAGGAGTGGCTCGAATCGCGCCTGGTCTGGCGGCAGAGAGGTCCCGGCATGGTCCCATGGCACCCCGTCGATCCAGCGCGCAACCGGGTTCGCCTCGTACCCGCCGAGGACGATGCCACCGGCTTCCGCCTTGCCGTAGATCAGGTTGTCCGGATCGCGGAAGCACGGCATATCGTGCGGCATCTCGTGACCCCGCACGGCGAGCAGTGCCGCGTGTTGATGATCGACGGGCGTCGACACGACGAAGGCGCCCGCCATCGCCGCGATCTGAGGACCCCAGATGCCTCCCGCCACCACCACGACCTCGGTCTCGATCGGGCCGGCGTCGGTGTTGACCGCCTCGACTGCATTGGAACCTGAGATGGAGATGGCGGTGACGCGCCGGTTCGTGTTCACGCGAGCGCCGAGCTCGCGCGCGGCGGCGGCCAGCGCATGGGTCGCCGTGTGAGGGTCGAGGTGGCCGTCGCCCGGCATCCACACGGCGCCGTACAGGGACTCGGTTGTGATCGCGGGCATCAAGCGGACCGCCTCA
>Ga0209689_1001297_pt1 | contig 18625 bp, 19 predicted proteins | sample GraSoiAngelo_149_FD_187119 | JGI IMG/M metagenome (GOLD analysis project Ga0209689, IMG submission 187119) | Grasslands soil microbial communities from the Angelo Coastal Reserve, California, USA - 14_1009_09_30cm (SPAdes) (version 2) | ecosystem: Environmental > Terrestrial > Soil > Grasslands ... | reverse complement strand
CCGGCGACGAGCAGCGCGGTGATCCCAAGAGCCAGGACACGGCTGACGCGCATCCCACACCTCCGAGAATTCGCGGACCGCGCGGGCGGCCCGAGCGGTCAATTGTTATACCATTCGACCACCCATGGGGATCAGTCGGCCGTGAGCGACGGCGAAGGCCGCGTCTTCCTGCGCGGGATCACCTCGGAGCACTACAGCCTCTCGGAATTCCGCCGCCGCCAGCACGAGGCCGACCGCGTCCGGCGCGCCGGCACGGTCACCGACGACGCTTCGGTCGCGCATTCCGGTGACTCCGCGGAGTCGCGGTCCTGGTGGATCCTCGGTCCGGGCGACGAGCCCTTCCTCACCCAGTCGCTCCAGGTGCACTTCGTTGAGCTCTTTCCGGGCGGCTCCAACCACGGACACGGCCATCAGAACGAGGCCTGCTTCTACATCCTCGCCGGCAAGGGCTACGAGATCCACGACGGCAAGCGGTACGACTGGGAGAAGGACGACTTCGTCGTCGTCCACACCGACTCCGTGCATCGGCATTTCAACGCGAGCAAGAGCGAGCGTGCGCTCGCGATCGTCATCAAGGCGAAGGCCGCGTGGATGTACCTCGGCCTCATACAGCAGGGACGGAGCGGTCCGCTCGAGCATCCCGAGCGCTACGAGCCGGCGCGCGATTGGAGCGTCCTCTGGACCCCGGGCGCGACCGACAAGAAGAAGGTCGTCCGCAGGGCCGAGACGCGCTGGGAGGATACGCGCGACGGGCGCGTCCGCATCGTGAGCTCACCCGCGCGCGCGGACCTGCGCACGAACAGCATCGACCTCTACGAGCAGGAGGTCGCGCCGGGCGCGCGCTCGGCGAAGCACTGGCACATGTCCGACGAGGTCGTCTACGTGCTCTCCGGACGCGGCTCCAGCCTGCACTGGGACGTCACCGCCGAGATCGGCGAGCGCTACCAGGCGCGCGTCGCGAAGGAGCCGACCCGCTGGACGTTCGGTCCGGGCGACCTCCTCTACGTCCCGCAGAACACCGTGCACCAGCACTTCGCTGACGGCACCGAGCCGCTCCGCTTCATCGTCGGGCAGAACAGGCTCTTCAAGCTCCTCGGGTACGACTCGGTCGTCTACCTCGAGGACGCCGCGGAGCCGGCGCGCGTGGCGACCGCGCGCGCGACCGCCCCCTCGAGGTAGACCGGCTCGATCCCGAGCGCCCAATAGAGGAGCGCCGCCGGGCCGGGCTGCGTCGTCTCCCGCGGGGTGTGCCGTGCCATCCCGCCGAAGCCGACCGGAGCGAACTCCAGCCAGCCGATCCAGGTGCCGTCTTTGCGCGCGCGCCCGAGCGCGCGAACGCGGTAGAGGTGGCCGTCCGGGTCGCGGACCGGCGTCCGGAACTCGTGGATTAGCTCATCCATGCCGCGCGCTCGCCGCAGGGACCGCGCCAGCGAGCGCTTCGTTACCGGTTCGTTAGACGACGGACATGGGATCCATCTGCCTACCAGACGATCCGAATCGGGTACCGCCGCAGCTGGGCGTCGGCCGTCACGAGCACCAGGTCTTCGACGATGGCTTGCGCGATAAGGAGCCGATCGAACGGATCTCGATGGGTCGGGAGAGATGGGGCGCTCGCCAGGAGCGCTTGTGACACCATGCGCGCCGTGTGCTGCGTCCTCGTGCTTCTCGCCCTCGTGGGACCACGCCTTGTTCTCGCCCTGTTGTGGCTCTTCACCGAGTATCTGAGCCGAGCGTTCGACACGTTCCTCTGGCCCTTGCTGGGCTTCCTCTTCCTGCCGTGGACGACGATCGCGTACGCCATCGCGCAGAACGAGCTGGGCGGCCTCGGCGGGCTTGGCCTCGTCGTCGTCGTGCTCGGCTTCCTGGCCGACATCGGCGTCATCGGCGGCGGCGCCCGCCGGCGGAGCTTCGGAACCAGCTAGCGATCCCGAGCCGCTACGGCAGGTCCTTCGGCTTCTCTCCCTTGCCCACCAGCCAGCCCCAGCGGTCGAGCGCCTTCTTCTTCGCCGCGGGCGTAGGGAGCTGCGACAGCGGGAACTTGTCGAGCCACTCCCACGGCCGTGTGGCGTCGATGATCGCGCGCGAGCTGAAGCCCTTCTTGTCCGGGTGGATGCGCGGATCGAGCGGGCCCGACCACGCGCGAGGGATGATGTCGATCGATTCGGCCGGCTCGCTGCGCGTGCACATGGCCCAGAGGACCTGCTCGAGGTCCATGACGTCGATGTCGTCGTCGACGACGATCGTGTAGCGGCCGAGGTACGCGCCGGTGTGCACGCTCGCGGCGGCGTGGCCGACCTGGCGCGCGTGGCCCGCGTAGCGCTGCTTGATCGAGATCGCGTTGAAGAGCCGCGACCCGCCGACCTCGTGGCACCAGACGCCGACGATGCCCGGGATCGACGCCGCCTCGAGGTCGCCGCGGAGGCGCGCGCTCCGCATGAACGCGCGGTAGAAGGACTGCTCGTCGGGCGGGACGTTCGGGGGAGACGCGAGGATGATCGGGTCGTTGCGGAAGTAGATCGCCTCGACGCGGAACACCGGCTCGGGGCGATCCAGCGAGGCGTAGTAGCCGGTCCACTCGCCGAACGGACCCTCGACCTCGCGCTCGTCCGGGTCGACCCAGCCCTCCATCACGATCTCGGCGTCCGCGGGGATCGGCAGCCCGGTGACGGGTCCCTTCACGACGCGATACGGCGTCCCGCGCACGCCGCCCGCCCAGTCGTACTCGGTGACGCCGTACGGGATCTCGGTGCACGCGGCGAGGAAGAGCAGCGGGTCGCCGCCGGGGCAGAAGGCGAGCGGCATGCGCTCCTTGCGCGCGAACCACTTGTCGCGGTGCTGGCGGCCGTGCTTGCCCGGCGAGATGTAGAAGCCGAGGCGTTTCTTGTCGTGGACCATCACGCGGTATGTGCCGAGGTTCACCCAGCCCTCGTCGGGGTCGCGCGTGATGTCGAAGCTGCCGGTCCCGAGGTACCGTCCGCCGTCGAACTCGTGCCACTTGGGGGCGGGGAAGATCGTGTTGTCCACCTGGTCGCCGCGCAGGACGTTCTCGAAGACCGGACCGTCCTTGGTGACCTCGGCCGGGATCGCCTGGATGCCTTTGCGCACCCGCTCCTGCCATTGGCGCACGAGCTCGTGCGGCTCCGCGTTCGGATCGAGGCCGAGCGTCACCGCGATGCGCGCGAACGAGCCGAGCCCGTTCGACAGGACGCGGAAGCCCTTCTTGTAGCCGGGGATCTCGTCGAAGAGCGTGGCCTTCGAGGGGCGGGTGCGGCCCAGGAGCTCGGTCGCCATCCCGATGTCCTCCTCCGCGTTCGCGCCGCGCACGGTCTGCAGCTCGCCGAGCGCCTCGACGCGCCGCAGCCAGTCGCGCAGGTCGGTGGGGGTGGTGACTTTCGGCTTCGTTTCGATGGCCATGGCCGCCCTCTCAATCTCTCGGCTACGCCGAGGAGACAGCTACTCCGTGTCCTGTTCAAAAGTACGCGTGAGCGCGCGTGGCCGCCATCCGTCGTCGGGGATGGCGAGGCAGTGATCGGGCGGCAGCTCGACCCACACCTTCTGGTCGCGCCGCAGCTCCGCGGCGGGATGCGCCCGCGCACGCATGACCGTGTCGCCGATCTCGACGACGCAGTCGAGGTGGTCGCCGAGGAACGCCGCGACGCGCAGCGTGCCCGCGAACTCATTCGGCCCGCCCGTCGCGCCCGCGTGCACCAGGAGCCGCTCGGGCCGCAGGACGAGGAGCGCCTTCGCGCCGGGCACGAGCGCCTCGGAGAGCGCGCAGCGCACCACGCCGCCGAGCGCGCGCACGCCGCCGTCCACTACCTCGCCGGGGACGAACGTCGCGTCGCCCACGAAGTCGGCGACGAAGGGTGACGCCGGGCTCGCGTAGAGCTCGCGCGGCCGCCCTTCCTGCACGATCCTCCCGCTTTGCATGACCGCGACCCGGTGCGAGAGGAAGAGCGCCTCGGCCTGGTCGTGCGTGACGTAGACGGTCGTGATGCCCAGCCGGCGCTGCAGCTCGCGCAGCTCGATGCGCATGCGCTGGCGCAGCTTCGCGTCGAGGTTCGACAGCGGCTCGTCGAGCAGGAGCAGCCTGGGCTTGCGGACGAGCGCGCGCGCGAGGGCGAGACGCTGCTGCTGGCCCCCGGAAAGCTGCGGCGCGGGGCGGCGATCGAGGCCTTCGAGGCCGACGAGCGCGAGCGCCTCCTTCACGAGCCGCGCGATCTCTTCCTTCGACGGTCGGTCCTGGCTCACCTCGAGAGGGAACGCGACGTTCTGGAACACGCTCATGTGGGGCCAGATGGCGTAGCTCTGGAACACCATGCCGATGTCGCGCGAGTACGTCGGCACGAACCTTCGCTCGCCCGACAGGACGCGGCCGTCGAGGCGGATGACGCCGCCCTCGGGACGCTCCAGTCCCGCGAGGCACCGGAGCGTCGTGGTCTTGCCGCAGCCGGACGGACCGAGCAGCGTGTAGAAGCGCCCGTCCTCCACGGTGAACGAGACGTCCTCGACCGCGTGGACGCCGCCACGGTCGGTCGTGTACGTCTTGCGGAGCCGTTCGACCTCGAGCATCAGGTGGCCTGCACGGTCCGTCCGCCGAGACGCTGGAGGACGGCGACGAGGGCGACAAGGACGACGATCATCATCACCGAGAGCGCGGCGATCGCGGTGTACTGGCCGGTCTCGCGCATGTCGAAGATGCGGATCGCGAGCACGACGCTCTGTGTCGAGTAGAGGAGGATCCCCGCCGAGAGCTCGCGGAGCGAGACGATGAAGACGTAGATCCACGCCGCGAGCAGCGCGGGCCGCAGCAGCGGGATGGTCACCCGACGGAAGGTCGGCCACCAGCGCGCGCCGGCCGCCGTCGAGGCCTCTTCGAGCTCCTTGTGGATCTGCGCGAGGCCGCCGCTCATCGAGCGGATGCCGTACGGGAGGTAGCGGGTCACGTACGCGATGATGAGGATCCAGATCGTCCCGTAGATGCCGATCTGGATGGTCGAGTAAAGCCACACCAGGGAGACGCCGAGGACGATCCCCGGGATCGCGATCGGCACGAACGCGAGGAAGTCGAGCAAGCCGCGGCCGGGCGTCCTCGTGCGGATGGTGATCCACGCGACCACGGAGGTGATGGCGACCACGACCGTGGCCGAGACGAGCGCGAGCTTCAGGCTGTTCACGATGGCCGCGCGTGTGAGGTCGTCCTCGAGGATGAACGAGTAGTTTTTGAGCGTGAGCTCGCGGAAGTTCTCGACCGACGGAAGCGTGTAGACCCGGATGAGGCTCGAGTAGAGCAGGACGACGAACGGGAGTGCGACGGCGAGGAGCCCGTAGACCGCGAGTCCGGCGAGCGCGAGGAACCGGAAACGCCCGAGCTCGACGCGCCGAGGCCGGTAGGCCTTCCCCGTGATCGTGGCGAAGCGCTCGGCGTGCCGCGTCACGCGGCGGTGGAGCAGAAGCCCGAGGACCGAGATCGCGAGGAGCACCGAGGCGTACGCGGCCATGAGGCCGTAGTTCGGCGGGTACTGCTTGAGCGCCAGGTAGATGCGCGACGTGTACACGAAGACGCGGCCGGGGAGGCCGATGATCGCGGGCACCTCGAACGACTCGAGGGTGCGCACGAAGAGGATGAGGACCACCGACGCCGCCGTCGGCAGGAGGAGCGGGAGCGTCACGCGGCGCAGCGTCTTCCACGGATCCGCGCGCGACGCGGCCGCGGCCTCCTCGAGGCTCGGATCCATCGTCCGGAACGCCGCGCTCATGAGCACGAACGCGAGCGGCGCGCTGTGCAGCCCTTCGATCCAGATCATCCCGGGGATCGTGTAGGCCGACAGCGAGAACCCGAAGGCCCCCTTGAGCGGCGCGTTGATCCAGCCGATCTCGGGGCTCAGGAGGAAGAGCCACGCGATCGTGTGGATGATCCCGGGGACGATGAGCGGAACGAGCGCGATGCCGTACCAGAGGTTGCGCAGCGGTACGTCGCTCCGCTCTACGGCCCAGGCGATCGCGGTGCCCATCGCGAAGGCGACGACGGCCGACCCGCCGGCGTACGCGAGCGAGTTCGCGAGGAGCTCGAATGACGCCTGGTCGGTCAGCACGCGCGCGAACCACCTGGTCGTGAACTGGAAGTCGAAGACGCTCCCGCCGGACGAGAACGCGCCGAGCACGAGGATGGCGAGCGGAAAGAGCGTGAGATACGCGAGGACCGCTATCGCCGCCGCGACGATCACGACGTCCGCCCGCCACGTGGGCGCCTGGAGCGCCACGCGGCGGGCGGTCACGCCGGCCGAGGTCACCTCAGGGCGTTACTTGATGCCGAGCGTCGCGCGCCAGAAATCCGAGTCCTTGTCGAAGTCGGCGCGCAGATCGAGGGACACGTAGAAGCTCTTCGCGAAGTTCGTGAGGTCCGGGTACTTCGGCGCGATCTTCGGGTTCGCCGGCACGCGTCCGGTGCTCTGGATCGCCAGCTGACCCTCGTCGGCCGTCAGCCACTCGATCAGGAGCTTGCCCGCGTTCGGGTGCGGCGGCTTGTCCGCGAGCGACATCGCCTGCACGTCCGTGATGATCGGGTCGGTCCGCGCCCAGTCGATCGTCTTCTTGTCCTCGTATTTGAGCTGTGCGAGCCGGTGACCGTTCGACGAGAGCGTCGCGGCGAACTCGCCGGCGGCGAGGAGGTTCGCCATCTCGGTGTGCCCGCTCCGGAGCGACGGCTTGTTCGCGGCGATGCACTTGAGGGTGGCCTGCGCCTCGGCGTCGCCGAGGATCTTGCGCAGCGCCGAGTACACGACGACGTCGCCCTGCTCGACGGCGATCTTCCCGGATAGCGCGGGGTTGCAGAGGTCCTTCCAGGTCTTGATCGTCACCCCGGCGGGGAGCTTCGCGGTGTTGAGACCAGGAAGGTCGTTGTTCACGCGGGCCGCGACGAACGCGCCGTCCTTGTCCTTCACCTGATCCGGGTAGCCGTCGAAGGACGCGGTCTTGTACTTCTGCGTGTAGCCCTGCTGGATGATGAAGCCGACCTCGAAGAGGTTCGACTCGACCACGTCCATCAGGTTCTGGCCGGCCTTCTTCTCGGTGACGACCTTGGTGACGAGGTCCTCGCCCGAAGCCCGCGTGTGCTGGACCTTCAGGCCGGGGAACTTCTGCTCGAAGAGCGGGAAGACCTTCTTCGCGTCGTCGTTGTTCATCGACGAGTAGATCGCGACCGTGCCCTCGGCCTTCGCCAGCTCGTAGAGGCGAGTCATCGCCTGAGCGGATGTTTCCTTGCTCGCCGCCGCGGTCGCCGTGGGCGCCACGGACGGGCTCGCCGCCGGTGACGCCCCGCCCCCGCACGCAGCGACGAGGATCGCGGCCGTCGCGCACCTCGCGAGGAACGACGAACGGACCATCCCCCAAACCTCCAGCGGAAGGGCTCCCGCGGCGAATGATCATACCATTGGACCAAACCGCCGGGGGTGGCCGACACTGTGGGTGTGAAGCTCGAGGCGCGCGGCGTGACGGTGCACTACCGACGCCGCCGGAGCGAGGATCACTTCCTCGCCGTCGACCGCGCGGACCTCGAAGTCGGCGAAGGCGAGTTCGTGTGCATCGTCGGTCCGTCGGGCTGCGGCAAGACCACGTTCCTGAACGCGGTCGACGGTCTCCTTCCGCTGACCGGCGGGTCGCTGGTCCTCGACGGACGGGCGATCACCGGTCCGGGCCCGGATCGGGCCCTCGTCTTCCAGCAGCCGAGCCTGCTGCCCTGGCGCACGGTGTTGGGCAACGTCATCTACGGCGTCGAGCTGCGCGGAGCGATCACGGGCGCCGAAGCGCGCGAGCGCGCGCAGCGGCATATCGAGCTCGTCGGCCTCAAGGGCTTCGAGGACTCGTTCCCGAGCGAGCTTTCGGGCGGCATGCAGCAGCGCGTCAACCTCGCGCGCGCTCTCACGACCGACCCCGAGGTCCTGCTCCTCGACGAGCCGTTCGGCGCGCTCGATGCACAGACCCGGGAGACGATGCAGCTCGAGCTCCTCCGCATCTGGAACCAGACGCGTAAGACGGCGATCTTCATCACGCACGACATCGTCGAGGCGGTCTACCTCGCGGACCGCGTGATCGTCTTCACCGCGCGGCCTGGGCGCGTGAAGATGAGCGTCCCCATCGGGCTGCCTCGCCCGCGCGACCTGCGCATCAAGCGCGAGCCGCGGTTCCTCGAGTACGAGCTCAAGATCTGGGAGAGCATCCGCGAAGAGGTGATGCGCTCGAACGACATGGAAGAGAGGGTCGCCTGATGGCCGTCACCGATCGCGCCACGACGCGCGTGGCGCCGCGCTCGGGCACGATCGTCGAGCCCGCGCCGGTGCTCGCGGTGCCCAAGCCGGACACGTGGTTCAAGCGGAACGAGTCGAAGGTCATCGGGACGATCAGCGTCACGACGTTCCTCGTGCTCTGGCAGTCCCTCGGGTTCGTCCGGGCCGCCTGGCCGCAAGGCATCGTGCTCGGCGGGCTCAAGCTCGCGGTCCCGCCGACGCTGTTCCTCCCCGTGCCGAGCGAGGTGATCCTCGCGTTCCGCGACCTCGTCCAGGGTGGGGAGCTCGCGCAGGACGTTGCGGTGAGCCTTCAGGAGTTCGCCATCGGCTACGTCCTCGCCGTCGTCGTGGGGGTCCTGCTCGGCCTCGGCATCGGCTGGTACCGGCGCTTCTCCTACGCCGTCGATCCGTTCATCACGTTCTTCTACGCCACGCCGCGCATCGTCCTGCTCCCGCTCCTCATCATCTGGTTCGGGATCGGCATCTGGTCGAAGATCGCCGTCGTCTTCCTCGGCGCGTTCTTCGCGATCGTCATCAACACCGCGGCCGGCGTGCGGAACCTCGACGCGAACCTCATCAAGGTCGCGCGCTCCTTCGGTGCGACGGACCTGCAGCTCTTCCGGACCATCGCGCTCCCCGGGTCGGTCCCCTTCGTGCTCACCGGGCTGCGGCTGGGCATCGGCCACGCGCTCGTCGGTGTCGTCGTCGGCGAGCTCGTCGCGGCGCAGCACGGGATCGGCCGGCTCATGGCGATCGCGGGCTCGACCTTCCAATCGGACAAGGTCTTCGCCGGGCTCATCATCATCGCGAGCGCCGGCATGCTCACCACGCTGCTACTCCAGCGCTTGGAGCGCCGCTATGAGGCGTGGAGGCCTCGGGCCAACTAGCTCGCATCGCCGGTCCCGAGGGACGCAGCCACAAGAGGCGAGCGTCAGCGGACACAGCTATGGTGTCGTGCGCACGACACCGAGAGGGGAGAACCACATGGCGGGAAAGATCGTTCACTTCGAGCTGCAGACCAAGGACGCGAGCCGCGCGAAGCGCTTCTATGGATCGCTCTTCGGCTGGAAGTTCAAGGATTCGGAGATCCCGGGGGTCGAGTACTACTCGATCGAAGGGATCGAGCCAGGTGGCGGGCTCAATCCTCGGCAGGACGCGCCCGGACCGGTCGTCTACTTCGACACCGACGACATCGAGGCGACCATCCGCAAGGTCCGCGAGCTCGGCGGAAAGGCCGACGAAAAGCAGCCGATCCCGGCGATGGGCTGGTTCGCGGGCTGCACCGACACCGAGGGCAACAACTTCTCGCTCTACCAGAACGACCCGAGCGTGCCGATGGAGATGCCCGAGCAGGAAGCGGGCGCCTCGAGCCGGTAAGCCCGATCGGAGGCGGCCGGGAGGCTCAGTTGTCCCGGCCGCCTCAATGGTCATACCATTGGCGGCGTCGTGTTCACCCCCGTCCACCAGGCCCGCGCGTCTGGCGAGATCGTCTCCCAGATCGAGCGCGCGATCTTCGCGGGAGAGCTGCACGCGGGCGACCGCCTCCAGTCCGAGCGCGAGCTCGCGGAGCAGTTCGGCGTCTCGCGCATCACCGTGCGCGACGCGCTCCGCGTCCTCGAGGCCCGCGGCCTCATCCGCGTGAAGGTCGGCGCGACCGGCGGCGCGTTCGTCGCGGAAGCCAACGTCGACCGCGTCGCGGAATCGATCTCCACGATGATCCAGCTGAAGCGCATGACGCTCTCGGAGCTCGCCGAGGCCCGCACCGTCGTCGAGGCCGCGACGGCGGAGCTCGCGGCGCACCGCGCCGACGCGGCCGCGGTCTCGCGGCTCGCGCAGTCGGTCACGCGGGCGCGCGGTCTCATGGGCCAGAACATCAGCCACGCCGAGGCCAGCATGGACTTCCACGTCGAGCTCGCGCGCGCGGCCGGGAACGACGTGCTCCACGCGACGGTCAACGCCTACCGCGAGCTCCTCCTGCCCTCGATCCGCGACCTGCGGAACGAGCGCGTGGTGAAGAACACCCAGAAGGCGCACGAGGAGATCGTCGAGGCCGTGCGCCGCCGCGACGCCGAGGGCGCGCGCGAGCTCATGGTCGCGCACCTCGCCGACTTCGAGAAGCGCCTCCGCAAGCGACTACAGGAGCGAGAGGAAGAGCGAACGCCCACCACGAACCTCCGGCGCCTCGTGCGGCCGACCCTGGAGCGCCGCTGATGGGAGGACGGCGAAACTGATGGCTGTCGTCACACGCCCGAAGCAGGCCACCGGTCGCGGCTACCCGGACCTCCGCGAGCACCTCGACGCCCTCGAGCGCGCGGGGCTCCTCGTCCGCGTGCGCCGCGCGATGAGCGCGGAGACCGAGGTGCATCCGCTGGTGCGCTGGCAGTACCGGGGCGGTCTGCCGGAGGAGGAGTGGAAGGCGTTCCTCTTCGAGAACGTCCACACCGCCAAGGGTGGCCCTTCACGGTTCCGCGTCGGCGTGGGAGTGCTCGCGGCATCGAAGTACGTGTACGCGACCGGGCTCGGCTGCGAGCCGGACGAGATCGCCGCGCGTTGGGAGAATGCCCTCGCGAATCGGATCGCCCCGGTGATCGTCGAGGACGGCCCGGTCCACGAGGAAGTCCACGTCGGCGACGCCCTCCTCGAAAAGGGCGGGACCGCGGAGTTCCCGATCCCGATCTCGACGCCCGGCTTCGACAACGGCCCGTACACCACGTGCACCCACTGGTTCACCAAGGACCCCGAGACCGGCGTGCGCAACCAGGGGAACTATCGCGGGCAGATCAAGGCCGCCGACCGCATCGGCATCTTCCCGTCGGGGCTCGGGCAGGACGTGTACATCCACTGGCAGAAGGCGCGGAAGAAGGGCCAGCACCTGCCCGCCGCACTCGTCATCGGTGGGCCGCCGGTCGTCAGCTACGCCTCCGTGCAGAAGGTGCCCTACGGGGTCGACGAGCTCGCGATCGCCGGCGGCCTCGCCGGCGCGCCGATCCGCCTGGTGCGCTGCAAGACCGTGCCGCTCGAGGTGCCGGCCGAGGCCGAGATCGTCTTCGAGGGCTATATCAATACGCAGGAGCTCGAGGAGGAAGGGCCGTTCGGCGAGTCGCACGGGTATATGCACCCGCGCCAGCTGAACCCGTTCTTCGAGATCACCGCGATCACGCACCGCAAGGACGCCATCTGGGTGTCGTTCATCAGCCAGGTGACGCCGTCGGAGTCGAGCGTCATCAAGAAGGTCGCGTACGAGCCGATCTTCACGCAACACCTGCGCCAGACCTGCAACATCCGCAGCGTGAAGCGGGTCGTCATGCACGAGCCGCTCACGAACCTGCGCAAGCTCATCGTCGTCCAGATGGCGAAGGGTGCCCGCGAAGCGGAGATCTGGCGCGCGCTCCGCGCCGCGTCGAGCTTCAACCAGGGTGTGGGAAAGATCTGCGTCGCGGTCGACGAGGACATCGATCCCGACGACGCGACCGCGCTCTGGTGGGCGGTGTGCTACCGGGCGCGCATGGCGATCGACGTCGAGATCACCGGCCATCTCGAGAAGGGACACGCGCCGCCGTTCCGGGGCACGGGCATCGAGCAGGCCGCCGAGGGCCGCGACACGGTCGCCCACGGCGATCCCGCCGACGACAGCGGGATGCTCATCAACGCCTGCCTCAAGGAGCCCTGGCCGCCCATCTCGCTGCCCACGAAGGAGCACATGGAGAACGCGCTCGCGATCTGGAAGGAGCTCGGCCTGCCGCCGGTGCGGCCGCAGCGGCCGTGGTACGGGTATTCGCTCGGCCAGTGGGATGAGGAGCTCGAGGAGGAGGCGCGCCTCGCGATCGAGGGCGAGCACTACAAGACCGGCGAGAAGCTCGCGCGCCGCCGCGTGAAGCTTTCGACCACGCGCGCCTCGCGGCCCGACGCGTATCTCGGCACCGATCCCGTGCCCGGCACGCCGGTGGACCCGGTCGCCGCGGAGCATTCACCCGGGACGCCGGGCTACGAGGAAGAGCCGCCCGCGCGAATGCCGGACGAAGAGCTCCCGCGCGATGACGGGATGTGATGGCGACAGCGGCTGAGACGCGTCCAGATCCGTATGCCGCGGCGAAACAGGTGCTCTCGCAGATCCCGCACCCCGTGGTGATCATCGGCGCGGCGCACGGCGACGAGCGCTCCTGCGCGACCGCGACGACGATGTACGTGTCGCACGTGCCGCCCATGCTCGCGATCGCCGAGCACCCGGGCTCGCGCACGACGCGTCTCATTCAGGAGAGCGGCGAGTTCAGCGTGTCGATCCTTCACGACGCGCAGCAGGAGCTCGCGGTCCAGGCCGGGCACTCCGCGCCGGGTGCGGACAAGTTCGCCGCGCTCAAGATCCCGATCGTCACGCAGTCCTTCACGAAAGTGCCCGCCGTCGCCGGGAGCATCGCGCAGATGTGGTGCAAGGTGCGCGACACCCGGCCGACCGGGGACCACGTCCTCTTCGTCGGCGAGGTCGTGGCCGCGACGGTGAACGACCGCAAGTTCGACGCGCTCCTGCGGTACCGTCGGCGGTACATGCGAATGGGTCACTGGACGAGCGAAGAGGCGCCCGAGGGATACCCCACATAGCCGGTAGGCGAATCGTCGTCGCGCTCTCGGGCGCGTCGGGCGCGATCTACGGGATCCGGACCCTCGAGGCGCTCGCGAAGGCGCCGGACGTGGAGACGCATCTCATCGTGTCGGCAGGCGCGAAGGCGACGATCGGCTACGAGACGACGTGGAAGGTCGACGACGTCCTCGGGCTCGCCGACGTGGTGCACGACGAACGCGACCTCGCGGCCACGCTCGCCAGCGGCAGCTTCATCACGCACGGCATGGTGGTCGCGCCGTGCAGCGTCAGGACGATGTCTTCGATCGCCAACTCGCTCAACGACAACCTCATCGTCCGCGCGGCCGACGTGCACCTGAAAGAGCGCCGCACGCTCGTCCTCATGGTCCGCGAGACGCCGCTGCACGCCGGACATCTCCGGCTCATGCGCGAGCTCGCGCTCACGGGGGCGGTCATCCTTCCGCCCGTCCCCGGCTTCTACGCGCTGCCCAAGACCGTCGACGACGTGGTGGACCACAGCGTCGGGAAGGCGCTCGATCAGCTCGGTGTCGAGCACACGTTGTTCAGGCGCTGGAGCGGGCCTGACGGAGGCCGTGCGGCTGACGGGGGCCGGGGGGCGGAGCCCCCCGACTCGTGAGCGTCGCCACGCCCACGCGCTCGGCGACGCTCGTGGCCGCCGCGAGCCGCGCGCTCGCCGTCGCGGGGATCTTCGACATGAACGGCCACGTGAGCGTGCGCGACGGCGACCTCGCGTACGTGAACGCCCACAGCGCGAGCCGTCTCAGCCTTCGCCCGGAGGAGGTCGCGGTCGTGCGCATCGCCGACGGCGCGGAGGTCGAGCACACCCCGCCGAGCGAGATGGCGCTCCATCTCGGCGCGTACCGGGCGCGGCCCGACGTGGGCGCGGTCGTCCATGCGCATCCCCTGTTCGCCACCACGTTCGCCGTGGCCGGGAAGCCGCTCGTCTGCGCGTTCAACTCGGGGGCGTGGTTCGGCCACGACGTGCCCGTCTTCGACGACCCGGTCCTCGTGCGCGACGAGGCGGGCGGCCGGGCCGTCGCCGGCGTGCTGCGCGAGCGGCGCGCCGCGCTCATGCGCGGGCACGGCGTCCTCGTCGTCGGCGAGGACATCCCGAGCGCGGTCGCCGGAGCGATCCTGCTCGAAGACAGCGCGCGGCGTCTCTGGCACGCCTACGCGATCGGAGAGCCGCGCCGGTTCAGCCAGGCCGAGATCGAGACGGTCCGCGCGCAGACGTCGAGCCCGCGCGTCATCCGCAAGTGGTGGATCGACGCGCTCGAGCGAGCGAAGCTCGCTGGCGTGCTCGACGGCATCGATCCCGCGACGCTCGTCTGAACCGGCCGGTCTTCTTCCAGTACGTCGTCGCGTGCGCGGTGACGACCGCGGAGGGCACGCTCGGGCTGCTCTACGCGCCATACCTCGACCGCTACGGCTACGCGCTGCCGACGATCGGCACGCTCTCGGCGCTCCTCGGCATCTTCCGGCTCGTGTCGCGCGTGCCGAGCGGCGCCGCCTACCATCCCTCGAACGCGCGGCGGCAGCTCCTGTTCTGGCTGATGGTGTTCACCGCGTCGACGAGCGGCTTCGCCTTCGCGAACGGGAACGTCGTCGCGGTCGCTCTCCTCACGATCGTCCACGGGTACGCGTTCGGCGCGCTCGGCACCTACAACCTCGCCGTCACCATCGATCTCACCGGTGGCGAGCGCGCGGGCGCGATCATGGGCTGGTACACGGCCGCGCTCTCGACGGGGTACGCCCTCGGTTCGTTCGTCGGCGGCGCCGCGGCCGACCGGCTCGGCGTCGACGGCGCCCTCGCCCTGCTGGGCGGCCTCCCGGCCTTGTCGGCGCTGCTCGTCGTGCCGATGCCGGTCATAAGCGCGGCCCCGAACGCGATCGAGCGCGCGCCGGGCCTGCGCGGTCTCTTCGCCGCGCACGCGCGGATCGACGGGCGCGTCTGGCTCGCGTTCCTCATCGCGCTTTACATCAACATCCTGTCTGACAGCGTCGACACGTTCTTCCCGCTGTTCGGCCTGTCGGTCGGGATCCCGCTCGCCGCGTCCGGCGCGCTGCGCGGCCTGAAATCCGGCGCCGCGACGTTCATCCGCTTCATCTCCGGCGCGATCTTCCGCTACGTCGACCATCGCACCGTCAACTTCTGGAGCGTCCTGCTGTTCGGGATCTCGAGCCTCGTGCTCGGGGCCGTCACGTCGCTCCCGGTCTTCTTCGCGCTCTTCCTCGCCGCCGGCGTCGCGCGGGGACTGCTCCGCGTGACGAGCGCCGCGTCGGTCGCGGAGCTGCGGCGCGAAGGCAAGGACGTGGGGATCGCGTCCGGCATCTACAACATGGGGCTGGACGCGGGTGCCATCGTGGGGCCTGCCATCGGAGGGGTCGTGGGCGACGCCGTCGGCCTGGGCGCGATGTTTGCGCTCGTTTCTGGTAGCGCCCTGTTGCTCTACTTCGGCGCGGCGCTCGCGACGGCGAAGGGCCGGGAAACGCTGCCGGTGGTGGGCTCGCCGCCCTCACGCGCCCGGTAAGTGCGCCCGATGGCGTACGCGGGGCACCGCCGTATGGCGCAAAGTGCGTCGAAAGCGCCACTGGGGCGCGCCTCCCGCACCTACACTTTCCGCTGATGGGGAAGGGCCTCGCGGTCTTCGCGCTCGGCGCGATGCTCTTCGCCTCCGCGTGCGCTCCGGTGGATCGGTCTCGCGGCACCGTGCCGTCCGGATCGGCCGAGGACCTTCGCTTGGCGGACGTTCCGGCCGCCGACGTCGCGCCCGTCGCCGCGCGGCCCGCGCCGACAGGGCTACGCGTCGAGTCACACTCCTTCTACAGCGATGCGCTCGGCAGGACGATGCCGTACAAGGTGTACCTCCCGCCGCAGTACGCGACCGACACGACGCGCCGGTTCCCGACCCTCTACCTGCTCCACGGGATGGGCGGCTCCGACGACCAGTGGATCGACGTCGGCGCGCCGGTGTCAGCGGAGAAGATGATCCGCTCGGGCCAGATCGCGCCGCTCGTCGTCGTGATGCCCGAAGGCGAGACCGCGTATTGGGTCGACCACGCGAACGGCGGCCCCCGGTGGGGCGCGTACGTCGCGGTCGATCTCGTGAAGGAGGTCGAGTCGGCCTTCCGCGTCCAGACCGGCCAGACCCATCGCGCCATCGGCGGCCTGTCCATGGGGGCGCACGGCGCGGTCCAGCTCGCGCTCAACTACCCCGGCGTCTTCGGCGTCGTCGGCGCGCACAGCCTGGTCCTTCGCCGGTTCGACAGCGCGCCCGCGTACTTCGGCGACCAGCAGCAGTGGTCCCAGCGCGACCCCATGGGTCTCGTGAAGACGAAGCCGCAGGCCGTGCGCGCCGTTGCGCTCTGGATCGACATCGGCAAAGACGACCCGTGGGCACCGCTCGCGGAACGGTTCGACCGGGAGCTCACCGACCTCCACATCACGCACCAGTGGCACGAGTGGCCCGGCGACCATTCGGGGACCTACTGGAGCGCCCATCTCGGCGACTACCTTCGCTTCTACGACGCCGCACTCGCCGGCGTCCCGGCGTTCGGCGGGCGCCTGGTGCTCCCGCCGCTGTACTAACCGCTCACTGCTGCCGCGGGCACGCCGCCGCGGTGCGGCACAGCGTCTTCGCGTAGTAGCCGAGGTAGTCCGGCACGTGCGCGCTCCAGTACTGCGCCGAGTGGTCGCCGGAGTAGACGTGCCACTCGTGCGCGATCCCAAGCGATACGAGCTGGTCATGGATCGCCGTCGCCTGCGCCAGCCACGGATCGGCGTCGCCGGTGTCGATCCACCAGACGTAGGCGCGCGCGACATCGGGCTTGGCCTTGATGAGCGCCAGCGGGTCGCGCGCCGCGAAATCCGCGCCGAAGCCGAGATAGGTCGGCGCGTCCCCCTCGGGCCGCAGTGACGGGCTCGTCGCGGCGATGACACCCCAGATCCCGGGGAAGTTCAGCGAGAGCTGCATCGCGGCGTGGCCGCCCATCGAGAGGCCGCCGATCGCGCGGGCTTCAGGCCTCGCGATCGTCCGGTAGCGCGCGTCGATCGTCGGCACGACCTCTTTCGCGGTGTAGGTGCCCCACTTCTCGCCGTTCGCGCCCGTCCGTTTGTCGATCACGTGGTCGACCCAGTACTCCTGGTCGCCCTCCGGCAGCACGATGAGGAAGGGCGGGATCGCCCCGAACTCCATGAGGCGGTCGGCCTGCTCGAAGATGCCGTAGTCGACCCACTCCGTGACGAACCCGCTGCCGCCGTGGAGCGCGTACGCGGTGGGATAGCGCGCGCGAGGGTTCGCGTCGTACCCCGGCGGGAGGTACACCAGGTACTTGAGGGTGCGGTCGAGCGCCGAGCTGTGGAAGCTGCCCTGCTCCGTGCGACCCTTGCCGAGGTCGCGCGGGCCCGCGGGCGCCGACGGACCCGTGCCTGACGAGGCCTCCGGCGTCGCCGCGAGAGACGCCAAGGCGGGGGGATCCCCGCGTACGAGATCGCGCGTGCACGCAACCGCGGCGAGGAGCAGCACGAGGGCGGTCGCGAGACGGCTCACCCCGCGGTGGCGGGGATCGGGCCTTCGCGCCGCGCCGTGAGCTGGTGCCACCTGTGGATCACGATGGGCTGCACGAGGCACGCGCCCCACACGAAGAGGACCGCGCTCGCCTGGAACAGCGCGTTCTCGCGGTCGAGCCGTACCGGCGCCATGAGCTCCGATGACCAGAACGCTACGGCGAAGAGCTGCACGGCGTAGGCGAACAGGGCGTGTTTGCCCATGGGCAGGAGCAGCCAGCCCACGACGCGGCGGACCGGTCCCCAGGCCAGCGTGACCGCCGCGTACGCGAACGACGCCGCCGCGAACAGGGCGATGACGCGTCCGATGCGGGCGTCGTTCTTGTCGAAGAGGAGCTCGTGCACGTCGACGTCGCCGGTGCCCGACGCAAGCAGGTGGATGGTCGCGAAACGGATGACGTAGAGCGCGATCACCATCGCGAGGCCGAAGGCGACGAGCGGCCGCGGCCGCAGCAGCTTCGCGAGCCGCTCGCGGTGGAAGCCGATGACCAGACCCATGAAGAACATGAGCTGCCAGGCCGAGAAGGGGAAGCCGCCGTCGACGATCTCCCAGGCGCGCGGCACGCGCTCGGGCCACAGCTGCTCGACCGCCCAGGCGGTGATGGATGCGGCGATGACCAGGCCGGTGTACCCGCGCGCGATGAGCCAGAGCGCCGGCCCCGCCATGAGGACGAGGAGCGTGTAGAGGACGAGGATGTCCGTAAGCGAGTACGTCCGGTGGAACGTCAGGACGGAGACGGCGAAGTCGAGCCGGCCGTGCGCCGGGGTCTGCTGCTCGACGTACGGCGCGCCGAGCGCGGTGGACACCGCGGCGAAGGCGATCGTGAGCGCGACGGTCAGCGTGTAGAGGAGCCAGGCGCGCCCGAAGACCTTCTCGAACATCGCGCGGACGCCCTTCACGTTGATCGTCCGGTTGTGGACCATGCCCATCGTGAAACCCGAGAGGAGGACGAAGCCCTCGGCCGCCGACACGATCCAGCGGTTCCCGCCGGTGAAGACGTAGAGCCACGACTGCTCGCCGCCGACGTGGTCGATGATCATGACGACGACGCAGAACCCGCGGAGCAGGTCCACCCGCAGGTCGCGGGACCCGCGGCCTTCTCCGGTCGCCTCGTAGCGCCAGGCAAGCAGCCGTGTCCGGAGCGCTTGGAGCATCCGTTGCATCCTCTCACGGCT
>Ga0209689_1001296_pt1 | contig 18630 bp, 13 predicted proteins | sample GraSoiAngelo_149_FD_187119 | JGI IMG/M metagenome (GOLD analysis project Ga0209689, IMG submission 187119) | Grasslands soil microbial communities from the Angelo Coastal Reserve, California, USA - 14_1009_09_30cm (SPAdes) (version 2) | ecosystem: Environmental > Terrestrial > Soil > Grasslands ... | reverse complement strand
ATGATGCTCATGGGCGACGAGGTGCGGCGCACGCAGGGCGGCAACAACAACGCCTATTGTCAGGATAACGAGACCAGCTGGTTCGACTGGACGCTGCTCGCGAAGCGAGCCGACGTGCACCGGTTCGTGACCTTGCTCAATGCTCGCCGGGTATTGCGAGACGTGGAGCACGAGCGGCAGCGGGTGGCCCTGGGCCAGCTGAGCCGGCAGGTCGACATTATCTGGCACGGTGTCAGACTCCAGGAACCGGACTGGCGTCACTGCTCGCACAGCGTGGCGTTCACGGCGAGGTTCACGACGGAGCGAGTGTGCTTTCACGCGATCCTGAACGCGTACTGGGAGCCACTCGAGTTCGAGCTGCCGTCGGTCGCCGATGATGGTCGACATCCATGGCGCCGATGGATCGACACCTTCCTCGATTCTCCGGACGATATCGTCGAGTGGGAGCAGGCTCCCTCGGTTCCCGGCCATAGCTATCGTGCGGAGCCGCGCTCGGTGGTGGTGCTGTTCGCAGGCCTCGATCCTGAGCGCCAATCCACAGGCCGAGAGGGGCGCTGATCTGTGATCAAGTTCGGCGCCGGAGATGGGCCCGGCGCGCCGGTGGGCCGGCGGGGCGCAACAAAGTCCATCGGCGTGAACCTAGGCTGCTGGCGCCCCTTGGACGAGGCCTCCACGTTCTCGAGCGATTGAAGCAGCGCCGCGACCAACGAAGCGCGTATGCTCCTCCGGATGATTCGCGATTTGCCGGATAGTCTCGACTACCTTGTCTGGATCCCAATTGGTCGTCTTCGTGGGGGACCACCGGGCACGCCAGCCGGCACGGAGCCGATAAGGGCGGCGGTGATCACCGGCTGACGAAGTTTTCCCGTCGGCGATCACCGCCGCCTTCCTTCCGTGTGCCATCAGGACCGCGGGAGGCGCCGAAATGAACCGAAGCGGGTTTCTCGTGGAAAAGTGTTGCCGCCAGCTCGTCTGGTCGCCGTACCACCCGGCTCCCGCTGGAGGGCGGGACCTGTTCCGACGCAGTCCAGCGATTCGTCGTGGGCTGGAGCGCCACTTCGCAGGAGAGCGGGAGGGTTGCACGAGACGACACCGCGATCGCCGGCCCTCGCGAACAACACACGTCGATCCCCGCACTGCGCTGCCGCTGGAAGACGCAGAACAGATTGCCGAAGGCCGGGCAGGGGATCCCGGCGCGGTGGCGGCAGTCTCTTGCGTGTTCTTGCGGGAATCGCCTCGCGGTGCAACCCCTTGGTCATGCTGCGCGCTCAAATGGAGCGAGTGGGTAGAGTCGCGGCTCGCCCAAAGGGGGTGCTATGCGTCGAGAGTGGAAGCTTATCGCCGTGGGCGCTGCGCTCGTGACCATTGGCGCGGCGGCCGGCGTCCTGGGCGTGCACGCCCAGGGTGCAAGCACGATGGCCGATCCGTCCAAGTCCAGCTATCTCTCGGTCAACGAGGAAGACTTTCGAACCGTCTTCGCGCGGATGAGTGCCGCGAAGGCGCAGATCATGAAACGCCAGTTGGATTTGCTCAGCGCACGCTATGACCTCGGCGATCGTCCCGCCGCTAACGTCAGGATGAGCCGAGGGAAGCCGATCCAGGAGGGCGTCCGCGTCAAGCTGCCCGCCGGCGTGGCGTGGGAGGCGCTCGAGAAGATGACGCCCGAGGAGATCCGCGAGAAGGGACTCTTCCCGAAGGGCTTCATGCCTTTGCCGCATCCGAACCATCCCGAGGGCGGAATGGTTTTTCCCCACTTCCTCATCGACGAGGTCAAGAAGCAGACGGGCAGGGATCTGACCCGCTTCGATCTGGACTTCGACATTCCCGACCGGTTCCTGCCAGAGTTCCCGGCGCCCATTTACCTGACGACTCGCCCGGATCTCGGGGACGTGTCGCGGGGCCAGCTGGTGACCACCGACAACTATTACGAGCTCTTCAACGGCATCTTGAATCCGAAGCAGCTCGAGGGGCTGCGGCTGCTGCTCACGCCTTTCGCCCAGCAGCAGTTCAACCTGACCGCCGACCGCCGCAGCGAGCGGCCGAGCCTCGGAGTCGCGTGCTTCGACTGTCATCAGAACGGCAGCACCAACGGCGCGGCACACCTGGTCGGAGACATTCGCCCGCAGGAGTTTCGCCACCGGATCGAGACGCCGACCCTGCGCGGCGTGAACATCCAGCGGGTCTTCGGGTCCCAGCGGGCGCTGAAGACGGTCGAGGACTTCACCGAGTTCGAGCAGCGGGCGGCCTACTTCGATGGCGACCCTGTGATCGCCACGAAAAAGGGTGTCAACGTCCTGGAGCGCGGGAGCCAGATTCATGACATGGCTGAGTTCCAGGAGATTCTAGACTTCCCGCCGGCGCCGAAGCTCGACGTATTCGGGAAACTCGACGCCGGGAAGGCGACGTCGGTAGAGCTACGCGGGCAGGCCCTCTTCTTCGGGAAGGCGCAGTGCGCGACGTGCCACGTGCCCCCGTACTACACGGACAATTTGATGCACAATCTGAAGGCCGAACGTTTCTACCGGCCTCAGATGGTCAACGGCATGATGGCGTCCGCCGACGGGCCCATCAAGACGTTCCCCCTCCGAGGCATCAAGGACACGCCGCCCTACCTTCACGACGGCCGGCTCCTGACCGTCGACGACACGGTGGAGTTCTTCAACCTGGTTCTGGGACTTCAGCTGACACCCCAGGAGAAAACGGATCTCGTGGCTTTCCTGTGGGCGCTGTAGGTGCGCGGGATCTGCTACACCGAGTGACCCGTCCACGCCGTGATCATGGGCGAGCACCTGCCGTTCTCTCGCGATCGGAGTAGATCGCAGAAGCGGCTCGGGCGCAAAGCGAGGTAGCGTCGACAACGAACGCGAGGCCCAGCGGGCGCTGATGGCGGTGGTCGCCCACGAGCCCAGCAAACCGGGCCGGCTCACGGCGCCGCTCTCCATGCCGGATCGGCACAGGGCGCCGCCCTATTTTCAGCTGGGCGGCCAACTTTTTGCCGTGCTCGGACCCTGGCGGCGGCACGGTAGCCGGGCGCTCGATCTGCTCACCCCTCTAGTTCCTAGGGCACGGACCCACGTTCGGTGCGCCGTGCATCTCCTTGGCCTTTCGGTCCCTCTCAAGTAAAATCGACGGCCGAGTCCCGCGGCGTAGTTGCTAGCCCCAAGGGGATGAAGATGCACAATGCGGATTGTCGGAGAGCGTTTGCCCTGAAGTTGTCGAGTCTGTCCGCTCCCGCGGTGCGCGTCGTGCATACCCTTCTCAGTCCGCTCCTCATCGTGATCGGGGTGCTCCTCGCCGGGTGTCACGGCTCGTCCACGGCCGCCGGGCCGCCCCCACCTCCCGTGGTCCAGGTCGAGCCGGTGGTCGAACGGGATGTGCCGATTTCCTCCGAGTGGGTGGGGACGCTAGTCGGCTACATCAACGCACAGATCCGCGCCCGCGTCAGCGGCCACCTCGTGAGCCAGAATTACAAGGAGGGCTCGCTCGTCAAGCCCGGCGACCTCCTGTTCCAGGTCGATCCACGCCCGTTTCAGACCGCCGCCGATCAGGCCGACGCTAGACTCCAGCTAGCGCAGTCGCAGCTGAGCCAGGCCAAGGCCCAGGTCAGCGCGAGTCAGGCGCAGGTTGAGCAGGCCATGGCGACGGTGGTCCAGGACGAGGCCCAGGTCAAGCGGGCGGAGGCCACCCAGCGTCAGACGGAACTCGACGTCGGCCGCTACACACCGCTGGCCCAGCGCGGGTCAGTCAGCCAGCAAGAGCTCGACAATGCGGTCCAGAGCAACCTTGCCAACCTCGCGGGGGTGGCGGCCGCGCGCGCCACAGTCCTGAACGCGCAGGCCAGCGTGACGCAGGCGCGGGCCGCGCTCGAGAAGGCGCATGCCGACGTAAAGACCCAGGAAGCCAATATCGCCGCCGCCCGCGCCGCGCTTGCCGACGCCCGGCTCAACCTCGGCTACACGAGGGTGCTGGCACCGATCGGGGGGATCGCCGGGTTCCGCGTTGCTAACATCGGGGACTACGTCGGTCCAAGTGACGCCGCGCCCCTGACGACGCTCTCGCAAGTCGATCCCATCTACGCGGAGTTTCCCATCAGCGAGCAGCGGGCCCTCGCCGTGTTCCGCCGATGGGACGCCGATCCGAGCGCGCCGCGGGACATCGAGCTGGAGCTGACCCTAGCGGACGGAAGCGTCTATCCCACGCAGGGGCGGGCAGCCGCCCTCGATCGACAGGTCGACGTGACCACCGGCACCGTGCTCGCGCGTGGCGTCTTCGCGAATCCGGGGAACGTGCTCCGCCCCGGCCAGTACGCCAAGGTGCGTGCCGTCGTCGAGGTCAAGAAGAGTGCGCTCATGATCCCCCAGCGGGCCGTCCAGGACCTGCAGGGAGTCCATCAGGTCGCGGTGGTCCGGCCGGACGAGACCGTTGACGTGCGCACGGTGAAGGTCGACGCGCGCGTCGGCTCTCTCTGGATCATCGCCGAGGGGCTCAAGCCCGGCGAGCGGGTGATCGTGGAGGGAGCCGACCGCGTGCGAGCCGGCCAGAAAGTCCGGCTGGCGTCGAGCGCACCGTCCGAGACCGGCGCGTCGAAATAGGCCTGGAGCATGGCCAGGTTCTTCATCAACCGGCCTATCGTCGCCATGGTGATCTCCGTCCTCATGGTGATCACCGGCCTCGTCGCCATGGTACAGCTTCCCATCGCGCTGTATCCGAACATCGCTCCGCCGGAGATCCTCCTCACCGCGCGCTACCCGGGGGCCGACGCGGTGACGCTCGAGCAGTCGGTCGCCACGCCCATCGAGCAGCAGATGAGCGGCGTCGACAAGATGCTCTATATGTACTCGCTCAACCAGGGCAGCGGCAGCCAGATGCAGTTGAGGGTGGACTTCGACGTCACCACCGACCCGAGCGTCGACCAGGTGCTCACGAATCTGAGATACTCGCAGGCCGCCTCCCAGCTGTCGCCCGACGTGGTGAATCAGGGCGTGACGGTCACGAAGTCGGTCACGAGCCCGCTGGGGATCTTCGTGCTGTACTCGCCGAAGGGCACGTACGACCCGCTGTTCCTTGCCAACTACGCTTACGTCAACATCAACGACCCGATGACGCGCGTTCCCGGTATCGGCCAGGTGCAGATTTTTGGGGCCTCCCAGTACGCCATCCGGCTCTGGGTCAATCCCGATACGCTGGCGAAGCTCGACATCACGGTCAACGAGATCGCGAACGCCTTGCAGGCCCAAAACACCGTCAACCCTGCCGGCCAGTTAGGCGGCGACCCGGTGCCTCCCGGGCAGGAATTCACATACACGGTGCTGGCGCAGGGGCGACTCGCGACCATCGGAGATTTCGAGAACATCGTGGTGCGGGCGAAGTCCGACGGCGCGCTGGTCCGGGTGAAGGACGTGGCCCGCGTGGAACTCGGCGCGCAGAGCTACATCCGACGGGGCCGCCTGAACGGGCGACCAGCCGCCCTCATCGCCGTTTACCAGCTCCCCGGCTCCAACGCCATCGACACCATGAGGGGCGCGACCAAGCTGATGGAGGAGGCCAAGTCGCGTTTTCCCAACGACCTCGACTACGTGACGTCGCTCGACACGACCCTGGCCGTGAGCGCCGGCATCCGGGAGATCGTCAAGACCCTGGTCGAGGCCCTCCTCCTGGTCGTCCTCGTCGTCTTCGTGTTCCTTCAGGGCGTCCGGGCGACCCTCATACCGCTGCTGGCGGTGCCCGTGGCGCTCGTCGGCGCCTTCATGGTGTTTCCGCTGCTGGGCTTCTCGATCAACACGCTGTCCCTCTTCGGCCTCGTGCTGGCCATCGGCCTCGTGGTGGACGACGCCATCGTCGTAGTCGAGGCAGTCGAACACCACATCGAGGAGGGGCTCTCGCCTCGAGAGGCCGCCTTCAAGGCGATGGAACAGGTCTCGGGACCGGTGGTGGCGATCGCGCTCATCCTCGCGGCCGTGTTCGTGCCGACGGCATTCATCCCGGGCATCACGGGGCGGATGTATCAGCAGTTCGCGGTGACGATCGCCGTGTCGGTGCTGATCTCGGCGTTCAACGCGCTCACGCTCAGCCCGGCGCTCTCGGCGCTGCTCCTGCGGCCGCGGCGGGAGATGCGCGGTCCGCTGGGGGCGTTCTTCCGTGGCTTCAACCGCTGGTTCACGCGCGCCACCAACGGCTACGTCAGCGCCTGTGGCCATCTGATCCGCAAGTCCGCAGCGTCGCTGATGCTCCTCCTCATCGCGGCGATATTCGCGGGCCTGATCGGCTCCCGGCTCCCGGGCGGCTTCGTCCCCGACGAGGATCAGGGGTATTTCTACGTCAACGTCCAGCTTCCCCTGGCCGCGTCATTGGATCGCACCGCGACCGTTAACGACAAGCTCGACCGCATCTTCAAGACGACGCCCGGCATCAAGTACTACACGGGCGTGGCCGGCTTCAGTCTGCTGAGCCTGGTCACGACGACCTACAACTCGTTCTACTTCATCACGCTGGACGACTGGGACGCTCGAGACAAGAAGGGGCTCACGGCCGCCGTCATCATGCGGGAGCTGAACCAACGGCTGGCCGGCGTGGCCGAGGCCCAGGTCTTCGCGTTCTCGCCACCCGCCATCCCGGGCATCGGAACGTCCGGTGGGGTGACGTTCATGCTGGAGGATCGCGCGGGCAGGGATCCCGCGTTCTTGGCCGAGAATACGGCCACGTTCCTCGCCGCCGCGCGGAAGCGACCCGAATTTGCCCGGCTCTTCACGACCCTGCTGCCGGGCGCGCCGCAGCTCTTTGCGCAGGTCGACCAGGAGAAAGTCCTCAAGCAGGGGATCGCGCTCTCTTCGGTCTACCAGGCCCTGCAGGCCTTCCTGGGCGGCGCCTTCGTGAACTACTTCAACCAGTACGGACGGGTCTGGCAGGTGTACGTGCAGGCCGAGGGCGAGTACAGAACCCGGGCCGAGAACGTCGGTCAGTTCTACGTGCGCAACGCCGTCGGCCAGGCGGTGCCGCTGTCCACGCTGGTCACCATGAGACCGGTCAACGGCCCCGAGTTCACCACGCGGTTCAACGAGTACCGCGCGGCGCAGATCAACGGATCGCTCGCGCCCGGCTACACCACCCAGCAGGGCATGCGGGCGCTCGAGGAGGTCTTCGCGCAAACCATGTCCCGCGACATGGGCTTCGATTACTCGGGGATGTCGTTCCAGGAGAAGGTGGCGGCGGAAGGCATCCCTCCTTCCGCCGTCTTCGGTTTCTCGTTGCTCGTGGTATTCCTACTCCTGGCCGCCCAATACGAGAGCTGGACGCTGCCGTTCGGCGTGCTGCTGGGCACGCCCATCGCCGTCCTGGGCGCCATGGGTGCGCTCTGGCTGGGCCGGCTCGAGCTGGATGTTTTCTCTCAAATCGGCCTGGTCATGGTGATCGGCCTGGCCGCCAAGAACGCCATCCTAATCGTCGAGTTCGCCAAGGAAGAATACGCGCGCGGCACCTCGCTCGTCGACGCGGCTCTGGCCGGGGCCCGCGTCCGGCTGCGCCCCATCCTCATGACCGCCTTCGCCTTTATCCTCGGCGTTCTTCCGCTCGTGATCTCGAAGGGCGCCGGCGCCAACTCCCGACAGATCCTGGGCACGACGGTCGTGGGAGGGATGCTGGCGGCGACGCTCATCGCCATCTTCATCATCCCAGTCACGTTCTACGTGAGTGAGCGCTTCCGACGAGAGTCAGAGCACCCACCGCTACCGGACGTGGCGCTCGCTCCGATCAGCGGAGGGTCGGGCGGTGAGCCTTCGGCCGCCGGGAAACACCCATGACGCGCTCCGTGAGCAGATCGATCGTCTCCGGGATCGTCGTCGCCGCACTTCTTGGCGGCTGCGCGATCGGCCCGGACTACAAGCGCCCCTCCGTAGCCGAGCCTCCGACGTTCCGGGGCCAGGCGACCGGGGAGGCCGCCTCGTTCGCCGATGCGCCGTGGTGGGAGGTGTTCCAGGATCCTAGCCTGAAGGCTCTGATCCAGGAGGCGCTGCGCAGGAACTACGACGTGCAGATCGCCGCCGCCCGCGTGCAGGAGGCCCGAGCGATTCTCAGCATTGCTCGATCGGACCTCTACCCGTCTCTCGACTACGGCGGGGGTGTGGCGAGGGGCAATGTCACACCCGGGATATTGGGGGGACCCGGCGCACAGGCCCCCGAGACGAGCAACTTCTATGACGGCACGCTCACGGCATCGTGGGAGCTCGACATCTGGGGTCGAATCCGTCGCTCGAACGAGGCGGCACGGGCAACGCTCCTGGCCAGCGAGGACGCCCGGCGTGGCGTCTGGCTGACGCTGGTCAGCGATCTGGCCCAGGCCTACTTCGAACTGCTGGCTCTCGACGTGCGCCTCCAGATCGCCCGGAACAGCACGGACGCCTACCAGCGCACGTACGACCTGTTCCTGGATCGCTTCAATCTCGGCGTGGCCTCGAAGCTCGAAACGTCTCGGGCCCAGGGCGCACTCGGCGATGCCCAGGCCACTATCCCGCAGTTTGAGAGCGATATCATCGCCAAAGAAAACCAGATCAGTATCTTGCTGGGCAGAATTCCCGCCCCGATTCCGCGCGGCAAGCCGATGTACGAGCAGCCTGTGGTGCCGGTGGTGCCCGCCGGGTTGCCGTCGACGCTACTCGAGCGGCGCCCCGACCTCCGCCAGGCCGAGCAACAGCTCGTGAGCGCCAATGCGCGCATCGGCATCGCCAAGGCGGAGTTCTTCCCGAAGCTCAGCCTGACGGCTCTGCTCGGCACGGCCAGTCCCGAGGTGTCGGCCCTCACGGGGGGGACGGCGACGATCTGGGCGGTGGCCGGCATGTTCAGCGGACCGATCTTCAACGCGGGGCGCACCCTGGGCAACTACCGCGCCTCCATCGCGCAATGGGAACAGGTACGGCTTCAGTACGAGCAGGCGGTCCTCACCGCGCTCCGCGAAGTCTCGGACGCCCTCACCGCGCTGGGCAAGCTGAACCAGGCCGAGACGGGACAGGACATGGCAGTGAAGGCGCTCGACGAGGCGGTGGAGCACGCGACGAATCGCTATCGCCAGGGGCTGGCCAGTTACTACGAGGTGCTCGAAGCCCAGCAGCAGCTCTACCCGGCGCAGAACACGCTCGCACAGATTCGCCGCAATCGCCTCCTCGCCTACGTGCAGCTCTACAAGTCGCTTGGTGGTGGCTGGAGCCTGACCGATGCCGAGTGGACGAAGCCGGCGGAAGGAAGCGGCGGCTGATCCGAATGAGCATGCTGGGGAACCGGAAGTTGCGCTCCGACATTTTGCCCCACAACGGGGACACCCCGGACGACCCGGATCCGGCTCATGTAGACCTCAGGGCCGGTGGAGGATCTTGGCGAGGATAGCCGTGATGCGGTAGGTGGCTGTCCAGGGTTACCTAGGCCCGAGCCCTAGAAGGACGTTACCGGTGACGACCCGGGCCAGCTCGCCGAGATGCGTGGCACGCTGGGCCAGCTGCCCGTCCACGGCGAGTGCGGAGAGCCCGTGGGTGGCCGACCACGCGCAGAGCGCCAGCTCCTCCGGATCCCCGTCCCGGACGACCCCTGCCTCCTGACAGTCTCTGATAGCGCCGACAAGGAGGCCGAATGCCTCCGCAGCGGCCTGCATCAAGCCGGGGTGCACCGAGCGGTCCGCTGCCACCCGTCCGAACATCACCCGAAAGTGGGCGGGGTGGCCGGAGGCGAACTCGATATACGCGAGCCCGTGCGCCTGGAACCGGCCCAGTGGGTCCCCGGCGTGGAACGCCGCGGCCCGGCGCATTCCCGCCGTCATCGCACGGAAGCCCTCCTCAGCGACGGCAGCCAGCAACGCCTCCTTGTCCCGGAAGTGGCGGTACGGCGCGGCCTGAGAGACCCCGGCGCGTCGGGCTGCGGCCCGGAGGGTCAGGGCGTCGGCTCCTTGCCGCTCGACCAGCGCGAGCGCGGCGTCCAACAGCGCGCGGCGGAGATTGCCGTGGTGGTAGTGGGTCCGCCGTCCCCGGCGGCCCGCCCCGGGTCGGCCCCCTCCCCGTCGACCTGCTCGTTTCATGGTCCCGATCCCTCCGAGGAGCTAGGATAAGACGTCGGTGTTGACGGCGTATACATTTTATGTTAACGATGTCACCATTACGGTCATTCTTTCGGAGGAGGCGGCCATGAGACCACGTAGCTCCCTCGTGATCCTCATCGCGTCGGCTGGGCTCACCGTTGGTTGCAACGCCCTGGCCATCGGGGCGGCCCCGGATAAGGCGCCGAGCGCCGAACGCACGCCCGCGGCGGTCCAGGCCGACGGCCTCTTCTGGGGAACCCTGCACGGTGGCCAGTACGAAAGGATCCCGGAGGCGCTCACGGCACTGACGGGGGCGTACCTGGACAACCCCAACGATGCCGTGACGGCCGCCCACATCGGCTGGATGCACATCTGGAGGTTGTCCGAGCGGGCGCGTCTCGAGCCGGCCCGCGATCCGGCAATCACCGACCATGCCGTCCTCGCCAGGAAATACTTCGAGGAGGCCGTGCACCTGAATCCGCGCGAGCCACGGTACCTGGGCTTCTACGCCGCCCTGTTGATGACGGAAGGCGCGATCCACCGCGACGAAAAGCTACGACGCCGGGGCTACTACACGATGCGAGACGCGATCGCGGCTTGGCCGGAGTTCAACTACTTCACCGCAGGCTATGGGCTCTCCTCTCTCAAGCACGATTCCGAGCGCTTCGCAGAGGGACTACAGTTCCAGTGGCTGACCCTGGACGCCTGCGCCGGCGAGAGGGTGGACCGCGTTAATGCGGACTTCTCCCGGTATATGCGCCTTGAAACGAAGGACGGCCCCAAGCGGGTGTGCTGGAACTCCTGGATCGCCCCTCACAACTTCGAGGGATTCTTCCTCAACTTCGGCGACATGCTGGTGAAGAGCGGGCAGCCCCAGACGGCGGTGAAGATGTACGCCAACGCCCGACACGCGCCAGAGTATGACGCCTGGCCCTACAAAAACGTGCTAGAGGACCGGATTCGCAACGCCGCGGCGAACGTAGAGGCATTCCGTCAGGAGCATCCTGAGATCGGAGTGCCAACCATCATGGTGCGATCGCGTTTTGCCTGTATGGGGTGCCACCAGCTCTGAGCCGCAGGGCCCGCCCCGCTGGGACTGTCAGTAGTGGAGCTTCACACCCTTTCTGAGGGCGTCAACCTCGGGCTTCGGCGAGCCGCGGGCCCAACTGGTCATAAGTGCGCGTGTCCCCATGCTCCCATTTCTTGAAGACCGCGGCGATCTGGGCTGGTGACACTCTCCTGTTAGGGAGAGTGTCAGACGTTCCGGGACGGGTGGGTAGCCCTTCCTGGCGAGAGATGAACTCTCACATCTGTGATCGCGACAACGAGGCACCGGCAACCCGGGTGGAACGGAGGAAGGCCCTCCCGTTTGCCCTTCACCTCACGGTGGTTGAAGGGATCGCATGCCGGGCAAAGTGCACCGTCCCCCTGCCGCGTAATCTTTGCCCGCACGCCCCGTTCCCTATAATGGGCGAGGGCCGAACGTGAGGCTTCGAGACTCTGGAGCCAATCGAGAAGGAGATAGAACTTGTGCCGGCGGTACGCGTCGCGAATTTCAGGAGAGTCTCGGAGATTCGGGATCCTCTTAACTCCGTCCCAGAGTGGCGGGAACTTCTCGCGCTGAGCGAAGAACGCGCGCCAGCGATCGAATTCGGGCCAAGCGAATTCCTCGGCTTCCAGCCGTGCTAGCCCTGCGGCGGGGAACTCCCCAATCCCACTGCCGCGCAGAGCGGCCGCCTTTAAGAGACGGGTCATGGTCTGACGCTCTTCCGCGGAGTGCCCGTCCGTTCGGACGATGGGGATGCCTGCGTCGTGGAGTTCATGCGTCATTTGATGGCCTACTCGTCCCTGGTCCAAGATCGCCTGAGGGCCAGGAATGTCTGCTCTTCCGTGGAGACCGGCAGGACTCTGAAGATCCACCCGCCCACGACGCTTCCGACGACCCCAAGGATCATGTCCGCCTGCACCAGTAGCCTCCGTCGTTCATGGCGATCCTGGCCAGCCATCCGGCAATGAGCCCGACGAGAACCGACGTTTCGACGAAATGCATGACTCGCCCTCCTTGGGCCGGGTGCTCGGCTCTCCCCGCTCTCGCTTGACTCACTGAGGTAGCACGATATAAACTATATATCAAATAAAAAATATATAAGTTCCGATCGAATCCGCGCGGGCCCAGGGGCTGGCGGCCGTCGGTACTGCTGCGAGCCCACGAGGGGGGATTCGCGACACATCCGCGCGACGCCGTTCTGCTTACCGACCCCATGCCGGTTGATTAACCGGATTCGTTGACCTCGACAATATTTCACCCCGAGCCATGGTCCTTGCTAGTATCTTTCAAGACATCAGACGGCACCTTGTACGTCGTCGCCGGGTATCTCACCGGATGCACCTGAGCGCGTGAAAGGAGGGCCCCTCGTGAGATTCCGCTTCGCCGTGCCCCTCGTCGTCCTTGCCCTCGTCGGTTTGACCGGCTGCGTTGGCGCCCAGCAGGTTCGCCCGGACAACCCGCGCGGTGCCGGCGGCCTCGTGCCCTCCGTCGACGACAAGGACGCGGGCCTCGTGGGGGTGGCGCCGAACTTCGACGTCAAGGCGTATCGTGTCGTCGCCGTCGCGCCGTTCACCGTGAGCGAGTCGGAGATCAAGGACGAAGGCGACCGTCGATTCGCCGACAAGATGACCGGCTATCTCCACACGCAGCTGGTCCGCCGACTGACGGAAAGCGGGCTGTTCACGCGGGTCGTGAACCTTGGGGCGGCGGAGATGCCCAAGGATGCGGGCCACATCCTGCGGCTCGACGGCGAGATCACGCGGCTGGGGCGTGGCTCACAGGTCGCACGTTACTTCGCGGGCGCGTACGGCGCCGGGGCCACGCGGGCGCAGATCGAGACACGTTTCGTCGACGTTCCCACCGGTCGGATCGTCATGGTGACCGCCGACCGTCGCAAGGCCTCGGTGGGATGGTTCGGCGGGGACGACGACGCGCATCTGGAAGAGTCGTTCGACGACGCCGCCCGCGATCTTACGAAGTTCCTCACCCGGCTCTCACGCGGCGAGTCGCCCGCAAAGTGAGCGGGCGCAGCGTCGGTTAATATCGGACGCAGGTTTCTCGGCCGGAATATCGTCAAGCGCCTCGGCGAGGCGAACGACGGGGCGAACGCGGTCGGACCTCCACCGGAATCTGTCAGTCGGTTCGACGTTGGTCCGCCACGACACAGGTCCCGTCTTCCTCTGCATCAGCGCCGCCTTCGGGAGATCGCCGGTCAGGGCAACTTGATGGATCAGGCCAATCAGTCGGGTTGCGGTTCGCTGTTGGGCGGTGAGCAGCGGACGAGGGGGCGCGGGCGAGATTCAGAGGCGACGACTCCCCCTACAAACAACGACTCCCAATAAAGCGAAGGATGGCTTGGCCGAGGGCGCGTTCGCGCCCGTGGAATCCGTGGGGCGCTCCCGGGAGGACGATGCCGGTGAAGGAGCGGGCACGGGTCGCATTTCGCTCGAATGCCCCGATGAGCTCCACCGGGCGCCGGTCGAGGTACTCGTCCCGACTACCGACGATGGCCGTGACCGGCACGCGGACCCGTCGGAGCGCGGCCCAGCGAGCGTCGCGCCGGTAGTAGGGGAATACGTCTTCGGCTTCGCCCGGCTTGTACAGGCTGAGGTAACGCCGGGCGCACCAGAAGCCCCAGGCGCGCGGGACGAGCGCTTCGGGATCCCTGCTCGCGATCCGCTCCGCGATCGCGACCCGGCGTCGAAGCTCGCGGCCGCGGATTCGCTTCATCTCTGCCGCGATGTCGGAGATGGGCCCGACCAGGACCAGCCCAATCACACGGCGATCGCGGGTGCGGGCCGCGTAGTGGAGAACCTTGTTGGCGCCGGTGGAGTGCCCGGCAAGGACGACGCGGCGGTAGCCGCACCTGACGGCAAACCCGATCATCGCCCGGATGTCGTCGACGCTCCGGCCGAAGCGCTCGAAGGCCGCACCGGCGAGGTGCTTACCCCGGCCGGCGACGACATCGTGGCCCCGGTTGTTGAACTTGAAGTACCCGATGCCCGCGGCGTTGAGTCGGGTCGATAGTTCCCGGATCAGCGGCTGGCCGGAGGAGAACACCGACCCGAGGCCGTGCACCCAGATGAGCGCGGCGCGCTGGCGGCGCCTCGGCTCGGCGATGACCCCCTCGAGCCAGACGCCGTCGTCAGTGCGGAGGCGGACGAGCGAGACGGGGACGCCGGCCGGTCTCGTCATGGCCGGACAATGGCGGGATTCGCGGGGACGGTCAAGCGAAAGCATTTTTCGCCGTGCCCGTTGCCCCTCGACCTCGGCGCCTAGCCCGCGATGACGATAGCGGGCGTAGGCGTCACTCGTCAGCGTGCCCCTGGTGGGCGTTGTCCCGATGCGTGGGGCTCTCAGGGCAGCAACGCGGGCCGTCACCACTTCGGGCCACGGAGCGTGTCACGCCGCGTCACGGGCTGACAGCTCCGACCTGATCCTGTCGCCTTGTCGGGTCGGCGCTAGAGACTCGGTCTCGGCGACGACTCCACTGCTCCGTGAGTCGGTCGGCGGGGTTGGGGGGTGACCCCGCGCGGACGCCTCGGGCCCCGTGTACAATCTTAAGCTCGAAGACGTCAGGGGCAACTGCACGTGCGCTCACGGCGGGGCGAGGCTGTTGCGGCGCGGCCAGAACGGCGTCTCGTCTCGAGGGCCCGGGGGGCTGTCTGAAGTCGACCGCCGAAGGCGTCTCGGTCGGACAGACGAGGTAGCGGCAGCGTCGCCGGTGGCATGACGGCCCTTCCGGGTCAGCCGCCCGCCATGGCGTGGCCCCACTGGCCACTCTGAGAGGTTCGGTCACGCCCTAAATTTCAGCGTGATAGGTCTTATGAGATGAGAGCCTTCTTCAGGTCAATCGGGGAGGTCGCCCTGCTGGCCGCCCAGGCGATCTGGGAGGGCCTGATCCCGCCCTACGCGAGCAACCTCGTGGTGGCACAGATCCAAAGTATGGGTGTGAGCTCGCTCCTCTTGACCGTGGTCGCCGGGCTCTTCGCGGGCATGGTGGTCGCGCTGCAGGGGGCACACGAGCTCGAGCGCTTTGGCGCGACCCTGTACATCGGGCCGACCGTAGCCCGCTCGATCGTCCGGGAGGCCGCGCCCGTGATGACGGCGTTGCTCGTCGGGGGCCGGGTGGGGGCCGGCATTACGGCTGAGCTCGGCGCGATGATGGTGACGGAGCAGGTCGATGCGCTGCGGGCGATCGGGGTGAGCGTCGTGAAGTTTCTCGTCGTCCCGAGGCTGCTGGCGGGCCTCCTCGTCTTTCCGCTCCTGACGATCGTCGCGAACGTCGTCGGGGTCCTGGGCGGCCTCTTGATCGCGGTCTTCCAGCTCCACATCGATTCCCGGCTCTTCTGGAACACCGTCCTGGATTTGACGACGTTTCGCGACTACCTGAGCGGGGTGGGGAAATCGGTGGCGTTCGGGTTCCTCGTGACGCTGGCCGGGTGCTACAAGGGGTTGACCTTCACCGGCGGGAGCACGGAGTTGGGACACGCGACGACGGCGACGGTCGTCGCCATCGGCAGCGCTGTGCTGATCGCCGACTTTCTCCTGACGCAGCTCTTTTTCGTCGTGTAGGGGAGACCCATGGCGGAGACGGTGACGGGAACGACGATCACGGGAACGACGCCCGGGCTCGGCGGGGGCCATCCCGAGGTCCTGAGGCTGGAGGGGGTCTCCAAGCGCTTCAGGGGGCGCGACGTTTTGCGGGGGGTCGACTTCAGCCTCAAGGGATGCCAGACCGTCAGCGTCTTCGGCGGGAGCGGGACCGGCAAGAGCACGCTGCTCCGGCTGATCGCGGGTCTCATCAAGCCGGACCAGGGCCGGATCGTCCTGTTCGGGCGGGACGAGGTGCCCCTGAGCGAGCGGGAGATGCTGCCGCTCCGGCGGCGAATGGGGGTCGTCTTTCAAGGCGCCGCGCTGTTCGACTCCCTCACCGTCGGCGAGAACATCGCGTTTCCCCTCCGCGTACACACGCAGACCGGCCCGGCGGCGGTGCGGGAGAGGGTGGCGGAGGTGCTCGCGCGGGTGGGGCTGCCGGGGATCGAGGAGCGGTACCCGGCCGAGCTGAGCGGCGGAATGAAGAAGCGGGTGGGCATCGCCCGGGCCCTCGTCCTCTGGCCCGAGTTCCTCCTGTTCGACGAGCCCACGGCGGGGTTGGATCCGAGCAACGCCCGGCTGATCGGGGAGCTGATCGCCGAGCTGCACCGGGATCTTTGTGAAACCTCGGTGGTGGTGACCCACGACGTGGAGTGCGCCTTCGCGATCTCGGACTTCATCGCCTTCCTCGACGAGGGGCGGATGGTCGAAGTCTCGCCGCCCGAAGCCTTTCGCCGGTCGCCCCGACCGGAAGTGCAGCAGTTCTTGGCGGGCACCCGTCGCTAGGGCGCGACGTCCAGCACGGCCCGAGGGAGGTCTCTCATGGAACCGCGGAGCGGGGTCAAGGTGGCGGTAGGAGTATTCGTATGTCTCGGGCTGCTCCTGTTCGCCGGGTCGATCTTCCTCTTGGGCCAGCGGGGCCGGTATTTCGCCGTCCAGCATCCGCTCCGGACCGCCTTCACCAGCGTCGTCGGACTGCACGAGGGGGCGGCGGTGCAGCTGGCGGGCGTTGCCGTGGGCCGCGTGACGGGGATCCGGCTGAGCCCGCCGGGGCAGAAGGTCCTGGTGGAGTTCAATGTGGCGGGGGACGCTATCGAGAACGTCCGCCAGGACTCGCGCGCCCGGCTGGAGACGATGGGATTTATGGGCGACAAGTTCGTGGAGGTCAGCGTCGGCAGCCCGGCGGAGCCGCAGGTCGGGGATGGCGCGACGTTGGCCGCCGAGGACCCGATCGATGTGGCAGCGCTCGTCGGCCAGGGGCGGCGGCTACTCGGGAATGCCGAAGGCCTCACGGCCGCGCTCGCGCGAGGGGACGGGGCGCTGCCGTGGCTGATCAATGATCCAGAGAGCAAGCGCCTGCTGGCCGAGACGCTGGGGTCCGTTCGGGCAGTGACCGCCTCGCTGGAGCACGGCGAGGGGGCGGCGGCCTGGCTGTTGCGGGACCCGGCCAGTCGCCAGCTTCTGCAGCACGCGGCGCGCACGGTCGAGGCGTTTGAGACTCTGGCCGCGGATGTGAGGCGAGGACCAGGCTTGGCGCACGCGCTGATCTACGACCCCGAGGGCAGCCGGTTGCTGCCAAAGGTCGCGCAGACGCTCCAGGAAACCCACGCCCTGCTCGATGCCATTCGGCACTCCGACGGCGCGATTCCAACGCTGCTCTTCGATCCCGACTCGAAACACCTGGTGGAGCACGTGCAGAAGCTGTCCCAGAACCTCGAGGAGATCAGCGGGAAGCTCGCGCGCGGGGAGGGGACACTAGGCGCATTGCTCGCCGACCCCACGATCTACGACGACCTCGCGGCGCTCCTGGAAGGGGCGGAGCGAAGTCGGCTCGTCCGTTGGGGGATCCGCCACACGATCGACTCGGGGCGGCAGGGCCGGAAGGAAAGAGGGAAGGAAGCAGAGAAGTGAATTGAGCGTGACGCCCGTCGGAGTCTCGCGACCGCGCCGTACCCCTGGTCAGCCTCGGCGCTGAAGGAGCCCGGCAAGGCGGTCGGAATACCGAGACCTTGTTCCGTGCGCGGCGTTTGGACTCGCGCGAGTGCAGCGTTTGCCACAAGGGCGGCTTCGCCAACAAGGTGGCGCGCAAGTCGATGTTCGACGGGCTGGATGTCTCGAAGGTGACCAACCTCTACGGCGCCGGCATGACCTGGGACTTCGTGAAAACGCTGCAAGGCATCACCAAGATGCGCGTCGTGCTCAAGGGGATCATGACCGGTGACGACGCCGGCAAGGCGGTAAAATCTGGTGTGGACGCCATCATCGTGTCGAACCACGGCGGCCGTGCGGAAGAGAGCCTGCAATCGACCATCGGCGCGCTACCCGAGGTGGTGGAGGCGGTGGGCGGACGTATCCCTGTACTGATGGATGGCGGCGTCCGGCGCGGTACGGATGTGCTCAAGGCGCTCGCGCTCGGCGCGACCGCCGTTGGCATCGGGCGGCCTTACTGCTGGGGCCTGGCCGCGTTCGGGCAGCCGGGCGTCGAAGCCGTGCTCGCGATACTGCAGCGGGAATTCGAAACGATCATGCGGCAGACCGGGGCGACGAATCTTCGCGAGATCACGAGAGCCTCGGTGGCGTAAGTGCCTTCGTTGAGAGTGAACGCTCCATGGGACCCACGAGCCCGCCGGCACCTCGCGCGGGATCCCGTGATGCGAGGGCTCATCCGCCGCCACGGCCCCTGCGGACTTGCGCCGCAGGGTCTCTCGCCGTATGAGGCGCTGACACGAGCTATCGCCCACCAGCAGCTCAACGGACGCGCCGCCCAGACCATTCTCGGCCGATTCGTCGACCTCTTCCCGGACGGGAGCTTTCCCCAGCCGGCAGCCGTGCTGGCCGCGCGCGCGACGACCCTCCGCCGAGCCGGGTTCTCTCGCGCGAAGGTCCGCGCGCTCAAGGACATCGCCCGCCATACGCTCAAGGGCGTTGTGCC
>Ga0209689_1001292_pt1 | contig 18664 bp, 22 predicted proteins | sample GraSoiAngelo_149_FD_187119 | JGI IMG/M metagenome (GOLD analysis project Ga0209689, IMG submission 187119) | Grasslands soil microbial communities from the Angelo Coastal Reserve, California, USA - 14_1009_09_30cm (SPAdes) (version 2) | ecosystem: Environmental > Terrestrial > Soil > Grasslands ... | reverse complement strand
ATGGGTAAGCGGCCGCGTCTTCAGAAAGTCGACAATCCGCAGAGCGCTTTCGTGGTAAGCTGCCGCATCTTCAATCAGCAATCGGCCAGGCATCAGGAAATCTCCGGAAAAAAGAATCCCGGTTCTGCTGTCATAAAACGCCACGTGGGTCTGGTTGTGTCCGGGCGTGGGAATTACGTCGACAGTGCGGCCGCCCAAGTCCAAATGGGCAATCCCGTTGGGCCAGTTAGTGAAACCGAAGAACGCTCGAACTCCCTCCAAATCTATGGGCACGATCTGCACCGATGGAAGAGATGCGAACTGAGGATCGCCAGCGCGATGATCTAGATGTCTGTGGGTATGCGCCACCAGCAGCGGGAGCTTTTTGTGCTCCTTATCCGGCAATAGTTCCAAGATCGTTTTCGCCAAAGGCATCTCTTTCGGGTCCGCGACGGCACCGGTATCGATTAGAAGAGCTTTGTCGGAGCCGACAAGAAGATAGAGAAAATTTGCTTCGAAGTTCGCGCAAGGGCTCTGACGCAGGATAAACGTTTGCGGCTCGTAAGCATGGACCTGAAGCACGTCTTGCGGAGTTGCGCTGCAATCCGGAGCGCCTTCGTTCCAGTGCACATCTAATGATCCAGGCAGTGGCTGGGACCACGCCAGTGTTGCTGTCAGGAGAGACATCGACACTACCACTCCCGTCCCCAATTCTCGACGCGCGCAAAAGTACGACCAGAAAGTGTTAACAGTTTGGCGCTTACCATTAGGCGAGTTCATATGATCATCCTTTCTATTGGGATGCCCACATCAACCCTGTTGGATTTAAGAAAACATACTGCTCGCGCGGAATGCAGGGAACGAATGGGGGCGAATCTAAACTCAGAAACTCCGAAAGTCTTCGCGCGCAGGGAGCATTGGCGAGCAGAGCATTTAAGCAGAAGCCCGCAGTCAGCGACAACGGCTACAACCAAACCGCAGGCGACACGCCTGTCCCTACAACGAATCGCTCATGCATCGTAAGCGGCTTACGATACGGGCTGATGGTCGATCCGCCTGTACGCGCTTCCGTGTCCGTGCACGTGATACCGAGCACAACAGCCGTCGCATCTCAAGGCCTAACCGGCCTAAACTTACCCGGGGGCTCTGAGCGATGCCTTGCACATCCAATCGCTTCCGTCGATTTTCCTTTTGCATGCTCGAAGCATTCGGCTTGTCTTTCTACCGGGTGGGCAAAGTGATTTGCAAGCCACCGAACATTTCAACGCGATGAATCGTCTGCGCCACGTGCCATGGGAACTGAGTTTTTCCTTTGGACGCGCTCTACAAGCTCCCGTGCTCAAAACGTGGAAAGGTGATCCAGCGAGCACGGCCGACGCGCAACGGGCGTTCCGTCACCGTGCCTGGTGCAACAATAAAGCCCGTTTCGGCAAATATTTCTCGGAAATGGAAAACGACAAGGCGGTCGCATGAGCACCAAAAAAGGCGTGATCGGTATTCTCACCGGCGGCGGGGATGTGCCGGGGCTCAATCCGGCGATCCGCGCGGTCACCATTCGCGCCCTGCGCGAAGGCTATAAGGTCATCGGTCTCCGCCGTGGTTGGCTTGGACCGATCAGCATCCTGCGCGATGAGCACGCCGACAACAGTGAGCACTTTCAAATCTTGACGGAAGAGATCGTGAATCGTGCAGGACGCACCGGCGGCACGTTTCTACATACCTCGCGTACGAACCCGTCAGCAGTGAAAAAAGAAGATGTGCCTGAGCCGCTGCGCGCAACCTACAATCAAGACAAGAACGATCTCACCGCCGAAGTCATCAAAAACCTGGATTGGCTGGGCATTGACTATCTGATTCCGATCGGCGGCGACGACACGCTTTCTTTTGCCACCCGCTTGTATAAGGAAGGCGTCAAGGTCGTCGCAATACCCAAGACGATGGACAACGATGTGCCGGGCACTGATTATTGCATCGGCTTTAGCACCTGCGTCAGCCGCACGATTGAATTGTCAAATCGCCTCCGCACGTCGGCCGGATCTCACGAACGAGTTCTGGTCATGGAAGTGTTCGGACGCTACGCGGGGTTCACCGCGATGTTGCCGACGATGGCGGGTGCGGCGAATCGGTGCGTCATCCCCGAATGCAAATTCGACATCGAGCATCTGACCGAATTGTTGTGCTATGACCGTGCCCGGCACCCGAGCAAATATTCAGTGGTTATCGTTTCAGAAGGAGCAATGTTCGAAGGCGGCGAAATGGTGTTCTCCGACAAGACGACCGACGCGTTCGGGCATGTGAAGCTCGGCGGCATCGGCGACCTGGTCTCGGCAGAACTCAAAGACCGTGGCGCCAAATACAACAAGGGCAAGCCGATCAATGTCATCAACCAGCGTCTCGGCTACATGGTGCGTGGGGGCGATCCCGACGCAATTGATTCGATTGTGCCCATGGCCTACGGCAACCTCGCCCTCGATCTCATCCTGCATGGCCACCACGGCCGGCTCGTCGTCTTAAAGAATGGGCGCTATGACAACATGCCGATTGAAGCGGTGACCAGCACCAAGAAAACGGTCAACGTGGAGAGGTACTATAACAAGGAGCGCCTGCGTCCACTCTACACCGATTTCGAAATGCAGCCGCTATTCATCATGGCGAGTGATTAGGAAAGGCAGCGCTGGGCCGTCTCTAAACCCCGAAATTCTTCGCGAGCAGAACATTTAACATTGCGTTCTCGTTAGGCCGTATCGCTCCGTTTCACACAAGGGTCAGCGGCCCGTCAAAGATTGTCAGGCGGATGACTTCGATGCGCGCTGCATGCGGGCCGTGGCGGACAGAGCATTTAAACAGAGGGCCGCAGTCAGCGACAATGGCTACAGTCAGATCACAGGCGACACGCCTGCCACTACAGTGAATTGACATGAGTGGCGCTACGTTTGACAGCAGAGCGCCATTAAATTTTGATCCAGTTCGGACGCTACCCGCCTTCATGTGAACTACGGCGTGGCAGGTTTTTTCTCCGAAAGCGGCAGGTATGCTTCGTAACCTCTACTTTTCATTTCTTCTTTCGGAATGAAATGCAAGGCGGCCGAGTTAACGGCGTAACTTTGTCCGGTAGGCGATTTCGGGTCGGCAAAGAGATGGCCAAGATGGGCGTTACTTCGTTTGGCGCGAATCTCGGTGCGCTTCATATCGTTGGAAGTGTCCAGCTTCTCGACGAGGAGATCTTTCGAGATCGGTTTGCTAAACGTGGGCATGCCGATCTGACCGTCGAATTTGTCCAGCGAAGTGAAGAGTGGTTCGCCAGTAATGACGTCGACGTAGATGCCTGTGCGGTCGTAGTTCCAGAATTCATTTTGGAAAGGCGTTTGAGTGCCGCCTTCCCGCACCACGAAATATTCCTCGGCCTTTAATCGGCGTTTCAAAACGGCGTCGCTCGGGACAGGCCGGTTTGGATCAAAACCTGTGGTCTCCTTTTTTTCTTTCTGCGCCAGAAAGAAGACGTAGAGCCCGCCGGCGATGAGAACGATCGCGATGCCGACACCGACGTACGTGCTGATGGCCGATCTTTCCTCGCTGGTGATTCGGCCCCCGTACATCAGATCGCAACCAACGTTATTGAATCGGAGATTGGCTGCGCCCGTCAAGACGGAATAGGAGTCTGATCTTCGCTTTTGACATTTCTGCTTTCGATCGCGGGAGCCGGGCAGGAGTTAGAAGTCGGATGCCGGATCTCAGAATGGAGCGAACTGGATGAGCGAAGGTAAACCTGCCGAGGGGAGCAGCGAGCGAGTGCGGGCAGCGAGCGACTTTCAAAATCCGTTGCAAACGCTGCAGGTAAAACATAGTATTACGTCATGACGAAAACGATTTCGAAGATCGGAAATTCGCAAGGCATCATTTTTGACGCGGCGCTGATGGACCTGGCGCGAGTGAAGGTCGGCGATCAGGTCAACGTAACGGTTATCCAGGAAAGCGGCGCGATTGTGGTGATGCCAATTCGGAAAGGACCCTCGCCAAAGGAAGTCAAATCGGTGATTAAGAAAACGGTGAGGGATTACCGTAAAACGTTGCGCAAGCTCGCGTGAGCGCGACATCAGATGATTGCTTTCATCTCACCATCGACGTCGTCTGCGAGATTAACGACGAAGCATTAAAAAGATTCGGCGGGCTAAAGGGTATCCGCGATGAGAACCTGCTGGCCTCTGCCGTGCTGGCTCCGCAATCGAGCTTCGGCGGAAAGTCCCCCTTTACCGATCTCATCGATGTAGCAGCGGCATATCTCTTTTACATTTGCCGTAACCATCCATTTCTCGATGGAAACAAACGCACCGCCATGATGGCGGCAATCGTGTTCCTGCGATTGAACGGAATCGAACCAGCGCCCGATAGCGAGCGATGGGAGAAGTTGATGCTGGATGTCGCAGCGAGCCGACTGGACCGCGACCAGACGACCGCTCGTTTGCGCAAATTGTTAAAGCGAAGCGCTTAATCAGAAGTCAGCGACCAGGAGCGGGAACAGCCGCCTTTGCCGAGCCGACCTTCGCTAGAAGTTACGGCGTGCCGGGTAGGCGGCTGCCTTGTGCAAATCGGCACGGCCTGATAAAACGGCAACCGTGATCTGGAAGATCTTCCAAATTGTTCTGTGGCTCGCCGCCGCCGCTTACGCGGTTGTGGGCGTCCTCGCCATGGCAGGCGTGCTGGGTAGCGCCCGCGAAGCGGATTCGTTGCGCCATGCCTACATCGTGTTCGGCCTGATGTTCCTGATGATCGGGGCTGTGGCCGCCGGCGCGACCTTCTTGGCTAACAAATGGCGAGGCTTGTTGATCGTCGCGCCTTTGATTCTTTCTGCTGGGCTTCCGCTTGCATTGTTCGCGGCGTTTTGGATTGACATGGAAAAAGGTGAGGTGCACCGCCGCCAGATCGACGAGGAGATTCGCTCCGGGAGATATGACTTTGGCAATGAGCCGGCGCTCCTGGCCGTCGCACAGGCAATTTCCGCGAACGATCAGGACGCGATCCGCGCAGCCGCGAAGGCCGTGCCAGATTTGCAGGCGTCAGGGCGGGACGGCACGACACTGCTCTGTTGGGCCGTCAGGGAAACATGGCAGCGTCAGCAATTAGTCGAAGCGGTGAAAACGTTCTTGTCGCTCGGCGCCGACCCGAATTATACCAACGGCCATCGGGATTCATTCGCAATGGGCAATGCTGTGCACGGGTCTGCTCGCCTTCTGCAGACCATGCTCGACGCCGGCGGAGATCCGAATGCTCACGATGAGTTTGGTCGGCCGATCATTCTCATGAACTGGTACCTGGGTTATTACCCAAACGATCAGCGTGCGCGGCTCGATCTGCTGTTGGATCGCGGTGCCGACATCAATTCTACGATGCCCCAAAGCGAATCGGAATTCGCCGGCTATACCTTACTGCTATATCGCACGCGAATGGGACCTGATCATAGCGACGCGTATGCGGATGCGCTGCATCTGCTCGAACGCGGCGCGGATCCGAACCGCGTGGCCGCCGATGGAATGACGCTCGCTAAAATGCTAACTCGGCATCGGGAACACTTCACGACGGGCCGGGGAGCGCCTGCGGAGTTCGCGCCGCTTTGGGAATGGGCCCAAACACATGGGATACTTGGCCAGACAAAGTGAAGAGAAAAGGGTTCGCCAGCCGCCGCGATGAAGTATTTAGATGCGTGAGAAAGGCGATTCGCGATCAACTACTCGACGACTGATCGACGTGCGTCTGCTGAGCTTTTACTGCTTTGTCGTACGCACCCTCACCCTCCTGAACATAACATCTAGTAAAGAATCGGTCATGATACCTGTCCCACCCTTGTGCAAAGAGGAATTCGTGGGCTTGTGATGGACTATAGTGACACTCTGCCATACTGCGCCCTTCTTTTCGCGCGGGCTCTGCGTCTTCAATCCCAAAAACGAAACACACAACGGCCTGCGAATCGTTAGGAATCTTTCGGGTTTTTCCGGTTCGCGGGTCGGTTGCGGAGTCAATATGAGCAATGAAATGCCGACTGTGCTCGTCGGGCTTGTACATTTGCATGACTGCCCCTTTGTTAACGAGGGCTTGCTCTTCTGCGGTAAGAGCGTCCGCCTGGCTGGAATTAAGCGGTACAAAGGGAGCCGTCATGATCAGCAAAATTCTCAATTGTGCTTTGCCAGTTCTCACAAGTGGCTTTCTCATGGAGAGTGTTCGGGGCAGCGCTGAATTTCTTTCAGATTATTTTTAAGCGGCACGCTTAACTCGTGAATAGACGGCACGAGAGGCAGGCTGTAGGTAGCCTTAGCAAGGGCAGGAGCGGGAGTAATTCTTAGGGCCACTGATCGTCCGCAATTACATCGCTTTTTTGTCGGGAGGCAGCGAAACAGCTTGGGAATCGGCGGAGGATTCTTCTTCGCGTTGCTACGGCGTGACAAGCGGGCGAGGATTGACGCTAATGGGACACAACTACGGTAGAGATAACGTTAAGAAACGCGCAGTACGTCGCAAAAAGGCCGAACGCCTCGCCGCCGCGAAGAAAAAAAAGAAAACGGCAAAATAACCCACATTACCAGCGACAACCCCGCGGGAATGTCTACGTTGCGCCCGGTAACGCTAGTCGCGGAAACCCAAATGAAATTTACCAGAACCTGCATCGCCCTCGCCGCGATTGTCGCTTCGTGTGTAGTCGCATGCGGTGACCTTTGACTTTAAGAACATGCAGATTTTTCTACAATAGAAGTTCTGAGCTAACGTTGGAGCGACGTAGTGCGTCGGAGAGCCGCGCAGCCGATGCCACGGTCAACAAGGTCAGAACTCACTATTGACACTTCGGTTTTCGATCGCGGTAACAACTGAACAAATTGAGAGTCTTTAGTTGAGAGCTGAGACTTGAAGCAATCAGAAGGAAGCAGGTGCAATTATGCGAAAGAAAACTCACGAAAGCTCCTCGCGGCCCAGGTTGTTGGTTCTTGTCGATGAATCGAACATTGGCAGTTCGGTGCGAACGGCAGGGCGCGGTCTGGATTGGCTGAAGCTCCGTGACTTTCTGGCCGGGCCGAACACGGGACGTGAGTTGATCGAAATGGTGGTCTATGCCGGACTTCCACCTGTCATCCCGATCTGGCAGGAAGAGCGCGATAAGAAGAACAAGTTCATGCATTGGCTGCGCTCTAACGGATTCATGGTGGTAACCAAAGACGGGTCGCCGGCCGAAGAAGGCCGCTACAAGGCTAACGTTGCCGTGATGATGGCAATCGACGCGCTCGAGCTTTCCGTCGAGATGCGGCCTGATGTGGTTATTCTCGTAACCGGCGACGCCGATTTCGCTTATCTCGCCACTAAGTTGCGGCGACGCGGCATCCGTGTGGAAGTGGCCTCGGTTGCGCAAAATCTTGGAAACATATTGAAATCGACCGCCAACGAAGTGATCGATCTGGCCCCGTTGTTCAGGACCTTCGAGATGAAGAATGTCCAGGATTCTGCGCTGCCTGTAGCCCGACAGCCGCAGCAACCCGCCTCACGCAGGCAAAGACAACGCCAGACGACGGTCAAGATTTCACCAGCCTAGCTAAATCGCAGGCGACCTGCAGTGGAACATTGGCGGCCGGAAACCGCCGCTACAGCGAACCGTCGACAGTATGAGAGCAATCGCGGTTCTCGTTCGCGGTTTGCCGGAAACAGCTTTCGGTTAGAGTCCGATTCATATGAAGCTTTCCCGGCAGTTTGAGGAGGCCTTGGTCTATGCGACGCGGGCGCATTGCAATCAGAGCCGAAAGAAAACCGGGATTCCGTATGTCGCACATATTCTTGGCGTAACTGCAATCGCGCTTGAGTACGGAGCCAACGAGACCGAAGCGATCGGTGCTCTTCTCCATGATACCGTGGAAGATTGCGGTGGCGCCGAACGGCTGCGCGACGTGCGAAAACGTTTCGGTGATAATGTGGCCAGGATCGTTGATGGTTGCACCGACACTTATGAGACGCCAAAGCCGCCGTGGTTGGAACGGAAACGAGCTTACATGGCGCATCTCAAGAACTCCGATTGTTCGATACGGCTGGTATCAGCTTCCGATAAGTTGCATAACACGCGCGCGATCCTGGCCGAGCTTCGAAGAACCGGCCTGGAAGTGTTCGAGCGGTTTGCGGGCAAGAAAGACGGCACGCTTTGGTATTATCGCGCGCTCGTGACCACGTTTCGCCAGCATGGCGATCATCCGGATCTCATCGACGAGCTCGATCGAGTGGTGAGTGAGATCGAGAAGTTTGTGCGGGAACGATGACGGATGAAGCGGTTCTTAGCCAGGGAGCAACACTCCACCGATACGACACGCCAAACCACAGTCAGCGACAGCGGCTACAAACACCGCTGACACAGCGGCCGCTACAGTTTTCATACGTCGCTATCATCGCGAAGGATTTTGAACGACGTTCTCTGCGGGAATGTCTAGGTTCCCAATATGACCAAACTCATTGCGTTAATAACAGCGGGACTCTTTGCGGCAGGCACGATGTTCGCAGGCGAACATGGCAACTGCACAAAGCAAGTCGGAAGCCAAGCGAAGGCGGCGTGTCAGGTTTCATTGGCGAGTCTTAACCTGACACCTGAGCAGAAGACAAAGATGGACGCAGCTATGGCAGAGCATCAGAAGGCCGGTTGCTCTGAAGCGAGCGAGGCCAAATACTTGGAACAGGCAAAAGCAGTCCTAACCCCGGAGCAGTACGCGAAGTTCAAAGCCCAGTGCAAGAAAGGCGAGAAAGGTAATACGCAGACCTGATCGCGGACTCGCAGTCAGATTAACGCTTCGCGCCGAGAGCAATCTCGGCGCGTTCCGTGTACGGATTCTTGAGGCGACCGCTTAAACGATTGCAGCTGACCCGACTTCGCTTGGCTTCAGTGACCGGCACGCTTGTCGCTACAGCGTGCGCTCTCGTTTCGAGAAAACGGCGAACGGCAATGCTATCGCTGCGATAAAGTATTTTCGAGTATTCATACTAGATGATCAGCGCGCGGAGCCGGAAGTCACCGTTTTTGCCAAGGTGTCGAAATGCCCATAAAATCGCTTGCGTCGTCTTTTACGAGCCGCCGGCGTCTCTGGCCTCCAAAGTCGAAATAGCGGGCGCTGAAACGCCCGCCTGATTGTTCTCATCAAGGACTATCGCACGCTTTACCCGAATCTCGGCACGATTTTTCGGAAATTAGTGGAAATGGATTGTATCGCTCATCTTACTCGCTCCGTTGACTTTGCCGTTGAGATCGTCAACGGAGGTACGCATTTTTGGCGACGTAATAGAGGCGTCATCTGCTGTAACGACGGCTTGCCAGCAGGTTTTGCACATGGTTGTCTCTAGCCCCCAAGCCATGGCTAGAGAATTCCAGCCGGTACGTTCTTTTGTGACGATGGGAGTAGCGGCGTTTGTCGTGTGCGGCGCGACGGTCTTTTGTACTCATCGCGCTGCTCACGGTAGGACAGCGGAGGAGCGGGCGGCTTATGCCATCGGAGAAGAGGCGCCGCAGGACGCAAAGTTGCCGAGTGACGCCGAGTTGAACATGATGGCTCAGAAGTATTTCAAGTGGCAGGGCTCCGGCGAACAACAGGGTTGGGACCCGGCTTTCGAAAAAGGGTACGCCAACGGATTCAAGAAAACGCATTCCCGACAGTGAATCGCAATAGTTGGGTGATCCTCAGAACGATTCTCTGGATCGGCTTGGTTGCCGGGACGCTGGACATAACAGAGAATCTCGTGTTTCGCCAATTGCGGGGGGTCACGCCGTGGAGAGTTTTTCAATACATCGCCAGCGGATTGATTGGAACGAGCTTCTTTACGATCTCGGCGTGATGGGTTGGTTCATGCTCGTTACTATCCCCGGCGGGGTATTCGCATTCATCTTTTGGCTGATTGCTCTCATCCTTCATCGTGCCACCTGGCGAAGGCGACTTCCTGGCCATTTCCCGTCGTCTTCAGTAGCGTAAGCGCAATCAAATCGACGGGCAGCAAGGTTTGTTTGCGGCGATGGAACCGGGCGAACACGTTCGGCAAAACGGTTGCAATGGCCAGTTTTTGGATCTGTAATGAGATTAGGCCGAAAGATTCCACATAAACTTTGTCAGGCGTCGCTCACGTTTTTCCCAAAACCCAACCAAACAGATCCATGATCACATGAACATCGATGAAATCATACGGGCCGTTCAAGAACGGCTCGGCGTTGAGGCGGACGGCAAAGCCGGCCCGGAAACATGGGAAGCAATCTACAACCGTATCGTGCCCAGGAAAGCTACCGCCAAAGCAACGGCCGCTGTCATCCAAACAGTTGACGAACGGAGTGAGAAGACCATCGCGACGCTTCTGCCCCAGGTCCAACCCTACGCCCGCGCGCTGGTCCTTAAGGCGGCCAAATCAGGAATCACCATCAAGGTTATTAGCGGTCTCCGCGCCTACGAGGAGCAGAACGATCTTTACGAGCAAGGGCGTAGCAAGCCCGGCAAGATTGTAACGAACGCTCGCGGCGGTTTTTCCAACCACAACTTTGGCATCGCTTTCGATGTTGGAGTCTTCGAAGGTACAAAATACCTGGACGAGTCACCGAAATACAAAGCAATAGGTGCATTGGGCATCGAGCTCGGCCTCGAATGGGGCGGCAACTGGAAGTCCATCCAAGACGAACCGCATTTTCAGCTCCGTCCAAAATGGGCAGCAGCCGAGAGCGACAAGGATATGCTCGCCGAACTGCGTTCCCGAAAGAACTCGGGCAAAGACTTCTACGCATGAACCGCAGCGTCTAAACTTTTTCCCGTTTCGCTTCGTACTAAGGCGCGCCGCGAGACGCTCGACGAGATGGACAATCGCGTTTTCCAACTATGAGAATTCACATCCTTCAGCTTATTGCCCTACCAGCTGCCGCGTGCATCCCACTCGATGCGCAAGAGACGCGCGCCGCCGCTACAGCAGCGAAGCCGGCATTTGTTTTTGGAGGCGTTGGTTATTTGCACCGCTGGTCGATGAATGATCAGCTTGAATTTACGCCTGACGGTCAAGAGGACCTCGACAAGTGGTCGGACATGATCACGATAAATGTTTATCCGAACGCTCATGATGGTGACGCGCTGGCAACAAAGGCGAACGCGGTCCTGGAAAATTACAAAAGTCACAAAGGCAGGGTGCTCCGGACCAATTCCGTTCCGCGAACACGGGATCAGCCTGCGGAGCATTTCATCGCGGTGGTGTTTGGACGGCCAAACTTTATCGAGGTGGCGCTTGCTCGCTTCAAAATGGTGGCCGATGTCGGATGCTCAATCGTTTATTCACATCGCATTTACGGTGAGAAAGTCGGCGACCAAATGAGTGCCTGGCTGCGTGATAACGGTCCGAAGACGGAAAGGATGCTGATGGAATGGAATGATATCCCATCGCCAGCTTCGCTCCGTCAGCTGCCACGCAAAGAAGCTCGCGCCAGCGAGGCGAAAGCTTCGCCTTCTAAGTCCTAGAAAGCTCGGCAGGAAATCGCCGGTTCAGATACCGCCGCTACAGCAAAATCGCAGGCCGCTCGCGTGCCGCCACAACAGAATATCGCAGCCCACAGGGCCGCGGCTACAGCACGACCTCGGCGTCACAGACCGCCGCCACGCCTGCGTCCTGTTGGGAGTAGAACGTGCCAGGCAGAAACTTACGGCTCCTCGCGTTTGGCGCTAGCAATCGCAGCTCTTGCCGCAATTGCATGCCTTACCGTTATTCATCGGGCAATTTTTGCCGGTCTTCTTGCACGCAGGCTGATCTGCCGCCAGCGCAGTCGCGCAAATCATCGCCGCGAAAATCGAAAAGAGAATTTTGGCGTATTTTTTCATACCAGATTTAATGTTCCGCCGCAGGCAAAGTTGCGCGAGTGAAAAATGAGAAAACATCGGCGGTCATAGACCGCTACTAAAGCGTATTGGCGATCCCAAGTAGCGGCTTACGAATAGCGACCACAAATGCAGGCCGCAGTCACCGACAGGGGCTACAACGTTGCTCAGGTCGCGCGGCGCAGGCTCTCTTCAATTTGGTCAATCAACTGAGGAATATTGATGGGCTTGGCCAGCGATCGATGGCCTTCGATGCGGAGACCAGCCTTTGTCTCAGGTTCTGTGACTAACGCAGTGAGAAAGATAATCGGCGTGCTTCGCAATTCTGGATCGGCTTCAATTTGTGCCGCTACTTCGCCGCCATCTGTCTTCGGCATCATGATGTCCATCAAGATCGCGTCCGGTCTAAAATTCCGCGCGCTTTGATGAGCCACATCGGCGTCGTTCTCTTCGAGCACGACATAGTTGCCGGTCTTTTCGAGAAGGATTTTCACCAGGTGTGTACTGTCTGGGTCGTCGTCAACAATCAGGATGCGTCGTTTTTCCTTGATTAGCGACCTGGCGATCGCATCAATATCAGATTGATCGAACCAATAAACATGAGATTGCGGTGGATCCTGACCAACGATGTACGAAGCGTTGACGTTAAATCCGTCAGCGTCTTCGATCACTTGGAGCACACCTGATACTTCCGAATCTATTCCGTCTCTAACCGGCCTGAACGTCACAGTCCGTCCGTCAATCTCATCGGGAGAGAGTGGCAGCTTAACCGTTGGCGGTCTGTGTCTCATACCGCGTGCGTTAACCCTGCGGTTTTGGAGGCTCGCCGGGCTTTGCCGCTTCGCCCGCTTTTGGCGGCGCGCCGCCTGCGGGTGCGCCCCCGGGAAGATCTTGGTCAGGGACGGCGAGAATATCGTGCTCGGTGAATGATTCGGGATGATTGGCCAGCTCTTTGCGCAACGCCGAAATTTGTTCAGCTGTGACGGGGCTGGCGTTGTTCCCCCACTCGCTGCGTTCGTACGTGAGAACGTCAGCAATTTTTTGGTCGGTTAATGTTTTGTCCCACGGTTGCATCACCGCCGAGCCAAACTGTTGGCCTTTAACTTTGACTGGGCCTTGCAAACCTTTGAGGACAATCATTGCCGGACGTTGAGAGCCACCAGTTGTAAATTCCGAACCAGCCAGCGGTGGATATTGGCCGGGCACGCCCAGGCCGTTGGCCTGATGACACGTCTGACAATTCGCGGCAAAAATCTTTTTGCCGCGATCGCGCGGCGATAATTCCGCAGCTTGCTCGCCGCCAGCAGCACCTGCGGCTGCTTTCTTTGCCGTAGGCGGTGCACCCATCGGATCGAGCCCGCCACTACTGAAATTCCCGGAGTAACGACCGAGATACGCGCCGCCAAAGAATACCGCCAGCCCGTAAATCGCGATCAGCCAAATCGAGAGCGGTTCGGCGCCGACGCGCGGTTCGCGTTTTTCGCGTTGAACAGCGGCGTGCACCTGTTGGACGTCGGACTGTTCGCCGTAATCCATTCCCTGCCCTATGCGCAACGGCGGTTTGGGTTCGTCGTTCATTGCGTTTTCATTTTGCTGGCGCGGGGGATCCGGCAGCTGCCGGACTGGGTGATCCGGCCGTTGACCCCGTGGCCGACGGTGTGCCTCCAGCAGATCTGACTTCGTTCAACGGATGCGATTGATTGAGCGACATCAAGTAAGCGACGAGACATTTCGCATCATAAGTGGGAATCACCTCCCAGCCTTCGGGTGGCGCATCGGAACCGGTGAGCTGTAGAGCGTCCGCCGAACGTGCGTCACTGATGCGGCGCTTTTGGTAAAGGAACCGATACGACGGCATGTTCGAATCGAGGTTGATGCTGCGCGGCGAGTAAAGATGCACATGGTGCCATGCCGCGGAATACATCGGAGGCTCCCCAATGGTTTGGATTGGCCACGGCGCGCCTGCGATCTGCAGGCCGGATGATGGAGCGGTCTTCTCTGCAGGCGTTGCATTCGCCGCTGCTGCTGGAGAGGGTGAGGCAAGACCCGTCTTGGTCCCGGGCGGTGGCGATCCCTTTGGCGGAGACGAAGCAGGCGAAGCCATCGGAGATGCGACAGCTGCGCTCGCAGGCGACCCTGCAGAAGCAGGCGAAGCTGCAGATGGAGGACTTTGACTTTGTTTCGCAGCTGGAGAACCACCAGCTGGTGCTGCGCCTTGTGGCGCAGCTGAGGGCGCGGGACTTGTTGCTCCACTCGGGGAAGCTGCAGGAGATGCGGCACCAGGTGGAGCAGGACTCTGCTGTTCTGCGGGCGCGCGCGCGCCGATATTCGCGATGTCCTGGCCCATACGCATTTTACCAAGAAACACTGGTCGCTCGAAAATATAATCGCGGGGCGCGCTGCGGCGGTTACCCCAGCCCCGCTCAATATCCGCTCCCGCGTACTCGGCGCGTACTTGCTGGCTGTGGCAATAAATACAGCCGTTCGCGGCATAAACATGCGCGCCCCGCTGGAACATTCCTGATTGCGGCTGCGGATAAATATCGGTTCCTTCCTCGTCGGACTGCGGATTGAGATGTCCGATCTGCCAATTCGGAATCACGGTTAATCCCACCCATGAGAACGCGAAGGTACCGAAGATTCCCAGAAAGAGAGGAGCGAGACCTTTCATCAGTGCCCTCCAGAAGTCTCCGCTTCAACTGGATTCAGAAATGTGGGGACAGTTGATGTGCGTCCCAATCCCAAAAGCATCAATCCGAAGTGATACGCGAAAATGAAATGGGACGCGGTGAGCAAAATTCCGGCGAGACTGCGTCCTCGCAGATACGGCAGCACCGTTTCCACGGTCTCAGTGAACGCGAGGGAGGGATTTTCCATGTCCGCCCCTTGAAGAAACCCGCCAGCAAGCAGCATGAGCGTCATCAAACCGATGCCGTAAGCCGATGCCCAGAAATGAAGTTTGATCAGCGAAGCATAACGCCATTCGCGGCCGACCAAACGCGGCACGATGTAGTACATCGAACCGAAAATCACCATCGTGAAAAACGCGTAAAGGCCGAGATGCGAGTAAGCGATACTCGCCTGAGTGAAGTTGACGTAGCGCGCAACGGAGCGCAGGGAGATCAAAAGGCCGATCACGCTAAATACCGTGTACGACATTGCGCCGAAGACGGTGAACCGCAGCGTCGGGCTGTAGCGCATGAGCGGAAAGTAGCCTCGCATGGTCATGTGATGATTCAGGCCTACAGTCGCGACAGGAATCATGCTCAAGATCATCGCGGCGATGCTGGCCGTGATCATCCACGCCGGAAACGGCCCATCGACGAGCCGCTGCATTCCTGTCCAGCTTGAGAAAAGCGCGTAGCTCCAAAAGCCAATTGTCGCCAGATGGTAACTGTAAACCGGGCGGCCGATCACTTTTGGAATCATGTAATACGCCGTGCCGAGGGCGATGGCCCCGAACCAGAGAAAGAGCAGGTTATTCGCGTACCACCAGCCGACAGCCGGTTGCAAAACGCCCTGCACTGGCACGACGAAGAGCATCAGTTGTCCAGCGGCATACACCCACGGGAACCAAAGAAACGCGCCGAGCAAATACCATTGCGTAATGTAAATTTGTTCGCCGCGGCGATAGCGAAACATGAGCACCGCCCACGAGGCAACGAGCGTGTACGCGACGAAAAGAATGATCGCTGCGTAGCCCGGAAACTCGAGCCATTGATAGCCGGTGCTGTCGCCAAGAAGAATTCCGGCAACGCCCAACAGAACCCCCAAATTCCAAAAACCAGCGGCCGCAACGAGCAACAGCGGATATCGCAAAACGGTCCGGCACAATCGCGCCATCAGCCAGATGGCCGTGCCCATTCCCGCCATCGACGCCCAGCCGTAAACCATGACATTCATGTGGGCGGGCCGCACGCGTCCCCATGTGAGAAAACTGATATTCGAAAGCAGATCAGGCTCGTGCAGTTTAAATGAAACGAATCCGGCGAGCAGCGTGCCCAGGATCAGCCACGCCATCGCCGATGTGTAAAACATCAGCACCGGCACACGTGTTGACGCGTCGATGTACGCGCGCTCCAACTGCTCTGTGGCTCCTGCAGCGGCAGAGACGGATGGTTCTTTCAGTGGAATTCCGGTGGCGTTCATGGAGTCGTGGCCGGGCTAGGAGAAGCGGGTGCTCCTGGCGATGACTGCGCCGCTGGAGGAGGCGACGCGGGAGCCTGCGTTTGAGGCGACGCAGCCGTTTGAGGCGGCGAAGCGGACGCAGCGGGAGCCGGCATTGAAGGCGAGCCAGCTGGCTGAGCCGCGCCAGGTTTCGGAGAAGCGCCCGGAGCTGGCGAAGTCGGTGGGGCTGGAGACTGCGCCTGTGGTGTAGCAATTGGACCCGCCGGCGCTGGCTTTTGCTTCGCAAGCTCAGCAGTCGTCAGCTCCATCGCGCGACTGATTGGAATGCGAACAGCACCTTTGTTCTTATCGATCCAAGCGTACGTGTTCAGCGCCTTCTCGGCGTCTTCGCGGACGGTTTTCAGAGTTTCCATGCGTTTTTTTGCTCGTGTCTCTTCGTAATCGCTCCCCCGCGGCATCGGCCCAATCACCGCCAGCACGATTACGCCGAACAATGCGAAGAGAAGGACGACCCCCAGCCACGTGGATAGTGGAGCGCGCGAATGTGCAATCTGGCGGAGAGCTTCGGTGTCGGCCATTTCAGTTGACGGTTTGCAGAGATTCGATCAGGCGCGGATCGCGGACGGGAAAAAGTGAAGTCCTCGGCACCAGTCGCAGATAAACGAAACCGAGCGTGGCGCCCACGGCGATGAGCGAAAGCAAATCCCAAATGCTGGGATGAAAGCCAGTGCCGTGTAACGAAGGCAGCACAATAAGGTAGATGTCGAGCATCTGCATGCAGACAATCCAGCCGGCCACGATGCAGAGCTGGTGCGGATGCTTCTTGATGGAGCGCATAAGCAAAATCGGGAACGCGATGAAGAACCGGCCAATCACGAGAAGCATGCTCAGCGCCCACCAGGATTGGGTGTTTCGCGTAATGAAATATTGTGTCTCTTCGGGAATGTTTGCGTACCAAATGAGCATGTACTGGCCGAAGCCGATGTAGGCCCAGAAAATGCAGAAGGCCAGCATCCATTTTCCCATGATGTGATAATGCTCGACGGTGACGACGCCCTTCAGATAACCGGCTTGACGCAACGCCGTGATCACGAGAACGAGCAGCGACATGGAACTGCCGGCTGCGCCCGCGAAGATGTAAACGCCGAACATGGTTGAGAACCAGCGGTAATTGAGGCTCATCAGCCAATCGAAGGCGCCGAAAGTCAGACAAAGCGCAAACATTGGCAGACTGATAAACGAGACCTTACGCATTCCGATGGTGAAGCGCGGACTGCCGTCCTTGTCCTGTTCCACAGAAAGTCTGCGCAATGTGAGCGCCGCCAAAAGGAAAAACCCGAGGAACACCACGGCGCGCACGAAAAAGAAAGTCCAGTTGAGATAAGCGCGCTTGGTGTCGAGTGAAGGTTCGACTCCGCGCGGAATATCCATCCACGCATAGAGGTGGTGACGGAGCAGAAGAATCGGCACAAACAGAAGCGCCAGAACCGTCAGCAACGCAGCAATATTTTCCAACTGCCGGCGCACGACCACGCTCCATTCAGCGTCGGTCGCATGATGCACGATTGTCCAGAAAAAGCAGCCGGCGCAGAGCGTGAAGAAAAACGCAAAAGCAAACAGCCAGGAATAACTGAACTGATGCGGATTCACTAGCGCGCCAATTGCGCACAGCACGAGCGCGACCACTGCAACCAGCCCGAGCAGGAACGAAAGCCCGGCGAATCGGCTGCTCTCGAAATATTCGCCTTCCGGCGTCGGCACGGTTTGTAAACGTTCGCTCATTTCTTCGGCGCCTCCTGCTTTGCTGCGGGTTTGGCCTCTGGCGGTTTGTTCTCGGCGGGTTTGTCCAAGTCGGCGCGATGTTCTTCCGGAACATCGGCAATCGCGGCGTTTTGACTGCGCTGCAAAGCACGGAGGTAAGCAATGATCGCCCAACGATCCGGCACGATGATGGTCGGCCCGTAAGCCATCATCGTGTTTTTGCCGTTAGTGATGGTGTTAAAAATTTCGCCGTCCGACATCTTGCGGATCCGTTCGTCCTGCAGCGAAACCACGGTTGCGAGGCCGTGTTGTTTGACGATGCCGTTGCCCATGGCCGCAGCGCCGTGGCACATCGCGCACGTGATGTTGAAACGCTGTTGACCGCGTTCCATCAACTCGCCCGTCATTTCCAGTGGAATACCTGTTCCCCAGCGGTCGCCCATTTTGCCGGTGTTGTAGTAATCGGTGCCGACGCTGAAACTTGCCTGCGGATGCGACCAGCGATCGACCGCCGGCGCCTGTGTGTCAGCCGCCTGCGGCTTCGGCATCTCGTATCCGATCGGCACAGTACCGGCAACCGGCAGGCGCGGGCCGCGTCCGTCCGCGAAGAAATCGAGCGGCGCTTGCGCGCGGACCTTCATCTGGCGCACCATGTCCGGGAAAAGCTCCAGCGGCGGCGCGGTGCTGATCTGCCCACGAAACCCGAACACTGCGATGATGGCGATCGTGCACAGAAGAAAAATGACGAAAAATCCGCGCAACATATTTCAGTCCTCGTGCACGATGGTGATGTGTTCGCCGCCGGTTTCTTCGAGCAACTGGCGCACGCCGACCTCGGTAAATCGCGGATCGCGCGCTTCAATCGCCAGGAAAAATCCGTCGTTGGTTACGCGGCTGAATCGTTCCCAGTTGAACATGGGATGATACCAGCGCGGCAGACCGTTCATTCCCTGCCA
>Ga0209689_1001286_pt1 | contig 18710 bp, 19 predicted proteins | sample GraSoiAngelo_149_FD_187119 | JGI IMG/M metagenome (GOLD analysis project Ga0209689, IMG submission 187119) | Grasslands soil microbial communities from the Angelo Coastal Reserve, California, USA - 14_1009_09_30cm (SPAdes) (version 2) | ecosystem: Environmental > Terrestrial > Soil > Grasslands ... | reverse complement strand
CTGTGGGTTGCCCAGGCTCGACCAGGTAAGGCCTCCGTTGTCGGTCCGGAAGAGCGCGTACTTCTGGCATCCGCTCGAGCTGCAGTAGGCGCCGTCGCGGGTAAACAGCCAGGCGGTCGAGATGGTGGCCGCATCCAATCCCTGCGCCTGGCCGGTGGAGGTGCGCAGCACCGTCTGCCACGTCGTTCCACCATCGCTCGTCGCGCGGACTTCCACCGTTCCCGGGCTGGGCGTGTCGTCGAGCGCGACCCAGCCACGGGTGGCGCTTGCGAAGCGGATGGTCGCGATCTCCCCGTGGAGTTGCGTGATCCAGGTTCGACCGCCATCCGTCGTGCGCTGAAGAAATGACGGGCAAAGGCTCTGACATGGCGACTGATCGAGGCTGACCGCCCAGGCACGCTCGCCGTCGACAGCCTGAATTTGTCGGATCGGCTCACCGTAGACCCCGTCCGTCGGGATTTCGAGCACGGTCACCCAGGTGTGCCCGCCGTCTTCTGTTCGAACGACGACGCCCTTGCAGGGTTGAGTCCCAGGCGCCGCTGCCTGGGAACACGCGATTCGCGCCACGTCCCGGCCGAGAAAACCGGCTGCCCATCCGACATGCTCGTCGATGAACCGAAGCGCCGTGAGGTGGTCGGCAGGGATGGGAAGGCGCTGCCAGGTTGCTCCGCGGTCGCTGGTCTTCGCGAGTCCAACGCCCGTTCCGGTCCAGCCCGCAATGTATCCGACGTTCGGATTCAGCCGCTGGATGGCCGACAAGGACAGGGCCACGCCGTCGCCCGAGATCGGCGTTGCTTCGGCCGTCGCCGACGGCGGCGCGGAAACGTTCGACGCCGATGCGGTTGGGGTCGCGCCAGCTTGAGGCGAGCAAGCCGCGAGCAGGAAGACGCCAATCAACAGCAAACGGGCGGGCACGACCGATCTATAACGGAAGCCACGCCCATTACTTAATCGAACGCGTTAGGATTTCTCCGTGCAGCGGGCATCGTCGGCGGCGCTGGCGCGTCACTGGGTCCCCGAGCGCTCATTGCTCAGCGATGCCGGCCTGGTCATCGCGTTCAGCCTCTTCACTGGACTGATGGCCCACATCGCGATCCCTTTGCCGTTCACGCCCGTGCCCATTACCGGACAGACCTTCGCGGTTTTACTGTGCGGCGCGGTGCTTGGTGCCCGGTTGGGCACGGCCTCGATGCTCCTCTACGTCACGGAAGGCGCCATGGGCCTTCCCGTCTTCGCTGCCGCGCCGGGAGCGACTACCTATGGATATCTGGCCGGCTTCGTCGCGGCGGCCTTGATCGTTGGCTGGTTCGCGGATCTGGGCTGGACGAAAGATCTGCCGCGAACCATTGTGGCGATGATCGCCGGCGAGGTCGCCATTTACTTCTTCGGGCTGCTCTGGCTGGCCCATTTCGTTCCGCCAACAAAGGTGCTCGACTTCGGGCTCTACCCGTTCCTGATTGGGGATGCCATCAAGCTCGTGGCGGCAGCCGTCGTCGTTCCGGCTGGGTGGCGGCTGAGCCGCAAGCGGTGAACGCGTTCTGCTCCAGTTGCGGGTCGAAGACGGAGACCCGGCTGGTGGCGAAGCAGCACCTGAGTGTCTGCCCGCAATGCGACCGGATTTTTTTTCGCAACCCCAAGGTGGTGGTATCGGCGCTGATCGAGGATAGCGGCCGCGTCCTCCTCATCCTTCGCGACATCGAGCCGGGCCGCGGCCTGTGGGGGATGCCCGGCGGGTATGTCGATTGGGATGAGCACCCGCAGGACGCGTTGATCCGTGAATGCATCGAAGAGGTCCAGGTGCGGATCGAGCCGCTGGAACTGCTCGCCGTGCAGCACATCCTCATGGACGACGAGGGCATCGTGCTGCTTCCGTATCGCGCCAGGTTGATCGCCGGCCGTCCCGCGGCCGGCGACGAGGTGCAGCAGGTCGGCTGGTTCCGCCCCGACGGGTTGCCGCCGCTGGCATTCGCGAGCCATCGCAAGGTGTTGCAGCAGTGGACGCAGGAAGTGCTGGCCCGAGGCGCCGCGTAGGAATCGCCATCGCACGAAAGAGCATCGTCACCAAGACCGGCGATGGGGGAGAGACCGGGCTCCTCTACGGCGGGCGCGTGAAAAAGACGGATCCGCGCACGGAGGCGTACGGCGCTGTCGATGAGGCCATCTCGACACTGGGGGCGGCGCGCGCCCTGGTTAAGGACCGCGGCCGGCACGCGATCATCCTGCGCATTCAGAGCGAGCTGTTCACGGTCGGCGCCGAGCTGGCGACTGACGCGGCCGAGTACGGCAAGCTGGAGCAGCACTTCATGATCGTCACGCCCGACTTCACCGGTCGGATCGAGCTCGAGATCGTCGACCTCGAGCGCCGCGTTCCGCTGCCGGATGCCTTCGTGATTCCAGGTGGCACCCAGGCGGCGGCCGCCCTGGATGTCGCGCGCGCGGTGCTGCGACGCGCGGAGCGCCGCATCGTCGGCCTCCAGCAGGGCGGACAACTGCACAATCCGGAAGTGCTCCGCTACACGAACCGGCTCTCGGACCTGCTGTTCATGCTGGCCCGAGCCGAAGAGGGGACGGCCGTCAAACCGCTGACGGGACGACGAGTGGCCCGCAGGCCTGCAGCGCCTGCGCGCACTCGTCCAGCACCCAGGCGTCGCTCTCGCGCCTGAGCGCCTGCTCCAGGTAACTCCGCGCGGCCGCGCCGCCCACCCGGCCCAGCGCCCACGCCGCGTGGCCGCGCACCAGGGACTCACCGTCGTCGAGGGCGGCGGCCAGCGCGGGCACGGAGGAGCGATCCGCGATATTGCCCAGCGCAATGCAGACATTGCGCAGCAGTCCAGAGCGTCGTGTCCGCCAGACCGCGCTCTTTCGAAAGCGCGCGCGGAAGCCGTCCTCGTCGATTGACAGCAATTCTTCAAGCCGCGGTCGCGCCTCGATGATCGGGCCGAAGGCCTCGATGGCGCGGGCGTCCGGCCCCGCGGCCCGCGGGCTCGTGTTGACCGGGCAGATCTCCTGGCAGAGGTCGCAGCCAAAGATCCAGTCGCCGATCAGCGGACGGATCTCGAGCGGGATGACGCCGCGGTGCTCGATGGTCCAGAAGGAGATGCAACGCCGATTGTCCAAGACCCCGGGTTCGATCAGGGCGCCGGTGGGGCAGACCCGCATGCAGGCGTCGCAGCTGCCGCAGGTCTTCTTCAGCGGCTGGTCGGGCTCGAGTGCCGCGGAGGTGACGATTTCGGACAGCAAGACGTAGGAACCAACACCCGGGATGAGCAGGTTGGTGTTCTTTCCCAACCAGCCCAGGCCGGCGCGAGCCGCCGCTGCGCGGTCGAGCATCCAGCCATGGTCGACGTACGTCTTCGCGACGTGACCTCGTTCGCGAAGCATCGTGACCAGCGGCTGCATGCGCTCGAGCAGGACCTCGTGGTAATCGCCCCCCAGCGCGTAGGTGGCGATGCGTCCGCGAGGGCCCCCACCGGAACGCCTCAAACGCTCGCTTCGCACTGAAGCGCGGCTCGCGTGGGCCGGCGGGCCCGGCCCTCTCTCGCGAGCGGGGGAGGGAGCTTCTTGAGGGTGCGGAAAGGCGAGGGCGATCACGCTGCGGGCCTCGGGCGTGGCCCGGCGGGGATCGGCACTGGCATGGGCTCGGGCTTCGCTCCACCAGGAGAGCCCGTCCATGAGGCCCTGTTGGGTCCTGTTGGCCGCGGCGGTTTCGGGCTCGGAAAATCGCTCCGCGCCGGTCACGCCCACGGCGCAGAAGCCGAGCTCGGTGGCCCGCTGCTTGAGCTCGTTCGTCAGGGACATTTGACCCTAGCTTAGGTGGGGTCGCGGGAGTAGGATTAAGGGCAATGCAGGGGATGGCAGTCTGGCGGGAGCTTCAGCTCCTCCTGAGTCTGAACCTGCCGGAATCTGCCTACTACCTCTGGGAAGGCACCGCCACCTGCTGGCACTGCGACGACCAGCGGCTGATCATTGGCGCCCCCACCGAGCAGTCAGCCCGTCAGCTCGTTCAGGCTTACCTGCCGGTGGTCCGCCGGACGTTGCAAGCGATCCCGGATGCGCCCAAGCGTGTCTCTGTGGTCGTGACGACCGGCCCGCTGGCCCACGCCTGATTGCCCAATAATCCAGCCGGGCGTCGCCCGACGCGAGTGGCGCGGACGTGCCAAACGAGCGTTTGAGACGTTGAAACGCCGCCTCAAGGTGGAGATTTTCGGCGACGTCCAGGGCGTTGGCTTCCGCTACTTTGCCCAGTCGCAGGCCCGCCGGCTCGGTCTCGACGGCTACGTTCGCAACCGCTACGATGGCGCGGTGGAGGTGGAGGCCGAGGGCGATGCGCCCTCGCTGGAGCGATTCCTCGATGCGCTGCGCACCGGACCCCGCGTGGCGCGGGTCCAGGACGTGCGCGTCAGCTGGCTGCCCTTTAAGGGCGATCTTGGTCCATTCGGCGTGAGAGGATGAGCGCAATGAAGTTCGCCCGCCGCATGTCCGAGATCGGGACCGAGACCGCGTTCGAGGTCCTGGCCAAGGCGCGCAAGCTCGAAGCACAGGGGCGCGACATCGTGCACCTCGAAATCGGTGAGCCCGATTTCCCGACGCCGCCGAATATCGTCGAGGCCGCGGAGCGCGCACTGCGCGACGGCTTCACGCACTACACGCCGGCCGGGGGCCTGATGCCGGCCCGCCAGGCGGTCGCCGACTGGATTCGCCGCACCTACGAGGTCGAGGTCAAGCCGGAGCAGGTGGTGATGGTGCCCGGCTCGAAGAACGTCCTGCTCTTCACGATGCTGGCGCTGGTCGATCAGGGCGACGAGGTCATCGTGCCGGACCCCGGCTACGCGATCTACGCATCCGCGGCCACGCTGGCCGGTGGAAAGCCGGTCGGCATCCCGCTGCGAGAGCGCAATGACTTCCGGCTCGACATCGATGAGCTCAAATCGAAGATCACGGCCCGAACAAAACTGCTGGTCATCAATTCACCCCAGAATCCGACCGGCGGCGTGCTCTCGAGCCGCGATCTCGAGCAGGTTTCCGAGCTGGCGATGCGCCACGACTTTTCCGTCCTGACGGATGAGGTCTACGGCCAGATCACGTACGACGGTCATCACGCGTCGATCATGACTGTCCCGGGGATGCTCGAGCGGACGATCTACTCCGACGGCCTGAGCAAGGCCTACGCGATGTGCGGCTGGCGCCTCGGCTTCGCGGTCGCGCCGCTGCCGCTCGCGCAGAAGATGGAGACGCTGATGATCAACAGTAGCTCCTGCGCCGCGGCGTTCACCCAGATGGCGGCGATTGAGGCGCTCTCCCCGCGATCCGATGCCTCGGTGCAGGCGATGGTCGCCGAGTTCCAGCGGCGCCGCGACATCGTCGTCGATCGCCTGAACGCCCTACCCGGCGTCCACTGCCACAAGCCCATGGGCGCCTTCTATGTCTTTCCCAACATCACGGAGACCGGCCAGAACGAGCGCGAGCTGGCCGACCGAATGCTGGTCGAGGGTGGGGTGGCCCTCCTCGCCGGCAGCACATTCGGCGAGTCCGGCAAGGGCTACCTGCGGCTGTCCTACGCGAACTCGATCGACCAGATCGAGGAGGGCGTCAAGCGGATGAAAGGAGTCCTGGAGAAGACCGCAGCCCGCGCCTAACCGGGACGTGGACGCCGCCTGATGGCCACCAAAGCCGCCCCCATCCTCGACCGCATCTTGCAATCGCGACGTGCCGCTATCGAGGACCTCAAGGCCAGCGGTGTGGAGGCCGGGTTACCGCAATCCATCGCCGCGGCGCCCGCGCCACGGGATTTTCGGCAGGCCCTGCGCGAAACCAACCGGGTGGCCCTGATTGCCGAGTGCAAGGAGCGCTCGCCCTCGGGCGGCGTGCTCCAGCAGCCCTATGATCCGGTGCGGCTGGCCCGGCGTTACGCTGCCAACGGTGCCGCCGCCATCTCGGTGCTGGTGGAGCCCGAATTCTTTGGTGGCAGCCTCGACCACCTGCAGGCGGTCCGCTCCGCCGTCGACGTCCCCGTCCTCTGCAAGGATTTCATCATCGACCCGATCCAGGTGCTGGCCGCACGCGCGGTGGGCGCCGACGCCGTGTTATTGATCGTCGGCGTGCTGGATGACGCCGCGCTGCGCGATCTGCAGGCACTGGTGACGCGAGTGTCGATGCAGGCGCTGGTCGAGGTTCACTCGGAGGAGGAGTTGGATCGCGCACTCCGAGCCGATGCCGGCATCATCGGCATCAATAATCGCGATCTCACCAGGATGAAGACGGACAGGCAGACCACGGCACGGTTGCGACCGCTGATCCCGGCGGGTCGGATGGTGATCAGCGAGAGCGGCATCGAGAGCCGGGCCGACGTAGACGAACTCGGTCGCCTGGGTGTCGATGCGGTGCTGGTCGGCGAGTCGCTACTTCGGGCCGCGGATCTCGACGCCAAAGTCAGGGAGCTGAGTGGGTCGTGACGAAGATCAAGATCTGCGGGAACACCCGGGCCGACGACGTCGAACTGGCGGTCGAGCTCGGCGCCGACCTGCTCGGCTTCATCTTCACGCACAGCAAGCGCCAGGTTCGCGTCGACGAGATCAGAGACGTGATCGCGCAGGTGCCGGCCGGTGTCGAGCGGGTCGGGGTGTTCATCGATGAGCCCACGGAGCAGATCGGTGAGGTCGCGCGGGCCTGTGGTCTGACCGCGCTCCAGGTCTACCGGCCGCTCACGGAAAACGATCGCGCGCTCGGGCTTCTCCTTCTGCCGGCCTTCCGCGTACAGGCAGGGGAGGACCTGATCACGATCCCGCTCGAACAGGGCGACCATCCGCTGTTCGACACCTGGGTCCCGGACTCGGTCGGCGGGACCGGACGAGCCTGGGCGTGGCCGCAGGCGAGGGAGGTCGCGCGTAGGTATCCGCTCGTGGTCTCCGGCGGTTTGACAGCCGACAACGTCGACGGTGCGGTGCGCGAGCTCCATCCGTGGGCGGTCGACGTCTGCAGCGGGGTCGAGGCCGAGCCCGGCCGCAAGGATCACGCGAAATTGCGCGCCTTTGTCGAGGCGGTCCGCCGGGTCGATCGGTCATGAGTCAGGCGACGCCGGATACACGCGGGCGCTATGGCAACTACGGCGGCCAATACATCCCGGAGACGCTGATGGCCGCCGTCGACGAGCTGACGGCGGCGTTTGACGCTGCCGTCAAGGACGACGGTTTTCGGCACGAGTTCGAATACCTCTCGCGCACCTTCAGCGGCCGGCCGACCCCCGTGTATCGCGCCGACCGACTCACGCATGAGGCCGGTGGCGCCGAGATCTGGTTCAAGCGCGAAGATCTCTGCCACACCGGGGCGCACAAAATCAACAATGCCCTGGGGCAGGTCTTGCTCGCCCGCCGGATGGGCAAGCGCCGCATCATCGCCGAGACGGGCGCCGGCCAGCACGGGGTCGCGGTCGCCACGGTCTGCGCGAAGTTCGGCCTCCAGTGTGAGGTCTACATGGGCGTCGACGACATGGCGCGCCAGGCGATCAACGTCTACAAGATGCGGCTGCTCGGCGCCACCGTAACGCCGGTGGAGAGCGGCAGCAAGACGCTCAAGGACGCGACCAACGAGGCGATCCGCGACTGGGTGACCAACGTCCGCACCACGCACTACGTGATCGGCTCGGCGGTTGGGCCGCATCCCTACCCGCTGATGGTGCGCGAGTTTCAGTCGGTCATCGGCCGGGAGGCGCGGGCGCAAATGCTCGTCGAGACCGGACGGTTGCCCACGGCGGTCGTCGCCTGCGTCGGCGGCGGCAGCAATGCGATCGGGATCTTCGCGCCCTTCTATGACGACCCGGTGCGGCTGGTCGGCGTGGAGGCGGCGGGACGCGGTCTCAAGAGCGGGGCGCACGCGGCCTCCATCGTCGGTGGCCGTCCCGGCGTGCTGCACGGATCGTTCAGCTACCTGCTGCAGGACGAGGACGGGCAGGTGATGGCGACGCATTCCATCTCGGCGGGCCTCGACTATCCGGGGGTCGGCCCGGAGCACGCCTTCCTCCACGACCAGCACCGCGCCGAGTACGTGAGCGTCACCGACGAGCAGGCGCTCGCGGCCTTCCATCAGACCTCGCGGCTCGAGGGCATCATCCCGGCGCTGGAGAGCTCGCACGCGATTGCCTACGCGATGCCGCTGGCGGCGGAGCTCGCTGCGGAGGATCTCGTGCTCGTCAACCTGTCCGGTCGGGGCGACAAGGACCTCGATATCGTCCGCGGCGCGAGCGCGTGAGCCGGATCGCGGCGACCTTCGCCCGGCTCGGGGCGCAGGGGCGCCTCGGCCTGATCGCCTATCTCACGGTCGGCTATCCGCGGCTCGACGCAACGCCGGCGCTGGTCGAGGCAGCCGCCGAGTCCGGCGCCGATGCCATCGAGCTCGGCATTCCGTTTTCCGACCCGCTCGCCGACGGCCGCACCATCCAGGCAGCATCCCAGCAGGCGCTGAAGGGAGGGGTGACGGTCGGGCGGGCGCTGGAGGCAGCAAGCGCGGCGCGCAAAAAGACCGAGGTGCCGCTGCTCTTCATGACCTACCTGAATCCGATCCTCGCCTTCGGCCTCGAACGTTTTTGCCGTGCCGCCACCGATGCGGGCGTCGATGGGCTGATCGTGCCCGATCTTCCGCCCCCCGAATCGGTGGACCTGCGTCGTGCGGCCGATGCCAGCCACATCGACCTCGTGTTCTTCGTCGCGCCGACCAGCACCGAGACCGGCATCGTGGCAGCCTGCCGGGCGGCGACCGGCTTTATCTACTGCATTGCCGTCACCGGGGTGACGGGGGCGCGCCCGGAGCTTGATCCTGCGCTCCTGCCGCTGATCGAGACGGTGCGGCGGCACACCAACCTGCCGATCGTGGTTGGTTTCGGCATCTCGCGAGTCGAGCACCTGAAGGCATTGGAAGGCAAGGCCGACGGCGTCATCGTCGCCAGCGCCCTGCTCGACGCCATCGCGCGTGCGCCCGAGGACCCTGCGGGACAGGTCCGCCGCTTCCTGAGCGACCTACGGCGGCCAGCCGCCGGCTGACCCGCGTCGCAAGCCCCTCTCTCGGCCGGCGTCACACCGTCGGGAGATGGCCAGGGCCCAGGATGCTCCCTCGATCGAGGGGGATGCCGAAGAACGCCGGTTGATCGATCGGAGCGCGGCAGGCGACCAGGAGGCCTTCCGCCAGCTCGTGATCCGTCACCACCGGCTGGTGATCAACGTCGCCTTCCGGGCGCTTGGCGAACTCAGCCTGGCGGAAGACGTCGCCCAGGAGGTCTTCCTCAAGGTCTACAAAGCCCTTCCCGGGTACCGCCACGAGAAGCCGTTCAAGCACTGGCTGCACCGGGTGGCGGCTAACGCCGTCACCGACGCCCTGCGCCGCCGCCGCCCGATCGTTTCGCTCGATGGCATGGAGCAACCGCCCGCCAGCCGCGAGTCGGACCCGTTAGACGTCGCCACCCGGCATGACCTGCAGAAAGCGGTCCGTCAGGCGATCGCGAGCCTGCCGTCACACTACCGTGACACGATCGCCCTGCAGGCCTTCGGCGAGCTGAGCTACGAGGAGATCGCGAAGACACTCGACATTCCGCTGGGGACCGTCATGTCGAGGCTCAGCGGCGCCAAGCGGTTGCTCCGCGAGCGCCTCGGCGACCTCGTGCACGGCGAGGAGGCGAATACGGCGTGAATTCGGTCCGTTTTACGAGACAGAGGTTGGTATCCGGATGTTGAGTCATGCTACGGCGCGCGACTGGCTGATCCCGTATGCCGACGGCATGCTGGCGGCCGACGAGCGCCGCCGGATCGACGGGCACCTCGGCGGGTGCGCGGCCTGTGGCGCCGAGCTCCGCGAAGTGCGCGAGCTGAACCTCCTGCTGGTCACCCTTCCGCCCGCCCCGCCCACGTCGGTGGCCCCCTTCTGGCTGAAGCTTCAGGCCGTGCTGCCACAGCGGCGCGCACTGCGGATTCCGAACTTCGTCGGATATCGCCGCGCCGGCCTGGCCTTCGCCCTGGCGTCGATCGCCGTCATCGCCGCCGCGGCCACCGCCTTCGCCGCGCCCTCCGCGCTACCCGACAACCCGCTCTATCCGGTGAAGCTCATCGAGGAGAACGTGCAGCTAGCGCTCACGCCGGCGAATGATCGGCTGACCGTGCAGCTGCAACAGGCCGGCGAGCGGCTGCGAGAGGCCCAGGCGATGGCCACCGACCACAAGCCTCGGCTTGCCGAGTCCAGCCTGCGCGCCTACACGATCATCGTCGACGCCGCGGCGGTGTCGCTGAAACGTCCCGCCACCCCGCAAGTCACCAAGGATGCGCTGCATGCCCTGCGCGCCAAGCTCGACGCGGTCGAGCGGGTAAATGCCAATCGAGACGACGATGTCGCCGGCATCAAACAACTGGTTGCCGCCGCCGTTGATGAGCTCGATCGGCTTGAGCAGCAGGAGAGTGTGACGGCGCCCGCCCTGACCGTCGGTGAGCAGGCCACGCCGGATCCGACGCCGAAGGCGACTCCGAAGCCGACGCCGCGGCCGACTGACGACGGCGACCGGCGCGAGCGCGAGCGCGACTAGCCAGCGCGAGCGCGGCGTCCTTCATCGCTAGACTCAATCCGTGGGCGCGCGTGAGGATGTCCTGGTTGTTCCGAGGGACACCCTCTTTGGCGGCGGCGAGTGGACGGGCTTTCGGTCGACGGGCCTTGACGAGTTGCTCGCGCGCGTGCGCGCGAACTATCGGTTCCGTCCGCGCCGCGAGGTCGAAGAGGACCCGGCGGAGCCGCAGATCATCCCCTACGTCGTCTTCCGCCACGACGACCGCTACTTCCTGACGCACCGGCTGCGCCGCTCGAGTGAGCGGCGGCTCCGTCACCTCTACTCGCTCGGTGTCGGCGGGCACATCAATCCCGAGGACGTCGCAGGTGCCGCCGACCCCATCGACGCTGGATTGCGGCGCGAGTGGGAAGAGGAGGTGGTCTACAGCGGCCACTTCTCGACGCGGCTGCTGGGTGCGATCAACGACCAGACGACACCGGTCGGCCGCGTACACGTGGGGCTGATCTTCCTCGTCGAGGGCGACCGGCCGGAGATTTCCATCCGCGAGGTCGACAAGCTGGCCGGCGCGCTGCTGCCGCTCGACGCCATGCGCAGCTACTACCTGGACATGGAATCCTGGTCGCAGCTGATCTTCGATTACTTGACGCGGGTACCGGTCGCCTAGCTGGTCAGGGCTTTGGCTATCTCCTCGAAGTTGCGGACGTAACGCAACACGTCGTCCTCGGAGTGCTGGACCGACAGCGTCCAGTTTTCCTCGGCTCCGGGGGCCATGAGCACGCCGCGGTTGCACTGGTAGAGCCAGGAGAGGTAGGCGTATTTCTTGTCGATGGTGAGGTAGTCGCGGTAGTTGCGCACGCGTTCCTTGCGATAGGTCACGCAGCCGCGTGCCGCCAGCGTGATCGGATGGAAGGGCAGCTGGTAGTCGCTCATCACCTTGCGCAGCCCGCCTTCGAGCGCCTCGGCAAGCGCATCGAAGTGCGCGTACGCCGCGGGGGTCAATACCGACGTCAGCGCCGTCTTCGATGCCGCGATGGTCAGCGGGTTGCCGTTGAAGGTGCCGATCTGGACCACCTTGTGCGCGTCAATCGTCCCCATCACGTCGGCGCGGCCGCCGACGGCGCCGCAGGGGAGGCCGCCGCCGATCGCCTTCGCCAGCGCGACCAGGTCCGGCGTGACGCCGAAGCGCTCGGTCGCGCCACCGGCCGCGATGGTCGCACCGGTCTTGACCTCGTCGAAGATGAGCAGCGCCCCATGGCGATGGGCGAGCTCGAGCACGCCGGCCAGGTAGCCGTCGTCGGGGAGGACGATGCCGATGTTCATCATCACTGGCTCGACGATGACGGCGGCGACCTCGCCGCGGTGGCGGTCGAGTGTGCGCTCCAGGATCGCGAGGTCATTGAAGGGCACGACGGTGACGAGGTCCACCACGGTTTGCGGGGTGCCCGCGCTGTAGGGGACCGAGACCGGGGCGTCGGCCGGACCCATGAGGTCGGGTGAGGGCTCGACGGAGACCAGCAGCGCGTCGTGATGTCCGTGGTAGCTGGCCTCGATCTTGATCAGCCGGTCCCGACCAGTAAAACCGCGTGCCAGCCGAATGGCGTCGAGCGTCGATTCGGTGCCGCTGTTGGTGAAGCGCCACTGCGGCTGCTTGAACCGGCGCGATAGCTCCTCGGCGACGATGGCGTCGTCGGCCACGGGCTGCGCGAAATGCGTCCCCTTGGCGGCACGTTCGTTGATCGCCTTGACGATCAACGGGTGGGCATGTCCCACCACCATGACGCCGAAGCCATTGTGAAAGTCGACGTACTCGTTGCCGTCGACGTCCCAGACCCGGCTGCCCTTGCCATGATCGATGAAGACCGGCTGGGGCGCTGCGTCCTGGAAGGATGAGGGCACGCCTCGCGGAATGAATTGCTTCGCCTGCTTCCAGAGCTCGTCGGACCGCTGGCGGTTGGATCGAAAACGCTCCTCCTCCCTGGCGATCAGTTCCACGACGCGCTCGGTGGCGATCGGCTGGGCAACAGTGCTCACGGCGTCCCTCCTCGAGATTTCTTCACGGCCAGCGCCGAAATCGCTTCTAGTATGCAGCGATTGGCGTTCTGAGCCGTGATCTCCGCATGGTCGTACGGTGGCGCGACCTCGACCACGTCCATTCCGACCAATTTCGTCCGCAGGCCGATGTTGCGGATGGCGCGCAGCAGGTCGGCCGGCTGCATCCCTCCGGGCTCCGGCGTCCCCGTTCCGGGGGCGAAGCCAGGATCGAGGACGTCGATGTCAACCGACAGATAAATGAACTCCGGGCCATCCAGCGCCTCCTGGATCGCTTGCCCGATCACGGTTTCGACGCCGCGGTCGAGCAATTCACCCATCAGGTGCCAGCGCATGCCCTGGGCCTTCATCCACTCGAACGTTTCCAGCTCGGGCCAATAGCCGCGTAACCCGATCTGGACGAAGTTGCGTCCGGGGATGGCCCCGGACTCGATCAGCCGGCGCATCGGCGTGCCGTGCGAGGCGACGTTGCCCCAGGCAGCCTGGCCGGTGTCGGCGTGGGCGTCAAAGTGCACCATGCCGAGGCGGCCGCGCCCGTTGGCGTCGGCGACCGCCGTGGCCGAGGGATACGTGATGGAGTGGTCGCCTCCGATGACGAATGGCACGATCTTCCGCGATGCGATCTCGGCGACTCGGGCGCGGATGGCTTCGTGCGCCTGGTCGGTCAGACCCGGAGAGCAGACGGCGTCGCCGTAATCGATGACCTTCAAAACCTGGAAGGGCGCCACCTCCAGGTCCAGGTGCCAGTCGGGATTCACGTAATTCGCGACGCGCACCGCGCGAGGTCCGAAGCGCGCGCCAGGGCGATAACTCGTCGAGTCGTCCCAGGGTGCCCCAACGATCGCGACATCGGGCTTCGACTGGTCCAGCTCCTCCGGCTCCGTCAGCGTCGGGACTTTCATGAAGCTGGCTGGGCCCAGATAGAAGGGGCCGTTGACCTGCTTGTCGAGGTTGGGTGTCTCTGGCATCTGCCTCCCTTAGCGTCGGCGCTTCAGGTCTTTAAGGATCTCGCGCGACGCGTTTCGGCCGTTGATGCCGCTGATCCCGCCACCGGGATGGGTTCCGGACCCGCACACATAGAGACTCTTGATCGGCGTGCGGTAGTCGGCATAGCCGGCGACGGGCCGCCAGGAGAAGAGCTGGTCGAGCGTCAGGTCCCCGTGCATGATATTTCCCCCCACCAGGCCGTACTCCTGCTCCATGTCATATGGTCCGATGACCTGCCGGTGTTCGATCGCGCCGGGCAGGTTGTCTGCGAAGCGCTCATAGCCCGCGACCACCCGGTCGGCGTACGCCTCCAACTCCTCGCGATGCGGTGCCGTTGACCAGCTCGCTGGGACGTACTGCGTGAAGCAGCTCATGATGTGCTTGCCGGCGGGCGCGAGAGAATCATCGACCACGGTCGGCAGCACGCCGTCGGAGTAGGGCCGGGCCGACGCCTTGCCGTACTTGGCGTCGTCGAAGGCCCGCTCCAGATACTCCATCGAGTCGCAGAGCTGAATGAAGGAGCGCGCCGCCGTCATCGAGTCCTCGGGCTGAAGTCCGACGAACTGGGGCAGCTCGCCGAGCGCCAGGTTGATTTTCACCGTCCCGGAGCGCGTCTTATAACGGTCGATCGCTCGTACAAAATCCGGCGGCAGGACCTTGGCGTCGACCAGCTCGCAAAACGTGATCTTGGGATGCGCGTTTGAGATCACCGCCTTCGCGCGCAGCTCGGTGCCGTCGGTCAGCGCCACGCCGGTCGCGCGGCCGGCCTCGATCAGGATGCGCCCGACGCGAGCCCCGGTCCGGATGTCGGCGCCGTGCTCGCGGGCGTCGTCCGCAATCGCTTCGGAGACCGCGCCCGTGCCGCCTCGCACGAAGGCCCACTCCGCCATCTGGCCGTCGATCTCGCCGATGTAGTGGTGCAGGAGGACGTATGCCGTTCCCGGCGTGTAGGGTCCGCCGTAGGTGCCGATCGCGCCAGAGACGCAGCGAGCCGCTTTCACCTGCGGCGACTCGAACCACTCCTCGAGAAGCTCGGCGACCGACAGCGTCATGATCTTGACGAAGTCTCCGGTGGTCTTGACGTCGAGGTCCTTGAGCTTCCAGACGAAGCGCGCCAGCTCGAGCAGGTCCGCCGGCGATTTCGCCCCAACGGCCGGTGGGGTCATCAGGAGCAGCGGCCGGACGAGCTGCGCGATCTTCGCCAGGTAGGCGCTGAAGGCCGGCCAGGCTTGGGCGTCGTTCTTCGAGAACTTGGTGATCTCGGCATGCGCTTGCGCCGTGTCCTTGGTCAACAGCAGGTGGGAGCCGTCGGGAAAAGGGACGTAGTAGTCCGCCGAGAGCGGGTAGAGGGTCAGGCCGTGCCGCCGCAACTCGAGCTCGTTGATGACTTCGGGCGGCATCAGGGAGAGCACGTAGGACAGGGTCGAAACCGTGTAGTCGGGCCAGGGATGCTCGCTGACGGCGGCGCCTCCCAGGACGGCCCGCCTCTCCAGGACGAGGGTTTTCACGCCTGCCCGGCCCAGGTAGGCGGCGGTCGCCAGGCCGTTATGGCCACCGCCCACGATGATCGCGTCGTAGTCAGCCGGCACCCGGCCGAGTATATCGACGAGCCGCTTGGCCAACCGTCCCTTGACAACCGTTCACCTTGGGTTCACATTTGCGCACAGGCTCCGCCCAAGGGCCAAACACGCTAAGGAGGGTAAGCATTGGCTGTCATTCCGGCCTCTTCTGAAGTCGTCGCGGAGAAACGCAAGCTACGTAAGTCGCTATTTCGTTGGGACCTCGTCTTCTTCACCGTCGCAGCGATCGTCGCCCTCGACACGCTGGGCGCCGTCTCCTCCCAGGGTTCGCAGGCCGTGTTCTGGCTGGTTTTCTCGGGTATTACGTTCCTCATTCCCTACGGACTCCTGACCGCAGAGCTTGGCACGACCTTCCCGGTGGAGGGATCGGTCTATGAGTGGGTGCGGCTCGCGTTCGGGCACCTGGCTGGGGCTGTTACCGCGGTCATGTACTGGATCAGCAACCCGGTCTGGCTCGGTGGGACGCTTTCCGTGGTCGCCATTGCGGCGATGGACACCTTCTGGGCCAAGCCGTTTGGGGGCATCGCGGCCACCGGATGGCTCGAGTTCGTCGCGGGAGCCCTCTTCATCTGGATCGCGGTTACCTGGAACATCCTCTCACTGCGGTACATGAAGTGGGTGCCGAACCTCGGCGCGATCGTGCGCCTCCTTCTGCTCGCAGTGTTCGGCGTACTCGTCATCGCCTCGGGGGCAAGCAAGGGCTTTGCCGGTACCCTGAGCGGATGGCAGCCGACTTCCAGCGTCTTCATCGCGGTTATCGGTGTCCTCGTCTTTAGCTGGATCGGGTTCGAGCTCTCCACCAACGCCAGCGAGGAAATGGAGGACCCACAGAAGGACATCCCGCGGATGGTGACGTTCTCTGGAATCCTGAGCGTGCTCGGCTATGCCGTCCCGATCATCGGCATTCTGCTCGTTGTGAAACCCGCGGACCTGTCCAACGTCGGCAGTTTTGTCGCCGGTTACCAGCTCGTCGTTTCAAACGTCCTGGGCGGGACGGGTGCGAACATCCTCAACGGTCTCGTCGGCCTTGCGATCGTCTTCTCCCTTCTCACAAGCGGAACCGTCTGGCTGATGGGGGCGGACCGCATGATGGCGATCGGAGCGCTTGCCGGATCGGGGCCGCGGCGGTTGGGCCGTTTTTCCGCGCGGTTCGGCACGCCCGTTCCTGTCAACGTCCTTTCCGGCGTCCTGGCGACGATCTTTTTGCTGGCGAACGTGATCGTCAATCATGTCTTCGCGGGTGGTAACCTCGCGGCGCTGTTCGGCGTCGTCCTTACGCTCGCGATCTCGACCACGACCTTCTCGTACTTGTTTGCCTTCCCGGCGCTCGTCGTCCTCCGTTATAAGTATCCGAACGCGAAGCGGCCCTACAAGGTGCCCGGAGGCATGGTCGGCGCCTGGATCGTGATGCTGCTGACCTTCCTTTACGTTCTGGCGGCGACCGTCTTCTCGCTATGGCCCGGTCTCTTCACGTCGACCGTCACGGGACCGTCTAGCGGCCTCGATCGGGGGCCGTTCGAAATCAGCGTGTTCGTGACCATGGCGATCATCATTGCGATCGGCGTCTGGTTCTACGTTATCGGGCGCGGGCATGCCAACAACGAAGGCTGGCCTGCGGAAGGGACCGGCGCTGCGCAGCCTGAAGTCGCCGGCGTTCGCCGCGCGTAGACTTCGTCGTGTGTCGGTAACGCAAGATCGATCGGTGAGCGCGGGCGAGGATCTCGCCCGCGCTTTCACGTTGCCCGCCAGCGCCTATATCGATGAGTCCGTCTACGCGCGCGAACGTGACCGGATTTTCGCGCGCACCTGGCAGCTGGTTGGCCGTGCCGACGAGCTGTCCCGCGTCGGTGACCTGAAGCCCGCCACCATCCTTGACGAACCGATCCTGATCACCCGCGGCCTCGACGGCCGGCTGCGTGGCTTCTACAACGTCTGCCGGCACCGCGCGGCCCAGGTGGTCGTCGCCAAAGGAAACCGCCGCAGCCTCCAGTGTCCCTACCACGGCTGGACCTACGGCCTCGACGGGCGATTGCAGGTCGCCCGGGAGATGGAGGGCACCGAGAACTTCGATAAGACCGACTTCGGGCTGGTGCCCGTCCGGGTCGAGCAGTGGGGACCGTTTATCTTTGCGAATCTCGACAACGAGGCACCCTCCCTCGGCGAGGTGCTGGGCGCCATCCCGAAGGAAGTCTCGGCGGCGGGCTACGACGTCGACAAGATGCAGCTCGTCGAGCGGCGAGACTACGTCATCGCGTGCAACTGGAAGGTCTACGTCGACAACTACCTCGAGGGATATCACCTGCCGATCGCGCACCCCGGATTGTTCAAAGAGCTCGACTACGACGCCTACCGCGTCGAGACCTTCCGCTACTACTCGAAACAGCACGCCCCCATCCGCGAGCTCAAGCCCGGCGAAGAGCCCGGTCGCGATCGGCGCTACATCCGGCAGCCTGGGAGCGAGGAGAACGCGCTCTACTACTGGGTCTTTCCCAACACGATGTTCAACATCTACCAGGACAACATGAGCTCGAACCTGATCCTCCCGCTCGGCGTCGACAAGACGCTGACGGTTTTCGAGTGGTTCTTCGCGCAGCCGGGCACGGGACCGGGCTGGGAGTCGATGCAGCAGACGATCGCCTTCTCCGACGAGATCCAGCAGGAAGACATCGCACTCTGCGAGCACGTTCAGCGCGGGCTGAAGTCGCGCTCCTACGACCGCGGACGCTTCAACGCCAAGCGCGAGAACGGCGTCTTCCACTTTCAGCGGCTGGTTACCGAGTTTTTGTCTTAGGCCCCTCTTAGAACGTGCCGCGTGGGGTTGGAGCTGTCCGAGCGGCTGATTGACGAACCGTGTACCGCCTGCTACGTTTGGCCCAAACCTAAGGGAGAGGAGGAAACCCGATGCCCGACGACGTCCTGACGCGTCCGCAGTCGACCGTTCCGGGAGGGGCTATGAGCCAGGAGGCGGCCGACGCCCACGATCTAGGCCGCTTTGGCTACAAGCAGGAACTGAGGCGAGTCCTCGGCGTGTATTCGAGCTTTGCCGTCGCCTTTTCGTACATCTCACCAAGCACCGGTATCTTCACGCTTTTTGCCCCGATCGGCCTGGCGATCGCGGGGCCGTTCTTTTTCTGGAGCTGGCCGCTCGTCGCGTTGGGCCAGTTCATCATCGCGCTCAACTTTGCCGAGGTGAGCTCGCACTTCCCGGTGGCCGGCTCGGTTTACCAATGGACGAAGTACCTGTCCAACCGGGCGTACTCGTGGATGACGGGCTGGGTCTACCTGTTCGCCGGCATCCTCACCGTCACCGGTGTGGTCGCCACGGTCCCGGGCCTCGTGCTGATTCCATTGCTCAACAACCTTGGCATCGGCATCGAAAATAACGCCCGCGACCAGGTCATCATCGCGCTGCTCGTACTGGCGAGCACGACGTTACTGAACATCTTCGGGGTGCGGCTTGTCGCACTCATCAACAACACCGGCGTGGTGTTCGAGATTCTCGGCATGGTCGTCTTCGCGCTGATCCTGCTGATCTTCTACCATCACCAGCCGGCCAC
>Ga0209689_1001283_pt1 | contig 18751 bp, 17 predicted proteins | sample GraSoiAngelo_149_FD_187119 | JGI IMG/M metagenome (GOLD analysis project Ga0209689, IMG submission 187119) | Grasslands soil microbial communities from the Angelo Coastal Reserve, California, USA - 14_1009_09_30cm (SPAdes) (version 2) | ecosystem: Environmental > Terrestrial > Soil > Grasslands ... | reverse complement strand
CCAATCATCAAATTATTGCTCGCCATCGTTGTTAGTCCTTTCTCTGGCGTTGGGTTGGAATTGCTTTGGCGATCGGCGTCGAACTGGCGCGCGCTTTCGCCGGCGACGCTGCGGTCTTTGCCGGCGAATGCACCGGGATTGCTTTTAGAATCCGCGGTTCCACAGGGGGCTCGATCGTGTCGTTGATAACTGCCGCCGGAGGGGTGGCGAAGGTGACGGGGATATTTCGTTGCACGAGCAAATTCACAGTTTCCAGTTCCTGCTTTGAGTCATCGCAGTAAACAAGAAATTGTTCCAGCCGCTGTAATTGCCTCTCGAGGTCATTTAACCCAAACGTGACGCGCGTGTGATTTTTGTCCGTCACCAGCAGGCAATAATTCCTGGAAATATTGATCTCGCGAATCTGAAAGCGCATTTGCATGAAACTGCGCGTGCTTAAGCGCAGCAGCTCCAGCGCCTTTTTGACTTCGGGCGATTCGACGACTTTCCCAGCCTCGAGCGATTCGCTCGAGAATCCCAAAATGAGCGGCAATCCCAGATATTCTGGCAACAATTTCTTTTCTCTCATCAAAACGCCTCGCGCATCCACTAGAAAAGCAGCATCTGACACAAAAGGATCGGAAATTTCTTTGTCACTTGTGATCCACGCAACCGGCTTACGTTCCACGACACGGATGTCGATTTCAGTAGGCAACTTTCGCACCACCTGGACCTCATCGACTTGGGGAAGCTGCTGTATGCGGTCATGGACGCGCGCCAGGTTCACGCTGAAAATGTTTTCGCCCTCTTGCAGATCGGCTACTTTCAAAACGTGCTCGCGCTGCAACGTGCCGTCAGTCTGCAGTTCAATTGTCTTCAACTGATAATCCCGATTCTCGAAAAAGAGGCGCTTGGCAGCTTCACGCCCCCCGACATAAACGGCACCGCAGAGCCCAGCGAGCAACACCACTCTGGAAAGAACAACCAGAGCCCTTCGGATTCGATGCTGCGTTACCCTGCGGGAGCGGACCTTCACATCGAGCAAGTGCTGCTGGCGCCGATGGCGCACATTGGACACACGCCGATTTCGCGACCGGGAGCCTTTTTGGACGAAGTTCATTTCCGGGTCCCTTCTGTTCTGGCGCGGGAAAGCGCGATGATGCGCGCACAAAGATCGACGTAGCTGATCCCGGCGGCCGCGGCGGCTTCGGGCAACAGACTCGCCTCTGTCATTCCGGGAATCGTGTTGATCTCCAGCACAAACGGCTGGCCGGTTTCCGATAAAATCGCATCGACGCGCGAATACACTTCCAAGCCCAGAGCGCGATATGCGCGCAATGCCAAGTCTTGAATCTCTTTTGTCTTGCCAGGGCCGATCTTCGCCGGGCAAACATGTTGTGCTCCGCCGCCGGCCTTGGGATTTAAGAATGGATACTTATTCGTGAAATCGTAAAAGCCGCCCTTCGGAATTATCTCGAGAATGGGCAAGACCTGGTCACCGAGAATACCAATCGTCAATTCCCGGCCCGGCACAAATCTTTCTATCAACAATTCGCGGTCATACTCGGCAGCATCGGCAATTGCCGACTCGAGGTCCTCCGCCTTTTTTACGATGTGAACGCCGACGGTGGACCCTTGTCGCGGCGCCTTAACTACAATAGGCAGTTGCATGCGAGGACGCTGATGCGCTCCGATGGTTTCCCATTCCGGAGTGATCACCTGGTGCTCGCGGAATTTCTCCTTCGATCGAATTTTATCGAAAGCCAGCCTGCTCTCTTCAACTCCTTCGCCGGTATAAACAACACCGCGCGCTTCCAGAATTCGCTGCACCTGGCCGTCTTCGCCAAAAGTTCCGTGCAGCGCAATGAACGCAAGGTCCACATCGTCCGGCAGTTCAAACTTCGCGTCCCTTACATCGACCTCGACGACATCCGCGCCGAGCGAGCGCAACGCTTTTGAGATTCCGCGGCCGGTCGCCAGCGAAACGTCGCGCTCGCTACCTGGCCCGCCCATGAGCACCGCAATTTTTTTTGGAATGGTCCTCTTCCGTTTCACGCCATCTCTCCCACGACTTGCACTTCCGTTTCCAATTCGATCCCGCGCTTCGCACGCGCCACGCTTTTAATCCTCTCTATCAACTCGATCATGTCCGCTGCGGTCGCGCCGCCGTCATTAACGATGAAATTGCCGTGCACCTCCGACACTCGTGCTTTTCCGACGCGCGAATTTTTTAATCCCAATTCATCAACCAGTTTTCCTGCCGGGCACGAATTGGGATTTTTGAAAATGCACCCTGCGCTCTTGGCCGCCGGCTGCGAAGTACGGCGCTTCTCCTGAGAAGCCTCCAACTTGCGGACGATTTCTTCAGTTGGCGCGGGTTGCCCGCGAAAGACTGCCGAGACCGCAAAATTATTCTCGAGCAATGGGAAATTTCGATAATGCACTTCCAGCTCATCGCATGTTTTTGTATGCGCCTCGCCATTTGCATCGAGATAACGAACGCGCACGATGTTTTCAAACGTTTGCGCCCCCATCGCTCCAGCGTTCATGCGCAGGCCGCCGCCGACTGCACCCGGAATTCCCTCCATCCACTCCAGCCCACCGAGGCCGGCCGCCTTACCTGCATAGGCGACCTCTTTTAATTTTGCGCCGACGCCCGCGATGATCTCGTTGCCATTTACCTCGATCCTGTCGAAGTCGCCACCACGGGGATGGACCACAACACCACGAATGCCACCATCGCGGACGAGCAAATTTGAGCCACGCCCGATGACGAAAAGCGGGAGACTTTCGCGCCGGCAAGAGCGAATCAGTTCCGCAAATGCGTTCTCGTTACGCGGCTCCACCCAAAATTGCGCTGGGCCGCCCACGCGCAAAGTGGTGTGTTTCGAGAGCGGCTCGTAGAGCCGGACATCGGCTTCCTCACCAACGATTCCTATTAATCTCTCGGCAATCACGAGATCGGCGGCCAACACGGACAATTGTTCATGAATGTTGCCCGCACCCAGGCTCAAAACGAGATCGCCGAAGTCCAGCATATTGCCGACATCGCGATGAACCCACTCCAAACGCGGCTGATAACTGACGCCGCGATGACCATGCGTCGCGATTTCATCCGCTATCGTTTTACCGCTGATTCCAGGAATCGGCGCCTCATTGGCGGGATAAACGTCGGTCACGACCACACGGTCGGCGTCATCGAAGGCGCGACCAAATTCTTTGCGCAGCGCTTTGGTGCGCGAATAGCGATGGGCTTGAAACATGGTCAGCACACGTTTGCGACCGGTCGATTTCGCGGCTTTCAACGTCGCGCGGATCTCGGTGGGGTGATGGGCATAGTCGTCAACAAGCAAAAAACGATCGCTCTGATACTTGATTTCGAAGCGGCGGCGCGCGTGCTCGAACTTGCGCAGCGAAGCCGCAATTTTTTCAAACGGAATTCCAAGCTCGGTGGCGAGGGCAATCACACCAACAGCATTCTGGACGTTGTGCTGCCCGGGAACATTCAGAATCGCTTCGCCCAGTTGCTGCCCGCGCCGATAAACGCAAAAGACCGAAGCGAAATCCCGCAGCTCGACATCGGCGCCGCGATAATCCGCCTTTTCGAAGAACCCGAACGAGATCGCTCCCTTGTGTTTTGCGCACAATCGCGCCGTGTTCGCATCATCGACGTTGTAAAAAACCGTTTCGCTGGTTTGCTCGATAAGCTGCGCAAAAACTTTTTCGATCGCCTCGAGATCGACATGAAAATCGAGATGCTCTTCCTCAATATTTAGAATTAGGCAGTGCTCGGGATGAAAACAGCGCAGGGTCCCATCGCTTTCGTCTCCTTCCGCCACGAAATATTCGCCGCGTGAATCCCAGTGCGCGTTCGTCCCAAGAATCGGAATCTCGGCCCCGACGTAATGCGATGGATGCAACCCGCCTTCGCGCAAAACGTGCGCCGTCATCGCTGAGGTTGTTGTTTTGCCGTGCATCCCGGCGATGACAACGCCGCGCTTGCCGCGCATGACCGCTGCGAGGGCTTCAGCGCGGCGCACGACCGGCTTGCTCGAATCTCGCGCGCTCACCAGAATCGGATTATCGATCTTGATCGCAGAGGAAACCACGATCAGATCGGCGTCGCTGGCATCCTCCGCGCGATGCTGTGGAAAGAAACGCAGACCTAAGCGTTGCAATCGATCCGTCTCGAGCGTGCTTACTTTGTCTGAGCCGCTGACATTGTGCCCAAGCTCGAGCAAAAGAGCAGCGATCCCGCTCATGCCGCTCCCGGCCACGCCGATGAGATGAATCCTATGTCGCTCACCCGTCAGCAATTTTGGCAGATCGACCTCAGAGACGAGCTTCATGAGTCGTATATTTTTCCATGGTCGTGACCACGCGTCCGGCCGCATCTGTCGGTGCGAGACGCGAACAATTCGCAGCCATTCGTTGAATTTGCTCGGGATTCTCGATTAACTCTCGAATCTTGCGTGCGAGCAATTCACCGGAGAGCTCCGATTCCTTGAGGAGAATCGCTGCCTGAGCACGCGCATAAATTTCTGCGTTGCGCGTTTGATGATCGTCGGTGGCATAGGGAAACGGAATCAAAATGCTCGGCAATGAAAACGCGGCGAATTCGGCGAGGCTCGCCGCGCCGGATCGTGCAACGAGGAGATCGGCAGCGCTATAAACTTCCTCCATTCGATGATAAAAGGCGGCAACATAAGCAGGGACATTTTCGCGGCGATAATTATCGGCAACGAGACGCTCATCCCGCGCGCCGGAAAGATGAATCACCTGCAGCGAGGCGCCTTGCAAAAATGGCAACGATTTGATCATGGCTTGATTAATCCCGCTCGCGCCCTGGCTACCTCCCATCACCAGCAGCGTGGTGAGATCGTGACGCAGTCCGAACTTTTGACGCACAACCTGTCGATCCAAAGGTTTTAGTTCGGTTCGGATCGGCGTGCCGGTAAATTCCGTGCGCGCTTTTGGAAAGAAGGGCGCGCATTCCTTGAAGCCGAGCATGACGGCGCGCACCATACGTGCGGTCAATCGATTCGCTTTTCCTGGGACGGCGTTCGATTCGTGAATAAAGGTGGTAACGCCGCGCATCCGTCCGGCCAACACCGGCGCCGTGGAAGTGAAGCCGCCCATACCGAGGACCACCTGGGGTTTGAATTTGCGGTAGATAGATCGACAAAGCGACAGGCTTTCGTAGAAACGGCGAACGAATCCGAGAATCGCCGGCGAAAATGGCGAAGGCAGTCCTACGGTCGGCAATTTTTCGAACCGAAAACTTGCGCGGCCGGAAAGTGCGAGTGCGTCAATTTCCTTTTCGGAGACCAGCAACATGACTTCGTGCCCGCGATCGCGCAGCACTTCAGCCACGGCGATGCCGGGAAAAAGATGTCCACCGGTCCCTCCGCATGCAATTACTGCATTCATAAGAGTTAGTTTTCGATCTTCGGCTGACCCATAAGCCTTATAGAACTCATCAGTCACATCTAAATTCGCGGCGTCATCCGCACATGTATGGTCGCGCGTTTCTTATGCGCTGGTTCAAGAATGCCCTGCCGATAAATATTCAACAACAAACCGATCCCGAACATACAAGCGACAAGATTCGAGCCTCCATAACTAATAAAAGGCAGCGGCAGCCCTTTGTTCGGCAAGAGCGATGTAGTCACGCCGATGTTCACGGCGGCTTGCAGAGCCAGGAGCGAAACAACGCCGCAGCCGAGGAGCAAGCCGAAGCGGTCTTTGGCGTGGAGCGCGATCATGATCCCGCAGGCAATGATGACCACGAATAAAAAGACCACGAGCAGACTGACCCGCAGACCGAGCTCTTCGCCGATGATCGGAAAAATGAAATCGGTGTGCGCGTAAGGCAAATAAAGCATCTTCTGGCGACCATTGCCCAGGCCAAGGCCTTCCATTCCGCCGCTGCCCCACGCGATCAAGGCCTGCATCTGCTGCAAGCCAGCATCTTCCTTGAAATCTTGCGGATGAAGAAAGGCCGAGAGCCGTCCCATCCGTTCCGAGATTTGGGTAGCAACGAAGAGAATAGCGCCGAGGCCAGCCAATGATACAATTCCAAGCCATAGGGGGTTTGCTCCAGCGACGAACATTACGACAAACGCCGTTGTTCCGAGCAAGGCCGTCGTCCCAAGATCGACTTCACCTAGAACAAGTCCAGCCAGCAAACTGATGATTGCAAGAGGAAGGACCAATCCGAAGAGCACATTGCCATCCGCTTTTTCGTACCGCGTAAACCAAGCGGCGAGGAAAAAGATTGCGGCGAGCTTTCCCAGCTCGGAGGGCTGAAACGTAACTGGTCCGAGTCCGACCCAACGGCGCGAACCGTTAATGCGCATCCCTATGTGCGGGAAATAGCAAAGCGACAAAGCGACAAGCGCGAGCGCAAACCAAAGCCACCAAGTCCGTTGCCAGAAGTGATAGTCGATCAGCGCAGCAAAGGTGCAAAGGACAAGTCCGATCCCGAACCAAGCCGCCTGTCGTTTTATAAAAAAATAAACATCGCCATGACTGTCGCGGGCAAATGCGCTCGTACTGAAAAGCATGACAATGCCGATGACGAGCAGTGCCAGCACCGCAAGGAAAAGAATATAGGCGCTTTTACGATGCATGATTATTATGCAGCGGCGTGCTCGTTGTTCTGGGTAGTGCACGCGTCCCGCGTGCTGGCGATGGAGTCCCGCCATCGCGAACTTTTCTAAAAACCCACGCGGAATGCACAGCGTAGCACAGCGAAAGATTCTTGCGGCGAGACACCGAAACTAACACGCCAGACTTGTGCGCTCCCCAGAACTTCGCGTCAGAACTCATTCGTGAGATTTTTTCCTTCTCGTTGATTTCGTTGATTTCGGGATCAAAAGCTTTTGGCCGATCTGCAATTTGCGCGGGTCCTCGATGTGGTTGAGCGCGATCAGATCGTCGTAAGGGACCTTTAGTTTTTTTGCGATCGTAACTGGGTTATCACCTTTGACTACCGTGTAAACTTTCCCCGAAGGTGCGGGCAAGTTCCCGTTGTCGGTTGATTTCACGTGCTCGTCTTTCGCAGGCGGTTTCGAAACCGAACGGAACGTTTTCGCCTCATCACGCGGCACGTTTTCCTTTTGCGCGAACTCCGATCGCGGATTCGAAGCATCGGAGCTAATTGCCGATCCAATGGTGATGGTGGGATTATTTTCCGAATTTTGCAGGGCTGCCGGTACAAACGAGCTCTGTCGCGCCTTAATCGCGTTGAAAGCGATGATTCCGGAGACCGCAACCACGTGAAGGAGTAAAACAATCAGCAATGCCCGAGACAGCTTCATGTTCGGCTCCGACATCTCCTCGTAATTCATTTCGGCAGATGCGCCGACGGAACGGCGCGCAGTTGCAGCCCGAAGTTTTTTGCGTCTAAGAAGCTTGGGGATTTTCACTTTCATTTGGGGAGAGCTCGCACCAGCGCGCGAAATTGATCGCCGCGATCGGCGTAGCTTTTAAACATGTCGAAAGACGATGTGCCCGGGGAAAAAAGGACGACCTCGCCTGGTTTGGCGATGGCATGCGCGCGCTCGACTGCATCCGCGAGCGAGTTCGCGATTTCCGATGTGACCATGCCGTTCCAGGAGCGCCTGATGCTCTCGGCCATTTCGCCGATTAAGATTGTCGATCTAACTTTCTCTTTCACGAGGACTCGAAGCGGATCGAAAGTGAAACCCTTGTCCTTGCCACCCGCGATGAGGACGACCGGTTTGCTCTGCGCGCGCAACGCCTTCTCCATTGCGTCGAGATTGGTCGCCTTGGAATCGTTCACGTAGCCGACGCCGCCGACTTCGCGCACGAATTCGCACCGATGCGGACGCGGCTCATAAGCGCAAAGCGGCGGCACCATCTCCCGAAATGACAACCCTCGCGCCATCCCTGCAGCGAGCGTTGCCATCAAGTTCTCGATGTTATGCAAGCCACGCAGTTTCGTGTCGGACAACCGCAGAACGGCCTCGTTTCGATAAACGATCGCCCCTTCGGAGAGACGAAAGTCCGCTTGATCAACATAAGCACTAAACGTGATGGTGCGGGCGCGAATCCCGGGCACTTTTTCAATCGCATTAACAACTGCAACATCGGCGGCGGTTTGATTTTCGAAAATGCGCAGCTTAGCCGCGCGATAATCGGCCACGGAGCGATAACGATCGAGATGATCGGGCGCGAAGTTAAGCCAGAGACTGATCGATGGGCGAAAGCTGCGGATAGCTTCCAGTTGAAACGAGCTGACCTCGAGCGTCAGCACATCGAATGGTCTCTTTTCCCGTGCAACTTCGGAGAGCGGTTTGCCGATGTTGCCGCAAGCGATTGTTCGCTGGCCGCAGAGGTTCAACATCTGAGCAAGCAATTCGGTCGTCGTCGTTTTGCCGTTCGTGCCAGTAACAGCGAGGACTGGAGTTTCACAAGACTGCCAACCGAGTTCGAGTTCGCCGATCATGTCGATCTGGCGCGAGGAAAAATTGCGCGCGAGCCGAGAGGCAGGATCGACGCCCGGACTTAAAACAGCCATTTGGTAAGCAGACGAATCGTCATCAGCCGCCGCCCCACAGATCACGCGAACCGCTTGTGCCCGGAGATTGTCGATGGTTGATTTGAGTAGATTTTTTTCCTCAGCGCTATCGAGCACTGTGACGTGTGCGCCCTCCGACTTAAGCAAGAATGCCGCAGAATTACCGCTCAGGCCCGCACCAAGAACGGCGATATTTTGATTTTTGTAGCGCACCGTTACCTCAATTTCAGTGTCGCCAAGCCAAGCAAGGCGAAGATTATCGAGAGAATCCAAAACCGAACGATGACGGTGTTTTCTTTCCAACCAGTCAGTTCGAAATGGTGATGAAGGGGGGACATGACGAAAATCCGCCTGCCCGTCGTTTTGAAACTGATCACCTGCAAAATCACCGAGACCGCTTCAATGACGAAAACGCCGCCCACGACGATTAAGAGCACCTCCTGTTTACAGCAGATTGCGACGACGCCGATCACGCCGCCGATGGCGAGCGAGCCAGTGTCCCCCATGAAAACTTTGGCCGGGTGACAGTTAAACCAGAGAAAGCCGAGACCCGCGCCGACCAGTGCAGAGCAGACGACAGTCAGCTCTCCAGCAAACGGGTAAAATGGGACCTGCAAATATTCCGCGATCCGGAAATTTCCCGCCGCATAAGAAAGTAGCGCATATGCAAACGCGACGGTGATCGTGCAGCCAATCGCGAGGCCATCGAGCCCGTCGGTGAGGTTGACCGCGTTCGATGAGCCTACAATGACGAGCGCAAAAAAAACGAAAGTAAACCAGCTCATGTTAGCGATGACAGGCGCTTTGATAAACGGCACGTAGAGCGAACGCGCCTGCACCTCGAGCAACGGACTGCTGAGGAAAACGCTCGTGACAATAGCCGCTAGGGCGATTTGAAAAACGAGTTTGAGCCGGCCGCTAATGCCGTCGGACTTCTTCTTCGTGACCTTGAGGTAATCATCGAAGAATCCGAGCGCGCCAAGATAAATCATGCTAAACAAGGCGAGCCAAACGAACCGATTGCCCGGACGAGCCCAGATGAAGCTCGACACAAAGACCGCTCCGATGGGGAGCACGCCCCCCATGGTTGGCGTGCCTTGTTTACCGCCATGCAGTTCGGCAAGACGGTGAACTTCTGCCGCTGCGCGAATGGGTTGTCCCAGCTTCAGCGCGGTCAGTTTTCGAATGATGAAATTTCCAAAAACCAACGTGACTAGGAAAGCCGTCACGGCGGCACCAATGGCGCGGAACGTGACATAAAAGAAAACGTTGAAGCCGATGAAGTGATCGCTCAGGCGATGGACGTAGTACATCATGGCGAAGTCTCTACGCGGAAATGATTCCTCTTCTCGCGATCGTTTGACAAAGCTGCCGATCGGCGATTCCCGAATTCCTCCATCACGCGTTCCGTTCGCGCGGCGCGGCTTCCTTTAATGAGCACAAGGTCACCCGGTTCTGCGATCTCAGCCAAAATTTCCGCGGCTTCAGTTGGCGAATTAACCGTTCTGCTGTTTCGCAATCCGGCGTGTTCCGCCGCGCTTGCAATTGCGGCTGCCACGCTTCCGATTGCTATCAAGTGATCGACCCCGAGCGCGGCCGCAGTTTCACCGACTTCTCGATGGCCGTGTTCCGATTCGGAACCAAGTTCTCTCATTTCTCCGAGCACGGCGACGCGTTTCCCATCGGCGTCCAGTTCCACCAACGTGTGCAATGCCGCTTTCATAGAATCGGGATTTGCGTTGTAGCTGTCGTCGATAAACTGCACGCCATGAATTTCCTTGATCTGCAAACGCGCCTTTGTCAGCGGTGCGGCGATCAGACCGGCGGCGCAATCCTCAAGGGAAAGACCAAAGACGCGACCGGCGGCAACTGCGAGCAGCGCGTTTTGGACCATGTGCAGACCAGGCACGGGCAACTGCGCCCGGCAGCGATGAGCGCCCTCCAGGATTGTAAAATCTATTCCGCTCCCGCTCTGACTAATTTCGCCGGCGCGGATCGTCCCTGCAGTCGTGCCGGCTAAAATCACTTTGGCGCGTGCGCGCAACATGATGCTCTTCGTAAATGGGTCATCCGCATTTAAAATGACCGTTCCCTGAGGGCCAACGGCTTCCACAAGTGCGCCTTTCTCCGCTGCAATCGTCTCGAGAGATCCCATGAACTCGATATGCGCGACACCAATGTTTGTAATGATGGCGACGTCCGGTGCGGCCAACCTCGCCAACGCCGCAACTTCGCCGGGATGATTCATGCCGACCTCCCAAACAGCGACTTCATCCTGCGACGTCGCCTCCAAAATTGTTCGAGGAAGGCCAACATGATTGTTGAAATTTCCCTCTGTTCTTGTGACTCGAAAACAGCGCGCTAGGACCGCCGCGGCAAAATCTTTCGTGCTTGTCTTGCCATTGCTTCCAGTAATCGCGACCACCTTGAGCGACAGCGACTTCCGGTAGTTGGCAGCGAGCTTTTGGTACGCCTGCAACGTATCTTTCACTCGGATCAGCGCGAAGTTTTCTGGAACTTTTCCCTTCCAATTGGAATCCACGACTGCCCCGGCTGCACCGGATTTTGCGGCGGATTCAACGAAATTGTGGCCATCGAAATTTTCGCCACGCAAAGCAACAAATAATTCGCCGCGTTTCAGCGTGCGCGAATCCGTGCTGATCTTGTCAATGAAAACTTTGCCGTCTCCGGAAGAAATCTCCGCACCAGCAAACTTCGCGATCTGCTCGAGCGGAGTTGGATTCATGACATGGATCACGCGCTCCCTGCGCGATAATGATGGCGGCAAAGCCGCGTCGAATTACCATCGAGCGCGGAGCTTTCGGTCGACCACGTTTGAGCAATGCATGATTTTGTCATAATCAAAATTCCACCGGATGGTCCTCGACTGCGCGCCGCGCGACTTGGATATCATCGAACGGGATCGTGTAGTCCGCGAACTCCTGATAATTTTCGTGCCCCTTGCCCGCGATCAACACAATGTCGCGCGGCTGTGCAAGTGTGATTGCGCGACCAATCGCTTGCGTTCGATCGGCAATTTTCACATAACGACTCGATCGAAAGCCTTTTTCGATCTCCGCGATGATCGCGTTCGGATCTTCTTTGCGCGGATTATCGGAAGTGACGATAGCGTAGTCAGCATGTCGATCCACGATTTCGCCCATCAACGGACGCTTTTGCCGATCGCGATTGCCGCCGCAGCCAAAAACGACAATCAAGCGATGCGGTTCGAGTTCCCTCAAAGTTTTGAGAACATTGCGGAGCGCATCCGGTGTGTGCGCGTAATCGACGAAAACTTGAAATTGTCGCTTCGCCGGAACTAATTCCAAGCGTCCCGGCACTTGCGGCGATTTGCCGAGGCCGAGAACCGCATCGCGCAGACTAATTCCCAAAGCGTTGGCCGCTGCCAGCGCCGCCACGGAGTTTGCGACGTTAAACCGGCCGATCAACGGGACACGAACCAAATAACTCTTGCCGTGCGCATCGAGCTGATAGGAAGTGCCGCTGAACTCCACGCGGTAATTTGAAGCGCGAAAATCCGCGCGCGCACTCATGCCATAAGTGACGACCGCGACGCGCTTATCGATCTTGTTGAGCAGTTGTTCGCCATGGCGGTCATCGATATTCACAATTGCGACCGGCTTCGACTTTTCCCGCTGGCTGCCAAGTTGTGCGAAAAGCTTCGCCTTGGAATCGAAGTAGCTCTCCATCGTCCCGTGAAAATCGAGATGGTCCTGCGTGAGATTGGTAAAGACAGCCACGTTCCATTCGAGGCCGCGCGTGCGATTCTGCGCGAGCGCATGCGACGAAACTTCCATCGCGGCAGCCGTACAACCCGCGTTGACGATCTGTGCCAGCAGTTCCTGTAAATCGAGCGATTCCGGCGTTGTGCGAATGGCAGGCAGAATGCGTTCACCGATTTCGTAGCGCACCGTTCCAATCAATCCGCAGCGCAAGCCGGCCTTTTCACAGATGTGCTTGATGAGAAATGTCGTCGTGGTTTTTCCGTTCGTGCCAGTAACTGCCGCCAGTCTTAATTTCCGCGCGGGATGTCCGTAAAAATTCGCCGAAAGATCAGCGAGCGCATTGCGCGTGTTTTCGACAAGAAGACAGGTAACGCGCGAGTGTTGTTCGTCGCGTTCCGTAACGATCACCGATGCGCCTCTTTCGATAGCCTGGCCAATGAATTCGTGGCCATCGCTGGTTTCGCCCCGCAGTGCCACGAACAGGCCATTCCTTTGCACGCGCCGCGAGTCATACGCGATGCTTTCCACCGTGCGATCAAGTGTCCCGATGACGTGGCGAATTGGAATCGCGGCGACGAGAGTTTTGAGCTGCATGAGGTTTCAACATTCCGGGGCGAGGCGTTCAATGGTGTGAAGCATTGGTTAAGGCGACTCGTTCCGCTGGCACAGCCTTGCGAACTCGCTCCGCCGGCATGGGTTTTTCGACCCGCTCTACGGGAATCGCTTTGCGAATCTCCTCATGCGGCTCAAGATCGAGATACTGGGCAGCCTTCTCGGCGACCCGGGAAAAGATCGGTCCCGCAATGAGTCCGCCGTAATTCAACTCCGGTTTGCTCGTGTGCGCATCGTCGAGCACCACAAGACCGACAAACTCGGGACGCTCGACCGGCAGATAGCCGACGAAAGAAACAACGTACTTTCCCTGTTCATATCCGCCTCTGGGATCAACCTTCTGCGCGGTTCCGGTTTTGCCGGCAATTGTAAAACCTGGGACGGCAGCGGCGGCCGCCGTGCCGCGATCGCTCACGACGCCACGCAGCGCGTCACCAATTTCCCTGGCTGTCTCAGGGGAAATCACCTGACGCAACACGACCGGGGAAGGAGAGCTGATGGTTTTGCCCTCCGAAGTGGTAATCGATTTCACAATGCGCGGTGTGATCAATTTGCCGCCGTTGGCAATCGCCGCCATTGCCACCGTCATTTGTAATGGCGTGACCCCGATTTCGTGCCCCATTGGGATGCGCGTGATCGAAATTTTGCTCCACGATTGCGGAGGACGAATGAGCCCGTTGATCTCACCCGGAAGCTCAACTCCCGTACGCTCGCCAAATCCGAACCGGCGAACGTATTCGTAAAACTTTTGTTCTCCAACGCTGAGCGCGAGCTTGGCTGCCCCAATGTTGCTCGACTTAATGAGAATGTCGCGCACGCTTAGATACGAAAACGCGCGATGGTCGTGCAAGGCGGAGCCGCCGAAATTCCAGAGACCATTTTCGCAGAAGATCGTCGAATCGGGGCGGAGCTTGCGTTCATTGAGCGCGGCGGCCGCTGCCACGATCTTGAAAGTAGAACCCGGTTCCATCATATCGATGATGGCGCGGTTTTTCATTTCCTCGGGCTTCGCTTCGGAGCGAAGATTTAAATCGAAATTCGGGCGATTAGCTATCGCGAGGATTTCGCCCGTCTGCGGCCGCATCAGAATAATCGTAGCTTTTTGAGGAGTGTACTCCTTCATCGCGGCGTCGATTTCGTTCTCCACAATGTTCTGCAAACTAAGATCGACAGTAAGATTGACCTGGTAGCCGTCGCGCGGCGCACGCTCCTGTCCTCGATAAGGCACGATCTCCTGGCCAACGCGGTTGTGCTCGATGAAGCGATAACCGTCCTGTCCATGAAGGTATTCTTCCATCGAAGCTTCCACGCCTTGAATACCGTGATGTTCGAAGTCGGTGAATCCGATGACGTGGCAAAGCATCGAGCCATTCGGGTAAATACGCGTGGCGTCATGCTCGAAATAAATTCCACGCAAACTTCTGACGCGGAGTTTTTCGCCCAGCGCGGTCGCTAGTGCCTCGGGCACTTCACGCTTTATCACGATGTATCGACGTTCGCTGCCTAATTTTTCCGCGAGCTGCTCAACCGGAATGCCGAGTTCATTGCTGACAAGATCCACAACCGCTTGCCGATTATTAAGATGTGTGGCGTCAGCCACTACCGTTTCGACAGGGATGTTGTGCGCGAGAACTTCATTGTTCGCGTCAAGGATCGTGCCGCGCTCTGCATAGATAACCTGTTTGTAAACGTGTTTTTCAGCAGCCAGACCGGCGTATTCGTCGTGCTTTACTACCTGCAGGTAAATCAGACGAAACGAGAAGGCGCTGAAGAGCGCGATAAAAGCAGCGCAAACCAGGGCACAGCGGCTTCGGCTATTCGCCTTCATCTTGTGCCAGAGGGATTTACCACAGGTTGAATTGCGTCTTCGTCCGCTGCTCGGGCCGGAATTGTAAGCCGTACGATGTTGTTCTCGGAAATCGGGACCATTTTCAAGTAGCCTTCCTTCAAACGGCGCTGCAACGCCGAGCGTGAGGTCAAGGCGGTGATTTGCACGCCGGCAACATCATTTTGTGTGCGGAGACTGACGAGTTCATTCTCGACCGCCTTCCTGCGCTCACCCAGATGATAGAGTTGCAGCGTCAAATAGACATAGCTCAATCCTACAAGTGCGAGAAACACAGTCACAACAATCCAGCGTGCGAGCGAGGCCGCGTTTACTGCATTCCAGTTTCTTCGGCGCGAACGATTCATTTAAATTTTCTCAGCCACGCGCAACTTTGCGCTGCGCGAGCGGGGATTGGCGTGTTGCTCATCTTCACTCGGCTCGACCGGTTTCGGCGTAACCAACTTGAGGTCGTAATCGGGATTGCGCTGCGGCGCAGGCCACTCCGGTTTGTCGAGCCATTCCCGGCTGTGATCGCGAAAGAAGTTTTTCACGATCCGATCTTCCAGTGAATGAAAAGCGATGACGGCAATGCGCGCACCGGGCTGGAGTCGCGCAGTCAAAACACGCAGGCCCTCTTCGAGCGCACCAAGCTCGTCATTCACTTCCATGCGCAGCGCTTGAAAGACCTGGGTGGCTGGATGACGCCGACCGTGTCGGCCGATAAGTTTTTCGATCGCACGCGCCAGCGGGAGAGTTTCGCTGAGCGGGCATGTCTTGCGCATCTTTACGATCAAGCTTGCGACCCGGCGCGCAGCCGGTTCCTCTCCCAGTTCGCGAAACAATCGGGTCAGTTGTTCTCCGCCGTACTCATTTACAATAGTCGCCGCAGTAAGCTCGTTCCGCGGATCCATGCGCATGTCGAGCGGACCGCTGCGGACCAGGCTAAAGCCGCGCTCCGCGTTTTCGAGCTGTCGGGACGAGACACCAAGATCAAGAAGCGCGCCACCGATGGTGCGAATTCCAAGCTGATCGAGAACCTTCGCCGCGTGCCGAAAATTCACGTTGCATACCGTGACGCGCCGGCCGAAGCGTGCCAGTTGCGCGCTCACATGTTGGACTGCATCGGGGTCCTGATCCAAGGCCAGAACATCGGCACCGCTTCCCAAAAGCGCTTCAGTGTGGCCACCACCGCCACAGGTTGCATCGACGATGAGAGAACCTGGCTTCGGCTCGAGCAACTCCACCACTTCCCTCTCGAGCACTGGACGATGATAAATAAAATCCTCCATTTCGTGGGCCTCCTCTTTGGCCATGAGCGGATCAGTGGCAAACCAGATAGGCCGCTCAAACAACAATGTATTCATAACGTTTGATCGAATCATCCGCTTACAAACCAATTACATTCGCGACATGCTCATAAGTAGGCGTTTCCTCCTCGTGCGCCCGTTTCCAGCGTTGCAAATTCCAGATCTCAAAACGCCCGCGGCCGCCCACGAGAGCGACCTCACCTTTCAGTCCAACCTTCCTGCAAACCTCTTCCGGCAAGACAAGGCGCCCTTGTCGATCCGCAACGGCGTGCTGCGCGCGGGAGTGCAACTGGCGCAGGAAAACCCGACGATCGCGCGCGGAAACACCTTCGCTCGATTCCACCGCTGAGCTCATCCGGGTAAAATCCTCCGGCGAGATCACGAGCAAAAATTGGTGAGTTGCCTGGGGCAAAAGGATGAACTCCTCCGCCTGGTCCCGCCGCCAACGGGACGGAATCGTGACGCGATTCTTCTCGTCAAGGGAATGGCGGAACTCTCCGGCGTAAAAACGTTCAGGTAGAGGAAGGGAATCCATACGTCGGTGGAGGATTAATCCATTTTGCCCCACTTGTCCCCATCTTTAACCACTTCCCGAACCGGCGGTCAATAAAAAAATTTATGCTCATTTGCAGCCCATGCCCTTAACCGTAAGCTCCTCAAGCCATGAAGCTTTTCCAAGTGGGGGCGATAATCGTCTGTGCTGTTTTTCTGTGGGGCGTTAATATCGGATTTGGCCAGGCTCCCGAGACGGCTGAAAACCACGGCGTCCGAGTAACCGTGTCGATTAGCGCGGACGGCTCACGCACCGTTTACAAATTCGATGACGCGCAGCACAAGGCTGTTGCAACGATCACCGATCAAGATGGCAAACTCCGTCAGACAATTCGTTATGAACTGGATGATGCGGGACGTTTTACCAGCGGACAAATTTTCGGACCCGATGGGCGCCTTCGGTTCAAGAGCCGGTACAATTACGACAGCGTCGGCCGTCTGCAGGAAGAAACCCAAAGCGCAGAAGACGGCAGCCTTCTGCATAAGATCGTTTACAGCTACGATCAAAACGGCAAACGAACAGGCTATTCCATTTTCGATGCGTCCGGCAAATTGTTGGGCCGGACGACTCCGCTAATCACCGGCCCGTCGGCTTCACCAAAATCGCGCGAGAAAAGTCCACGGTAGCGGACCGCGGACCCGATCTGAATGATGATGCTCCCAGTGTTGTTGGCTTGCTACAGTCGCCAAAGCGAGCTAGAAAAACTGGCGTGATTGATTACATCCAAAAAGGCGGATTGTTGATGTGGCCAATTCTGGCCTGCAGCATCATCTCGATTGCCGTCTTTGCCGAACGGCTCCTCTACTTACACCGTGCGACGATCCACGTGGGCGAATTCTTGAAAGGACTTTCGAACCTTATTCGGCGCCGCAACTTCGCTGAGGCGTTGCATGAATCGGCCGGGACACCGGGTCCAGTCGCGCGCGTGATTCATGCCGCGATTATCCGACACGATGCACCGCGGGCGGAATTGCGTGACATCGTGCAGGAGGCCGCCCAACTCGAAGTACCGAAGCTGGAACGATTTCTCGGAGTGCTGGCCACCATCGCGTTCCTCGCGCCGTTGCTCGGATTGCTTGGGACCGTAGCCGGAATGATCGACGCCTTTAGCACGATAGCCTCAAGCGGAGGCTATGCGACGGTAACTGAGCTTTCCAGCGGCGTGTACAAGAGCTTACTGACGACTGCGGCGGGCTTGGTCGTGGCCACGCCAGCCTTTGTCGCTTATAGTTATCTTTCTTCGCGCGTGAACACCATGCTCCACGATATGGAGCGCGCGGGTATTGAGGTCGTCCATATGTTGACGGAAAGCCGGCCGCTCAGCGGTATCATCAGCTTCCAACCACCTGACCAGGTCGTCGGATCCGAAGCACGAATTGATTCTTAAACCGACGATTCGGTAAACCGACAATTACTGCAGCGCTTCATGAAGCTCAGCCGGACGAAGGAATACAACTTCGGCTGGCTCGTCCTGTTGGCGCTGGTGGACGTCGTTTTTCTCCTCGTTTTTTTCCTGTTGCTCAGTTCGAATTTTATTTTGCAACCAGGGATTTCAGTTTCGATGCCATTCTCGCGTTTTACGCTTGGCCCGCAAACTAACCAGCAAATCATCAGCATTACCGGCGGCGCAGCCCCGGCCATCTATTTCCGGGAGCAGAGAGTCACAATCGAGCAACTCGGGCCATTGCTGGATGCGGCCAAGCGCGAGGGCCAATCGATTATCATTAAAGCCGACCGTTTGACTCCCTACGAAACAGTTGCCGAGGTGACAAACGCTGCGCTTGAACACGGCATCACCTCCGTCGCGCTGGCTGCGACTCCGTCCCGATGAATACGTCTCTCCCTGGATTTGCTACCGAGCCCCTTCTTTTTAGCTGGGAACCTCCTCGACGCCGAAAAGTAGCGATCACTGCTTTTCTGGCGCTTTCTTTGGGTGGACATGCTCTCTGTTTCTACATTTTCCAAATCGTTTACCCACCGACGGTAGCACTTCTGCCGCCCCCGGCCCGTGTAAGTTTGATCACGCCCGCCTCCGAAGAAGGCCGCACACTGCTTCGCTGGATCGATGCGGAAGATCCTGCGCTCGCCTTCACAACGCAACGTCCACCTGAAGCAAGACTGCGCGCCCTACCCAGGGTTGAGCACGTACCGTCCTACCTCGCGGTAGAGCCAGTCCTAAAA
>Ga0209689_1001281_pt1 | contig 18768 bp, 19 predicted proteins | sample GraSoiAngelo_149_FD_187119 | JGI IMG/M metagenome (GOLD analysis project Ga0209689, IMG submission 187119) | Grasslands soil microbial communities from the Angelo Coastal Reserve, California, USA - 14_1009_09_30cm (SPAdes) (version 2) | ecosystem: Environmental > Terrestrial > Soil > Grasslands ... | reverse complement strand
GAGGTCGCCCGTCACCGGGTTCAGGATCACGCCGGCCGTGATGGCGCCGCGTTCCTCAAAGCCGATCAGGACCGCCCAGAAGGGGATCCGCCGGATGAAATTCTGGGTGCCGTCGATCGGATCGATGATCCAGCGCGCCTCCTGCGGGCCCGCGGCGCCGAACTCCTCGCCGAGGAAGCCGTGATCGGGAAAGGCGCGGCCGAGGATCCCGCGGATCAGCTGCTCGGCCTCCCGGTCGGCCTGGGTGACCGGCGTCGCGTCGGGCTTGAGGGTGACCTCGAAGCCGCCGCGGTAGTACTTGAGCGCAATGTCGCCGGCGGCGCGGGCCGCCTCGACGGCCACCGTCAGCAGGCGATCGGTCGCGGCCGTCACCTGCCGTAGGTGCCCATGAGCACCGCCTCGCCGAGCACGTGGCCCTCGATCCGCCGCTCGACCTCCTCGCGCGTGGCGCCGGGCCCGACGCCGACGGTGCCGACGTCGAGCGCCTTCAGTCGGAAGTAGTACCGGTGCCGGCCCGACGGCGGGCACGGCCCGCCCCAGGTCGTCCGGCCAAAGTCGTTCCGACCCTGGCGGGCGGCGGCGATGCCACGCCGCGAGGCGTCCTCGCCGAGTTGACGGAGCCCGGGCAGGATGTCGTACACGAGCCAGTGGAGCCAGCTGCGACCGGGGGCGTCCGGGTCGTCGACGATCAGGACGAAGCTTCGCGTCTCCTCCGGCGGGCTGCCCCACGCGAGCGGCGGCGACACGTCGGCGCCGGCGCAGGTGAAGCGGGCCGGGATCGCGGCGCCGCCCGTGAAGGCGGGGCTCGTGAGCGCGAAGGTCCCCGCCACCGCCAGCAGGAACAGGCCGTTCACGCCTCGCCCTCGGCGGGAAACGGCTCCCCGCGCTCCTCGAGCACCTGGGCGTACACGCGGAGCCCGTCGACGACGACCGGCATGCCGCCGTACGTCACCTGCTGCATGATTACCTCGCCCACTTCCCGGCGGGTCGCGCCCACGTTGAGGGCGGCGTGGATGTGCGCGCGCAGCTCGTGCGTCCGGTTCAGCACGGTGAGCGACGCGACCGCGCACAGCTCCCGCTCCCGCTGCGGAATGACCTCGCGGCTGTAAAGCGTGCCCGCGAAGAACATCGAGAGCTGCCGGGCCAGCCCCGGATCGAAGCGCTTCCAGAGGTCGTAGCCCGCGCCGCCCTTCACGGTGTGAAAGAGCCGGGCGGCGGTCTTCTTCGTGCGCTCCCTGAGCTCTGCGTCATCCATGCTCGGGTCTCCTCGGTCCGCCCACGCTGGCGTCGGACGCCTCGATCGGCGCGTGGTGGCCCCCGGCCAGCGTCGTCGGAGGCGCGGGCCCCGCGCCGTGTCTCGTTCATGGTAGTCTGAAGGGCCACCTTACCCCACGGCGGTGGCGGTCTACAACGAGCGTCATACTGAATCCTCAATACTCGACCGGGGCTGAGCCGGTGCCGCTAAACCCGCACATCTTCCGCGCCTACGACGTCCGCGGCCGCATCGGCGCGGACATCAACCCGGACGTCTTCCGCCAGGTCGGGCGCGCGTACGGCACGCTGATCCGGCGCGTCGGCGGCCGCACGGTCGCCGTCGGCCAGGACAACCGCCTCGCGTCGACCGAGCTCAAGGCCGCCTTTATTGGAGGGGTGCGCGAGGCCGGCGTCTCCGTCGTCGACCTCACGATCACGCCCACACCGCTCATGTACTTCGCCACCGCCCACTGGAAACTCGACGGCGGCGCCAACATCACGGGCAGCCACAACCCGATCGAGTACAACGGCGTCAAGATGGTGTACGCCGGCGCCGCGCCCCTCAGCGAGGACGAGATCCAGTCCCTCCGGCGGATGATCGAGGGCGGCAACCTCGAGTCGGGCGCGGGCGGGCTCGAGACGCGCCCGCCTCGCGAGGACTACTATGCGGCCGTCCTCGGGCGCGTGCGCCCGGCCCGGCGCCTGAAGGTGGTCGTCGACGCCGGCAACGGCGTGGCCGGAATCTACGCGCCCGAGCTGCTGCGCCGGCTCGGCTGCGAGGTGGTCGAGCTCTTCTGCGAGTCGGACGGGCGCTTCCCCAACCACCTGCCCGACCCCGAGGACCCCGAGACGATGCACGCCCTCCAGGCGAAGGTGCCAGAGGTGGGCGCCGACCTCGGCATCGCCTACGACGGCGATGCCGACCGCGTGGGCGTGGTCGACGAGCGCGGCCGCCGCCACGAGGCGGACCTGATTCTCGTCCTGCTCGCCCGCGACCTGCTCTCGCGCCACCCCGGGGCGCAGATCGTCTTCGACGTCAAGTCCTCGCAGTCGCTCATCGACGACATCCGCGCGCACGGCGGCGTACCGGTCATGTGGAAGACCGGCCACTCCCACCTCAAACGGAAGATGCGCGAGGACCGGATCCTGCTCGGGGGCGAGGTGAGCGGCCACATGTTCTTCGCCGAGAACTACTACGGTGTCGACGACGGCATTCTCGCCTCCTGCAAGGTCATCGAGCTCGCCGCGCGCTCACGGGGGCCGCTGTCAGGGCTGTTCGACACGGTGCCGCACCTGGCGGCCACTCCCGAGCTCAAGGCGATGTGTCCGGACGCCGAAAAGTTCCGGGTCGTCGCCGAGCTGACGCAGGAGCTCAAGCGCCGCTACGACGTCATCGACATCGACGGGGCCCGGGTGCTCTTTCCGGGCGGGGGCTGGGGGCTCGTGCGCGCGTCCAACACGAACCCCTACCTCACGCTCCGCTTCGAGGCGGCCACCCCCGCGCGGATCGCGGAGATGAAGCGCGTGATCTACGGCGACCTCGCGCGCTACCCGTTCGTCACCCTGCCCGCCGAGTAACTCCGCGCCGTACCCGCCGGCCGGGCAATTGGCCGGTCTCCGGCGGCCCTCTACCGATCGACGGAGTCTCGGTCGGGTTCAGAACCAGTCCCCGGCGGGGCTCGGCGAGGTGAGGCGGGCGACGCCGGATGCGACGCGCTGGCTCCGCGCCCACGCCCCGCGCCGGAAATCGGGGAGGCGCCGCAAATGCTGACGGCCCGGCGCCTTCGCCGGCTGATGCTCACGGATGAAGCGACCTGGCACGGACACCGCGTCGAGGAATCGCGTCGGCATTGCGCGGCTCCGCGCGGTGTCTCACGCGTAGTGCACCTTTTCGTACCGCTCGGCGAGCGAGACCGCGCTGAACGGTCGGCGGAGATATCGTGGCCGAAAGCCGTCTACTTCGACCTCTCTGTGGCGACGCGCTTAGTCAGTTCGCCGATGATGATCGCTCTTGCCGGGTCCCCCGACTCGCCGGCCCGCACTCCGAGCGCTGCCCCGATCCGAGGATAGAGACCGTCTCCGGCTTGATACCTCCGCGATCTGGCTTTGCCTTCTGGGCGTAGGAAACCGGCGGCAACCGCCGCAGCGAGATCGTTGCTCGCGGTCGCCGGGCTCACGTCGGCAAGTGGTCGATAGTAGCGCGGGGTGACGCTCCGCCCGAAGAAGGCATCCCACACCGCGTTCGCCACACGGGGCTCGAGGCCAGTGGCAGTCACGGCTTCTTCCACCGCCGTCCAAATCCTCTGCTGAACACGTTCTCTCAGGTCGAGGGCCCGCACCTGGTGGAGTTGGGCCTCTATGTGGGCGCGGATGAGCGGCGTGACATCGACGGCGGGATCGAAGGTCTCGCCGAGGCACCGGAACGCCGCGTAGTAGTCGGACAGATGTCGTCCCCACCATTCTTCTAGCGAGGTGAACTCCAGAAGCTTGAAGCCCCCTCGATACATCGCCAGAGAGACGACAACCCGGGAAGCCCGACCGTTGCCGTCTCTGAACGGGTGGATGGCAGCCACGGCCGCGTGGATCCAGGCGGCACCGATGGCGGGATGCTCGAGCCCCTTCTGTATGACCGAACAGGCGCTGTCAACAAGACCCGGCACGCCCTCCGGAGGAGGTGGCTGAAACACGAGTTCGCCGGCGCGGTTGTCCACGACATACGCCGGGCCGGTGCGAAACCGTCCTGCCCCGGCCCCCACATTCCCTGCAAGGATTCGATCGTGCAGGCCGATGAGCAGTTCGCGATCCCACCTGAAGGCTGCATCGTCGGCGCGCCGCAGGACGAAGCTCATGGCGTCGCGGTAGCCGCGGACGAGTGCTGCGTCCTCCTCTTGTGTCTCCGAGGGGCGGTCCCCTGCCAGAATCCTGTGGACCGCCTCGAGCGTGACAGGTACCCCCTCCATCGAGGTGGAAGCGGCGACCGCCTCCGCCTCAAGGTCGCGCCGGAGGCGGCCAGCCCACGTTCGGGGCATCGGACCGCGGTAATCGAGGCACCCCGAGAGCGATGACTCGCGGCGCAGATGAGGTCGGCGCGCCTGAACAGCTGATGGCGCAGCATGACCGAGCGGCCTTCGGCTCCGGGATTCTGCCGCCGCAGATGCGCCATAAAGCTTACCTTGACAGGTGTCGCGCTGAACGCGACAATCGAGCCATGCCGCGTCGGACTACCCAATCGTCTGGCGAGTCGGTTCCCGTCGGGGCGGCGGAGATTGCTGCGCGCCTTGGCGTGAGGCCGCAAACCGTGCATACGTGGCGGCACCGCGAGCTCATGCCAGAGCCGCGCTGGACCGTGTCTGGCCAGCCGGCGTGGGATTGGCGTGAGATCGAGGCGTGGGCGCGACGCACCGGGCGACTCCGGGAGGGGAAGGTCCACGCGTCGCTCCTTGAGCTCGAAGGAGTCGGCTGGGCGGGGAATCTCGGCGAGTTGCGGAGCCACCGCGCGTCTCGGCGGTGATCCTCGTCGATACGTCGGCCTGGATCGAGCTACTCCGTGCCACCGGGCACCCGGCTCACCTGAGCCTTCGGCATCATCTGGAACGGCGCTCACCCCTCGCGACGACCGAACCGATCATCATGGAGCTCCTCGCCGGCACGCGAACCAGCGGTGAGCACTCGAGACTGCGCGCCAGGCTGATCGCGCTCCCGCGCTTGACGGTGCGAGGGCTGGCCGACTTCGAATCGGCGGCCGAACTGTACCGAATCTGCCGCAGCAGGGGCGCCACCGTCCGAAAGCTGATAGATTGTCTGATCGCCGCCGTCGCCATCCGGGAGAAGGTGACGGTCCTCCACAACGACCGCGATTACGAGGTGCTGGCCAGGCACACGCGACTACGGACGGAGCGGTATCGGGCCCTCCGCGCCGTTCCGTCGCGCTGAGTCGGCGCTCCAACAGTCCGACGTCGTCTCCGCTCGTGGGGCGCGTAGGGTTACGGAGTACAAACGCACGGGGACCGCTCCTCCGACCCCCTCTCGAAGCCGTCGCGGCCGCGCGAACGCACGCGGCACCCGCGTTTCCGGGGCAGACGCTCCTTCGGGCGAGCGGGCCGGGTCACGCTCCTCGAGCGAGCGCGAGGTCGCAGGCGGCGAGCAGGCCGGGCGCGCGCGGGCAGTCCCGCTCGCCCCAGCAGCCGCCGGGGTCGAGCAGGATCCCCTCCATCCCGACCTGGCGGGCGCCGAGCACGTCGACCGAGTAGAGGTCACCGATGTACACGGCGTCGGCGGGCTCGACCCCCGCCCGCGCGAGCGCGAGCCGGAAGATGCGGGGGTCCGGTTTCTCGACGCCGAGTTCCGCCGAATCCAGAACGAATTCGAGGTGTCGGGCGAGGCCGAGCTCGGTCAGGATCGACCGCACGGAGCCGTTCGAGTTCGAGATGACGGCGGCGCGGATGCCGAGGTCGGCGAGCGCGCGGAGCGCCGCCGCCGCCTCGGGGTCGGGCTGGTGCCAGAGCCCGACCGGCAGATTGTAGCCGCGCCGCCACTCGGTGATCGCCTGCACCCTCGGCTCGTCGGTCACGCCGAGTCCCTCGAGCAGGTACCGGAGGTAGCGGCCGCTCGTCGAGCCGCTCTCGGTCGACGTGCCCGGCGCGAGCGTCGCGTCAAGGCGCACCCGCGCCCGCCACTCGGCCAGGCGCACCTCGGCCGGCGTGACCGGCGCGCCGCGGCCGGAGATCTGCTCGGCCAGCACCTCGTAGTTCATCCGGAGGAGGGTGTTGCCGGCGTCGAAGAAGATCGTCCTCGCTGGCCGCGAGAGTCGGGGGGCCGTCGGGGGCTCCATCACGGCATGGTAGCATCGGCGGAAAGGAGCCACGATCATGCGACGAGGACGCGTCCTCCTCCCTGGCCTCCTCTTCCTGGCGACCGTGACGCTCGCCTCGGCGGCGCCGATCCGCGTGAAGATGGGCGAGCTCCACGCGGAGGGCGGCGTGCCGCCCGGCTGGAAGTTCACGCTGCCGCCCGGGGATCCGGCCAAGGGCAAGGAGGTCTTCGGCCGGCTCGAGTGCTACGGCTGCCACGTCGTCGAAGGCCAGGGCTTCCCGAGCAAGGCGACGGACCAGACGGGGCCCGAGCTCACCGGTATGGGCGCCCATCATCCCGCCGAGTACCTCGCCGAGTCGATCCTCAACCCGAACGCGGTGATCCTCACCGACGTCCCCGACTGGGTCGGGCCCGACGGCCTCTCGAAGATGCCGACCTACAGCGACTCGGTGACGCTCGAGCAGTGGACGGACCTCGTCGCCTATCTGAAGAGCCTGACCGGCGGCCGGCGGCACGGCGAGCACGACATGCCGGGCATGCGCGGGATGCACGAGGGGCACGCCATGCACGCCCCGGAGCGCGACAAGACGGTCGGCGCGTACCGGGTCCGCCTGGACTATGCCGAGCCCGCGCAGGAGAGTCGCCCCGGCTACCTCGCCGTCGCCGTCACCGACGCCGAGAGCGGCCAGCGGGTTCCGTATCTGCCCGTCCGCGCCCGGATCAGCTCGGGCACGACGACCCGCACCGTCATCCTCGGACCCCGGCTCGGGCCGAACGGCTTGGAGTACGGCGCGCCCGTGCTCGTCCCTGACGAGACCGAGCGCCTCACCGTGTTGATTGGCGCCGCGACTGTGCCCGTCAGCCCGGCGGAGCGCGGCCGCTACCGCACGCCGCGCGAGGTGTCGTTCGAGTGGTGACGAGCCCGATCGGTCGCGTGCGCCGGCGCGCGCTCTGGGGGCTGGCCGCGCTCGTCCTGCTGCCCGCGGTCGCCGGCGCCCACGCGGTGCTCGTGCGCGCGGTCCCGCCGCCTCGGGCGACCCTCCGCGTGGCGCCCGGGCGCGCCCGGCTCTGGTTTAGCGAGCGGCTCGAGCCCGTCTACTCGATGGCGTCCGTCTGGAGCGAGGCCACCGCAACCGCGGTCGCCGCCGGACCGACCGCCGTGTCGGCGGACGACCCGCGGCTCCTCTCTCTCGCGCTCCCGCCGCTCCCGGGCGGCGCCTACACCGTGCGATACCGGGTGCTCTCCGTGGACGGCCACATCGCGGAGGGCGCGTACTCGTTCACCGTCGCCGGCGGGGCCAAGGGGAGGTGACCGACGCCGGCCTGCTCGTGAGGTGGGCCCACCTCACGAGCGGCGTCATCCTCCTCGGTACCTTCGCGGTCCTCGCGCTCACCCCCCGGCGCCTGCAGCCCACGGCGGAGCGCTGGGAGCGGGAGGCGCTCGGCCTCGCGCGCGTCTGCGTACTGGTGGCGCTCGCGGCAGGGCTCGGAGCGCTCGCGCTCGAGACGGCGCGCTTCGAGGGGCGGGCGGGCGCCGCGCTCGATTCCCAGGCGCTCGGGCGGGCGCTCGGCGCCACCCGCTTCGGCACCGTGTGGATCGTCCGCCACGGTCTCCTCCTGCTCCTGGCCGCCTTCGTGCTCCTCGCGGCGCCCGGGCGGGCGGCCGCAGACCGACTCGCGCTCTATCTCGAATGTGCGCTCCTGTCGGCGGGCGCCCTCGGTGCCGGCGCCTTCGCCGGACACGCCGCGGCCGTCGAACCCGCCTCGCTCCCGGCCGTCACGGCCGACGCCCTCCACATACTGGCCGTGGGCGTCTGGATCGGGGGGCTCGCGCCCCTCGCCCGGCTCCTCCGCGTGGCGAGCCGCCCCGAGGGGGCCGACGCACGCCCGTTCGCGGTGCTGACGGCGCGCCGGTTCTCGGCGCTCGCCCTCGGGGCGGTGGCCGTGATCGTCGCTACCGGTGCGTGGAACGCCTGGGTGGAGATCGGCGACGTGGCGGGGCTCGTCGGCACCCGCTACGGCCGCCTGCTGCTCCTGAAGCTCGCGCTGGTCGTCCCGATCGTCGCGCTCGGTGCCTTCAACCGGCGGCGGCTCGTCCCGGCGCTCGGCGGCGAGGCCGAGACCGTCGGGCGGCCGGCGATGCGACACCTAGGCGCGACGGTTGGGGCGGAGACGCTGCTCGGCCTCGCGATCCTCGCCATCGTGGCGGGCCTGGCTGTGACGCAGCCCGGACGCCACGTGCCGGCGACGTGGCCCTTGCCGTTCCGGCTCTCCTGGGCCGCGACCGCGAGCCCGCCCGGCGGGCGACCGCGCGTGCTCCTCGGCGTCCTCCTCGCGGCGCTGGGCGTCGCGGTCGCTCTCGCCGGAGCGCGGCGGGGCCGGCGGCGCGCGGCGCTCCTGATCGCCGCCGGCTCGACCCTCGTCGCGGCCGTGGTCGCGCTGCCGCGCCTCGTGGTCGACGCGTATCCGACGACCTACCGGCGCGCGCCCGGGCCTTGGGCGGCCCTCTCGATCGCCGCCGGCGAACGCCTCTTCGCGCGCGAGTGCGCGGTCTGCCACGCCCCCCGCGCCGCCGACCTCGCCGGGGACTGGATGGCCCGGTACACCGAGGGCGACCTCTTCTGGTGGGTGAGCCGCGGCCTCCCCGGCGCGCAGATGCCGAGCTTCGCCGACCGGCTCGCCGAGGAGAGCCGCTGGGACGTTGTCAACTTCGTCCGGGCGTCTGCCGCCGCGGGAGCGCTCGGGCGCCTTGGGCCCGAGGTCGAGCCGTCGGGGGGGCGTGTCCTCGCGCCCGACTTCTCCGTCGCCGTCGGCCCAGGAGTGGTCCAGTCGCTCCGCGACTACCGCGGGCGCCGGGTCGTCCTGCTCGTGCTGTTCAGCTTGCCGGAGTCGAGGCCGCGGATCGATCAGATCGCCCGCGGCTACGCGTCGCTCGTCGCGATGGGGGCGGAGGTGATCGCGGTGCCCCTGCGCCCGTCGCCGGATATCCTGCGCCGCCTCGGCGCCACGCCACCCGTCTTTTTCCCGGTCGCGACCGACGGCGCCGACGAGGTCGTCTCGACCTACGAACTCTTCCGCCCCGCGGCGGCGCCGGCCCCCCATCTCGAGTTTCTGATCGACCGCCGGGGGTTCGTCCGCGCGCGGATCGCACCCGACCCCGCCGTGCCGCCGGGGCTCGGCGCCCTGCTCGCCGAGATCGAGCGGCTCAACGCGGAGCCGCAGCCGGCCGTCGGGCCCGAGGAGCACTTCCATTAGCCTCCGGCTCTGGAAGGTCGTGTTGCTCGCGGATCTGGCACTCGCCCTCGGGCTCGGCCTCGGCTATCTCCGGTGGGGACGGGAAGCCGCGCGGCTCAGCCAGGATCTCGCGGCCGAGCGGGGGCGGCCCGCGGTCGGCCAATGGACGGCCCGCGGCGTCGTCCGCGCGGTGCTACCGGAGATGCAGGTCGTCGTGCTCACCCACGAGGAGATCGCGGGCGTCATGCCGGCAATGACGATGGGCTTCCCGGTGGCGTCCGCGCGGGTCTACGAGGGCATCGAGGCGGGCGACGAGGTGCGGTTCACCCTCAAGGGCAGCGCCGTCGGCGCGGTCATCACAGCGATCGAGAAGATCCGCTGACCGGGCGAGCCGAGACGACGAGCGCCCCGGGGGGGACCCGGATCCTCGCCCCGCTCGGCCGCGATGATCGCGGCGACCGCCGCCCTGAGCGTGCCGTGGTCTGAGACACCCACGGCGACCGACCCCGACGAGGGCGTCGCAGGTTCTTTGAACTTGACCGCGCCCGGACGGCGGAGCACTATCACCGGCACATGAGATCGCACCGTCGCTCTCGCGGTGGCCGGGCCGCGGCCAACCGCGCCCACGGTCTGATTGCCGTCGGTGCCATGGCCGTGGCACTCCTCCTGACGGTCCCTCTCCTCGCCGCCGGGCACGCCGACGACAGCCTCGGCGCGGCTTCCCAGACCGCGCTCGGCATCGGCGCCGCGCTGCTCGGCGCCTTCGGCATCGGCCTGGTCGCCGGGCGGCGGCGGGACGTTGCCGCCCTCGTGCTGGCGGTGCTGCTCGGCGTCTCCGGCCTCGAGGCGGCCATCCATTCCGTCCACCACCTGGCCGATCCCGAGAGCGGCCAGTCGTGCCGCGTCCTCTCGGCGACCCAGCACGTCACGGGGGCGCTCGCCGAGACGGCCGCCCTCTGCTCGCCCGCTCACCTGGTCGAGACACTGACCACGGTCGGCCCCCCGACCGTCCTGCCGCCCCGCTCCGCCGGCCCCGACGCCGGCCGCGCTCCGCCCGCTTCTCCCTCCGCCTGATCAGTTCGCGGCTCCATAACTGACAGCGACGCGCGCAGTCTCCTCGACTGTGCGTCGGATCGCCGCGGAGGACTCCATGAAGATCGGACGCTTCGGGCCTCGTCTATTGGTCTTTGCTGGCTCCGGACGCGGTGCGGCTGGGACTCGTGCCCGTGGTGTTGGGGCGCCTGGTCCTCCGCCGCAGTTCCGTTCTCTCGTTCGGCAGCCGCCCGAGGACAAACTCTTCCTGCAGTGGACGATCATCATGGGCAGTCACGTCCACGGCTTCCGTGACCGGTAAGGAGGGCTTCATGAAGCGTCTCTTCTCCGTTCTCTTGGCTCTTGTCGCGCTGCTCCCCGCGCACGCAGCGGGGGCGAGGAAGATCCGCGTCGTCGCGACCATCCCGGACCTCGCCGACATGGCCCGACACGTGGGGGGCGACCGCGTCGAGGTCACGAGCCTCGCCACCGGCGTCGAAGATATTCACTACGTGCCGATGAAGCCGAGTTTCGCGGTGCTGCTCAACCGAGCGGACGTCCTCGTGTTGGTCGGGCTGGAGTGTGAGCACGCCTTCCTGCCCGGCCTCCTCGAGGAGGCTCGGAATCCCCGCATCCTGCGGGACGCCCCCGGCTATATTGATTCGTCCGTCTACGTGACCCCGCTCGAGGTGCCCACCCGGATCGACCGCGGCCTCGGGGACATCCACCCGATGGGAAATCATCACATCAACCTCGATCCCGAGCGGGGAAAGCTCATGGTCCGGGCGATCGCCGACGGGCTGTCGCGCAACTTCCCCGAAGAGGCGGCGATCTTCCAGAAGAACGCGGCCGCCTACAACGCGACGCTCGACGAGTGGATCGCGCGCTGGCGGCGGCAGGCGGCCCCGCTGAAGGGCAAGAAGCTCGTCAGCTACCACGCGAGCCTTAGCTACTTCACGCAGCGCTTCGGGATGGAGGCGTTCGGAACGATTGAGCTCCGGCCCGGGATTGACCCGACGCCCGCCCACATCGCCGATCTCATCGAGCGCATGCGCCGGGCGCACGTCAACATCGTCGTGCGCGAGCGGCAGTACCCCGCGGGCCTCGCCGAGACGATCGCCCGGAACACGGGGGCGAAACTCGTCGAGCTCCCGGTGATGACCGGCGGGGTTCCAGAGGCCAGGGACTACATCAGCTTTATTGACTATGACGTGCGAACGATGGTCAAGGCGGTGACGGGAGGCTGAGGTCGGACGACCCGAATGGCCAATTTCCTTGACGGACTCCTCGATGCCGCGCCATCGTCGTCCGTGGTGTCATCGAGGGCGAGTGCCCCGCCCGGGGCGCGGGGCCGCGCGGTGGGGCAGCCCCCGCCCGCTCGGCGGCAGCCCGGCGACGACCGTCGGCCTCGTCGGAGTGGCGCTCGGCCCCGTGGGACGGTGACGACGCGCCTGCGGACGGCGTCCCGACGGGCGGCGGCCACCGGACCCGCCGAGGCACCGCCCAGCCGGTAGCTCTCCCCTCGCACGAGCAAGGAAGTGCGCAAGAGGCATCCGACCAGTCATCGCCCCCCCTTCGCCACAGTACTTCGTGCAGGGGTGAATCCGCGCTCGCCGCACCAGAGTTGAGGAAGCCGCGCCCGGCTCCGGCGGAACCTCGCGCGCGGAGCGCTCCTCGCGACGCGAGTCCTCGCGCGCACCGCGATCCCGGGCGAGTTCGTGCCGGCGCGTCATGTCCTGATGCAACGGTCCGCGTCCGGTCACAATGGACACGGCAGGAACGGCGGCCGCGGCGCGCCGCCTCGCGGCCCCGTCCGATGGCCCGCGCGGCCGACCGGCCTTGACTGGCCCTGGCCCGCCGTGGGAGGGTACGCGCGATGCGCCCCCTGCGCCTCGGGCTCGCGCCGGCGCTTGTTGTCATCGCGACGCTCCTGAGCGGCATTCCGCTGTGCCACGCGCCCGACGTCAGTGCGCCGGCACGGTCCAACTCCCGGTGCGTCTTCCGTGACTCCGGGGGCCAAGTCATGGCGCTCCTGGTGTCGCTCCCCGCGGTCGTCGGCCGAGCGGTCATGGTCGCACGGCCGCCCCGGGGTCGCCCTCACGATCGCGTCTGAGCCGGCCTCACCGCGCGCGCCTCCCCGGCTGTCACCCCAGGTGTCTGTCAGTCTGTCGGTAGCCCCGGCCGTCCTCCGGGCGGCGCGGAGTCTCGGCCCATCCGGGCCTCACTCGGGAGGCGCACATGCGGAAACGATCGCGCGGTCGGAGGGTGTTCCTGCTTGTCGCCGGCTGTCTCTTCGCGCCCGGCCTGGCGCAGGCCCAGGAGGCGGAGGGCCTCCGGCAACAACTTGAAGAGATGCGCAAGCAGTTCGACGCGATGAGGCAGCAGTACGAGAGCCGGATGCAGGAGCTGAACGAGCGCGTGCAGAAGCTCGAGGCGCAGAAAGCCGGGCCCGCCACTCCGCCGGCGGGGCCGCCGCCCGCGCCTCCCGCGCTCACCCAGGCGGCGCCGCCCGCGTCGACGGAGCCGCCGCTCATGGAGCTCCTGCGGCCCCACCAGCCGTTCGCGTTCGCCGGGCCCGGCCGGGTCCTCCTCTTCGACATCGGCGTAGCCGGCGACTTCGTGGCCGACTTCACCTCGAACAAGGCCGAGCGCCTCCAGGACGGGACCTTCAACGGCCGCGAGAACCGCGTGTTCCCGCGTCACGTCGAGCTGATCCTGGCCGGCCGCGTGGATCCCTACGCCAGCGCGGCCGTCCGGTTCACCGGGGCCGACGAGTCGAAGGGGCCGGGGCGCCGAGCCGAAATCACGGCGAAGCTCGAGGAAGCCAACGGCACCTTGCTGACGCTGCCGTTCGGCACGACCATGCGGTTCGGCCTCATGGCGCCGCGCTTCGGCACGCTCAACGTGGTCCACGAGGACGACCTGCCGCAGGTCGACCGGCCGGACGTGCTGCGGCGCTTCTTCGGCCAGGAGGAGCTGAACACGGAAAAAGGCGTGGAGGCGTTCTGGCTTCTGCCGACGCCCTTCTATCAGGAGGTCTCGCTCGGCGTCTTCAACGGCGACAACGAAGAGGCCTTCGGGCGGGGCAGCATTCGCGACCCGCTCATCCTCGGCCGGCTGCGGAACTTCTGGGAGCTCGGCGAGGGCGGCGGGCTCCAGATCGACGTCTCGGGCGGCACCGGCGAGACCGCCGACGACCGCCGCAATACGATCGCCGGCCTCGGCGCCAAGTACAAGTGGTTCCCGCCGACTGGCTACCCCTTCCCGCTGATCACGCTCGCCGGCGAGGCGATCTACGGAAACCGTGGGCTCGCGCTCACGAACGGCGCCGGCCAAGGCTCGACGCACTGGCGGGAGAGCCGGGGCTACTACCTCTACGGCCAGTACGACTGGACCAAGTACTGGGCGGCCGGGCTGCGCTACGACTGGACCGAGCTCCCCACGTCGAGTGGCCGCGAGTGGGCGCTCGCGCCGTACCTCCAGTACAAGCCCTCGGAGTTCCTGCGGTTCCGGGTCGAGTACAAGCACACGACCGGCGCCGGCCCGATCCGCGACGCCGACGAGGTATTCTTACAGGGGAGCTTCGTCATGGGGGTCCACCCGACGGAGCGCTTCTGACGCGGAGGCTCACGGTGACTCGACGATTCCGGTGCGCGGCGATCCCGGTCCTGCTCTGCGCCTCGGCGCTCGCGCCGGCGGCGGCAGAGGCCAAGCCGCGCGTGGTCGCCACGCTAGCCGACCTCTGGGCCGTCACGGAGCAGTTGGTCGACGGTCAGGTCGACGTCGAGCTGGCGACGCACTTCGGCCAGAACCCCCACGACTTCGAGATCCGCCCGAGCCAGATCCTGCTCGTCAAGCGGGCCGACCTCCTGATCCGGAACGGCCTCGAGGAGGACGCCTGGATCGACCCGATCGTGGAGAGCTCCGGCAACCCCAAGCTCCTGCGGGGCTCGCCGAACGTCGTCGAGGCGGCGCAGGGGGTGCAGGTCCTCAAGATCCCGCGCGGGCCGATCGACCGGTCGCTCGGCGACGTGCACCCGCTCGGCAACCCGCACTTCGTCGCGGACCCCCGAAACCTGCCCATCGTCAGCGCCAACATCGTCGCCGGCCTCTCCCGCATCATGCCGGAGCTGGCCGCGACGTTCGAAGCGAACCGGACGGCCTTCCTCGCCAAGGTCGGGGCCGCCTACGCCGGCTGGCGGCAGACGCTCGCCCCGCACCGGGGCTTCGGCCTCGTCAGCTACCACGACAGCTGGCCGTACTTCGAGCAGGCGTTCGACCTGGCCGAGTGCGGGATCGAGGAGGACCGGCCCGGCATCCCGCCCTCCCCCCAGCACCTCACGCTCCTGATCCGCGCGATGAAGGAGAAGCGGTGTACGGTCATCCTCCACGAGAGCTGGTACCCGACCGACGTCTCGGCCTTCGTCGCCCGGGAGACCGGCGCCAAGGTCCTGATCGTGCCCCAGACCCCGGGGGCCGTGCCGGGCACGAAGGACTACTTCACGTGGATGGACTTCCTCGTGGACAGCCTCGCGAGGGCGTTGCCGTAGGCCGCCCCCATGCTGACCGACTACCTGAGCCTGATGTGGCTGCCGTTCCTCGCCTGCCTGATCCTCACGCTCATCCACGGCTACCTCGGGCTGCACGTGATCTCCCGCGAGGTCGTCTTCGTCGACATCGCGCTGGCCCAGGTGGCGGCCCTCGGCTCGACCGCCGCCTACCTCGTCGGCTACGACCTGGACACCGCGGTCGCCTACTGGATGTCGCTCGGCTTCACGCTCGCCGGCGCGGCGGTCTTCGCGCTCACGCGGACGCGTGAGCGCCGTGTCCCGCAGGAGGCCGTGATCGGCGTCGTCTACGCCGTGTCCGCCGCGGCCGCGATCCTCCTCCTGGACCGGGCGCCGCACGGCTTGGAGCAGATCAAGGCCATGCTCGTCGGGAGTCTCCTGACGGTGACGCCCTCGACCGTCGCGAAGACCGGCGCGCTCTACGGTGTCCTCGGCCTGTTTCACTGGCTCGTCCGGCGGCCGCTGTTCCTGATCTCGATCGATCCGGGCGAGGCGCACCGCCGCGGGCTCGCCGTGCGCTGGTGGGACTTTCTCTTCTACGCGTCGTTTGGCGTGGTGGTGACGAGCTCGGTCCGGATCGCGGGGGTCCTCCTCGTCTTCGCCTACCTGATCGTGCCGGCGCTGGCCGGTGTGGCATGGGGGACCCGCTGGGGCAGCCGGCTCGCGCTCGGCTGGAGCCTGTCGGCGACCGTCAGCCTCGTCGGAATGGGGCTCTCGGCGTATCTCGACCTGCCCACCGGGGCGACGATCGTGACCCTCTTCGGGGTGGCGCTGGCCGCCGCGTGGACGGTCCTGGCGCTCGTACGGATGGCGTCCCGACCGGCGGCGCCGGGCGAACCCGCCGCTGCCCCGCCGATGAGGGGAGCCTAGTGAGAGCCCCCCTGGTCCTCCTCGCGTGGGCGGCGTTCCTCGCCCTCGCCTCGGCGGTGCTGCTCACGGGGGTGCTCCCGGGCGACGAGTGGGTCCGCCAGGCGGTGCTGGCCCACGCCGCGCCGCCCGTCGTCGAGGCGATGCGGTGGATCAACCTCGTCGGAACCTGGCGGGTCCTCCTGCCGGTCGCGCTCGGTCTGCTCCTCTTCCCGCGCACCCGGCGGCGCTGGTGGCTCTGGGTCCTCGTGCTGCTCCTGGCCTCCGCGCTCGAGTTCCTGCTCAAGCCCGTCATCGGTCGCCCGCGGCCGGAGAGCGCGGCCTTCGGGTTTCCGAGTGGCCACGCGACGGCCGCGGCCGCCTACCTGACGGCGCTCGCCTACGCAGCCGGCGACCTGCCGCCGCTCGGCCGGCGCCTCACCCGCGCCGCCGCCGCGTGCCTGATCGTGCTGGTCGGCCTCGCGCGGATCGTCCTGCACGCGCACTGGCCGTCGGACGTGCTCGGCGGCATCGCCCTCGGGCTCGGCTGCGCCGGTGTGGCCGCGCTCATTTCCGAGTCCACTGCCCGTTCTCCAACTGGACCCACGTCCCCGGCGCCGCCTTCTCGCGACGCACCTTCGCGAACGCGGCCTGGACCCGGGTGATGTCTTCCGCGGGCATGCTGTTCTGGGTGACGAGGGTCTTGTAGAGAAAAATCCGGTCGGCGTTCTCGGCCGCCACGAGCTGGCCGAGGGTCGGCGGGCAGTTCTGACCGGGCCGGGCGTCCACGAGCCCATCCTTGTTCTCGCCGAGGCAGCCCGTCTGGGCGACGGCGTCGAGCTCGGGCCGCCGCTTGCGCCGCGATTCGATCGCCGCCATGACCTCCGGCGTCCGCGTCCGGAGCTCGGGGATCGCCTGGGCCTCGACCACGGCGGGCTGGAACCAGGCGAGCCAGCGGCGGACGGGCTGAGGGGCCCGGCCCTCGGGCTTCCGCGCGGGTGCCGCCGGGGCGGGGCCGGCCGGCGGCCCCGACCCGACCATGTCCTCGATGCTCGCCGCGGCGCCCTCGAGCTTCTCGTTCGGAAACGACACGTTGACCGTGACCGACAGGCACCCGTGGAGCAGCACGCCCAGAACCGCCGCCCTCGTCCTCAGACCGGCTCTCATTGTGTCTCCCTGCGCGAAAACGTGCGCACGAGCAGCGCGAGCGGCACGTTGCTGAAGTTGATGGCCTTGACCGGCGGCGGAAAGATGCCGAGCCGCTTCCGACCCTCGAGCGAGAGGCTCACGTGCCCCCCGCCCGGGGCCACCCGGACCGACGCGTCGAGCGACGCGTACCTGAAGACCCGGAGGGCTTCGAGCGTCTTCCGGAGCATGCCCGTCGACTCCCCCTGCACCTTCGCTGAGTTCAGCAGCTTCTCGAGCGCCTCGATCCCGACCTCGCCGCCGCCCTCCTCGGAGTTGGCCTGGCCGACGGCGATGAGCCCGTGAGCCGTCGAGTGCTCGAGGACGAAGAAATAGTGCACCCGGCCCGTCAGGTGGGCGACGGTCAGGCCGAAAGCCTGGGTCACCGCGGCGAGGTCGATGTGCTCGCCTTCGATGCGGGTGCGGAGCGGCACGGGGCTCGCGCCGACGGCGGCCTCGATGGAGCCGCTGCCGCGGCCGCCGTAGTGGACGTACTGAAGATCGGGCAGCACGAGGCGGCCGTCGGCGAAGCGCGCGGAGCTCTGGAGCCGGTCGAGCGCGAGGCCGTAGGCGGCGAGCCGGTCGGCGGCCAGCGTGCCGGCGGTCGCCGGGGCCGGCGCTCCCCACGCGAGGGGGATCGTCGCCCGGACGCCGGTGACGACGATCGGGCTCGTGAAGCGCAGCTCGACGCGGGGGAGCTCCGCGGTCAGCACGCCGGCGAAGCGGCCTCGGTCGAGCTCGCCGCGGACCTGCGCGTGGCCGGTGAGGGCCACCGGCAGCGACGACGGTGTCGGCAGCCGACCGAGGTCGGCCACGGCCGCCTCGACCGCGAGCGGCCACGGAGCCTCGCCGCGGGACCCTGCCGTCAGGGCGAGGACGATCCCGCCCCCGCGCGTGAGGGTGAGGGTCGTCGGCCCGAGCCGCCCGAGCTCGAGGCCGGACGCGCCCGGCCGGAGTGTCGCGTCCCCGCGGAGCTGGCCATCGACCCTCGTGTCCGCCCCGAGCTCCCGCGCGCCGAGATCCTCGAAGCTCGCGTCGACCGCGACCCGCTCCTGACCCGACAGGACGCTCCCGCTCAGGTTGGCGCGGAGCCGCCGGGCTGTCACGTCGGCCGGCGGCGGGGCGAGGCCGGCCGTCGCGAAGAGGTGCCGCGCGTCGATCCCTTCGGCGTCGAGTCGGGCCGTGAAGGCGCCCGTCGCCGCCGCGTAGCGGAGCGCGAGGGTGACTGGGCTGCCGGCCACCGGGCCAGCGAGGTCGAGAGCCACGCGGGTCCCGCCGGCTTCGAGTTCCACGTCGCCCGAGCCGCGCAGGCGGAGCCCTTCTCCCCAGTCGAGGTCGAGCCGGGAGAGCTCGAGCCGCGCGGCGGCGGCGCGGTACTCGGAGGCGAACTCGATCGCGAGCGGCGGCCCGCCCGTGGCGCGCTCAGCGCGCGCCCGGCCTGCCAGCTCTACCTGGCCGCCGGCCTTCAGGCGCCCCTCGGCCTGGAGCGCCACCTGCGCGAGCGCGGGGAGCCCCGCGGGCCAGAAGGCGCCGAGTCGCGCCGGCTCCCCCCGCGCGTCGATCCGGAGGCTCACCTGGCCGTTCGTGGCGGCACCCGCCAGGCGGAGCGAGAGCGCCGGGGGCCCGCCCGGCGGCGAGACCCTCAGCGCGACCCCGATCGCCCCCGTCGGCGTCCGCTCCCCCGTGAGGTCGAAGGTGACCACCTGATCGCCCTCGCGGAGCTCGCCCCCGTCGATCCGGAGCGAGAGCACCGCCGGCCACTCGATCACCCGCATGACGAGCCGGCGGAGGCTCTCGAGGCTCTCGGCCGACGGCGGCTCGAGCGGCGGCGCGCTCT
>Ga0209689_1001280_pt1 | contig 18768 bp, 13 predicted proteins | sample GraSoiAngelo_149_FD_187119 | JGI IMG/M metagenome (GOLD analysis project Ga0209689, IMG submission 187119) | Grasslands soil microbial communities from the Angelo Coastal Reserve, California, USA - 14_1009_09_30cm (SPAdes) (version 2) | ecosystem: Environmental > Terrestrial > Soil > Grasslands ... | reverse complement strand
AATGCGTTGCCAGTATTCATAATCCATCGCCGTCTGGAAATCCTCGTCAAAGAGCCCTATGCGATCCATGATGCGCCGGCACCAGAAAGCGGCCGGCTGGCAGATGGTACAGCGGCCCTTGAACTCCTCGAGTTGAAACTCGCGCGTATCGTATTCGCGGATAATATCGCCATGTTCATCGATATAGTTGGCTCGCCCGTAGAATAAATCCACACTAGGCTGACGTCTCCACTCATCGACAATGGTTGAGACCGCCCCTGGCAGGAGCAGATCATCACTGTTGAGAAAGGCGAGGATACTTCCCTTTGCAAGTTGTAGACCAGAATTGATTGCGCTGGTTTGCCCGCCGTCCGGCTCGCTCTTCCAAAAAAAACGCCCATCGTAACTTTTCAATATCTCCCGCGATTCATCGGTCGAACCGCCGTCCAGAACAAAATACTCGATCTGCCGGTAATCCTGAGTAAGCACGCTCTCGATGCACTGCCGCAGAAACCGGCCTTGTTGGTAGGAGGGTGTGACGATGCTCACCAGCGGCGGATCAAGGACGGCGATTTCTCGCAGCCTGGGGGCCTCTCGCCGCGCGGGAGTTTCGCGGAGCCCGTCAAGAAGCTCGGCCGCGGAATCGAGATAGTTGAAACGATGCGACTGAGCCTGCCCCTTCGACACGGTGGTGGCGTCCCAGGGTGCATTTTTCCACACGTCTTCCACCACACGCGCGATCGACTCAACTTCCTGCGGATCAAAATAACGGGCCCTGTCCCCTCCGACCTCGGGCAGGCTGCAAGCGCTGCTGCAAGCAACCGGCACGCCGACGACCAGCGCTTCAGCCACGGGAATTCCGAAACCTTCAAACAGCGATGGAAAAAGCAGACAGGCGGCCCCGCTGACGAGCGCATGGAGTTCTTCGTCCTCAACGTAACCAAGCATCCAAAGCCATCCTTCGCCTTTTGCCCGCTCGAGCTGTTCTATTAACGCCCCTTCCGCAGAGGAAGCACTTCCGACGAGTGCGAGCGGTATTGCCACTCCGCGTCGGCGTACGCGCAGGAGCGCATCGAGAAGCTTTTTATGATTCTTATGCGGCCAGAAGTTACTGGGAAAAATCGCATAACGCGGAGGGAGCCCGAATTTCTTTTTCGCCCTGTCGATTGCCTCCGGCGAGGCGCTTCCGGAAAGAAACTGCGGACTGGGAGAGGGATACACCACTTTTATTCGCCGCTCGTCGCAGCCGTAAGTCCGCGCGAGATCTTGCCTTGCGAATTTCGAGAGCGCAAAAACCAGGTCCGCCGATCCGATCGCAGTGGCGAATGCGAAGTCGCGTCGCGACCGCTCGGCCGGCTCAAAGAAATACGGATACGCCAGATGTTGAAGATCGGGAAGGCAGGAAGCGACCTTGAAGGCGCGGTCTGCATCATAGATATCGAGCGTATCGGGATACCAATAAACGACCCAATCGGGCCTGATTTCCTCGATGGCCCTGCGCTCGTTGGCTGCCCAGATAGTATTTTGCGGGCCGGGAAGATACTGGCGCGCCATATTGTCTGGCAGGGAGGCGCCAATTTCTTGAAAATTAAGGGGCGTCAGACCAACGTGGATCGAAAGCTCTGGATTTCTGGCGAGTGCGCCCGCGAGGCCAAGGAAATATCCAACGATCCCTCCGCTGGATTGGGCCTGCAAAATCCGCGCGCTAAAATAGATTACCAATTGCCCACCTCGGATTCTTAGTTGCTTACAGGGAAACCGTCGCTTCTTCCAGCGAGCATGCGCAATCCCTCGCCAGCGCAACCCCACAATTCAAGGACCTTTTTTTCGGCTTCTTTGGGAAACAGCTTGCTGATTTCAGCATCGGTCATGAGCTCGTGAATCAAGCGCATCAGTTCGCAAAGGACCCCGGGGGTCAGTTGCGAATTCGAATATTGGGCGGCGAGTCTCTGAATTTCCATGAAACGCAGCCAACCGCCCGTCGCAGTCTTTGTGCTCGGGTATTCGCGGACGCAAGCGACAGGGAAAGGGACCCAATCGGGATCGCCAAGAGTAAGGAGCCGAAACCAAATCTCGGAATCCAGGACGTAATGCAAGTCTCTATCGAGCTGCCCGCCCGCCTTTTGCAGCGCTTCGCGCCGAATAAAAGTGGCAGGTTGCAGGATGTAATTGAGTCCCGCGACGAACGCACGTCGGTTGAAACGGAAGTTATCCGGATAAAACGGACGCCGCGCCTTGCCCGCTTGATCGGTCCGGAACCCGATACCCATGTGAAAGGGGGCAGCTGGGTTCTTTTTGCATGCGTTCTCCATGTGCTGAAAGGCGCCAGGCTCATAAAAATCATCGGTGTTCAACCACGCAACGAGGCTGCCGCGCGCGAGACGCAAACCCTTATTGATTGCGTCCGCCTGCCCTTCGTCCGGCTCGGAAATAAAGTGCGCGCATCGGCTGCGGAAAGGCTCAACTGCCGCAAGTGTCTCCGGGTCGGACTGGCCGTCCACAAAAATGACCTCGTAGCTCGCACCTTTTTGAGCGAAGATGCTTGCGAGACATTCCGAGACAAACTCGGGAGGCTGGTTATAACTGGGCACCACAATCGAGATCGCAGGCTGCATAAATTGTCCGTCCGTTCTAGCGTGCGGCACCCGACCCATCAGCCGCGCTGTTCGAAGTAAGTCTTTCTTCCATGGCCTTGTACAAGGCATCCATTTTCAGAAGCTTCTGTAACCTTGCCTCGCGGTCGGCCTCGATCTCCTCGATGCGCGCGCCCGCCTGCCGCAACGCTTGTAGCCTGGCCTCGCGGTCGGCATCAATCTCTTCATAACGCCGGACCAACTCTTTATGCTGGGCGTTGGCGTCGAGCAACGCCTGAACGATGCGTCCCTCGGGATGGCGCAGCAGAACTTCGGTACCTTCCTGTTCGGTGTGGGGAGACAATTCGTGCGCGCTCACGATAGTAAACATGTCGTAATCGTTGAAAATAGCCGGTTCAAAATAAAGAAAGGGCGCTCCCAGCTCGGAGAATAATCGGACGAGGGACTGGCGGCTGAAAATGTACAGATGCTCGGCCGGCCTGAGCATCTCGAGAAAACGATCCTTATTTCGCACGATTTCCTCGTACGTGCGGCCAACGGGAAAACAAGGCGTTTGAACGATCATGAAGCCGTCCGGCTTTAGCAGTTCCATGCAGCGTCGCATTGTGGTACGGGGATCGGGCAGATGCTCGAGAACGTCGAAATGCAGGATCAGATCCAGGCTGCGCCGCTCGAGATCCTGCTTTTCGATCGTGCCTGTAAGCACGGGGGCGCCAAACGCAGATTTTGCGTATTCCACCAGCCAGGGACTCAGTTCCAAGCCCGCTGCATCGAAACCGGCCCAACACATCAGAGCAACGAATCCTCCGTGGCCACATCCCAATTCGAGGGTCCGCGCCGGCGGCAGGCGGTATTTGAGCACAGTTCTCATCCAATGCATACAGCGCTCGTTCAGATCGTTGCGCGCCCGCTCCGCCAAGCTTGGATACCCGTCCTGGACTACGAACGATTCGTAGTAGCGGCGCCCATAAAAATCGGTGGTATCGTCGATTACGTCGAATCGCTCCGCCGGCGGCCAGTTCTTGAGTACGAGGGTCTGACAGTTTTCGCAACAGAAGTATTCAGGTGAAAAATCGGTGAGATCAGTCTGTCCGCACCAGCAGGGATGAGTGGAATTCATCGTCGAGAAATATGTGGCCAAACCGGCTTGACGGCAACGTCCGGTCGCCGAGCGCCTCTTCGCGGTTAAGCGTAACCACTGAGCCACGCGAGTCTGGCATGCCTCCCGGCAAGCGTCAAGCGTCTCGAGGATGCAGGGCCGTTTATTGGTTGTCCGTTTGCCGACACGCGACCAGCTCTGCGCGCATCTAAAGTATGTGCGAGTCCAAACACCGATCCATTATCCTATTGCGGTTCATCAACAACCTGCCATAGAGAAACTGGAGGCGGATCCCGTCGGTTTGCGAAACGCCGAGATTGACCGACTCGTTTCCAGGACGTAATCTTTTGCAGCATTAGGGAGCGAATCGGGCATCGTGGGATCGGGAAATTAGCACGTTTCTATTCGTGGCGCCGATAATTACGGGAATGAACCTCTGATTTTTCCATCTTCATCGCTAAAGGAACTCAATAGTTATGTTTCGGCGTATAGCTCTGCTCAAAGCCTTCGGGTCAGCCCATCTAGCCACGTCGCGCGGCAAGTTGATGTCCCATGTATCCGAGAGGTTTCGAATATGACTAAAGAACGAAGCAAGGCGGATCGAACGTCCAGTTCCTCATCACTTCGTCGACAACGCGATGATGGCCACGATTTGCTCCTCGCTCGCGCGGCCTATCGACGCTCGAACACGCTCTCAAACAGAGTATTTTGTCCAAGTAAGCAGTCGAATCCTTAGAGCGAGTTAGCTCCCAAGAAAATTAGTTCAGGTGGGTAGACCGCTAGTCTCAATTCTCTTACCGTCTCTCAATGCGCGTCAGTTTCTCGACGCGCGCATCGAGTCTCTTCTAACCCAAAGGTTCTCCAATTGGGAGGCGATCGTCCTTGATAGCCATTCCAGCGATGGCAGTTGGGAGTTTTTTAAATCGATCGCATCTACTGATTCCCGTTTTCGGCTCTACCAGGTTCCACGGAATGGACTTTACGCCGCACTTAACCGGGGCATCGATCTCGCACGCGGCGAATTCCTGCACATTGCCACCTGCGACGACACAATGGCTCCGGAGTTTCTCGCTGAGATGCTAAAGGCATGCGCTCAATATCCGGAGGCTGGCATTGCTGTGTGCGACCTTTTGTTCGTCGATCGCAACGGAGGCAAGCTTTCGCCTGCGGATTTGATTGGCCATTTGACGGTGCGGGCGACCACGGACTTATTGAGTTTGGCTACCGTTCGCACTGCTTTCCCCGGCGAAATAAAGCAGAACGTAAATTATCGGCCCGTGCCGCACGATTGTTTGCTACACTTCGCCGGGCGCAGCGTTTACTGTTCTCTCAATCAATTGCTTATTCGGATATCGTCCGCAATAAAGGCTGGGCCCTTTGAAACTCAAGTCGGCTCTATTGCCGATTACAATTGGTTGCTTCGTCTCACCGCTCATACCGGTTCGGTGCATCTGCCGCGCAAATTGGCGACATGGCGCTACCATGGAGATCAGCTCAGCCTCCAGCAAGATGATTCGCGCCTCGGTTCGATGAAGATGATGGGAGAGCGCACTCTTCGGGAGATCTGCGAACGCTATCCCGGTCTGTTAACTCGTAATGACTGCGAGGCGTTCCTGTTACCTTATAAAACTCTTCTTGCCGGTTCAGCGATCAAACGTCTTGGCTGCTGGTTCGAAGCCCTCATCCATCTCCTGTGGATGTTCTTCGAGCGACCTGCCGCCACTCTGCGAGCACTTGGTCGAGCGAGATTTCGCTTTGGAACGCGGAGATACTCTTTGCTTCCGATAATCTTCGAAGGTGTCGGGCTTGGCCCGAAAGACCTCAGGGCCTGCGAACATCCATCTGGTTTGAAGTTTGATTCGTTTAACGGATTTGGGAGTTGACTATTTTCGTTCTCGCCCGTTTTTCCGTTGTTTTCTCTGCGCAACCCTCAACTTTTTAGCGGTTCAATTTTTCCGCGCTTCCGCTTTCAGCGGTTAAGGTTTCTAAAAGTCTTAGTTCTGCTTCCACCATCTCGCGCACGAGCTGTGAGAATGTTCCAGTCGGTTGCCAGCCGAGTGTTTTGCGAATCTTCTCCGCGCAACCGGCCAGGCGCGCCGGCTCGCTCGGACGATCAAAAGATGGATCGTGCTTGACGTATTTCTTCCACGAAAGATCGACAACGGCGAACGCCGCTTCGACAAATTCGCGCACTGAATGCGTCTCACCCGTCGCCACCACGTAATCGTCCGGCGTTTTGTGCTGCAACATCAGCCACATCGCGCGGACATAATCCTGCGCCCGTCCCCAATCGCGCTGGTTTTCCAAATTGCCCAGAACAAGATCGGCATCGAGACCTCGCGCGATCCGCGCGACCGCGCGTGCGATCTTGCGCGTGACGAAATTTTCTCCGCGTCGCGGCGATTCATGGTTGTAAAGAATTCCGTTGCAAACGAATAATCCGTACGATTGCCGATAGACGCGCGCCAACTGCGTGGCGAATGCTTTGGCGCAACCATAAGGGCTCGATGGTCGCATCGAAGTATTCTCGTTTTGAGGAGACTCCGCTGCGGTCCCGAAGATCTCAGAGGTAGACGCGTGATAAAAGCGCGGTGGGCGTGGTTGGTCCCGCGCAATTTCGAGCAATCGCAGAGTCGCCATTCCCGCTTCCTCGCAGGTGGACTCTGGGATTTCGAAACTTAAACCCACATGACTCTGACCAGCGAGATGATAGACCTCTTCAGGGCGAGTCTCAGCAAAGACTCGGCGAAGCGCAGTTGAGTCTCCTAGGTCCCCATAATGCAAAAACAGGCGCTCTCCATAAACCGCGGCGTCACCGCGCAAATGCTCGATCCGCGATCGCAGCAGATTACTAGTCCGGCGCACAAGACCATGGACGGTGTAGCCGCGTTCGAGCAGCAGCTCAGTCAAATACGATCCGTCCTGGCCGGTAATGCCGGTAATGAGAGCGGTCTTTGCCTCGTTCTCCATGGCTCGCGATAATAAAGCGTCTTTGGTGCCGTGAAAGCTTAGACTCATCCGTTAACCGCTGGTTTGGCACAAGTGCGGATCGACCACCGGTATGCCTTCTCTGACGAATTCGGCTACCGAGTGAAGCCGTACACATCAGCGATCATCTGGCTTTTTGTCCAACCGCGGAAGCAGAAACCGGAAGCGCGTAGTCGGCAGACAATTACTGCGATCTGAAACCTCGGCGATGGCCAATCTCAGGACGGTGTCGCGCCCGGGACAACTTCGAAGTCTCTTTGCGAGGCAGAGGTTCGCGCCCGAGTTCGTCTGACAAAATCTGGCAACGCGTTGCGGCGAAGATCGCGATCGCGATAAATGTCCGGTGTGAGAAAGACATCGTCAGGTCCAACTTCCTCTTCGAGGCTGACTCGGGGCTGCGAGATCAGACGGAGGAGTTCAGTAAATCGGTCCTGACCGCGCGTGTGAGCGCTTCTGAAAAGGTTGAGTGAGAAACCGATATTCAGCTTCACCGAGCTCTGTATACGAATCGCCGAGTGTATTCCCGTCGAACATCGATGCGGCGATTCAGCTCGGCAAAAATCTTGCGGGTCATCCTTTGCATTCCTGTATTTTGTACAGATTTGCACGAGCTCGTGACGTCGACGAATACCTTCATTTATGCGAAGAACATTTCCGCAGCACCGCCTTATTACCAGCCACCCGCGCGGCACACGAAATTCAATTTTTTAAGTAGCGTTAGAATCGACAATACACAGCGGGGTTGTGTTACGACATCGGTGGAACAATCTTGTTCGGGAACGCACAGCGAATCTGCACAGCACGAAAGATGTGAACCGCGGCGGTCGCCATTCCCCACAAGCAGAGCAAGACGAAACCGGTCGCTGGCGCTCTAATCAACAGGCAAAGGGTAAATAGCCACGTATAAATGTTGCGGCGACCCGCCACGCGACGTACGAGTCGATCGAATCGAGAGACGTCGTCGATGCTTCGACCAACTCGGCGCTTCACGAACCACTTCGCGACGCGTTCCACCGAATCGGAAGCAAAGAAGGCTAGCCAAATTACATAAGCATAACGAACTTGACCTGTGGTGTGAAAATGATGCGCCAGAGCCCCCCACCACGACATCTCAATAAAATAATCGAGCAAATGCTCCTTTTTGCCGGTCTTGGTCATCTGGACCTTCAGTCGCGCCAACTTGCCATCGACCCCGTCCAAAATTCCCACAAGCAACGCGAGCAACGCTCCAGCCCAAAGGTATCCGTACGCGTAAAGCAGCGTTACGCCTAGACCGAGGACTCCTGTTCCAAGCGTAATCTGATTAGGCGTGATCGTCGTTCGGCACAGGTGCGAAACAATCCACTTCTCAATGGGCGCGTGCACCAGTGCTGGGAAATCCAGCACACCGCTCTGTGTCGCGTCGCGCAGCAAACGTTCGGCCAGCGGCCGGCACTCCAGCGAAGGAGCGGGAAAGAAAACCGGCCGAACACTCCTGCGCATGTCCGAGAGGTACGCTTGCTGTTTAGCAGCATCGATGGCTGCAATGCGGCCTGCCATTACGTCCAACTCTATCTCTTGCTCTAGCGCAGCGGCTCGATTTTTCCCCGAAAACCATTCGCTCGAGAGCACGGTCGCACAAAAAAGCCGGCCGCAGGCATCCGAACTTTCCAAAAATGGCGCAATAATCGATGGTGGATCTGAGTCGATAAGAGCGGAGTTGATCCGTGCCTGGGCGAGCGAGCACAACAGCCGGCCATCGCAATAAAAACTGGCGAATACGATAAGGATCCGCCCGCCGGAGCGGACCTTCATTGCGGCCAGGGAATCTACAATCTCGCCAACAGTGACCTTCGCGCCCTTGCGCTCCCGAAACGTGAGCGACATATCGGCACGGTGCCACGATTGTTTGGCAACATCCGCAGCAGTGGCCTTAACGGAGTTCGACAGAATCATCGCTTCGCGAAAACCGAGGTGCACTACGATGCGACGCATTCGTTCCAGCAGCGAGATGCCGCACAGGTCTGTCAGCGCCTCTGGCGAGTCGGCGACGATCAACAGCGGCGGGAGAGAAGGTTCCGGCATGTTAGATGGATGTCGAAAGTGTATTGCGTTCTTTCGTGATACATAGTGATACATAATACGGAAATCGCCCCACCCAATTAGTGGATTCACGAATTGCCAGACAGATGGATCACCGCGACGCATTCGCAGGCATTAAGGAAAGTCGCAAACCAGCGAGTTCGATGGAGATTACGCTGGGCGTCTCGCCGCTGCCAGCGGATGCCACGGCGCGTGTAGACGAAACCGGAGTGGAGCTAAAACGCGGCGCTTTCTTGAACACGATCGGGATGTTGGCGTCGAATTTCCGCGGTATTTTCACATTTCTCGTCGCGCGGCTGCTCGGACCAGCGGCGCTCGGTATATTCTCGGTCGCTTGGTCGACCACTGACACCATTAGCAAGATTGGGGTCCTCGGTCTCGACAATGCAATCATCACATTTATTGCGCGCTCGGAGGCTGTCGGCGACCGGTTGCGAAGTCGGAGGCTGTTTCGAGTGGCCGTCGTCCTAGGGATCGTGCAATCAGCGGTTACAGCGGTCATTGTGATCACTGCGATCCGGCTGTTTAGCCATCGTCTGCATCTACAGCCCGAAATGGTTTCAGCGCTCGCGGTTCTTCTCTGCGCCATGCCGGGGGTCGCGCTGTATCGCATCAGCACTTCGGTTTCGCGCGGAATGAAAGTGATGCAGCACGACATCTACTCGCGCGGCGTGACTGAACCGATTGCCACAACACTTGCGTTTTTGTTTGCACTCGTTATCGGTTTCGGAAAATTCGCGCCCGAGGTGGCCGCAATCCTCGGAACCGCGACATCCGGAGTTGTAGCACTCGCGCTTGCATCCAAGCTCTTTCGTCGGATTCCCGCGCATCGAGATGCTGTGCCGCGGCTTAGTGAAGCGCGGCGATTGATCGGTTACTCGGCGTCGATCAGCGTCTACCAGTTTATTAACGCGTTCATTTCCGGGTTGGACCTCATCATGCTCGGCTACTTCGTTGGGCACGCGCCCGGCGTGACGCTCGCGACCGTCGGGGTTTACAGCGCAGTCGTCGGTACCGCGAACGGCCTGCGAAAGGTCAACCAGGCTTTCAACCCCATTTTCGCGCCTGTCGTGGCCGGCATGACCGCCACTGGCGATCACGAACGCGCTGCACATACCTACTCAAACCTTGCTCAATGGATGCTTTGGATCTTGTTGCCGCTGGTGGCCGTGATGGCGCTCGCCGGCGGCGCCATTTTGTCGATCTACGGGGCAGCCTTTCGACAAGGCGCCGCTTGGCTTGGCATCGTCGCGCTTGCTTCGGCCCTGAACGCCTTCGTCGCGCTCGGGGAAACAGTTATCATGGTGCAACGTCCGCGTTTGAATCTGCTGCATTCGGCGATCACATGCACCGTCGCTGTTGCCGGGCTTCTCTGGCTGATTCCACGGTTCGGAGTAACGGGCGCGGCGTTCGGCATTCTTTTGCCCTACATCGTCCAAGGGATTCTACGCTACGCAACACTGCGATGGGTGTTTCGCTGGAAAGATTCGTGGAGCGATATTCGCCCACCGCTGATCGCCACAGGAATCGCGCTTGTTCCTGCTCTCGTCTGCCGCGCATTCTTGGGCGGAATTGTCGGACAAGTTACCAGCGCTGCGGCTTTCTTGGCAGTCTTCGGTGTTCAGTGGTTGCGACACCATACCCATCTCAAACGTCAGGGCGCTTAGTGCGAAGCGAAGACGTCCCAACTGTCCCCGAAAAATGCGATCGTTTCATTGTTGTGGTATTGGCGCCCATTGGGAACATCGTGAAGCGATAAGGTTCGGTGCTGCCGAAGAACACTCCGCATCATGGCCGATGCGGGCACAACATATCTCTTCACATCGCGACGATTTAGACATCCACTGATCCAAATATCGTCCATGTAGAATGCTCCCCGCGGCGCTCGGGAATAATCCCAGAGTGATTCGTCGAAGAATCTCGGTCGAATCAAATAACTTCCGCATCCAGTTATCACGGCTGCGCGCCGCGGTTCACGAAGCTCACTCGCGTAAATCATCTTGGCGTCACGCCAATCCAGACTTCGCGGCATCGCGGCGCCGCGAAAACAAAGTGCCGCCTCAGGTAACTGTTCGCTGTAATGGACGTAAGTTTCGAGCGCATCTAGCGGGTAAACGCGATCATCGTCCACCACCATTATCAATGTATTTCCCCGGCCAGCCGCCAACTCCTCTTGAACGATGGGGATAAACTTTGTCGCCGGCCCCCAATCCTTGCGACAATCCAAAACACGCAGATGCGGCCAACGCGAAATATATATCGGTACCGCATAAGGCCGTTGTTCCCGAATCGAAAATTCCGGAACCGCAAGCACGATCTCATCCGGTGGTCTCGTCTGCTTGAGAAGAGAGCGAATCGTCGGCCCTAGATTACCGATGCGCTCTGGTACCGTCGAAAGTGAAGCAATCACACGGCGACCGTCTGATGTCCTGCCGCTTGCCAAAGTTTCACGGATGAAGCGGACTTGTCGCCGATGCTTTCTGACGATAAAAAGCAGGCGCTTAAGACCCAGCACACTCAACACGACAAGAACGACCGAAATTAGCAGCAACATTGGGACAAAATCGACATCGTAAAGTTGAACGAGTGTTTAACACGACTCGCACAATACTGAAGTCGCAGGCCACCCTTGCATCGGAGCGACAGTTAAAATAGGAATCACTGCATTAGCAATACGCAATGCGTCCCGCGACGCGAAACCATTTCCCAAATCGTGAAAAAAGTTTTTCTTACCGGCACGAGCTCGGGCATTGGTCTGGCCATTGCGAAGTTACTCGTCGCTCACGGTCACGAAGTGTGGGGCACGTCGCGCAACCTGGAACGCATTCCGAAGATGCCGCGATTGTATCCGGTGCACCTCGACCTGAGCGATCCGCGTTCTGTTGAGAAGGCATTCAACGCCGCGCTCGCGGAAGCTGGTGATTTCGATGTTTTGATCAACAACGCCGGGAGCGGGCATTTTGGTCCGACCGAAAATCTTTCCGAAAAAGAAATCGCGAGCCAGTTTCAAATTCTCGTTTTCGGGCAGGTTCAGTTAATGCGGCTTGCCTTGCGCGTGATGCAAGCACGAGGGGAAGGTTTGATCATCAATGTCACATCGCTGGCTGGCCGTCTTCCCGTTCCGTTCATGGCGGCTTACAACGCCGCGAAAGCAGCCATGGCGTCGTTCACCATGTCAATCCAACTGGAGTTGCCAGATGCGCGAGTGCGCATTGTCGATATCCAACCCGGCGATATCCGTACCGACTTCAACGAAGCAGTGATGAAGAGCGGGCAGAACGACCCGCGATATGAAGCAAAGTTCGCCAAAACTTGGGATGCAGTTGAACGCAACATGAAGAACGCTCCGAAACCCGATCTCGTCGCGCGCCATGTTCTCAAATTGATCAACGATGTTCATCCGCCGCCGCGGATAACGGTTGGCGATGCGTTTCAAGCAAAACTCGCACCGTTAATTTTTAGATTTCTCCCCCAGCGCGTCAGGATTTGGGGTCTTAAGAGATATTACGGCATATGACTGCCATCTCCGATGCAGTGATCTTGATGGCGGGATCGGGTTCGCGTCTGCGCGGCTCCGACAAAACTTTCTCGAAGCCGCTCGTGCCGTTGCTTGGTCGTCCGTTGATTTGTTACACGGTAGACGCGCTGATCCACGCGGGAATCAAAAGGGCGCACTTTATTACTGGTTACCAAAGCGGACGGATGATCGCGGCGGTCAGACAATTGATTCCGTCCGAGCTCGAGTCCTGTTTCATCGAAAATCCCGATTGGCAAAAACAAAACGGCGTTTCTCTGCTCGCGGCGGCCAATCAGGTGACGGCGCCGTTTCTTTTGACGATGAGCGACCATTTGTTCGATGAATCAATTGTCGATCTTTTGCTCCGGAACGCCGTCCTCGACCAACTCAATGTCGCGATCGACCGGAAACTCGGTTCAATTTTCGATGTCGATGATGCGATGAAAGTTCAAACTCAGGGTGACCGAATTTTTGAGATCGCCAAGGATTTAACGGTTTACGATGCGGTCGATACCGGTCTCTTTGTCTGCCCCTTGAACATTTTCGATTACCTCGAACGAGTAAAACGCGACGGAGATTGCAGTCTTGCCGACGGAGTGCGATCGATGGCGTCAGACGGCAAAGCCCGCGCCGTCGATATTGGAAACGCATGGTGGCAAGACGTCGACACGCCGGAAATGCTGGCGCAAGCGGAAAAGCATTTAGGCGCGCGCGTACTGCGGACCGAGGAGATCCTAAAGAACAGCTAGCTACCAGTCGCAGTCGGCTGGCGGCGCCAGTTGTCGAATAAACTGGCTGATCGCGAGCAATTCAGCGTGCAGGTCGCGTTACAGGATTTGTAGTTGTGAAACTGCTCCCGCAAATCGTTCAACGTGTAATCCAGCAGCGGCTTGGACCAGACGTTTCGGGTTTGTGAGCACCAATTCACTTTCCCGTATTCATCCACGTAAAGATACCGGCTGCCGGCGCGACATTTGAATGGTGCGGGGCGACCGCGCACCAGTTCTTTGCGGTAGCCTGAGAATTCCGGCCATCTCCTTGGCAGCTTGTCTACGATGTCCTCAAACGCCTTCAAGTCTTCACTGCTTAAGTTGAGTTGCCCCTGGCTGTCGTGCACGAGAAGCACGCGGGCGCCAAAACCGAGCCGACGAACAAAGGAGACGACTTCGTCAGCTTCCTCCGGAGGACATGCGCCGATGACCGCACTAATAACCACCTCAAACCGGGCATGGTCCCGCAACCATTGCAAACGCTTCTTCAGGTTGTTGAGAACCTTTTGCGTCGTTTCGTTTGCCTGAACCCCGTCGATGGAAAGTTGCATCCTCTGCAGCCCGGCCTTATTGAGCGTCTCAATCAGCTCCGGCCGCAAAAGGAAGCCGTTCGAAATCATGCTCGTGCGGTAGAAGCGAAACTCGCGGCAGGTACGGATGAGGCGGGGAAGCTCCGGATGCATTGTAGGTTCGCCGCCCGTAAGAGAAATCCCAAACGTTCCAAGTGCCTTGAGTTTCCGCAGGCGTTCCTCCAGTGTTTCTACTGGCACGGGATCGCTGACTTTGTCATACTCAGAGCAATATCCGCAGGATAGATTACAGCGCCGTATCACGACCATCTGGGCAAGAAACGGGCTGTAGCGGAGGCGAAAAAACATACTCGGAGTGGTCCAAGATGCCGCCGGAGATAAACTTTGGGCAACCACAGCACTTTCGAATACCACTGGGTAGCGGTGGGAGCAAGCTGGCCTGATGGAAAACAGCGCGGACTTGCCGAGTAAGAGCGGGGTGTCTACTAATTACAACGTCGGAGCAGGTCCCACTTTCTGCAGCTTGTATCAAGCAAATCACGATGGCTCATGAATGCGTTGTCCTGGCCGATTGTCCCGGTGCGTTGGTCGAGCTCTGCGGAATCTCGACGCTGGAACGTCTTTTGCGCACGTTGCAGCGCTGCGGAATTGCCCGGGTAATTGTCCTTTCCAGCACGCCCGACCTGATTGCGGCGCAATTGGCCGAACCGTGCAGGTCCCGCGCGCAGCTGGTTCTAACGTTTCGCGACCGACCGGCCGGACTGGTGACGATTGACCAGATCGTTGACCTTTGGCCGGACGCCGCTCAGCTTCTTCTCGTCGTGCGAGGCGATAGTGTTTTCGACAGTCGCCTATTGCACTTGCTCGCGACACAAAGTTCACCGGCGGTCCTGGTTGATTCCGCTGTGCCCTCGAAATTTCAGCCGCTGGTGGCTTCGTCCCCAAACACACTGCGCGCGAAATTCTGTGGTGCGGCACTGCTGCAACGCGACTGGGTTTCGACCCAGAGTGGTCCTCTGGGAAAGGCGATCAATAACGGCCTGGAACAAAACGCAATTGCGGCAGTCGATGTGAGCGACCAACCCTCCTACTCGCCGGCGCTGCGGCGAAAGCTCAGACCGTTTTGGTTTCCGGCACCACCTCCGGCGCATGTCAAACTAGCGGAGCGCATCCTTCTCAACTCAGTGCAAAAAGGTACGCAGGATTTTCCCGCGCGCATTCAGGCGCCGGTCGAAACTTTTCTCATTTCAAAACTTTGCAAAACCGCCATCACGCCTAATCAGCTCACCGTGTCATGGATAGCCTTGGCTTTCGGAACTGCGATTCTTTTCGTGACCGGTCACCTCATTGGGGGAATCTTGCTCGCGTTGATCATCGGCATCCTCGATGGTCTCGACGGCAAGCAGGCGCGAATCAAGGTCGAGACATCTAAGACGGGAAAAATTGAGCATTGGTTCGATTCATTCTTCGAAATCGTCTGGCCGACGGCACTGGCGTATCACTTCTATGTCTCGGGCCAACTGCCTAATGCTTTTTTCTACCTGGCTCTGCTCATTGTGGCAGAGGCGCTCGATGGCATTGGCAAACTAGGGGTCTACCTACCAGCGGAGAAATCGCTGGTTGGACCCGATCTTCTCGATCGAATCGTCCGTCTTATCGGCGGGCGGCGCAATATTTATGTCTGGGTCCTGGTGGCTTGCGTTGTTTTGGGCACGCCGGAAAAGGCGCTCATTGTCATGGCATTCTGGGAAGTCGCAACCGCCGCGGCTGATCTCTTGCACTCCTGCTGGATACGTTATGTTCACCGGCGCCAGGGCTTCCCTGATCTGCCGTTAGGTTAACGACTTCGCGTAGATACGATACGTTTTGTAGCGCGTCGCGCCCAGCGCTTCGATAAAACGATTGACCATGAAGTTATCTTCAAGCGTCATGCTCAATTCGCCCGTCAAGCCGCGTTTGAATGCTTCGTCCATCAAACCCAGGACCAGAGTTTCGGCGATACCAGCGCGCCGGTACTTTTCGATCACTCCGAGCGCCACGAGCCGGCCGGTCCGGATTTTCCTCTTATAATAGAGCAGTTTGATTAAGCCGATGGGAAAACCAAAACGGGTCAACCGTCCGTTGATCTGCCGGAGCGCAACGTTGATGTCGGGCACGCCGATGACGAAGCCGACCGGCTTGTTGCCAATTTCTGCAAGCAATGTTGCCTGCGGCACGATAAACGGCTTCATCTCGTGCGCGAGGTGATCGAATTCAGCCTGGGTAAAGGGAACAAAGCCCCAGTTTTTTTCCCACGCTTGATTGTAAATTGTGCGAAGACGCCGGCTCTCGTCCTCGATCTTGCGCAGATTCACTGGGCGAATCGTGACGCCATGCCGGCCGGCGCGGGCCGTCGCCACTTTGCGCAGCCGTTCCGCCGCCTCCGGAAATTCCGAAAACCACCATGCGTACCAGTCCTTCGCTTTGCCGAAACGCCACGATTCGATGAGCCGCGGGTAGTAGCGGGGATTATGCGAGGTCAGAAGAGTGGGCGGATGTTCGAAACCGTCGACGAGCAATCCACACACGTAGTTAGTCGAGTAATCGATCGGGCCCATAATCTCCGTGCGATTTTTTTTGCGCAGCCAACCGGCCGCAGCCTCGAAGAGCGCCGCGGCGGCGTTGCGGTTGTCGATGCACTCGAAGAGACCAAAACAGCCGACATTCGATTGATGCAGCGAATTATAGTTCGGATCATCGCTCGCCATAATTCGGCCAACGACTTCACCGTTGTGTCTGGCGAGAAATAGCGCGGCATCACCGTGTTTGTAAAACGGATGCCGCTTGCGATTGAGGAAGGCCTTTCGTTCGATGATTAACGGCGGTACCCACACCGGGTCGTTCGCGTAAATTCGCCATTGAAATTTGATAAACGAATCGCGATCCCGGCGTGAGCTGACTTCTGAAATTTCGATCTCCGACACGAATACAATAGGCCGTCTAGGCCGCGTCTCGCCATCTCACCGCCACTTCCAGCAGGGATTCGGACATGTTTTCCTGGCGGATAATCAGGTACACGAACAGCAAATTGAGCGGAGTGAGTTCGAGCCAGAAGTAGTAAATTGGCTGGCCGATGAACAGGAAGGCAAACAAAACCAACATCCTGGTGTTCGTCATCAACAGGCCCCACCACTTGAACATTGGGCTGGCCAGATTTCGATAACGCGTTCTTAGCCAGCTCGGGATTTCGCCGTGGAACAGTTGGCTGGTTGTATCGCGCAACTTTTTCAGATGCGGCGCGAGCATTTCCTGTTGGCGCGTGAAATTCAAATACAATGCGAGCAGGAACTTATTCCACGGTTTGGAATGCCAACTGATCTCTTGATAATCGGATCGCAGGGCAGAGGCAGAATCTAATCTCAGGCCCGATCGGTTCGACACAAAATAAAGATAGGTGCTGCGGTAATAATCGGCCGCCGCGCCTTGCAATGCATGACTGACCCCGGCCGCAAGTGCCAGAAGACAGATGGCGGGGGAAGAGCCTTCAACCAAATAGCGCAGAGTCAAATTGACATAGATACTTACGAACACGAGGTGGTCGGCGAGGCTATCAATTATTCGGCCCTCCCGGCTTTCCCCGTGAGTCAAGCGCGCGAGCTGACCATCCGCATTGTCGAGCGCGTTGGCGCAAACAAGCAACGCCATGCCGACAACATTCGTGCGCAGATCACGATAGTAGAAAAGATGTCCACCGATAACCCCGACTAGACCGGCCAGCAAAGTCACAGCTGTTGGGGTCATTTCGACTTTCGCGAAAAACTGCGCAAGGCGAAATCCGACGGGCCTAAAAAAATAAAGATCGAGAACGCCTTCGACCTCGCGCGCCTTGTAAGTGGCCTCGAGAGTAAAAGGCGCTGGCTCGATTTGTTCCGGCATTGGCTGAGACGCTGCCCACTCAAGCGTTCTGTAGCGCTGCTGGAACGAGCGTGTCCTCGAGAATATTGAGCGCTTCGTCGAGATCCTCGCGTGTATGTTTGGCAGTCACACAGGCACGAAAACAGATGCGGTCTTCGGGCACGGCGGGAAAATCAACCGGCGCGACGAACAGCCCGCAGCCGCGCAATTCATGACCCAATTGGTACATTCGCGCCCGATCGCCGACAACGAGCGGCATGATGTAAGTGGTTGACGCACCGGTGTCGATCCCGATCGCGTTCAAGTGCTCGCGGAAATAGTTCGCGTTCGACCAAAGCCGATCGCGCAGCCCCGGTTCGCGCCCGGCGATTTCGAGCGCCTCCAAAACCGCGGCGACGATCGCGGGAGGCAAAGCGCAGGAGTACGCGTAGGAATGCGCGTAATATCTCAAGTAATCCAATGTCTCGACCGGGCCGGTGACGAAACCGCCGAGCGCGCCAAACGCCTTTGAGAAAGTGCCATAGACGAGCGGAATCCGTCCTTCGACTCCGAAGTGTTCAGCCGCGCCGCGCCCATGTGCTCCGCAAGCAAGCATCGAGTGTGCTTCATCGATGAAGACACTCGCACGGTGCGACTCGGCGGCGTCGAGCAAACCGTCCAGGCTCGCAAAATCTCCATCCATGGAATAAATGCCCTCGACGATGACAAGTTGCCGTTTGCCTTTTCTCCGGCCGAGCGCCGCGTCGAGTGAAGCCGGATCGTTGTGCTCGAAGCGATCGACGCGCGAGCGCGAAAGCACGGCGCCGTCGCGCAGGCTCAAGTGCGATCGGTTATCCAGGATCGCAACGTCGGTCTTGCGTAAGAGACCGGAGATAGTTCCGAGCGCACCACCGAAGCCACTGCTAAACAACATCGCATCCTCGCGGCCGAGAAATTTTGCCACACGACGTTCCAGTTCCCTGTGAAGATCGGTCATTCCTGAGAGCAACGGCGAACCACATGCCCCCATTCCGTGGGTCCTGAGCGCCTCGTGCGCGGCAGCCAGCACCTCAGGATGATTGGCAAGCCCAAGATAATTGTATGAGCAAAGATTGATGACCGAACGCGGTTTCCCTTCGTAATTGATCGTCGTCCGAGCATCTGCCGTGGCGAGCAACTCCGGTTCGTAAAGCGTGGCCTCCCAGGCACCGGCTTGGCGCCATTGTGTAAATGCCAGTGGCGGCACCAGCGGATCATCGCTGTCGCCTACTATGAAATCAGCCAGACTTAGTTTCGCGTCGAACTCCTGCGCCGACAGTTGCCGATTCAAATTGCC
>Ga0209689_1001276_pt1 | contig 18791 bp, 20 predicted proteins | sample GraSoiAngelo_149_FD_187119 | JGI IMG/M metagenome (GOLD analysis project Ga0209689, IMG submission 187119) | Grasslands soil microbial communities from the Angelo Coastal Reserve, California, USA - 14_1009_09_30cm (SPAdes) (version 2) | ecosystem: Environmental > Terrestrial > Soil > Grasslands ... | reverse complement strand
CGCCTCCGAGATCGGCGTGTCGCGCACGCGGTCCTCGCCGAAGCGCTCGCGGAGCCCGCGCGTCACGCCGAAGATGCCGCCGATCAGGCCGACGTCCTCCCCCATGACGAAGACCCGCTCGTCGCGCTGCATCTCGGACTGGAGCGCCTCGTTGAGCGCCTCGGCCATCGTGAGCTCGCGCCCGGCCCGCGTCGCGGGCTCGCTGACCTCGGCGTGGGGCGCATACACGGACGCTTCCATCAGCTCCACGGTGGGCTCGGGGCTCGACTTGGCGAACTCGACCGCGCGGTCGAGCTCGAGCTCGACCGACTCCTCGAGCTCCTTGAGCCGCACGGGCGTCGCACGCTTGCCGTCCACCAGGTGGCTCCCCAGGCGCGCGACGGGGTCCCGTTCCATCCACTCGCGCTCCTCCTCCTTGGTCCGGTACTCGGGGAGGTTCGCGCGCATCGAGTGGCCGCCCCAGCGGTAGGTGACCGCCTCGACGAGCGTGGGCCCCTCGCCCCGGCGGGCGCGCGCCACGGCCGTGCGGACCGTCTCGTACACGGCGAGCACGTCGTTGCCGTCCACGCGGACGCCCGGGATCCCGTACGCCGCCGCGCGCGCGGCGATCGAGTCGCCCGCCGTCGTGCGCCCGGTCGCGGTCGAGAGCGCGTACTGGTTGTTCTCACAGAGATAGATGGCCGGGAGCTTCCACACCGCGGCGAGGTTGAGCGCCTCGTGGACGACGCCCTGGTTCGCGCCGCCATCGCCGAAGAAGGCGACGACGACGTTGTCGGTCTTCCGGAGCTTGGCCGCGAGCGCCGCGCCCGTGCCGATCGGGAGCCCCGCGGCGACGATCCCGTTGCAGCCCAGGATGTTCAGGTCGAGCGCGGCGATGTGCATCGAGCCTCCGAGGCCGCGGCAGTAGCCGTCCGCGCGGCCCATGAGCTCCGCCATCATGCGGTCCACGCGCGCGCCCTTGGCGATGCAGTGGCCGTGGCCGCGATGGGTCCCGACGATGTAGTCCCCCTCGCGGAGGTTCGCGCAGGCGCCCGCCGCCACCGCCTCCTCACCGACGTAGCTGTGCGCCGTCCCCTTGACGAGCCCGGCGCTGAAGAGCTCCGTCGTCTTCTCGTCGAAGCGTCGGATCCGAACCATCGTGGTGTAGAGACTTTCGAGCGCGTCGCCGCTGAGCGTCATCGTGCTCCTCCGGGAAACTGGGCCGCCGGCGGGCGAGCGGGGAGCCCCCCAACCGGCTACGAGAGCTTAGACCACGGCTCGGCGGTAGGAGTCAAGCGCGCGCCCGCGCGTCGCGGCTTGACACGGCCGGACCCTCTTGCTAGTTATCGCGGCGATGGCGACGGTGACGCGGCGCTATCTGTCCCCGGAGCAAATCGGCTCCTACCACCGCGACGGTTACGTCGCCGTGAGGGACGTCATCGACCCGAGCCGGCTGGCGGAGCTGCGACGGGTCACCGACGAGTTCCTCGAGCGGTCTCGGCAGACCCGCGAGAGCGACGACGTCTTCGACCTCGACCCGCGCCACACCGCGGAGGCCCCGGCGCTCCGCCGCATCAAGAATCCGGCCGACCACCATCCCGTGTATCGCTGGGTCGCCTTCGAGTCGCCCCTCCCGGACATCGTGGGCGAGCTCCTGGGCCCCGACGTCAAATTCAACCACAGCAAGCTGAACCTCAAGGGGAGCCTCATCGGCGCGCCCGTCGACTGGCACCAGGACGCCGCCTTTTACCCGCACTCGAACGACGACGTCCTCGCGGTGGGGCTCCTGCTCGACGACGCGAGCCCGGAGAACGGCTGTCTCGCCGTTGTCCCGGGCAGCCACCGGGGGCCCGTGTACGAGCACGACGACGCGGCCGGCCGCTTCGCGGGCTCGATACCCACGGGGGATGTCGTCCGGCTCGACATGGCGTCGATGCGCCGGCTCGCGCTGCCGGCCGGCTCGATCCACATCCACCACTACCGGCTCGTGCACGGCTCGGCGGAGAACAGGACGACGACCGAGCGACGGCTGCTCATCAACGCGTACGCCTCGGCCGACGCGGTCCAGCTCGTGCCCGACTCGACACGCTCGCCCCTCTTCGGAGCGATCGTGCGGGGCGCGCCGTCACGCACGGTGCGCCGGGAGGCCGGAACCTTCCGGATGCCGCCGGATTGGAGTCGCGGTTACACGTCGATCTACGCGCTGCAGTCCCGCATCGACTCGCGGTAAGCCGTGCGCAAGGGAGGCGCTGCCATGACCCCGCCCGTCCGCGCCCTGACGATCGTCCTCGCGGCCCTGCTCCTCCTCGGGGGCGCCACCACCCCCGCGAGCGCCCAGAAGCCGAAGATCCGCGTGTGGCTCCTACGCACGTACGTGCCGGACGCCAACCGCGCGCTCGAGGACTCGATCAAGCGCTGGGCGGTGTCGAAGAACCTCGACCCCGTGATCGAGTACTTCACGTTCGACGACATCGAGACGAAGTACGTGGCCGCGATCGAGACGAACGCGCTGCCCGACGTCGGCCAGCTCCAGACGATCGGCCCCGCGCGCTACCGCGGCATGGGCAAGCTCACGGACCTCACGGATCTGGCGAACGAGCTGGTGAAGGCGAACGGCCCGATGCTCGAGTCCGCACTGCCGGTCGTGCGCGCGCCCGACGGCCGCTTCCACGCGGTCCCGTTTAACTACATCACCGACGTCCAGTTCATCCGGACGGACATCTTCAGGAGAGCGGGGGTGAGGATCCCGACCACGTGGGAGGAGGTCCGCGAGGCCAACCGGGTCATCAAGGCCAAGGGCGTGATGGAGTACCCGCTCGGCCAGAGCTGGAACCGCAGCGCCGACGGCTACGGTGTGTTCCAGGCGCTCCTCTACTCGTACGGCGGGGGCTGGGCCGACGAGCAGGGGAACTACAAGTCGATCGTGAACGACACGTGGCGGACGGTCGTCCGCTGGGCGAGCGAGATCTACCTGACGGACAAAACGGTGCCGCCCGACGCGATGTCCTGGACAGGCTTCGGCAACAACGAGGCGTTCCTCACCGGCAAGATCGCGTTCACCTTCAACGGCCCGTCCATCTACTACGTCCTCGAGAAGGAGAACCGGCCGATCCTGAAGGATACGGTCATGGCGGTCAAGCCCGCGGGGCCCGCCGGGCGGAACCACGACGTGTTCCTCCTCTCGTGGACCGTGTTCAACACCAGTAAGCAGCCCGAGCTGGCCCGGGACCTGATCCGCTTCGTCATGTCGAGCGACGAGGCGAAGAAATACATGCACGCCTCGTCGGGCCAGATGGTGCCCGCGTTCGAGCGGCTGCGCGCGGACCCGTACTGGCAGAAGAACGAGTCGTACCGGGCCGTCCTCGAGGCGCCGAAGTACGCACGTACGCCGGGGTGGCCGGGGCCCCTGACGGCCGCCGCCGCCGAGGTCGTGGCGACCAATGTCCTCACCGACCTCTGCGCCCGCGTGATCGTCGACGGCTGGGACATCGAGCGCGCGCTCGCGGAGGCCGATCAGCGGATCAGGGACATCTACGCGAACGTCCCGTCTCGCTGACGCGTCGTATCCGACCGCGTCGGTGACGAGGCCGTCGGCGCTTCGGCGCGTCCGCGTCGCCGACGCCCTCGTGGGATACCTCTTCGTCTCCCCGCTCTGCGTCCTCGTCCTCGGGCTCGTCGCCTATCCCCTGGGCAACGCCGTCTGGATCAGCCTCACCGACAAGTACGTCGGCTACGCGCCGCGGTTCGTGGGCCTCGCGAACTACGCGGCCCTCGCGCGGGACCCGATCTTCCACAAGGTCGTGTGGAACAGCGCGGTCTTCACCCTGGCCTCGGTGGCCGTGAAGGTCGTGCTCGGCATGCTCATGGCGCTGGCGCTCCAGCGCGCGCTGGTCGCGCGGTCGTTCCTCCGGGCCGTGCTGCTCGTGCCGTGGGTGATTCCGACGGTCATCACCGCGCTCACCTGGCACTGGATGTTCAACGCCCTGTGGGGCCTCATCAACGTCACCCTCCAGGGCGTGGGGCTCCAGCGGGAACCGATCGCCTGGCTCGGGCAACCCGCGACCGCGATGGCGGCGGTCATCACCGCGAACGTCTGGCGTGGCTTCCCGTTCTTTGGCGTCTCGCTGCTCGCCGGCATGCAGACGATCCCGCGCGACCTCTATGAGGCGGCGGCGGTCGACGGCGCGTCGCCCGCCCAGCGCTTCTGGCACATCACGCTGCCGGGCCTGCGCCTGGTCCTGCTCGTGACGACGCTCATCTCGCTCATCTTCACGCTGAACGACTTCAACATCGTCTACGTGCTCACGCGGGGGGGCCCCGGCACCGCCACCCACGTGCTGGCGACCTACACGTACGAGATTGGCTTCCAGGCGCTCCGGTGGGGCAAGGCGGTCGCCGTGTCCATGTTCCTGATGCCGGTGATCGCGGTGATGATCGTGATCGTCACGCGCTACCTGACCCGGGAGGAGTAGGTGGCCGGGCGTGGCGTCCTCGCCTACGGCTTCATCGGCCTCCTGCTCCTCGTCGTCGGCGTGCCGTTCTACTGGATGGTGAACACCTCGCTGAAGACCTCCGCGCAGCTCCAGAGCCTCGCGCCTTACTACTACCCGAGCCCGGGGACCCTCGGGAACTACAGGGCGCTCCTCGGAACGACGAACTTCCCGATCTGGATCCGGAACAGCGCGCTCGTCGCCGTCGGCGCCACGCTCGTCACCGTGCTCGTGTCGAGCCTCGCGGGCTACAGCCTCACCCGCATCCGGTATCCCGGCCGGCGGCTCCTCGCGACCACCGTGCTCATCGTCTACCTCGTCCCGCCGACCCTGCTCTTCATCCCGCTCTATACGATCCTCAAGCGTGCCGACCTGGTGAACAGCCTCTGGGCGCTCCTCGTGGCGTACCCGACGTTCACGGTTCCGTTCTGCACCTGGCTCCTGATGGGATTCTTCCGCTCGATCCCGCGCGACCTCGAGGAGGCGGCGATGGTGGACGGCGCCACGCGGCTCGGCGCGTTCCGGCGCGTGATCCTCCCGCTCACGACGCCGGGCATCCTGGCGGCCGCGCTCTTCGCGTTCACCCTGGCGTGGAACGAGTTCCTCTACGCCCTCGTCTTCGTGCACGACACCGAGCTGAAGACGATCCCGGTGGGCCTGAACGACCTGATGTTCGGCGACATTTTCCTGTGGGGCCAGCTGATGGCGGCGGCCGTCGTGACGACCCTGCCGGTGATCGTGCTCTACACCTATCTGCAGCGCTACATGGTCGAGGGCCTCACGGCGGGCGCCGTCAAGGGGTAGCCAGGATCGCCCGCAAGTTGACAAGGTGACTAGTGATGACTATGTTGTGGTCATGGATACCGTCGGGATCGCCGAGCTCAAGGCGCGCCTGAGCGAGCACCTCCGGGCGGTTCGCCGGGGGCGCACCCTCACCGTGCTGGATCGTGACAGGCCGGTTGCGCGCATCGTGCCGTATGACACGGAGCGCCGGCCGCCGCTGACCGTCCGTTCACCGCGGCCGGGCGCAGCCCGGCTGGCGCGCGTATCGCTCCCGCCGGCGCTCCGAGTCAAGGTGGACATCGTTGCGCTGCTCGCCGAGGAGCGGCAGCACGAGCGGTGATCGCGTACCTCGACTCGTCGATCCTCCTCCGAAAGGTGCTCCGCCAGCCCGGCTCGCTCAGGGAGTGGACGGCCGTCCGTACGGGGGTGGCGAGCGCGTTGGCTGAAACAGAGTGCCTTCGCACCCTCGACCGCCTGCGCTTACGAGCCGGCCTGTCGGACCGCGAGGTCGCGCGGCGTCGTCAGACCGTGTTCAGGCTCCTCGAGAGCCTGGAGGTCGTCGAGGTGACGGCTCCGGTGCTTGCGCGTGCCGCCCAGCCGCTTCCGACCGAGCTCGGCACGCTCGACGCGATCCACCTCGCCACGGCACTGCTGTGGCGTGAGCACAGCGGCAGCGACATCGTTATGGCGACCCACGACGTCGCGCTCGCCACGGCGGCGCGGGCCTGCGGTCTCACGGTCGTCGGCGGCTCGTGAGACGGCGGCAGGGGCTGCGGCTCCTCGGCGGCGAGGTCACGACGTGCCGCCGCGGTAGACTCGCGGCACGCGGGTGTTGATGCTGGTGAGAACTTCGTGCGGGATGGTGCCGGCCCAGCCGGCCATCTCCTCGATCGAGATCGTGGCGGCGCCGTGGCGCCCGAGCAGGACCACCTCGTCGCCGTTGTAGGCGGAGTCCCCGCCGATCGACACCATGATCTGGTCCATGCAGATCCGACCGACCACCGGATAACGCTTGCCGTGCACGATCACCTCGGCCCTCCCACTCATGGCGCGCGCGTAGCCGTCGCCGTAGCCGACGGGCAGGGTCACGACGCGCGTCTGGGCCGGCGCGACCCACTCGCCGCCGTAGCTGACGGGATGCCCGGCCTTGACGACCTTGAAGAAGACCACCCGGGTCACCCACGAGAGCGCCTGCCGCACGGGGATGACCGCCGGCACCTCCGCGGCCGGCCGGGCGCCGTAGAAGAGGATTCCGGGACGCACGAGGTCGAGGTGGCTCTCCCGCAACTGGACGATCGCGCCGGAGTTCGCCGCGTGGCGCAGCGGCGGCGGCAGCGAGCGGCGCTCGTAGAAGCGCAGGACTTCGTGGAAGCGCTCGAGCTGCAGGCGCGCGTGGCCGAGGTCGCGAGCGTCGGCGTTCGCGAAGTGCGTGAAGATTCCCTCGACGCGCAGGTGCCGGCAGCGAAGCGACTCCTCGAGCAGGGTCTCCGCGCTGTACCAGTGCACGCCGATGCGCTCCATCCCCGTGTCGATCTTGAGGTGGACCGTCGCCGTGCGACCCACCCTGACGGCGTGCTCCTCGATCGCCCGCAGCTTGTCGACGGAGGAAGCGGTCAGGGTGATGTCGTGCTCGAGGAAGCGCGGGATCTGCGAGCCCAGGATGCCCCCCAGCACGAGCACGGGCAGGCGCACGCCGTGCTGGCGTAGCCGCAGGCCTTCCTCCAGGTAGGCGACGCCGATATAGGGCGCGCGGAGGCGCTCGACCACGCGCCCCACCTCGACCAACCCGTGGCCGTAGGCGTTCGCTTTCAAGATCGGCATCACCCGCGCCGGGGCGACGTGCGCGGCGATGGCCCCGTAGTTTTCGGCGAGGACGTCCAGATCGACCTCGATACGGGTCGGGCGCAGCTCGTCGGTGGCGATCGTCGGCTCGTTGAGCGCGCTCATGGGCGGCGGTCGCCCCTAGCGTACACGGGTTTCGCCCGTCCCGACGGTCCGAGCTGAGCTAGGATAGGGCGGCTCAAAGGAGGGTCAGATGCGACGACTGCCCGTCGTCCCGAGTGCGATCGCGTGTGTTCTCCTGGTCGCGGCGCTCGCCGACCGGACCGCGCCCGCGGCGAGCGTTCCGGAGGTGCTCATCGGCGACGTCTTGCCGCTCACCGGCAACTTCGCGAGCCTCGGCCAGCAGTACCTCTGGGCCGGGCAGACGGTCGAGGACATCATCAACAACGACTACGCGGATCTCGCGGTGCCGCTCGGCCCGGGCAAGGGGTTCTCGGGCCTCGGCGGGGCGCCGGCCAGGTTCATCATCCGCGACGATCAGAGCCGCGGCGACCTCGCGCGCACGATCGCCGAGCAGCTCATCACGGTGAACCGGGTCCACTGGCTGAACGGCGACGGCACGAGCGGCAACACGTCGATCATCCAGCCGGTCGTCGAGAGCTACGGCATCCCGATGTCCTGCCACCCGTGCGCGTCGCCGACGCTCACCGAGAAGGGGTACAAGTGGTACTGGCGCACCGGTCCGAACGACCGCACGATGGTCGCGAGCCTCTTCTCGTTCCTCACGGAGTGGCCCGGGCACGGCGGTCCGAAGGACCTCAAGACCGTCGCCGTCTTCACCTGCGACAACCTCTTCTGCCAGGACAACCGCAAGATCGCCAACGAGTTGCTGCCGAAACTCGGCTTCCAGATCGTGCTCGACCTCACGACGAAGACCGGCGCGACGACGCTCGCCTCCGAGGTCCAGCGCCTTCAGGCCGCGAACCCCGACATCCTCTTCCTCGTCCAGTATCCGCCCGAGACCTCGATCTTCCAGGGCGACGCCAAGCGGGCGGGCTTCACGCCGAAGGTCATCGCGACCTCGAACGGCGCGTACTCGGACCAGACGTGGCTCGAGGCGCAGAAGAAGACGAACGGCGGCGCCGGCTGGATCGGGCGCGATCCCACGGCGATCGACCTCGTGCACGACCGGCCGAGCTGGAAGAAGGTCAACGAGATCTACCGGAAGTACAGCCGCGGCCAGAACATGGGCGAGCTGGCGATGCGCGAGATCACGGGCCTGCTCTGGATGGCCGACACCATCAACCGCGCGAAGTCCGTCGAGCCCGCGGCGCTCGCGAAGGCGGCGATGGAGACCGACACGCCGCCCGAGCAGCTCATCATCGACTACAAGGGCATCCGGTTCGACAAGAACCACCAGAACGAGCTGGCGACCGGCGTCGTGACGCAGATCGGCTGGGACGGCGAGAAGCACACCGTCTGGCCGTGGGAGCTCGCGAAGCGGGCGGGCTTCAAGGTCCTCCACCCGAACCCGGGCTGGCAGGAGCGGGAGTCGAAGCCGAAGCCCGCGAGCTGAGCGCTCGGCGTGACGCTCCTCCTCCAGGCGATCGTCAACGGGCTCGAGATGGGGTTCCTCTACGCCCTCGTGGCGGTGGGGCTCACCATCATCTGGGGCCTGATGGAGATGATCAACTTCGCCCACGGCGAGTTCCTGATGCTCGGGATGTTCGGCGCATGGTGGGCGAGCGTCGCGTTCGGCCTCGACCCGCTGGTGGCGCTCGTCCCGGTGGGGCTCGCGATGTACGGGCTCGGCGTGCTGGTCTACCGGCAGCTCATGCGGCGTGTCCAGCGGGGCGACCCCTTCACGCAGATCTTCGCGACCGTCGGCCTCCTCTTCCTCCTCCAGAACTCCGCCGTCGCGGTCTTCACGAGCGACTACCGCTACCTCTCCAACACGCTGCTCACCCGGCTCAGCGACGCGAACCTCCACATCCTCGGCATCACCGTCGGCGTCCCGCTCCTGATCGGCGCGCTCCTGGCCCTCGTGCTGTTCCTCGGGCTCTACCTCCTGATCGACCGGACCGAGTTCGGGCTGGCCCTCCAGGCGACGGCGGAGGACCGCGAGGCGGCGATGCTCGTCGGCATCCGACCGCAGAAGATGTTCGCCGTCGCCTGGGGCCTCGGCGCCGCGCTGGTCGCCGTCGCCGGGACGATCCTCGCCAACTTCTTCGCCGTCTTCCCCCAGGTGGGCTTTCCGTTCACCGTCCTCGCCTACGCCATCGTCGCGCTCGGCGGGTTCGGCTCCATCCTCGGCACACTCCTGGCCGCGCTCCTGGTCGGCGTGGTCCAGAGCGTCACGACCGTGTACCTCCCGCCCGCCTTCAAGGACGCGTTCGTCTTCGCGTCCTATATCGTGATCGGCCTCTGCCGACCCCAGGGGCTCTTTGGCCGGTTCTAGTGGACGGCGCTCCCCGCGAGTCGTCCTCGCCGTCGGTGTCGTCCTGGGTCTCCTGTATCCGATCCCCCTCCAGTGGAGCGGCTACACCTATTTCCAGACCGTCGGCTTCCTGGTCCTGATCAACGCGATGCTCGGCGTGGGCTGGAACGTCATCGGCGGCTGGGCGGGCCAGTTCGACTTCGCGCCCCAGGTGTTCTTCGCGATCGGCGCCTACACGGCCGCGATCCTCTTCGTGCACCTGGGATGGAGCCCGTGGCTCGGCATGCTGGCCGGGGTGCTCGCGGCCATCGGAATCTGCGCGCTCGTGACCTATCCGCTCACGCGGCTCCGTGGCCACTACTTCGCGATCTCCACCGTGGCGATCTGGATGATCGCGCAGCCGATCGGCGCGACCTGGGAGTTCATCAACGGGAGCCGCGGCCTCTTCATCCCGATGCAGACGGGGCAGGGGGTCCTCGGGTCGATCGCGAGCCTCCAGTTCGTCGGCCGCACCAAGGCGCTCGGCTACTACTACGTCGCATTCGGGCTGCTGGCGCTCACGCTCTGGCTCGTGCACCTGGTCGAGCGCGGGAGGCTCGGCTTCTACTTCCGGGCGATCCGTGACGACCAGGAGGGCGCCGAGGGGATCGGCATCCCGAGCCGCCTGTACAAGGTGATCGCCCGCAGCATCACGGCGGCCGTGTTCGGCGCGGGCGGCGTCCTCTACGGCTTCTGGGCGCTCGCGGTCTTCCCCGAGCAGGTCCTGGATCTCAACTGGAGCACGCTGCCGATCATGGCCACGGTGGTCGGGGGGATCGGTCGCCTCTGGGGCCCGGTGCTGGGGGCTTTCATCCTGATCCCGATTTCGCAGATCATGTCCACGACGCTCGGGACAGGGCCGCTCGCGGGCCGCGGCATCGACCTGATCGTCTACGGCATCATCATCGTCCTGATCGCGGCCCTCCGACCCACCGGGATCCTCTCGCTCCCGTGGAGCCGCTGGGCCCGCGGGCTCGTGCGGCGCAGGGCCTCGGCGCGGCTCGTGGGGCGCGGCTGAGCGTGGCGACGCTTCTCGAGGTCCGCTCCGTCACGAAGCGCTTCGGCGGCCTCGTCGCCAACAAGGAGGTCTCGCTCGCGATCTCGGCGGGCGAGATCGTCGGGCTCATCGGCCCGAACGGCGCCGGCAAGACCACGCTCTTCAACTGCGTCACCGGCTACACGCACGCGGACGCGGGGCGGATCGTCTTCGCCGGCGCCGACATCACCCGCGCCCGCCCAGAGCGCGTCTCGGGGCTCGGCATCGCCCGCACCTGGCAGCTCGTGCGCACATTCGGCCGGATGACGGTGCTCGAGAACGTCGTCTGCGGCGCGCTCAAGCGCCACGCGCGGGTCGGCGAGGCGCGGGCGCGCGCGCTCCGGCTCCTCGAGTTCACCGGGCTCGCGTCGAGAGAGGACGTGGTCGCGGCGAACCTGACCCTGGCCGACAAGAAGCGGCTCGAGATCGCGCGGGCGCTCGCCACCGAGCCCCGCCTGCTCTTGCTCGACGAGGCCATGTCGGGGCTCACCCCCGCCGAGACCGCGGCCGCGGTGGAGCTGGTGCGCCGGATCCACGGCGAGCTCGGCCTGGCGCTCTGCGTGGTCGAGCACGTCATGGAGGTCGTGATGCCCCTCTCCCAACGGGTCGTCGTCCTCGACGACGGAGAGAAGATCGCCGAGGGCCCGCCGGCGGAGGTCGTCCGGAACGACGCGGTCATCAAGGCCTATCTCGGCGAGCACTACCGTGGGCGCCGCTGAGCCGGCGCCTCGGGGCGGGACTGGCCCGACGCCATCAGCTTCGGCGCCGTCGGCGTCCCGCGACGGCGCGCTCCTGGAGGTGCGCGCCGTCGAGGTGGCGTACGGTGCCGGCGTGCTGGCCCTCCAGGGCGTCTCGCTCGCCGTGCTCCCCGGCGAGATCGTGGCGCTGATCGGCGCGAACGGGGCCGGGAAGACGACGCTCCTGAAGACGGTCGCCGGGCTGGTCGTGCCGCGGAGTGGGGAGATCAGATTCGCCGGCCGGGCCGTCAGCGATCTCGAGGCCCCCGAGCGCGTCCGGCTGGGCCTGGCGCTCGTGCCCGAGGGGCGGCGGCTCTTCAGCCGCCTGACGGTCGCCGAGAACCTGACCCTTGGCACGTTCACCCACGCGGAGGCGACCCATCGGCGCGAGATGCTCGAGCGCGTTTACACGCTTTTCCCGGCGCTCCGTGAGCGAGCCCGCCAGCGCGCGGGGACGCTCTCCGGCGGCGAGGGGCAGATGCTCGCGATCGCCCGCGCCCTCATGTCGCGGCCACGCTTCCTCATGCTCGACGAGCCGAGCCTCGGCATCATGCCCCGCCTCGTCGACGCGATTCTGGAGGCGCTGGCGCGTCTCCACCGCGCCGAGGGGCTGGCGATGCTCCTCGTCGAGCAGAACGTGCCGGCAGCGCTCGACCTCGCGACCCGGGGCTACGTGCTCCAGACCGGGCGCGTGGTGCTCGAGGGGCCGAGCCGGGAGCTCCTCGGCAGCGAGCTCGTCCGGAAGGCGTATTTGGGAATGTAAGGCTACTCGGGTACTCGTGCCGCCAGTCCCTGGCGCCGATGTGAGATGTGCATGGTTGTGAGTTTGACCGTGGTACGGAGGGCCATGCTAGCGTGGCGACAGGATATCGGAGCAGTCCGCGCCGACATCAGCCTCCTGAAGGGGCGGATCGGGGAGGGGTTCGTGTAGGCGATTCTGCGTCGGGCTGGGTATTTTGTGGCGCGTGTGGGACGAGAGACGCAGATGCCCCGCCTCATGAAGAGTGGCAACCGACACCTATCTGCCCGACCTCCTGGCCTGGAGGCAGGAGAACACAGGTGGCGAGCAAGGCGACACACCGCTCTACCGGTTTGTTGCCGTCGAAGTGAAGTATCGCTGGAAGCCCAATGATCTCCTGCGGCGCCTTGTGCCCCTGGAGCTCGCCGATGCCCACCGGCAGTGGCCAGACTTCCACGTGGTGCTGGTGACCGATCACCCCCCGGAGGGCCGTTCGTGTTTCCAAGTCGTCAGATGGAACAACGCGGGCGTGGCCGAGTCGGAGGACCTCGTCAACGCCGGGCTCGACATCTACCAGGGCACGATCGACATCTTCTCGGCTCTTCTCAAGGAAGTATTCCGCGTCCTCAGCGACGCCACGGCCGGCGACAACCTACGAGGCGGCAACTAGGCGTCCAGCTGCGGAGCTCGTCTACCGCCGGCGGCCGCCCTTCCGCCGCCCGAGCGCGGCGCCCCAGCTCGTCAGGAACGCGATGATGAACGCGTGTTCCTTCGCCGGCTCGACGGAGAGCGGCGCGAGGGCCAGCGCGGTCGCGAGCGCGATGTGGTAGCCCTCCGAGCGGGCGGCCACGGCGCGGCAGTACGCCGGGTGGGTCTCGTTGACCCACACGGTCGATTCCACCAGCCGGGCCAGCTCCGGGTCGTCCGGGCGCGCTTCGAACTTGATGCTGAGGCCGTAGCGCGCTGGCCGGCGCGGGCCGCGCGGTACGGGTAGGCGCGTTTCGGGTGGGCTGGGTTGAGCGGGCTTCGCGCGCTCCAGCGGTCCGGCGACGGGCTCGCCGGTCTCCGCTCCGACCGGAGCCGGAGGCGCGGGCTCGCGCACGTCAGGCGCTGAGTTCGACGCTGACGCCGCCAGCAACGTCGCGAGCCCTTGGCCACCGTCGGGACCTGCACCCGGCCTGGCGGCGGGGAGCCGTCGCTGACCGCCCGCGCGCTGCTCCACGAGCGTCGTGAGCAGCGGAAATTCGTCGGCGAGCTCGATCAGCACAGCTTCGAGATCGCGCTCGACGGGCCGGGCCGCGCGCCGCCGCGCGGGCTCACCCGCGTCGCGCGCGTCGCCCCACAGGGCGAGCTGGCGCGAGACCGCTTCCTGGACCGCCTTGCGATACGCGAGGTAGGTTGCGCCGCGCGGGCCGCCGCGGACGAAGTCGGCCTTGTTGAGCGTCAAGCACTCGGCGAGGTCGGGCACCTCGATCAGGCCGCCGACGTGCTCGGCCGCTCCGGGTGTCACGCCGAGCCAGTCCCAGCCACGTTTGATCACCTTGCCGAACGTGCTCACCGCGATGCCGCGGCGCTCCTCGGGAATCGGCAGGTGGTCGCGCACCATGTAGCCGGCGGCCGCAGGCTTGCGCTTGCGCGCGAGGCGCACCGCGATCGGCGCCACGTCCTGCCCGCTCCAGCCCTGCTTCTCGAGCCGTGTTCCGTTGACGACGAAGCACACGGCGCGAGGGTAACGACCCGACAGCATCTCCGCCAGAGCGGGGTCGAGGAGCGGTTGGAAGTGTCGGCGAACGACGCCTTCGATGAAGCCCGGGTCGAGGAGTGGCGAGAGCGCGTTGCCGAGCGTAAGCCGCACCGCGGTGCCGCGCTCGACGACGAGCCCCGGCGGCGCGACCCAGCGCCACGGCGCCCGGTGCCGGGACGAGAGTCCCCAGGACGTGGCCACGTGGTGCTTGCCGAGCCGCGTCTCCGTGAGCACCTCGCGGGAAACGAGGAGACCGACCTTGATCCCCACGCCTGCGAACCCAATGCGCTCGCCCCTGACCTTGGTGCTGGCAGCGATGTCGTGATAGCGCGCGAGCTCGCGGCGCCGCATCCCCATCCCGTCGTCCACGATGGTGAGCGCCGGGGCGGTCGGATCGGTTGTGATCGTGATAGTCGTGGCGCCCGAGTCGAGCGAGTTCGCCACGATCTCGGTGAGGATGGTCTCCTCGGTGGCGCCGGGGTAGGCGTCGCGGAGATCCTCGAGCAGGTGCAGGAGGTCGACGCGCGTCTCGCCCATCGCGGGCAGAGTATAGCCTGTCGATCGCTGGCTGGTGGGTTGGAGGGCTGGCTCGAGACTGATCCCTCCGGTCAGAGACTCACCAGGCCCGCTCCCGCCGCGAACCGCCGAAACTCCTGATACTTCTGGAAATTCGGATTCCGGTATCAGATTTGCCCTGTAGTCCTCCCATGGCGCGGTACGCGGCTCAGGCCATCCTCCTCGGCGTCACGGTCGCGATCACGACAGCGGCCCCCGCCGGCGCGCAGACATACAGGCTGGCCGACCACCGCGCCTATTCCCGTGAGATCGCCGACGCGGCGGCGCGACACGCCGTGCCGGAGCGTCTCGTCTGGGCGGTCATCCGGGCGGAGTCGGGATTCGACCCTCGAGCGGTGTCCCGACAGGGCGCGCGGGGGCTCATGCAGCTGATGCCGGAGACGGCCGCGATGCTCGGCGTCCGCGACGCCTTCAACCCCCGCGAGAACATCGACGCGGGCGTCCGCCACCTGCGCGCCCTCATCGAGCGCTTCAGGAACGATCTGCGCCTCGCGATAGCGGCCTACAACGCCGGCGAGAGGGCGGTGGCGGCGTACGGCGGCGTCCCGCCGTATCCGGAGACGCGCGAGTACGTGACGCAGGTGCTCCGCTTCTACGGCACGCCGAGCGGGTTGGTCGAGCTGCCGTCGGGCGTTTATCGGATCACCCAGCGCGACGGCACCGTCGTCTACACGAACATCCCCCCCGTCAACCGGCCGCGCCGGGCCGGAGGCTGAGTCAGGCGATCTCGAACGCGAGGCGCGCGTGGGCGCGTCGGAGCGCCTGCTCGACCTCCTCCGGTGCATCGCCGCGCGCGAAGATGAAGCCGAGGTACTGCCAACCCTCCGGTAAGGGGACGACCTCCTGACCCACGTGCGCGGTGATCGCGATCTCCTCGACACCCGTCACGGCCTCTGCCGCGTCCTGGCCGCGCACGGCCACGAGACGCCCGGCGCGCGGGATCGGAATCATCATCACGCCGGCCGCGCGCCGTTCGCGGTCGAACGAGTCGATCTTCCAGCCGAGCGCGTGGCGCAGGATCAGCTCCTCGAGCGTCATGCCGGTGCCGAACCGGAGGGTGCGGGAGCAGAGGCCCCCGATCGAGCGGGCGGCGACCTCGATGACCCAGGGGCCCGCGTCGTTCACCCGGAGCTCCGCGTGGATGGGTCCCTCGGTGAGCCCGAGCGCCGCGCACGCCCGCAGCGTGACCTCCGCGATGCGCGCCTGTGCCCCGGCCGGGAGGCGCGAGGGGGTCACATAGATCGTCTCCTCGAAGAAGGGGCCGTCGAGCGGGTCGGGCTTGTCGAAGAGGGCGAGTGTCTGGAGCCCGCCCGCCGTGAGCAGGCCTTCGAGCGCGACCTCCCGTCCTGGCACGAACTCCTCCACCAGCAGCGCCGCCGCGAGATCGCCATTCACGCCGACGTCGTCACGCCCGAGGATGGCGGTGATCCGCCGGACCGCGGCGACGAAGGCGTCGGGGTCGTCGGCGCGGATCACGCCGCGGCTCGCCGAGAGCGCCAGGGGCTTCAGCACGCACGGGTAGTCGACCTCGCGCGCCGCGCGTGCGGGATCCTCCGACAGCGCCATGCGGCGGAACCGGGGCGCCGGGACGCCGGCGGCGTGGAGCCGTTGACGCATCTCGTGCTTGTTGCGGGCGGCGGAGGCGGCGGCGACCGGGTTGGACCGGAGGCCCAGGCGCGCACCGATCGCGGCGGCGACGACGGTGGTGAGATCGTCCACGGCGACGACCGCGTCGATCGGCCGGCGGCCGGCGAGGCGCGCGACGGTCTCCGCGGCGCGGACGGGCTCGGCGAAGTCGAGGGTGAGCAGATTGTCCGGCGCCCGCTCCTCGAGCGTGCTGGGGCGCTCGGAGGCGCAGATCAGGTCGACGCCGAGCCTGGTGGCGGCGTCGACGAACGCCTGCGTGCGGTAGGTGGTCGTCGGCAGGAGCAGGAGGAGCCGCGCCATCGAGTTTGGCCTGGCGACGCCCGCCGACGGGCCCGCGCCGGGCTTAGGCTTTGCCCGGCGTGTAGTAGGGGTTGGAGCCGGCGGCGTGGTCGGTCGTGTCCAGGACCTCGACGACTTCGGGGAGCTCGTCCTTGATGAGCCGCTCGATGCCCGCCTTCAGGGTGACGTCCGCGGCGCCGCACCCCTGGCACCCGCCGCCCATCTGGAGGTAGACGCGGTTGTCCTGCACGTCGATCAGCTCGACGTAGCCGCCGTGGCCGGCGACGGCCGGGTTGATCATGGTGTCGATCAGCTCCTGGACTTTGGTCTTCAGCTCGTCGCTCATGACGGCACCTCTCAGACGGTTACTGTACCCGAAATTCCCTTGAGGGCCAACTGGCCCTCGGTCGGCTCCGCTCAGCAGAACCAGGGCTCGGTCAGGCGGGGCGGGCGTGTCCGCCCGGGCGGCAGCGTCAGGTCCGCGCGCGGCCGCGCTCCCGCGGCCGCGTCGGCGAGACGGCGGATCCGGTTGAAGGTCGTGACGGTGTCTTCCCGCGCCTCGGCGGCCTGGGCCACGAGCGCCGCGACGTCCCCGGCGAGCCGCTCCATCCGCGGGTCGGGATGGATCCAGCGGTAGTAGAACGCGTCCTGCACGAGCGGCCCGAGGAACGGGCGCATCGCCCCGCTCTCGAGCAGGAGCGAGCCCGGCGGGACCAGGAGGCGGATCGAGTACTGGACGGGATCGATGGCGTCGATCAGCTCGTGGGCCTCGACGAAGTCGAGGAGCTCACGGTAGTCGTCGAGCGTCGCCCACGGCGTGAACGGCACCCACGTCGGACGCAGCGCGGTCCCGGCGGCGCGCACCGCGCGAAGCGCCTCGATGAGATCGGCGCGCGTGTGGCCCTTGGCGAGGTGGGCCAGCACCGTGTCGGAGACCGACTCGGCGGCGGTGACGATGAAGGCGCAGCCGAGGTCGGCGAATTCACGAAGGCGGCCCCGGTGCCTGAGCAGATGCTCGACCTTCGCGGTGAAGTCGAACGTCACTGACGGGAGCTCTGCGTGGAGCGCGCGCGCGACGGCCAGCGCATGGCCCGGGCCGTTCAGGAAGTCTGGGTCGCCGAAGGTGATGTGCGACGCCCCCGCCTCGACCTGCTGGCGGATGTCCGCGAGCACGACGTGCCGCGGCACGACGAAGAAGCGCCCGCCGTAGACGGGCGGGATCGGGCAGTGCCGGCAGAGATGCTTGCAGCCGCGGGTCGCCTCGACGGAGCCCGCGAGCTCGAGCCTGCCGTCCTTGTCGACGTGCGCGTACTTCTTCAGCGACGGGAGCTGCGTCCGGCTCGGCACGGGGAAGTCGAGCTTCGCGAGGATGGGGCGGGGGGCAGGGGGCAGGCCCCTCTGCTCGGAACGACACTCGCCCGGGGCCCGCCCCCTGCCCCCCGCATCATCGCGCGCGCGCTCGAGGTTCCGTGCGAGCTCGACGAGGGCTTCATCGGCTTCGCCGCCCAGGACGGAGTCGGCGACGCGGGACAGGAGATACTCGGCGTTGAGGGTCGCGTAGAGGCCGTAGAACGCGATGTGGCAAGTGGGGTTCACGGCCCGCGCGCGCTCGGCGACGGCGACGCCGAGGCGGAGCGCCGTGTGCATCGGGACGGAGACCGCGACGAGGCGCGCCCGGCGCACCTTCTCGGAATCGAACGGCTCGACGGAGACGTCCAGGAGGGCGGGGCGGTATCCCCGGCGCTCGAGGAACGCGGCAGGCCAGGCGACGGCCAGCGGCTGGTGGCCGAGCTCGTAACAGGCGACGAGGAGGATCCCCCCCGGCTCTTTCACGCGCTCAGTGTACGCCTCGGTGGTACTTTGTGGGGCGCAGGCAAACCCCACGAGGAGGACTCGTCACATGCCCGTCAAGATCACCGCTCGGCCGAACGGTCCGTACCTGGTCGAGGGGGATGTCGAGCTGTACGACCCGACCGGCGCGAAAGTGGACACGACCGGGAAGCCGAGGATCGCGCTGTGCCGGTGCGGCCACTCGAGCTCGAAGCCGATGTGCGACGGGACCCACAGCAAGGTCGGCTTCCAGGCGTCGGAGCCCGCGAAGAAGTAGGTGGAGACGTAGCCGCTACTGCGGCCGGGAGTCCGGCTCGACGTCGGTGAGCAGGACCCAATCATCGGGCGGGTCCGGCTGGGGCCGGGTGCCGGCTTGAGAGACGACCGTGCGCCCTCGACTCGGGGAAAACCACTCCCACATTCCCGGCGTCGGGCCAGCGTCCTGCGCCTCGCCCATCTCGGGACCGGTGACGCCGGACTCGGCGCGCTCGGTCTTGCGCTGACGCTTCGCTTCCTGCTTGGCCCGCTGCTGGTCGGCCTTGCGCCGGCGCTCGAAGCCGTAATAGCCGCTGCGGCTCAACGATCACCCATGCGCACATCCTACTAAAAGACGGGGCGCTTTGCGCTACGTCGCTCGGCGGCTGCTCCTCTTCGTCCCGACGCTCGTCGGCGCGTCCATCCTGATCTTCGTGC
>Ga0209689_1001275_pt1 | contig 18791 bp, 11 predicted proteins | sample GraSoiAngelo_149_FD_187119 | JGI IMG/M metagenome (GOLD analysis project Ga0209689, IMG submission 187119) | Grasslands soil microbial communities from the Angelo Coastal Reserve, California, USA - 14_1009_09_30cm (SPAdes) (version 2) | ecosystem: Environmental > Terrestrial > Soil > Grasslands ... | reverse complement strand
CAATTGACGGAGAGAAACCGCCTTGCACTCGCGACCATTGATGACAGTGAGAATTGCCGCAGCTCCACCGCAAAAGCTTGGTGCTGTCCCGCATGGCATTCGCAGCATCATTCCCGTGACGGGAGGCGACTTTGAAGGTCCGCGACTTCGCGGCGAGGTTCTGTCCGGAGGTGGTGACTGGTTGCTGCTGCGCGACGACGGCGTCCTGGAGCTCGATCTACGCGTCACGCTCGAGACCGACGATCATGCGCTGATCCACATGACGTTTCAGGGGCTGCGCCATGGCCCGCCCGATGTCATCGCCGCGCTCGGCCGTGGAGAAGCGATCGATCCCGCGCGCTATTATTTTCGAACGCTCCCGAGATTCGAAACCTCGACGGAAAGATACGCATATCTGAATCGAATCATTACCGTTGGTGTTGGTGAAGTCCGTCCCGACGGAGCGATCCACACCATCGACGAGATCCTGTAACGACTGTTCCTGATCTGGAAAAGTGTTTTGAACTTGCGGGACGAACCAGTGCCCCGCAACCGCATCCCATCGCCACAAGGAGGAATACCGCATGACCAGGTCGATTCTTGCATTGATGCTGCTGGGCGCTTCGGCTGTTGCTCAGGAGAAACGGGAGAAGACGGTGATTCTCGTCCACGGCGCATTCGCCGATGGATCGAGCTGGGACAAAGTGATTCCGTTGCTCGAGGCCAAAGGTCTGCACGTCGTCGCCGTGCAGAACCCGCTCACCTCGCTCGCTGATGATGTGGCGGCAACACAGCGCGCGATCGACGCGCAGAAAGGGCCCGTCATCCTGGTTGGCCACTCGTGGGGCGGCACCGTGATCACCGAGGCAGGAGCGAGCGACAAGGTCGCCGCGCTGGTGTACGTCGCCGCGTTCGCGCCGGACGTGGGCGAGTCCTCCAACGACCTCGGGAAGGCGGCGCCGCCACCACCCGGATTCTCCAGCGTCTATCCCGATCCTGCCGGCTACCTCTATCTGACCTCCGAGGGAGTCGCCCACGACTTCGCGTCGGACTTGCCCGCCGCGAAGACGGAAGTGATGGCCGTGACGCAGGGGCCCATCTTCGGCAAGGCCTTCGACGAGAAGGTGACGAACGCCGCGTGGAAGACGAAGCCGTCCTGGTACGTCGTCGCGGAAAAGGACCGGATGATCCAACCCGACGTCGAGCGCGCGATGGCGAGGAAGATCAACGCCCAGGTCACGTCACTGCCGACGAGTCACGTTCCCATGCTGTCGCGTCCGAAGGATGTCGCGGCGGTCATTCTCGCCGCTGCGGGGAAGAGCATTTCGAAAGTGGCGGTTTCAGCCGCGAAGGAATGAGTGCGGAAGGAGAACAACCTGTGCCGCTGAACCTCGCGAATCGAAATTGCCTGCCACCCAGAGGAGCCCTGATGACGAAAGCAAGCCGCGTTCCCGTGATCGGTATTCTGTTGATCGGAGTGATTTGTCCCTCGGCACGTGTGTCGGCGCAGCAGCGCCCGGCCATCGCCGACCAGATTGCCAAGACCTACGGTCTCGACTCGTGTGATCATGCCCTCCAACTGCGCGCGGATCTCGTATAGCTGGCTCGTTCTCGTTCTGGGCTCTCTCATTTCCCTTGCGTCGCACGCACTGCGCCGGCCTCCATGGCACCGTTTTTGGAGACAGTTTGGAGACGGCTAGTGCCAGGTCCACAAACGCTAGCGATATCATGATGTTAGGCGGTAGCGCGCGGGAATCGAACCCGAAACCGCTGAACAAACGTAAGTAGGCGAGGACGCACGCCAATTCGTCGTTTCGCCCCTAGGATCAGTGGGTTCAGTCGACTGTCGAATTCCTCGCTACTCCTCGCGACTACGCGCAAATGCGCCCTAGTTTTGGAGACAGTTTGGAGACGGCCTTCGATGCGAATCAGCAATCAGGCATGGAAGACGAAGCAAGGAGGGCGATGGGCGATACGAACCGAGCGCGAACCGGCGGAGGTCAAGACGCTTCATCGACGCGGTCAATCGCGACGACGAGCGATGCATGCGATTCGAGCGATGACGCAGCGATGCGGAGAGCCGCGTCACCGCCGGAGGCGCCGCTCATCTCGCGCATCGCTCCGCCTCGCGCTGGCGTCCGTCTCAGCGCGCACTGAAGTCGCGCGACGGAATCGCGCCGGCTTGGCCATAGGCGAACACCTTGCCGCCAAGGCCGAAGAGCAAGTCCGCGTTGACGGGTAGATGGCGTGATTTCACTCCAGACGGATTTCCGTACGATCTGGTGGGCAACGTGCTTCGAACACGATGCGCGTCTGCACGCGCGCCGCAGCGGGTCTTGCCGAACGAATGGGCTCTCGATCCGCTCCTCGGGACAGCGATTCGCGCGCGCGGGCGGCTGTGCTGCACTCACCAGTTAATAAGACGCTACGGCGCTAACGGATTTTTTGCGTGAATCAAAACGCCGGCCAGAGGGACAGCCAGGAATCTGGCCGCACCGGCTCGATTTCTGCCCGTTGACTTTGCAACAGCTGGCAACCGACTGTGCGCTCCTGGTCCGGAGGGGCACACATGCGATTGCAACTGTGGGTGGGCGCCTGCGCGCTCGCGCTCCTGACGTGTGTTTCAGAGGCGAGGGCCGCTGCATGCAACGGGGGTAACTGCCCCGCGGCGAATCTCATCGTCACCGGGATCCTCTCACCGCAGTCCGCGGGGACGGTGAGCAGCGTCACGGTCGAGGTGAAGACTTCCCAGGGCGCTCGCGCCACCGGCTACACCGGGACGATCCATTTCACCTCGACTGACGCCCAGGCGGTCCTGCCCGCGAACTACACTTTCACGTCGTCCACCGCCGGAACGCCGAATTGCACGACGGGTTGCGACCAAGGCATCCATACGTTCACCAACGCGGTTGTCCTCAAGACTGCCGCGACGCACTCGGTGACCGCGACCGACGTGTCCAAGTCGACGGTGAAGGGCAGCCAAACCGGGATCGTGGTGCAGGCGCAGACGGCTTCGCGCCTCGTCGTGAGCGGGATCGCGACGCCGCGGACTGCAGGAACGGCCAGCTCCGTGACCGTGGAAGTGAAGGATGCCTACGGGAACCGCATCACGAACTACACGGGCACCATCACCTTCTCTTCGACGGATTCGCGGGCGACCCTGCCGGCGAACTACAGGTTCACGAGCGGAACGAACCTCGACAACGGCATTCACACGTTCACGAACGCCGTCACGCTGAAGACCGCCGGGTCGCAGTCGGTGACGGCAACCGACACGGTGAACGGATCGCTCACCGGCTCCCAGTCGGCAATCCAGGTGAATCCCGCCGGTGCGAGCGTCCTGGTGGTGAGTGGCATTCCCTCGCCGCAGAGCCAGAACACGGCATCGCCGGTCACCGTGGAGGCGCGCGATGCCTTCGCGAACCGCGCCACCGCGTACGTCGGGACCGTGAAATTCACTTCCACCGATGCGCAAGCCGTCCTGCCGGCAAACTACAGGTTCACGACCGGCACCGGGCTCGACAACGGCATTCATACCTTCACGCCTGGCGTCACGCTGAAGACCGCTGGAACGCAGTCGGTCACGGCGACCGATACCGTGACCGCGAGCATCACGGGATCGCAGACCGGTATCGTGGTCGTTTCCAACGCCGCCACCACCCTGGTGGTCAGCGGCGTCCCTTCGCCCCAAGTGGCGGGTACGACCAGCACCATCCGCGTCGAAGCTCGCGACGCCGGTGGCAACATCGCGCGCGGCTATACGGGGACCGTACGGATCTCCACCACGGATGGACAGGCGACGAAACCCGCAGATCATGCCTTCACGGCAGCAGACGCCGGTGTCTTCACGTTCTCGGGCCTGATTCTCCGGAGCGCGGCGACGCATTCCGTAACCGCGACGGACATCGCGACGGGCTCGATCACAGGTACGCAAAGCGGTGTGGTGGTCACGCCGGGCGCCGCCACAAGCCTGCGTGTGAGCGGAATCAGCTCGCCCGTCACTGCAGGCGACTCGAGCGTGTTCACGGTAGAGGCCAGGGACGCTTTCGGCAACCGCGCGACGGCGTACGTGGGGACGGTCGCGTTCGGAACCTCGGACCCGCACGGGACTGTTCCCGCTCCGCATTCGTTTACGGCCGCTGACGGCGGCTTCTATTCGGCCTCGGCCGTGCTCCGGACCGCCGGGTCGCAGTCGATTACGGCGGCGGATACCGTGAACGGCGCAATCGCGGGCTCGCTTCCAGGAATTGCCGTAAACCCTGCATCGGCGGTCACGCTGACGTTCACAGGAATTCCGGGCGTCGTCACCGCCGGCGATTCGAATGCCGGCACGGTCACGGCATACGATCCGTACAACAACGTCGCGACGGGCTACGTCGGCACCGTGCATTTCAGCTCTTCGGACCTGCGCGCTTCACTGCCGCCGGATCGCGCGTTCCTGCCCGGCGATCTCGGCCGGGAGACCGTCGCTGGAATCGTCCTCACGAGCGCGGGAACTCAGAACGTCACCGCTGCAGACACGCTCACGCCCTTGCTGCAAGCGACGCAAGGCATCGTCGTGAATGCCGCGCCTGCTTCATCGCTGACGGCAACCGGGTTCCCGGCGACGACGAGTGCCGGTTCCTCGGGGACTCTGACGGTGGCGGCCTGGGACGTCTTCGGAAACCTCGCGACCGCTTACGTCGGAACGGTGTCGTTTTCGTCCTCCGATGCGCAGGCCGCCCTCCCGCCGGCGACGACCTTCACCAGCGCGGACGCCGGTTCCCGCGGCTTCGCGGTCGCGTTGAAAACGGTTGGCCAGCAGTCGATCTCCGTCAGCGACGGCACGAGGTCCGCCGCACAGTCCGGCATCTCGGTCACGCCAGGTGCCGCGGCGCAGCTCGTCGTCAGTGGAATTGCGAGTCCGATTCCCAGCGGCCAGCCGGCTTCCGTCACCGTCGAGGTGCGCGACGCCTGGTCGAACCGCGCGACCGGCTACGCAGGAACGGTGTCGTTCTCTTCGACGGATCCACGTGCGACCTTGCCGCCACCGTATCCGTACAGCCCTTCGGACTCCGGCATCCACGTCTTTTCCAGCGCGATTACGCTGGTGACAGCGGGCACACAGTCCGTCACTGCCAGCGACGGCAGCATCTCCGGGACCCAAACCGGCGTCTCCGTCACCGACGGTGAGGCACCGACGTGGCCTGCCGGCGGCACCTTCACCGCCGTCGCGACCTCGACGTCGACTGCGCACCTGACTTGGACCGCGGCGACTGACAACGTCGGCGTTACCGCTTACCGGTTGTACCGGAATGGCACACTCGATCAGACGCTGTCGGGCACGACGCTATCGATCGACGTGAGCGGACTTACCGTCGGCGTTTCGACGTCGTTTCAGTTGCAAGCGGGGGACGCGGCGGGAAATTGGTCCGCGAACGGACCGATCGCAAGCGTCATTCCGACACCGCCCGATCCACAGCTCATCGCGTCCCCTGTTGACCCGACCATCGCAACGAGAATCGGTGCGGCCACGGCGTTTCTGTATACAGGCCCCAACGCGGTGCAGGTTGGCGTGGCACCTGGGACGATCACAGAGACTCGCGTGGCCGTACTGCGCGGGATGGTGCGCGACCGCGCATCGCAACCACTGCCGGGAGTGAGGATCGCGGTGCTGAATCACCCCGAGTACGGCAACACCTGGTCGCGAGCAGACGGAAAGTACGACTTAGCAGTCAATGGAGGCGGGGCGATCGTTCTGAAGTTCGAGAGGAGCGATCTGCTGGGCGCCCAACGGCAGATCACGCCAGTGTGGCAGGACTACACGCCGATCCCGGACGTCGTCATGATTCCCTACGACGGCCTTGTCTCCTTGATCTCGAGCGCAAGCACGACTACGCAGGTGGCGCGCGGCAGCGTCTCGGTGGATGAGATCGGCTCGCGGCAAGCGACGGTCGTGTTCCCTCCAGGCACAAGCGCGACCCTGGTGATGCCGGACGGGTCGTCGCAGAGCTTGTCCACCTTTCACGTTCGCGCCACCGAAGCGACCGTCGGAGCAGATGGCCCGAAGACAATGCCCGGGCCGCTGCCTGCAACGAGCGCGTACACGTACGCGGTCGCGTTCACGTCCGATGAAGGGGTGCAGGCAGGCGCCTCGCACGTCCAGTTCAGCCAGCCTGTTTACGGCTACGTCGAAAACTTCCTCGGCTTGCCCGTCGGAACAGTCGTCCCGAACGGATCCTACGATTCGACCGGGGGACGCTGGCTGCCGGAAGGCAACGGGAAAGTCGTGCAGATCCTGAGTACGTCCAACGGAACGGCGACGCTCGATTCGAACGGAGACGGACAGCCGGACGATCAGGCCACCCTGGACGCGCTCGGTGTCTCCAATGCCGAGTTGGTTTCACTGGCTGCGATGTACCAGCCGGGCCAGAGTCTCTGGCGCGTGCCCATGGTGCACTTCAGCTGGGTCGACTTCAATTTCTCTCAGGTGTTGCCGCCCGGAGCGCCGAGCCCGCAACCGCCGCCTCCGCAACCAGCGCCCCCGGTGCCTCCGGACTGCAGGCTCGGCTGCATCATCGAAGCGCAGAACCAGGTCCTCCGCGAGAAGGTTCCGATCGTCGGCACGCCATACGAGCTCGACTACACCAGCGCGAGGGTCTCGGGCCGCCGCGCGAACGATCGCCTGGACGTCACGCTCCCGGCTCCATTCCTACAGGGGATCCCGCCGAACGTCACCGTGTGCCTGCCGAACCGATACCCGGAATGCCGAAGCAGCTCCGTGGCGTCGAGCGTGCGGGTCGATTCATCGGTCACGGTCAGCGTCGCCGGTCAAAACTCCACCAGAACGACGGTCGGCGTCGCCCTGAACCTGACCACCATTTGGCCGTTCGAGTGGGACGGCAGAGACGTCTATGGGCGCGAGCTCCAGGGCGAGCAGCCGGTGACCGTCCGGACCTGCTACCTGTACCCCGGGGTCGGATATGGCGGGTTGGTGGATGACACATTCCTGCAAGCGTGGGCGCAACCCTCGCGGACGGGGACGATGATCGCATGGAGGGGCGTAGGAACGTACTCCGGCATCTTCGACGTTTGCACGGCGACCACGAAGACTATCGGTGGCTGGAACAACAAGCCCGCGGGCCTGGGCGCGTGGTCGCTCTCCAGCAACCACGTTCTCGACGTTCGGAACAAGACCGTGTATCGCGGCGACGGCGGACTCCAGCGCGTCGACGACCTCAACCGCTCCGTCATCAACCGCTATGCAGGAACGGGCCAGTATCCCTGGTCGACCGCCGCGCCCTTTCCGGATGGGATCGTTGCAACGTCGCTGATCATGTGGGCGCCGACCGGACTCGCGGTTGGCGCTGACGGAAGCGTTTACTTCAGCGAAATCCAGCACAGCGTGATCGGACGAGTGACGCCGGACGGCATCTTCCACATCTTCGCCGGTGCGGTGAATGCCTTCAACGGCTCCGATGCGGAGGGTGCCCTCGCTTCGCAGGCGCTGGTTCGTAACCCCGGCGGCCTCGCCTTCGGACCCGACGGTTCCTTGTATTACGTTGCCCGGAACTGGTCCCCCGGCGCGAAGATCCGGCGGATCTCCCCGGACGGGCGTGTGTATACGGTTGCAGGAAACGGGACTGCCGGCCTTGCAGCAGACGGGACGCTGGCGGTGAATGCGCCCTTGGGCGTTCCCGACCAGGATGACGGCAGCATCGCGGTTGGCCCCGACGGGACGCTCTACTTTGCGGAACAGTGGAACAATCGGGTTCGGAAGGTGGGGCCGGATGGCATCCTGCGCACGGTCGCAGGAACGGGCACCGCGGCTTTCGGTGGCGATCGTGGCTCCGCTCTCCAGGCGGCGTTGAACGCTCCCCGCGGGGTCGCCGTGGGCCCCGACGGAGCCGTCTACATTGCGGACACGTGCAACAACAAGATCCGGCGAGTGACGACGGACGGCATCATCGACACCGTCGCCGGCTGGGGCCCGGAAACCTGCACCATCTACTACGGCAATTACTGGGGCGACGGCGGACTCGCGACGTCGGCCGGCCTGTACCTGCCGAAGAGCGTGGCGGTGGCCGACGGTGCAGTGTTCGTCGCGGACTACATGAACGCCCGCGTCCGGCGATTTGCGGTTGGCGGAAACATCGACACCATCGCCGGCAATCCCCAAGGGAGATGTGGGGGACAGGACTGTCCGGCGACGCAATACTCGATGGGCCGACCGGAGGCGCTGGCCCTCGGCGTGCGCGGCGATCTCTACGCAACCGACAACGCGACCATCGCGCGGATCAGCTCCTCCATCGAGACGCGCCTTGTCACTGCGTCGAATGTGATCGTGCCCTCGCCGGACGCGAGCGAAGTGTACGTCTTCGATCTCGCCGGCCGACATCTGAAGACGCTCGACGCGCTGACGAACGCGCAGGTGCAGTTGTTCGGGTACGACCCGGCCGGCCGACTGAGCTCGATCACCGACCGCGCCTCGAACGTGACGAGCATTCAGCGCGATGCGCAGGGGAATCTCACTGCGATCGTCGGCCCGTACGGTCAGCAGACGAACCTCTCCTTGGATTCTGACGGCTACCTGCACACGATCACGAATCCGAACGCGGAGATGGTGCAGCTCTTCTACAAGCCGGTGGTGGCGGGAGACCTCCACACGGGCGGTTTGCTCTCGCAGCACACCGACTCCCGCAACGCCTCGAACTTCTACGAGTACGACGTCGATGGTTTCCTGACTAAGGACACTCGACCCGATGGCAGCTGGCAGACCTTCTCGCGCAACGGCAACCTCGCGCCAACAACGGTGACGCGCACTACGGCCCTGGGCCGAACCGAGACGTTCGCCCTTTCGAAGCCGACGAGCGGCGATTCAGAAACCCGGACCAACATCGATGCAGCCGGCCTGCAAACGCTGAAGGCGCGCAATGCCGACCACACCGGGTCCGTTACCCTTCCCGATGGCACAGTCGTTACGACGACCGAGCTGGCAGATCCGCGGTTCGGGATGCAGGCATCGTACACGGCAACCACGACAACGCGGACGCCGTCAGGTCTCATCCGGAACGAGTCTCGATCCCGCTCGGTGACGCTCTCGAATCCGCAGGATCCCCTCAGCCTCAGTTCCTTGCTCGAGTCGCTGACGGTAAACGGCCGCACCTCCCAGAGCGCATACAACGCGTCGACGCGACGGATGACACTCACGAGTGCTGCCGGACGCGTGACGACGATGGACTACGATGCGGTCGGCCATGTCACTGCCATATCGGTGCCCGGTGTTCAGTCCTTGCAACTTCATTACGACGCGCGCGGACGCAACGATACGATCACGCAAGGCACTCGTGTCACAACGCTGTCGTATCGGTCCGACGGATTTCTCGACAACATCCTCGATCCCCTTCTGCAGCGTACTAGTTTTGGCTATGACCTTGCCGGCCGCCCGACCAGCCAGACTTTGCCGGACCTAACCGTCAATGGCATGACCTATGACGCGAACGGGAACGTCACTTCTGTTACGCCGCCCGCTCGTCCAGCTCACGTGTTCGCATTTACATCGGCCGATCTCGAAAAGGACTACACGCCGCCGGACATGGGGCAGCCGCGAACGACGCATACCGACTACAACCTTGACCAACAGGTCAGCAACGTCTCTCGTCCCGACGGTGATTTCATCACGCCAACATACGATCCCACGACGGGACGGCTGACCGCGCTCAGCACCAGTCGTGGCTCGAACACTTACGGCTACAGCCCGACGACGGGCCAATTGACGAGCATCACCACGTTCGACGGCGTTGGCCTTACATACGGCTACGACGGCTCTTTGCTAAAGGACCTCTCCTGGAACGGACCGATTGTTGGCACCGTGCACAAGACGTATGATTCGAGCTTCCGGCTTGCTTCTGAGAGCGTGACCGGAGGCCAAACGATCAACTTCGGCTACGACAATGACGACCTCTTGACCAGCGCGGGCGCCATGACCATCACCCGCGACCCCGCGACCGGCTTAGTCACCGGGACCACGCTTAGTGCGATCAGCGAGTCGCGCACCTACGACGCCTACGGCGCCGAGCAGCACTACACTGTCTCCGCCAACGGAAGCACGCTCTACGATGTGGACTACGGCACCCGCGACGCTCTCGGCCGCATTGTCAACAAGACCGAGACGATCCAGGGGACGACCCACGTCTTTGCCTACACGTACGACGTGAATGGCCGCTTGACCGACGTTACGACGGACGGCAACGCGACCTCGCACTACGAGTACGACGCCAACGGGAACCGACTCGTCGGGTCGGGGCTAACGGCCTCGCCGGTGTACGACAACCAGGATCGGCTGCTTTCGTATGGGAGCTGCACGTATGCGTACAAGAACGACGGCTCCCTGCAGACGAAGACTTGCCCGGATGGGACGACGACCTACGACTATGATGCCTTCGGGAATCTACGCGGGGTAGTGCTGCCGAATGGGGCCATCATCACGTACTTGATCGATGGGCAGAACCGGCGTGTGGGGAAGAAGATCAATGGGACGCTCGTGGAGGGATTCCTATACGGTTCTCAAATCCAACCCGTCTCGTGGCTCAATGGCGATGGTTCGATTCGCGCGACTTTCGTCTACAATCCAAAGGTGCATGTTCCATCTTACGCAATCAAGACCGGTAACACCTACAGGATTATTACCGATCAGGTAGGGTCTGTGCGGCTTGTAGTGAACGTCAGTAATGGCGCCGTGGCCGAGCGCCTCGACTACGACGAATTCGGGATCATTTTCGCCGACACCAATCCTGGTTTCTTGCCCTTCGGATTCGCAGGTGCCCCGCGCGACATGGACTCGAATCTCTCGAGGATGGGTAGGCGAGACTACGATCCTGCGCTCGGAAGATGGCAGTCCAAGGAACCGCTGCGCTTCCAGGCAACCTTCAATTTCTACACCTATGCCGACAATGAGCCCATCAACGTCGTCGATGTGACCGGGAAGAACGCCATACCCGATGCGTGTGCGTCAGCGCTTGATGAGGGGCGGCGCGCTGCCGAACAAATCGCATTAGAGATTTTGAAGCAGATGACGAAATGCGAGCCTTTAGATCAGGGCCACCTAAAGGAAGTAAAGCAATATCAAAACCGTCTCCGTAATGCACTGAGACAAGTCATGCGTTTCTGCCCGGATACGAGCACAAGGGAAATTTCAAATATGCAATTTATGGTCGACCTTAACATCGACAAAGAACTAAACGACTTGATCCTTTACGACTGCAGATGCGCTCCAAGATGATACCGACGATGCGCGGCTCTTTGAGCGACCTACTGTCTGCATCGTCGCAGAAGGCGGCCAGGGCGCTATCGAGCCGAACAGCTACACGGTTGACCTCTCCCGACGGCCTTGTTGCGTTGCCGACGATCGGACACGACTTGCGACTGGCGCTCGCGGAACGGCTCCTACCTGCGTTCAAGCTGGCCTTCTTGCTGCGCCGGCTGCGAGTGACGGGTGCGGGTGTGAGTACAGATCAATTGTCTCAGCTCACTCTGAAAATATTGCTCTGTCTCGATATGCCATCAGAACCGACTGCCGTGTCCTTCTGGAACCTATGGGCAGACCTGACGGCAACCGCTGCACCACGAGCAGTTTCCGAAGCTCGCGGATCGGAGAATGTTTGGGCAAGCTACATCCGTCACATGGCCGCTTCCGGTCGAACTCAAGAACCCAAACAAGTTCGAGGCCACCTCGTTGAAGCGTTCGTGCAACTCCCGCTTGGCTTGCATGCGGTCCTTCGCGCTGGAGCGGAGGCCGCCCGAATGGACGGGGTGCTCGTGAAGATTCTGTTCAGGGGGCGGAAGAGTTATAAGCTGGTGTATCATTCGCAGTCACGATCACCCAAGCGGCGAATCGCTCCCTTCGTGTTCCGCGAGCTGCGACGAGTGAAGCGGAGGCGCGACGGCGTCCGCAATTGAATGGAAAACTCGGGACAGGATACGCGTTACGGTGCGCGCGACGGCTTCTTGGAACAAGATTCGGCGACACCGTACGCAACTCTCCATGCCAATTCCAGACCCACTCCCGTCTCGGTAATACCAAGTAGACCAAGATTCGGCGACACCCTACGCAACTCCGCGGCGTTTTCGCCGGAGCCACAATGCGCCACATGCGGCGATGTCGCTCGTCATATGCGGGCATTATGGCTCGTTGCAGCGCAACGTGGTGGCAACAGGAAAGCCGTTAACCGCTCATAAACGTACCGGAGAGTGATTAAGTCGGTCCCGAGGCGGTACCGAATTAGGCGATATCGCTGACCTGCCCCCCGTTTCCGTCCACCTATTGTGCCAGTCCTCGGCAGCGGTTTGAGTACTCGATCGGCGTCGATCCGAACAGCGAGCTGTGCGGCCTCTTCTCGTTGTAGTGGCGTCTCCAGATTTCGATCTTGGTTCTGGCATCGATCAAGTTGGTGAACCAGTTCTCGCTGAGGCACTCCTCGCGGAAGCGGCCGTTGAAACTTTCAACGAAGGCGTTCTCGGTGGGCTTGCCTGGCCTGATGAAGTGCAGCTTCACGCCGGCTGCGTGCGCCCAGGCGTCGAGGGCCTTGCTGGTGAACTCCGGGCCGTTGTCCATCACGATCCGCTCGGGAAGTCCGCGCTGCACCGCCAGCCGCTCGAGCACGCGCACCACCCGCGCCCCGCCCAGTGAAGTGTCGACCTCGATGGCAACGCACTCGCGGCTGTAGTCGTCGATGATGTTGAGCGTGCGGAAGACGCGCCCGTCAGCGAGCGCGTCCGAGACGAAGTCCATGCTCCAGCGCTGGTCAGGCCTGGCCGGCGCCTCGAGGTGCAGGCGCCGCGCGGCAGCGATGCGCTTGCGGATGCGTCTGCGCACGGTGAGCCCCTCCGCTCGGTAGATGCGGTAGACGAGCTTGTGGTTGATGGCCCAGCCCTTCCGCTTGAGCAGTTCGTGCAGCATCCGGTACCCGTAGCGCGGCCACTCGCCGGCGAGCTGGCGGAGGTCCTTTCGCAGCTGCGGATCCTCGACCGTCACGCTCTGGTAACGGCAGGTCGCGCGCGGCAGCTCGACGACGCTGCAGGCGCGGCGCTCGCTCACTTCGAAGTCCGCCTGGAGAAAACCCGCAGCCTGGCGGCGTGCGGCGGGGGTCACCATTTTTTTGCGTTCACCGCTTTCAGCATCTGCACGTCGAGGGTCAGGTCGGCGACGATGTGCTTCAGCCGCCGGTTTTCCTCCTCGAGCGCTTTCAGCTTGCGGGCGTCGCTCACCTCCATCCCGCCGTTACTTGCTGCGCCAGCGGTAGAAGGTGTGCTCGCTCACCCCCAGCTTGCGGCACAGGTCGCGAACCTTGGCCCGACCTCGTGCTCCTTGAGGGCCGCGATGATCTGCTCTTCGGTCGAGCGGCTCTTTCTCATGTCAGTCCTCCTCGTACAGGAGGACCGGCGGAATTGCTGGATCAGGATTCGGGGGCTAGGTCAAACCTCGGCAAGGGTGCGCGGTGCAGGCCGTCGCGAGGATGGCGCATGGGAATTTTGCGCTCATCGTGCGGACCCCGCTGGGCATATCCGGTTGGTTGCAGGCCGTCGTCGATCGAAGAACGCCTCCAGTTACCGTGGGGATTGCACGGCCTCGTGCCACGCCGCGATCGATCGCCGCACGCCCTTCCTTTCCCGAAATTTTGGAGAGAGTTTGGAGACGCCCGCGGAAGCTAATAAAACATTCGTGAGATCAGTATGTTGGCGGTAGCGCATGGGAATCGAACCCACCGAGGACGCCTCTCAGCGCCCGCCACCGGTTTTGAAGACCGGGCCAGTCACCAGATCCGGAAGCGCTACCGGTGCGGAATCTACCAGGAAATCTTCAGGGGTCCAGCAGGAAGAGGACGTTGCGTAACCGTAGCGTAACCGTCCCGCAGGACGTGGCCGCTGCCAGGTGCCAATCGGTCGCGTGATGGTGGTTGCTCTCGTCGCGTTGATCGCTAGCGTCTCCCTCGAACTCGAACTATCCGGCGGTCTGGTGTCCGGCAGCGGTGAGCAGCAGTCGTCGTCCGCTCCGGTCCTGAGGACGCCGGTCGGGGTAGATTTAGCGGACCACTTCCTCTTGGGAGCGTCTCTTCTCGGAGTCGCAGGCCGTGAACAGATGGAGGGTAGCGCCTGCCCCAGCCCCTGCCCTGTAGACACGTCCTTCCGGGCCAGCGCGGCTTTCGCCTCGGCGCGCATGCACGGCAGTGGTGATCTGCAGGGCTTCCTCGAAGGAGGCATCGGCGTCGGCCACCTCATTAGCCTGTCAGGGAGCGATCTGTTCGAGAACCCACCGCTACACGGCCGGGGGGGCTTGGCGTATCTGATCGGCGCTGGCGCTCGATATTTTCTCTTTCGCCAGGTCGCCGTCGGCGCTTCGGTGGCATGGACCCTGTGGACCAACGTCGAGCAAAGCGCGCACAGTTACGGGGCCACGCGCGTGCCGGCGCGGTCGGACCTGACGGCGGATGGGGCCCTGTTCCTGCTCTCCATCGGGTTCGCACCGTTTCGTTGAGGCTCGTCTGCCGCGTCCCCATGATAGCAGCTCGGCGGAAATCACATCCCGCGGCGCCGGAGTCCTCGTAAAGCTGGGAGAGGGTGTGCAGGACGTTGCGGATCGTCTGTGCCCGGGGCGTGGGCCGCATCTTCTCGATCAGCGCCCGAACCTCATCCACAGTGATCGTCCAGGTGGCTAGCAAAGCGCGGCCCTAGCGGCCTACACTCCGCCGCGCATCGCGTATTCGGAATTGAATCGCAAACCGCGCATGGGGATTACCAAATGCCCGATCTCGATCGCCGTCGCTTCCTGGGTGCTGCCGCCACAACCGCTGCCGCGAGCCAGCTGGGTCTTCTCGGCTTTCCCAGAAACTCGGAAGCCATGACTGGAACTCTGACCGATGATGCACGACAGACCGGCAGTGGTCCCGACATTCGTCCGTTTCATGTGAGTTTTCCTGAAGCCGATCTTACCGATCTGCGCAGACGCATCGAGGCGACGAAGTGGCCCGAAAGAGAAACGGTGAGTGATGAATCGCAGGGCGTCCGGTTTGCCACGACGCAGAAACTCGCGCGGTATTGGGCCACGGACTACGACTGGCGCAAGGTCGAGGCAAGAATAAACGCCGTTCCGAATTTCATCACCGAGATCGATGGGCTGAACATTCATTTCATTCACGTTCGGTCGAAGGAAAAGAATGCGATGCCACTCATCGTCACCCATGGATGGCCGGGCTCGTTCATCGAGCAGATGAAGATCATCGCCCCCCTCACCAATCCTACGGCCTACGGCGGAAAGGCGGAGGACGCTTTTGATGTGGTGATACCATCGCTGCCAGGCTACGGATTTTCAGGCAAGCCAACGGCACCCGGGTGGGACCCTCCCCGCATCGCACGTGCGTGGACAACTCTGATGAGGCGCCTTGGATACAAGAAATTCGTGGCGCAGGGCGGCGATTGGGGAAATGCTGTCTCGGAGCAGATGGGTCTACAGGCACCACCGGAATTGCTCGGCATTTCCACCAACATGGCGGCTACGGTTCCAGCCGAGATTGGCAAGGCGCTCGCGAGCGGCAGCCCGCCACCAGCAAGTCTCTCAGCCGACGAACGGAACGCGTGGGACCAGCTCGACTTCTTCTACAAGAAGGGCCTCGGCTACGCCAACGAGATGGCGCTCCGGCCGCAGACACTATACGGGATTGCGGATTCACCCGTCGGCCTGGCAGCGTGGATACTCGACCACGATGCGCGCAGTTACGCGCTGATCGCGCGCGTCTTCGACGGACAGCGCGAAGGCCTCACGCGAGACGATATCCTCGAGAACATCACGATGTACTGGTTGACGAACACGGCGGTCTCTTCGGCTCGCCTCTATTGGGACAACCGAACGACGGCAAGGAAGGGCTTTTTCGACGTCAAGAACGTCACGATCCCGGTGGTCGTGACCGTCTTTCCCGACGAGATCTATGCAGCGCCGCGGAGCTGGGCAGAGCGCGCGTATCCCAAGCTGATCCATTTCAGCAAGCTCCCCAAAGGCGGGCACTTCGCGGCGTGGGAGCAACCCGAGTTGTTCGTCCGCGAGCAGCGCGAGGGCTTCAGGTCACTGCGCTCGCAGTTGGGGGACGCCAACTAACTGGACGTGATGCTTTCGGTTTTTCCCTGACACGACGGGCTGCTCGAGGAGCTCGTATCGCCTGGTTCAGGGACGCGGGCGAGAGGAGCAGGTATACATCGGCCGCCGCCTTGTGGCACGGTGCCGCGCATTACTGTGGGTCAGACAATCATCTCATCAAGGAGGAACGGTGTGAGACGGTACATTCTACTTTCTCTCGCGGTCACGGCGATCTCGGGCTTCGCGTCGAACGCCTACGGTGCCGCCAATCCCAAGGTCGGGCTTTCCTTCTCCGACTTCGCCACCGAGCGTTGGGCCCGCGAACGCGACGAGATGTCCAAGCTGCTCAAGGATGCCGGTTACGAAGTTCTCGTTCAAGAAGCCAACCATGATGCCAAGCTCCAGAACGACCAGATCAAGAACATGGTCACCCAGGGCGCGAAGGTCATCATCGTGGTGGCAGAGGACGGCGACTCCGCCGCCACCGCGGTGGAAGACGTCGCGAAGAAGGGCGTCAAGGTCATCGCCTACGACCGCCTGATCAAGACGCCGAAGATCGCCGCCTACGTCTCCTTCGACAACGTCGACGTCGGCCGCAACCAGGCCAAGGGCGTCCTGGCCGTGAAGAACTCGGGCAATTTCGTCCTCCTCGGCGGAAGCCCCACCGACAACAACGCCCACCTGTTCCGCCAGGGCCAGATGGAGGTCCTCAACCCCCTCGTCAAGTCCGGCAAGATCAAGGTCGTCGCCGATCAGTGGGTGGAGAACTGGGATCCGGCCAACGCCAAGAAGCTCATGGAGAACATCCTCACCGCCACCGGCAAGAAGTTCGACGCGGTGGTCGCCTCCAACGACGGCACCGCCCTGGGCGCCCTCGAGGCCATGAAGACCGCCGGCCTGGCCGGCAAGGTCCCCATCTCCGGTCAGGACGCCACCGAGGCCGGCTGCAACTCCATCGCCCGCGGTGAGCTCACCGTCACGATCCTCAAGGACACCCGCAAGCTGACCCCGCTCGCCAGCGAGCTCGCGGTCAAGCTCGCAAAGGGCGAGAAGAACCTTGGCCTCTCCGAGTTCAAGCTCGCCGATCTCACCGGTGACAACAAGAAGAAGGGCCAGGTGCCCTGCAAGTTCCTCAAGGTCTTCCAGGTCACCAAGACGAACCTCAAGGAGCTGGTCGTCGATTCCGGATTCCAGACGTACGAGGGTGTCTACAAGGACATCTCGAATCCTCCGGCCAAGTAGCAACGCGTAGCCGTGAAACATGGCGGGCCCGGCCCCTGGGGCCGGGCCTTTCGGAGGAAGTGGAAGTGCCAGAGGACGCTCTCCTCGAGATCTCCCGAGTGACGAAGCAGTTCCCGGGTGTGACCGCGCTCAGCGACGTGTCCATCCAGGTCAAGCGGGGTGAGATCCACGGGCTGTGCGGGGAGAACGGCGCCGGCAAGTCCACGCTCATGAAGATCCTGTGCGGCGTGTACCCTCACGGAACCTACGAGGGAGACGTCGTCTACGACGGCAAGGTGCTCAGACTGGGCACGCGCTCCATCCGGCAGGCCATCGAGGAAGGAATCGCCACCGTCTACCAGGAGCTGACCCTGGTCCCCAAGATGACCGTCGGCGAGAACATCTACCTGGGCAAGGAGCCGCGCCGAGGTCGCTCGATCGACTGGGACAAGCTGTACTCCGATACCGCCAGCCTGCTGAAGCGATACAAGCTCAAGGTCTCGCCTCTCGACGTCATCGCGGATCTCGGCGTCGGCCAGATGCAGATGACCGAGATCGCCAAGGCGCTCTCCGAGAACGCCAGGGTCCTGATACTCGACGAGCCGACGTCCGCCCTGTCTGCAGCCGAGGTCGACCAGCTCATGGAGATCCTCCGAGAGCTCAAGTCCCAAGGGGTCACCTGCATCTACATCTCCCACAAGCTGGAGGAGTTCTTCCGCATCACCGATACCGTGTCGGTCCTGCGGGATGGGAAGCTCGTGACCACCCGGCCCACCAAGGACCTCACCCTGGAGAAGCTCGTGGGTCTGATGGTGGGTCGCGAGATGAAGGAGCGATTCCCGAAAGGCCACCGGAAGCCGGGCGAGGTCTTCTTCAAGGTGGAGGACCTCCACGCCATGGACCCGGCCAATCCGAAAAGGGAAGTGCTCAAGGGCGTGAGCCTCGACCTGAGAAAGGGAGAGATCCTGGGCATCGCCGGCCTCATGGGCTCGGGGCGCACCGAGCTCGTCTCCACCCTGTTCGGCGAGTACGCTCGCGTGGTCAAGGGCCGGATCGAGCTCGATGGCAAGGAGATCGCGATCGGGAGCGCCCGTGACGCGATGTCGCACGGCATCAGCCTGGTCCCGGAGGACCGCAAGCGCCTGGGGCTGGTGCTGATGCAGACCATCCTGCAGAACATGAGCCTGCCGAACCTGGGCCGCTTCTCCGGGTTCATGTACATCGACCAGGACGCGGAGCTGGCGGCGGTCATGAAGAGCTCGACCAGCCTGTCGATCAAGGCGCCTTCGGTGCAGGTCTCGGTGGAATCGTTGTCCGGTGGCAATCAGCAGAAGGTCGTCATCTCGAAGTGGTTGATGTCGGAGCCCAGGATACTGATTCTCGACGACCCCACGCGCGGGATCGACGTGGGCGCGAAGTACGAGATCTACAAGCTCATGAACCAGCTCGCGGAGAACGGGTTCGCGATCATCATGATCTCGTCCGA
>Ga0209689_1001274_pt1 | contig 18793 bp, 17 predicted proteins | sample GraSoiAngelo_149_FD_187119 | JGI IMG/M metagenome (GOLD analysis project Ga0209689, IMG submission 187119) | Grasslands soil microbial communities from the Angelo Coastal Reserve, California, USA - 14_1009_09_30cm (SPAdes) (version 2) | ecosystem: Environmental > Terrestrial > Soil > Grasslands ... | reverse complement strand
GCGGACAGATCGTTTTTTTCAGCATCATCTTCGGCAATGTGGATCGGATCGGTGATTGGACAAAATGGGAGGTGGTGCTGCTGGTGGGCACGCACCAGATGATCGCGCAACTGTTTCAGGCGTTCTTCTTCGTGAACGTCGCAAACATTCCAGAATTGGTGCGCACCGGGCGGCTGGACTCATTGCTGGTCCTTCCGATCGACAGTCAATTCGCGGTTTCGACGAAACAGTTCGGGCTCGACAGCATCGTCAACGCGGCTCTCGGCGGCGCGGTAGTGTGCATAGCGTTGTCTCGCCTCGGAGTAGTCCCGAATCCAATATCCATCCTGCTTTACGTGACGGCGCTCGGATTCGGCATTGCCGTGCATTATTCCATCATGCTTGGCCTGGCGGCGGTGAGTTTCTGGATCGTGCGCGCTCAGGGACTGGTTTACGGTTATTTTAATTTTCTAAACATCGCGCGTTATCCCGACGCGATCTTCCCACGACTGTTCCGCCTGATCTTTGGCTGGATCATACCAGTGGTGATCATCGCGAACATCCCCGCGCGACTGCTCATCAAATCGTTTGGGCAACCGCTTCCGCTGATGCTTCACTTGGTTGTCGCATCGACACTTGTGTTTTGGCTGTCCCGTGTCTTCTGGAGATTTGCTCTGCGGCATTACTCCAGCGCCAGCTCGTAAGCTGTAGCCGCCTCGCTGTGTCGAGGCGATAACGCATGCCTCTAAAACACGGCGACTGAGCGCCGTGGCTACAGTCCTAAAATCTCCGCTTGCGCGGTCAGCGAAATGTTCTTAATTAAGCGTCCATTTTTCCGGCGCCAGTCGATTAGAAGGCGCTTACACCTATGGCGAAATCACCGAAAAAGAAGAGTTCTGCAAAGAAATCGGTCGCGCGGAAGCCGCGAGCGGCGCGCAAGGTTCATACCAAGAAGCGCCCCGTTCGCCAGGCTACGGCGCGGCGGGCGGCCGTCAAAAAGAGCGCACGACGTTCGCCAAAATCCAGAAAGCAGACCACAGAGTCGCCTGCGATTCTGCTGGGTCTGAATCATCGCGAAAAGAAGCTGGACCCATTCATCCGCCAACAGAAACAAAAGCTCCTCGAGCTTCGGGATGCTATGGTTGATTCGATGGCCGGCGTGGCCCAAGGCACTCTTCGCTCCCGCGCTGAAGGCAGCGAAGCTTCCGCATTTGGCATGCATCAGGCCGACGCCGGGTCCGACGCATACGACCGCGATTTTGCGTTAAGTTTGCTGTCGCAGGAGCAGGACGCGCTTTACGAAATCGATCAGGCGCTCAAGCGAATCGAACTGGGAACCTACGGAAAGTGCGAAATGTCTGGCAAACCAATCCCGCGTGCGCGACTTGAAGCAATCCCATTCGCGCGTTTCACAGTCGAATGCCAATCGCAGCTGGAAAAGCAGAATAGAGCGTCGCGGGTTCGTCAATCAGTTACTTCTTTGTTCGGCTTGACTGAGGAGGAAGGCGGCGAGGCGGAGGAGGAGGAAGTCACGCCAACTGAAGTGAAGGAGTGACACGAATGGCGCAGGAAATTGTCATCCTTGAATGCACCGAGGCCAAAGCTCTCGGCAAGCCCGTGTCGCGTTACATGACGTCGCGAAACAAAAAAAGTCCGCGCACGCCAAATCGGCTCGAGAAAAAGAAATACAATCCGTTTCTGCGGCGACACACGTTGCATCGCGAAACCAAGTAATCATTTATGCAGCCAAAAACGCCAAAACGCCGTTCCGCCTTCCGCCGCGCCAATCGCCCGATGCCGCGGCGCCGGATCGATATCGCCCTCGAGGCAATCGATTACAAGAACCCCGATCTGCTGAAAAAATTCGTAAGTGAGAGTGGCAAAATTCTTCCCCGCCGCGTGACCGGCATGCCGGCATACCTGCACCGCAAAATCACGCGCGAGATCAAGCGCAGCCGCTCGGTGCTGTTGATGAAGTGACAAATGCGCTGACGCGCTTTGTCATCCTGAACGAAGCGAAGGAGCTCTCGTAAGATCCCCGATCACGCTGGTTAGTTTGCATCATCCAAACTTCGACTGTGAGATCCCTCGCTCAGCTCGGGATGACCTTGTGAGATCAAGCGTAGCCGCTCGGCGCTGTTGATGAAATAGGTGTGGAGGCGCTTGGGCCAAGCGCCTGTTTTTGTGGCTCGCCGTTTGACGCAAACGCCACTACACCCTTCGGTCGACGTTGGATGTTGGACGCTGAGCGTGGAACGTTTTCTGATCTTATATTCGCCGCGTCTTCTCTCCCTGCTCGATTAATTTCCAGAATTCGCGCGTCTCGCCGAGTTGCGCGTCTTCAGAAACGGGCAGTTTGCTGCGAAAAAGGAAATCGCGAAACGTGTTCTTGTGCAAAACGCGGTAGACCTTGATACCTTCGTCTGTCTTCGCGAAATAAATTCGGTAATCTTTCGCGCGATACCGATACAATTTTTTCCCCGCGCGCTCGATCACGCCAAACCGTTGTGAATCGAGTTGATCCAAATCCTCTGGCAAAATTTGGAATTGCGCCAGCAGCTCGAGTTGCAATTTCTTCGGGAGCGCGGAAATCTCGGCGGCGCTCAGCTCGTTAAAGATAATTTGGAACATCGGCGGTCAAACATAAACCCGCCGCACCCGTGCGCCAATCCGGGTAACAATTTCCCATGCAATCGTGCCTGCTTTTTCAGCGAGTTCTGCGCAACAGACTTCCTGACTCCCGTCGCGTCCCATGAGAACAACTTCGTCACCTATTTGCAGATTATTGACCTTGCTCACGTCGATCATCATCAAATCCATGGTTACTCGGCCAACGAGCGCGCAACGCTGGCCGCGCACCAAGACGGCGGCACCGCGATTGGAAAGGTACCATGGGTAGCCATCGGCATAACCGGCCGACAATGTTGCGATCCGCATTTTTTGCGGAGTGACAAACGTGCGACCGTAACTAATGGAGCTCCCTTTCGGCATGTCGCGCACTAGAGAAATTCGCGTTTTCCATGTCATCACTGGCTTGAGCAGCTTCTGAAATTCCGGGAGCGGCGAAATGCCGTAGAGAATGATACCCGCACGGACAATATCGAACGTCGGTGGATTGAACGCGAGCGTGCCTGCGCTTTGCAAGACGTGCGCTTTATAACTTCCCGGAACTTCGGCGCGGATCCGATCAATGATTTTTCGGAATCGGACGAGCTGGTCGCGCGTGTATTCGGCGTCTTCGTTCGACACCGGCATATGGGTCGAAATGCTGTGAACCTCGATGTTTGGCAATGCCGCCACCCGTTTGAAAACCTCGCGCGCTTCATTTTCCACCACGCCCATTCGCCCCATGCCAGTGTCGATTTTGAAATTAATTGCCGTCGGCCCAAGTCGATCGAACGCTCGCGCTTCTTCGAAACTGGAGATCGTCGGAATAAATCCGCGCTTAGCGATGATTGATCTCTCCTCCGGAGTTGGCGGGCCGAGAATAACGATCGGATGGGGGACGACTTCGCGCAGCGCAAGGGCCTCTTCCAGATTGGCGACGCCAAATAGTTGCGCTTTATCGGCCAACGTTTGCGCCACGCCGAGTAACCCGTGACCGTAAGCGTTCGCTTTCACGACAGCCAGCATCTCAGTGGAACCGATTCGTTGCCGTACGGCGTTCGCGTTGTGCCGCAACGCGCTTCGATCGATTTCGGCCCAGCAGCGATAGCTTTCTTTCATATTTTTGTTTCCATCTTTGGCACGGTGATGTGCGGCTCGCGCAAATAAATTGGTTCAAGCGGTGGCAAAAAAAAGCTGCGGCCCGACTCTCGCGCAACTCTGGCCAGTACGAGAGCCGAGGGATAGCGAACCACAGCACGCTCAAATTGCGGGAGAGGGTCCGAAGAGGAGATCGGCATCGTTGACTCAAGCTTCTTGAGTTTCCCGTTCATTTCTGCCTCAGAATAAAGCATCGGGCCTTCTATGAGTTCATGGCCGCGGATGCGCGCGAAGAAAAATGATTTTCTGCGGGCATCCCCGATCGCGCAGTATTCGTCCGCGTCGCATTCGATGGCGCAAACGGAAGGAAAGCCAATAAGGCGTGCGCCGGAAGAGAGTTGCAATCCGATTGCGGCGGAAATGGCAATTCGCGTACCGGCGTAGGAACCCGGGCCAAGCCCGACAATAATCGTCTCCGGGTCGCCAAATTCGTTCGTTAGAGCGTCGAGATTCTCAAAAAACGCAGCGGAATTTTGCCGGTCGTTTAGCCATTCACGCGCAACCTCAACATTGTCATACAGCCACGCCAGGCTGCCGCGCGTCGTGGAAAGTTCAAGCGCGAGAATTTTCATTGGATGGTAATCGCCCGCTGATTTTGTGATTTTATCTCAAACAAAATCCACCGCGCTTGTTCCGGAATGAATTCGGGGAAGCGGTCAGCCCATTCGATCACGGAGACGCCGTCGCCAAAAAAGTAATCATCGAGGCCAAGTCGCGCGACGGATTGTCGATCTTCCAGGCGAAAAAAATCGAAATGATAAACAGTCACTCGTCCTCCTCGATATTCATGCAGGATGGTGAACGTGGGGCTCGTCACATCGGCGCTGCTACCCAAGCCGACGACGAGCCCTTTAACGAATACTGTCTTGCCGCTGCCCAAGTCTCCTGTGAGAGCCAAAGCTGATCCAGCACCGACGTCCTCGGCAAGTCGCCGCCCGATCGCCTCTGTTTCAGCCGGGCTGTTGGAAATGAACGTAGCCACCTGGCAATTTCGGATTTCGGATTTCGGATTTCGGATTTAAGCGACCAATCCGAGTTAGCGGCAGTTTGGGAAACTTCTTTCGCCATGCATGTTCCAGCCGGTCCCTCTCGCGCGGTGAAATGGCGAACAGTAGTTCGTAATCTTCGCCTTCGGAAATTGCGGCATCGCTGTTTGCGCCACGGCTGAGCGGCAACTTTTCCGTGTCGATTTTGAATCCGAGTTTGCTGGCGCGCGCCAAACGCGGAAGATCGGTCCCCAGCCCGTCGCTTAAATCCATCATTGCGTGAATCGAGAAATTGTCTGTGAGCCAGCGCGACTCCACAATCCGCGGAACGAATTCCAAATGCTTTTGGCTTAACGCGCCGCCGAGCCGGCCGGTAACAAAAAGGTCATCGCCCGCCTTGCCGCCCCGGCGCGATACCGCGCGGCTCCTTTCAACAAATCCAACCACGCTTGTGGAAATGGCAATTGGCCCTGGTGTGCTGCTCGTTTCGCCGCCAACTATGCTAACTTCAAACCTATTCGCAGCCCGGCGCAGACCGCGATAAAGCTCTTTTATCCATGTGACCTCAGTTTTTTCCGGGACGATGAGGGTAATCAGCGCGAACTGAGGCACGGCTGAGGTGGCGGCAAAATCGCTGAGCGGGCGCATCATTGCTTTCCATCCAACATCCAGCGCGTTTGTTCCCCGAAAAAAATGCACGCCTTCGACAACGCAATCAGTCTTAAGGGCGAGAAGCTTACCGTGATCCTGCATTTCCACTACAGCGCAGTCGTCCCCCGGGCCTATGGCTACTGCTTTTCCGGGCACCAGACGCCGCAGAACCTCGCCGAGCAGCTCGTCTTCGCCCACGTCGCGGCAGCGAATTTTAGTCTTCGGACCAATCCGTGCGGTGTGCGGACCGGTGGCGGACGCACCCACTTTCATGGAGAAAAAATCTCCGGAAATGCGAGGGCGGTGAGAGTGAGCGAATTGAAAAGCGAATGCATCGTCATCACCACAAGAATGGAACCGGTCCATTCGTAGGCAATTGCGAAACAGCTTCCGAGTACGAACAATGGCACAAAGGACGGAAAGTGTGCGTGCGCCGCGGCGAACAGCAGCGCGCTGAACGTGACACCAAGGAAACGGCCGAAATAGCGTTTTATTACATTGTAGAGGAAAAATCGAAACAGAAATTCTTCAATTAACGGAGCGACTGCTATGGCGAAGACAATAATCATGATTCGCTGCTCGATGGTGCGCGACCCACTGAAAAACTCGACGACGTTTTGCCTGCTGGAACCGCCTCCGAAAAGCCGCTGCGTAATGACGTCGGCCCATAAGATCAGTGGATAAGCGAAGAACAGAAGAATCGCTCCAGTGCTCAACGCGCGAAGAAAGCTGATTCGGAGCAACCCGGCTAACGAGCCAACATCAAAACCACGAAGCTGCAGGAAAGCTACGATAAAAAGCACTACGAAAACCATCAGAAGGAAATTTCCCAAAAGAGTGGGCGCGCTGAAGTCGATCGAAGGATGCGAAACTGACGCACCAATATTAAGCAAAAGAAAAACAATCAGTACCCCAGACAGTATGGCTTCAGGCAGGCCAAAAGTGCGCGTCGCTGTATCAACCCCGAACGATTTGGGGTCTGCTCGTGCGCTGATCTGGTGAATCAGCGAAATGTAGACGTAAGCGCTGACAACAACGTAAAGAAGTGAAAGGACGCCGAAAACAAAGTTCGGAGCGACACCGAACGCAGCGAAGAGGCTGTCCGGTCGCATGCGTGCTGTGTTCTAAGGTGCGTAATAGCTTGGCAGGAAATACGCGCGCCCCGATTCCAGTTGCGGAACGAGCTGCTTCGGAAGCTGGAGTTCGATTTTTGAATCGGCTTCTCCAAATATTCGCAGGAACCGGCTTAGACTGAAAGGCGGACCGTACTTCACCACTCTGGCGTCCGGCGCGTTGCCCAATTTTTTTGCTTTACTGAAGGCATCGTCCAACTCGCCAAGGCCATCAATGAGTTTGTGTTCGAATGCTTCCTTGCCTGACAAAATCCGGCCATCGGCAATCGTATTGCGGAGAAGATCCGCCGGCAGATTTCGCTCCTTCGCGACGATGCCAAGAAACTTGTCATAAGTTTTCATGATGAAGTTTTGCACAAGCTCGCGCTCCTCCGGCGTAATTGGCCGCGCGCCATTCAGCATGTCTTTGAATTTTCCGCTTTTGAAAATCACGGAAGCAAGTCCGACTTTGTTGAATAATTGCTCATAATTCAGAGTTTGGATGATCACCCCGATACTGCCTGTAATGGTCGTTTCGTTTGCCATTAAGAATTTGCCGCCGCAGGAGACGTAATAGCCGCCGGACGCTGCCAGCGAATCCATATACACGACGACTGGTTTCCTCTCGCGCGCCTTGACCAGCGCGCTGTAGATCGCATCCGACGCAGTCACTTCTCCGCCGGGAGAATCAATCTCCAGCACGATGGCTTTTACCCGACTATCGTCGCGCGCCTGTTGCAGTGCCGCGCGCATGTCATCGACCATTGAATCGCTCACGTTGCCTGGGAGCGAAGAGCTGATCAGCCCGCGCATGGTAATGACAGCGATTTTGTCCAGGCTAGCGCGCGCACCTCTTTGGAGCAGGATCTCACGGAAACGCGGGATCGGTTCGGCTTCGCGGATGCTGCCCAGGCGCTGAAACGCTGCAACCATCAGCACGAAATTAACGAAAAGACTGGCGCAAAGCGCGACAAACAAAAAGATACTGAGACACCCGAGTTTGCGATTTCCTGCCATGACAGAACGAAACTGCCGGAGAACCGCCGCGCGCACAAGCGGTTTTCACCGGCGGAACTAGTCGCTCCCCGAGGATTGAGTTGAGGACAGCGCGCACTGCAGCCTTTTTCGGCGCCTTCGCGTTTTCTCGCACTGTTAACGCCGCCTGGCGTAACACGCGGCGCTACGTTAAAGCGTTTTCAAATATTCCAGCAATTTCTCTTTGTCCTGGCTGGATAGCTGCGTGCCGTAGACGTGACCTTGGTTGCCATTCCCTTTTTCTCGCGTGTCGAAAAGAAAATAGGGTTGCGTTAATTCGCCAGTAGGCCCGGTTGGTCGCGATGGCGGCTCTTTGAATCCCACTTTCACCGGGTCGAAAACATCATAGCCGCGATGAAAAGTCTGCGGGCGCTCGTTAGGCGGATTCAGCAAGTCGCGCAGCGTCGGGACGGAGCCGTTGTGAAGGTAAGGCGCTCGCAGCCAGACTCCATCCAATGGAGGTGAGACGTATCCGTATGGATTCTGGGTCTCCACCATCGGTGGACGATCGATGCCCAGTTTTTTGACGCGCCGGTTTGCTTCTGCTGCGGCATCTTTCGACCACGAATACATCCGGTCCGGGTCGGTCTTAATCTCGGTGATAGGAACCACCTTGTTTGTGAATTCAGCGCGCGGTTCATGACACGCCGCACAGTCGCGCGCGTAAATCTTTTGGCCTTCAGTAGCCATCTGCTGGTTGATCGGATTTGTTTCGGTAAAGGGCCACGTGGGCGGCGGCAGATTGCTCAGATAATGATCAAGATCGGCAATGCGTCGGAGAAACCACGGCCGTGCTGGTGCGCCAAGACCGAGCGCCGAATCGATCAGAACCGAGCGCACCGCTGGCGTGTCGCCGGTCCAATTCAGCAACATTTGTTTTCCTGCGTTATCTTTTCCGCTGCGAATACCCAGGTTCCAGATCGAAGGAAAATCGGTCGGCCCAAAGGTGTTGTCCTCCGGCATGTTCGTCATGAAATATTTTGTCAGGTTCATGGCATCATCGCGGCCCGGACCCCAATCCGGCTTTGGCTTGCCGCCGGGGACGTAGCGCTCCATCCAGGTGAATTGTTTTTCCTGTTGTAGCAGCGCTTTCCTGGTGAACGGAATCAACAGGTAACGATAAATCTGCCGATCGACGAATGAGAGCCCGCCGTTGCCGTAGTTGTTCGCGCTGACCAATCGGATTTCGTTCATGATGATGTCCGAATTAAACCGGGGATCGTGCGCAGCTTTAAATAGGAACCTCAGCATGCTTTGCACATTGTTGGTGTGTCCCGGCCCCGCGACGACAACATGCGGGACTTCGTCCTCACTCAAACGATAGGTCGCAGTGTGGCAGACGGCGCAGTTGTTCGTAATCCGCTCAAACCCAACGACCTTTTTTGAAGAGCCGACCGGAATTTCATGTCCCTCTTCCCAAACCACGCCGAGCGATTTGTAGCCGCCCGGGCCCGGCATGAGGTCAGGAAAAACGCGCGGCAAAACCATCCAGAGATAATACGGAATACCGCGATCTCCCTCCGCGCCCAGCGAACCGTATTTGAAATGTTCTTCTTCGTTCGCGAACACTTCTTTCTCTTCGCGGAAAAATTTCGTCCAGGTAAACCAAGCGCCCAGCGCGATCAGGACCACGATCACAATCGCGGAGATCCAAAGGATGCGTTTGGTTTTAGGTCGAAGGCTCATTGATTCGGTCGGTGGCCGGTGCGTTAAAATGTTTTCAAATATTCGACGATCGCGTCTTTCTCCTGGGCGGAAAGCATCGTTCCGTATTCCCACCCTTCGTGCCCGACATTCGAATTGCCTTCATTTCGATCGCGCGGCGTCGCGCCGCCCGGTTTTACTTGCGTGTCGAACCTGAAGTATTGCTTTGGGTTTGCCGGTTCATCTTTGCTGCGCCCCTCGTCATCGAATCGGGTGATATCTGAAACAAATCCGACCTTGGTCTGGTCGAACACATCGTATCCGCGATAGAAAACCGCAGGACGTTGGGCGCTCGGATTCAGCAAGGCGCGCAACGTTGGAACCGAGCCGTTATGCAGGTACGGTGCACGCAGCCATATGCCATCGAGCGGCAAGTTTGCATAACCAAAAGTCTTTCGGAAATGGCTGAAGCGCCACGGATAACCGGCGTAAAGATTATTCTGTGTCACTGCCAGTTCTTCGGTGTACGAATCAAGCCGGTGCCGGTCGGTGCCGATTTTATCGATCGGGACTACATTACCGACGTACTCGCCGCTGAAATCGCGTCCATTGCGGCCGTGACAATTTGCGCAGTATTGCGCGTAAATTTTTTCACCCTGCGCGGTCAGCTGCGCATCGATCGGAAACGGATATTTGGGTGGTTCATTGGTAAGCAGCCATTGCTCGACGCGCGCGATTTGTTTCAGATCAATGGAGGGTGGAAACGTGCCGGTGCCGAATGCCGCACTTTTGTTGCGCTCCTCCATCAGGCTGTTGTTGCCGTCCCAATGAGCGTGGAGATTTTTCTGTTTGCGCAATCCTTGTAGCCAGATTGAGGGAAAATCGCACAGCCCAACCAGCTCCCGCGTCTCCAGTTTTTCCAAAGGAAATTCCAGAAGTGTTTTGGCCGGGTTAAACGTGTCGGTGCGGCCAGGGCCTGCGTCCGGTTCCCATTCAGCAAAACGGAAATGGCCTTTCAGCATGAGCAAACGTTCGCGCATGAACGGGATCGCGTAATAGCGCATGAGAAATCGGTTGATGAAATCGTATCTGCCGCCGATCGCTTCAATCTCGGCCATGATCCGCGGCGCATTGAAACGTTGATCCGTTGCGCAGGCAAAGATGAAACGCTCGAATGCCTCCAGATCGACGGTGTTCGACGGCATGCCAGCGTAGATGACGGGCCGAGTTTGCGGCGTTTCGCGCACGGAACCGGCGTGACAAATCGCGCAGTTCAAAAAGACGCGATCGAGTCCCTGGGTATTCCGACGCGAAACGCCAATCGGCAGATCTTTGCCGGGCTCATAAAGAAAACCTAGCGAGGCGTATTCGCGGCCCGGGGTGTACGTTTTCCCGGGCAAATACTCCGGAAACATTTTCGGCAGCACTTTCCAAATCCAATAGGGAATGCCCGACTCGCGTTCACCGCCCGTTGAACCGTATTTGAAATGGTCTTCCGCGTCCGCATACGTGACTGGATCGTCACGCGTAAAACGCCAGATCAGATATGAAAAGCCGACCGCGATCACCGCGGCAACTGCCAGCAACAGAATCAACCAGCGCGAGCGCCGGATTTCCGCAGGTTGATCTGGAGCGTCGGCCATGGCCGCAGAATGGCGGTCACCCTGACGCCGGAAACTCAAGCGCGAAATCAATCAATCGCTTTTTGCCCAAATAAACTTTGCCGAGGTAAATGCGCGGCGCGACCTCGCGGATCTCGTCACGGACCCAGTGCGCTACCAACGAAGTCTCCGAATAGTCGAGAACAATGCACTCTTTATTGTCCATCCAGCTTGGGCCTTTGTACACCTTGGCGATGATCGCGTTGAACCCAAAGGGCAAAATCTTATTTCGCAAAGTTCCCTTTGCTGGATCGAAAATCTTTCCCTGCCACGCAAAGTGATTCACGAAATTGGCCATGTCCTGTGTGTAGGTTGTTCCCGGTGCGATGATCGCCGTGCCTTTGGCCTCGCCGCTTGGGATTTCGCCGGTTGGACTTTGAGTGAACAGATCGTCGAGCTGCGCCTGCGACATTTTCAACATTTCTGCAACTGTAACTGCCATCTTTGCCTCCTTCTTTGAGGTGGGTGCTTAGAACGTTTTCAGATATTCGATCAGCGCGCGCTTGTCGGTGTCGGGTAAGTCTGTGCCGAAATAGTGGCCCTTGTCCTCGACGAAGTCGGGACACTTGTTGGCTGCAATGAGATCGGGAACAATTTTGCGCCATTCTACAGTGGCCGCTTCGCCTGACAGCTTCTCTTGATTAATCTTGATCAATTTCCCCGCGATTTTCGTGAAGAGATCGATTTGTCCAAAGTCGGGTTCGAGATTGGCCAGCAGATTAACAGGAGTTCCTTTTGGGATCGGTCCGATTTTGATGTAGCCATCGCTATCGGCGAGTCCCTGAAGCGCCTTCGGTACAAATTCCTTGCGCAAATGCAGCGAGCAATCGTTCTGGGTGCGCCAGATGGAATCTTTGTTCAGCCGTTTTTCTGGCCAGAGTAATTTTTCGGCTCCATCGTTAAACGCTTCCATGCGGCCCGCCACGGAAGGATCGCCAGTGAATTTTCCAAGCGTATTATTGTGCAGAAACGGCGCGGAACTCCAGACACTGACCAGGGACGGTGTGCGATAATAACCGGGCGCCACATTTTTCTCTTTCGGTTTGAATTTAATAGGATGGGTCTCATCGAACGGGTTGAAAAATTCGAGCTCGTCCACCGGCGAGAGTTCCTTGTAAGTCAGCGAGGAAAAGTTGTCCCAGACGTGACCAGCCTTGGCGTTTGTGGCGAACGCGCGTGCGGAGTTCGTTTCGATTTTGGTCAATGGATAACGCTTGTCGTTTGAAAGAAAATTGTTCTCCAAAAAATCGGGCGCGGTGACCGCTGCGCGGAACCACGCCTTTCCCTCGCCGGAGCGCGGATCAATATTTGCAGGCGGTTGCTTGCTCGAGTGACACGCCGCGCAGCTTTCGGCGAACACCTCTTTTCCGCGCGTCATCACGGCTGCATCCGTCGTGATGTAAGCTTGTCCGCCGGGCGCGTCGGCAAGATGAAACGGTTTTAGCCGGCGGAAAAAAGCGGCAATGTTTGCAAGGCGTTCCTCAGTAGCGCGCCAGAAAACCGAATGCTCCCGCGCATAAGAAATCTCGAACGGTTTTTGCGGGGTGAGCCCGATCAAGCGGTTGTGCCGCGTCAACCAATATTCGGAAAACATTCCGATGTTGACGTAAACGCGAATCGTTGCGCCAGGTACCCCGATTGAATCCGCGCCATCCTTCAAAATATGCGGCACGTTCATCTCCTCTTTTTCGCCCGGCAGGGCGAGCGTTCCGCCTGCCATTTTCTCCGGCACCGCGATCCGCTCGCGTTCAGCGAGCAAGAAAATTGCGTTGATTGCGTTTGGATTATTGATGTGATCGGTCGCGATCCGGGACGTATCGGAAGTGCCTCGCGGCTGCGCGGCGAGCATTTCGTAAAAAAACCCGCCTTTCTCGACGTTGCAGGCGAAGACTTTCCCTTCGTTGATGTACTGATTGCCAATCGCGGATGCGAGATTTTCCCAGCGCGGGTTTTCAGGGTCGCCGGGCGGATTACTCGGATTTGGCGCAATGTGGCAGGAACCGCACGCTACGCCGACGCGATACGGGCGCACGAGCTTTTTGTCATTGTAATAAGTTGGATCGTTCATGAAACGATCGCCGTCCCATTTCTTGCGCGCTTCACCGTTGAATTCGGGGTTTGGAAAAAGCCGAAAACCAAGAACACCGGAAGGTTTGCCGTAAACGGTTGCGTCGACACCTGCCGGTTCCGGTTCGACTTGCTCATCAAGCCACAACCCAAATTCATCCGGCTTTCCGGCAGCACGAAACCCAGGCTCGTTTACCAAGCCCGAGGTTTTGAAACGTTCGCCGCGCGGAAATTTGCGGTTATCAAGCATCTTCAAAAGGTCCATCAACCCGTAGCTGTCCTGCGCGGCCTGATTCCAAAAATGCTGGTTACCACCGCTCCAGAGATTCCAGGTATTGCGACCCATGATTTCCTCTGGCGAAAGATCAATGCCGCCGTCCATCGGCTTGAAAATGTCGGCAGTAATCTGCGGAAAATCAGCGGTTGTTTTCCCGGCCGCTTTTGCTTCGTCAATTGGCTCGTTTTTCCTGCAACCGCCAAACGCGAGCAACGCGCATCCGATGACGCAGAATCCGACTCGGGCGACACGGAGAAGATCGCCCCTGGTTGGCAGCAGTACCTTCACCGAACCATTATTGATACGTCTCTGGCAAACTGCGTGGCAAGAAAATTCTAATCAGTCGAACTTAATTTCAGTACGAGATCTGCGCTTTGTTTTCATTCTCTGGCGCGTGGAGCAAACCTGCCAGCCAGTCGACGCCTCTAGGTCAAGGTGCTTCTTTAGAATGTCTCGCTAAAAACTATCGAGCAAGCGCTGACCGACAGCGAGAAGGCCGAGGCCGGCCCCGGGAAAAAGGACAGCTCGAACAAACGGTTGGTCAGTCAGCGGGGCAAACGCGCCTTTCTTTAAGCCGCGAATCTCGGCGATCAGTTCGTCGAACGTCGCGCGCTTGGCTTCGAAAGCGCGGCCCCTAACGCGCGAGAGTTGCAGATTGCTGAGCGTGGCGCCGCGCAATTGCTCCGCCGCTCGCCGCAGCAAGATCGCGCTGCCGAGGGCCCAACAGACGTTGATCCCGTAGATGGCCAGGAGACCGGGAGACCAACTCCAGTTATCAAAAAAGGATAAGCGCGCCACAATCATCAAGGTCAGGACAATGAATGGATACCAAATCAGCCGAGCCACCACCTGCGTGCGGTCCGCCACAAAAAAGATTTCGTTGTAAGCAGAAAGTTCCTCTTCGCTAAGCGGCGGACTTCGCCAGGACTTTTCGACCACCGTGTCGCCCCATTTCGTGACCACGCGAGCGAACATCCGAATAAAGTTGCTGTTCAACTGGATCGCATCGACCACGTAAAAGGAGAGGATCATCATGCCAATCGCAGCCAAGCGAATAGCCCACCAATCGAACTGGAAAGCGAAGTCGCCTCGGGCCGGGGGGGGCGGTGGCGGAAAAAGCCTCAAGATGACGATGGAGAATAAAAGGTAGAGGGTAAAAAGAACACCGATCCGGATAAAGCGCGGCCAGAATTTGTTCCGGCAAAGATAGGCGTGCCACGCTTCCTGCGCGGAGAATTCCGGCTCCGTCCCTGATTTATCGGAGCGCGCCGTACGCCATTGCTCGAGACCCAAGCCGAGGTGGTGCCAGCAAAAACGGGTTTTTTTCGGCAATGGATCGAGAGAAAATCGTTCACCGAGCTCGCGTTCGTTGGCGCGCAAATCGATACCTGCTTTAACCATGAAATGGATCGCCAGCATGAGCGCGATCAAACGCAGCATCTCACTCGGCCAGATGCTGATTCCGGAGAAAAAAGCCAGCGGCTCCTGGGCGACATGTGCGATGACGCCCAGTTTTGTTAGATAATCGCTCGCCGTCAGGCTGCCGAGCTCGTATTGTGCAATGTCAGCGCTCTTGTATTGCCCGAACATTGCGACTGAAAAGACGATCAGCGGTACGCCGCAAACCAGGCAAAAAGTCGTGCTGGCGAAAACTCTTCTTAAACGTTGCGGTGTTGTGCCTCCGCCTTTCAACGTCGGGCTGGCAATGGTGACGCTGATCCAAGCCACAATTGCCAGGAGCGCGAGCGCGCCAACGACTAGCAGCCAAAAGGTTGGACTCGACCAGATCACGCGGCTTGCCAAGTGCCAATCCAGGGAGTTGCTCCTGTGGGTCTTTGCGAGATTTTGCTCTTCCCGACCCCATGTGGGAAAAAGCCAATCCCGAAACCACGACTTATTCGACTTAGCGAGATTTTCTCCCTCCAGATACCACGCCGGACTCAGATCATAAGCGCCGTGGCGGCTGATCTCGAAGATCCGCGGTTGCCACGAGAGAGAATCCGCTTCTTCTTTTGTCATTCGGCCAGTCGCGACCAGCGTGCCGACGTACATCGACGTTTGATTAGTGTCGCGAAACGGAGGGATGTGCATCCCCTCGATGTAAGTCTCCGGCAACGTGCTGCCAAATGGCGATGCGATGATTAGATTGTGGGTATCGCCCCAATCGTCGCGGCGCTCAAAATGCGCGTCGTAGTTGTTGGTGAAAAAAACAGCGTGGGGAAACTGCGGCCGCAGCGCTCGCAGAATCATGAGTTTGTCGTAAATGTCCTGGCCGAGCAGACCAATGGCGCGAATGCCCGGGCTGCTCCCTCGTTGCCAGCGCGCGTTGTCCTCTTTCATCTGCCGCGCCAACCGTCGTAAGTAATCCGATTGATTCAATCCTTCCGTTGCCTCGATCGCAACCGTGTCCTGCCCAAGCTGGGTTTTTTGCGTCTGGTCGCGCTGACTCTCTTTGGCCTGATCGCCTGGCAGTTGTCCGTCAATTCCGCGCAGATAACGGTACGGGTGCACCCATGCCGGCCACTTATCCGGCTGCCTAATGATCTCATTAATGGTTCGACCGGAAGCTTGGGCTGCGAAAATCGTGCTCAACGAACGTCCGTACGGAGTGTCCCATTCGGTCAAAATCACAACATGCGCCAGTTTGGGATCCGGCCTTTCGTCCGGTGTCGTTTGCTGCACGACCGGAACACGCCGGCGCGCGAGCTCAGCCATCAGTTCTTTCAAAATCACTTCATCGGTCGCGATCGTCCGGAAAAAAGTCAGTCCGGGCACAGCCTCCTCCAGAAACATCTGCACGGTTTTTCTTGGCGAAGCGGGGCGAACGTCGGCCCCTCCGCCGGCAGGGGTTGGTTGGAAAAGCAACGTGTCATCCGAAGCGGTCGCAAGGGGCGAAATAATCGAAACGTCTTTCAGCGTCTCCTTCGCATCCGCTCCTAGCGGCTGCCTGTGCAGCTCGCGGATCATGCTTTGCAGCCCAGTTGAATTTGCCGGGCCGATTAACTTGATGTCGATCTTGTTGCGAACGTCGTCAGCCAGTTGATCGATGATGTTAGCGAAACGGCTCAGCGGATTAGGACTGAAGCTCGCCGCCGGCAACCACAGCAGAATCAACCTCCTGGTATATTGAGGATGGACGCGTGCCAGGTCCCGCGTAGCGATGCATTCTTCCCAAGGAAGCAGCAGCCCCCGGTCTATTTGGCGCGCGCCGCTGGGATCGTCGACTGGCGGCCAGTCGGCTGTGACGAAACCGATGTGCTCCCCGTCCAGAGGAACGAATCCGCTCTCGCTCAAGGCTTCGAGCACTGCCGGCCGCGCGCGCAATCGGGATTCGGCTTGTTCGCTGTACGGCCCGGCATCGACCATCACCGCGAGCACGAGAACACGCTCGGGGTTCTGCGTCGCGCGTTTGCGAAGGAGCTCGACCAGCGCGCAGACGTCGTGCGATTCGGTGGTGCCTTTTTTAGCCACGCCCACCTCGATTTGTGCATCCAGCAACGATTTCTGCTTTTCCGCGACGCTAAACGGGTCTTGCCACAAGCGCGCATCGACATCCTGCGCGGCAATCACTGGAATGGTCTTTTCGCTCGGAACCGTCGGGCGCTTACTCACCAGCGGCTTGTACTGCGCAATGACTCCGGCGAGAACCGCTATCAGCGGCAACAACGTCCCCCAAGGAATATCAAACTTTGGTTTGTCGTTGTCTGCCATGGTCGCTTACACCCACAGTGATCTGCGGAAAATCGGCAGTCGTCAGGCCAGCTGCTTGCCCTTGATCGACTGGTTCGTTTTTCGGGCAGCTTGCCAAAGCCAGGAACGCACTTGCAAAAAGCCAACTTCCGACTCGTGCGAGAGACACAAGATCGCCTCTGCCTGGCAGCAACGCCTTCACCGAGCCATCATTGATACGTCGGTTGTGAACCGTGTGGCAAGAAAATTTTAGAAGCTAAGGAACGACGGCTTCCCAGCCGTCGAGGAAACACGCGACTGCGGTATATCTGTTTAGCATAGCGTGGGCAACGCCAAGTGCCGTAGGCACGATATGGTTATAGACGGTGACAGAGAGAATATTCCAAGCTCCATTAGGAGCGGCATGTGAACATGTCGCCCCTAGCGGGGCTAAGAATGTGGCAGATGGCGTGTTTCTATAAACATGTCGCGCCCAACGGGGCGCTCAAAATGTGAAGCACTTCTTTGAGCGACAAGTTTATGCGCACCCAAGCAAGATACCGGATGGGAAGCCGTCGCTCCTTGAGTCACTCCACGAATTCCAATTCGATCGGAACATCGATGTGGCCTTTGTCGCGCCCGTCAGTCAGAAATTTGCGGATAGCTGCGCGTCCAGTCTCACCATAATCGCGAGTAAATTCATTCACGTACATGCCGATGAATTTACCTGTGAGCTTTGTGCTCATGCCGCGGGCGTAAGGAAGCGAATGACGCACCGCCTCATCTCGATGCGCCAGGCCGTAATCGATGCTTTCGCGAACAATTTCGCTGAGGTCGTGCCGGACTGCTGGCGGAATATCTTTGCGCACTACATTGCCACCAAGAGGTAACGGCAATCCAGTTTCGCGCTTCCACCACTCTCCGAGATCGACAATCTTCTCAAAACCGGCTTGCGCATAAATGAGTTGCCCCTCATGAATGATTAAACCTGCATCCGCTCGACCGCTTCTGACTGCGTCAAAAATTTCATCGAACGGCACGACAACATAATCAAACTTTCCGAGGAAAAGCTGCACCGCCAGAAACGCGCTTGTCATCTCGCCTGGCACTGCGATCACATAGCTGCGCAACCAGTCACGAACGGCTTCGTCAGCCGTTGAAGCGTTGAAGTGTTGAAGCGTTGAGGTGTTCGCTGTTCGCTGTTCGCTGTTCGATGCCTGCCGCGCCGTAGCGCTGCGAAGGCGGGTTGGGCGTTGGACGCCTGCTCGCGATTCATCGGAGTTGGCCGCTGGATGCTTTTTGACAAGGACTGGCCCGTATCCGTCTCCCATGCTCGCCCCGCACGGCAGCAGCGCGTACTTATCCGCGACATAGGGATACGTGTGAATTGAAATCGCAGAAATATGCAGCTCGCCGCGCCGCGCCCGCTTATTCAGCGTTTGAATATCTTCCAGCCGATGGTCGAACCGATAACCACGGAGATCGATTTTATTCTCCGCCATCGCATAAAACATGAACGCGTCATCCGGGTCGGGGGAATGACCGAGAGTAAAGACTTCAGTGCTCTCCCTTTTCACCAGTTCCAATCCTTACTCATCATTCGTCTGTCACGCCACCTTTTCGCGAAGACTTTCGGAGTAGCTTCGACGAAGGGCGGACGATTCGTTCTGATTCCTTCATCATTTGCCGGTCGGGTCCTGTCAACAAGAGACATCCTGGCAATGAAGGCGATGCGAAACCTCCTGCGCGCCATAGCGCTTCGGCGGCGGCGCGACGCATCCCACTCCCAAGCCTACTCCGCCGTAGCGGCTGCGAAGGCTGGAAGCGCCGTAGGCGCGAAATGTTTATAGCTTCGAATTGATCCGATGCCTAGCCCCGGAGGGGCGGCATGTTTCCACGGCTGCAACATGCCGCTCCGACCGGAGCTTGAGATTTTTCGTATTTGAA